>Ga0187871_10001113_pt1 | contig 23905 bp, 18 predicted proteins | sample June2016WEW_16_1_FD_132988 | JGI IMG/M metagenome (GOLD analysis project Ga0187871, IMG submission 132988) | Peatland microbial communities from SPRUCE experiment site at the Marcell Experimental Forest, Minnesota, USA - June2016WEW_16_10 | ecosystem: Environmental > Terrestrial > Soil >...
CGGCGCGTTCTTCGCGATCTCGGGGCTCGGTCAGGTACTCGCCCCGACCCTCGGGGGGATCGTGCTGGCCCTCACCGCGAGCCCGCTCGAAACGTGGGGTCTCCTCTGCGTGCCAGCGATCCCAGCGCTGCTCCTGCTCCGCCTCTATGTGGTGCCCCGGATCGGGTCCGAGCCCAACCGGGCATGAACGCGTCGGGTCGACGGTCGCGCTCTACGTGAATTCCTCGCGCTCGAACAGCCAGAGGCCGGCGAGTGCGGTGAGGACGAAGTAGCCCAGCATGACCCCGATCCCCTCCGGGACGGTCGGGTTGTAGGTGGTCATCGTGGCGTGGCTGAACGGGTTCACCGTGTGGACGATGTGCGCGGGGACCCCGGTGAGCGGGTAGGCGATGATGCCGTCCGCGTACGTCAGCAGGAACCACGGCTCGATGTGCGCGAGGTCGGTCGCCACCGCGCTGATGATCGAGAACCCGAAGAGGAACAGCACCGCGACCACCAGCACCGCGTACAGACTGGTCTTGAAGAGCGAGCTGAACAGGAAGGTGAACCCGAGCAGGGCGAGCAGGTAGAGGACCGCGAGAGCGAAGGAGGCGAGCAAGGGCGCGAGGTCGGTGAACGCGCCGAACCCGAGGTAGAAGGCGGCGTTGCCCACGATGATCGCGAGGAAGACGAGCAGGGAGACGAGGGACGCCGCGAGGGCGGCGAGGTACTTCCCGGTGTAGACGGTCGTCCGGCGCACGGGCAGTCCCATGAGGAAATACCCGGTCTTGTTCTGGAACTCGCCGGCGATGGCGTCCCCTCCAAAGATGATCCCGGCGAACAGGATCACGAACGCGGCGCCGCCCGCCCACAGGCCGCCGTAGAGGTCGCTCGAGTTGTCGATGAGCGTCGTGGGCCGATAGTACCCAACGACCGCCGTGAGGATGATCCCCGCGGCGGCGACGATGGCCATCATCAGTACGAACCGACGGGAGCGGAGATAGTCCCGGAACTGATATCGGGAGAGGATGAGCGCCTGGGCCCATGTGGTTGGGACCCGGCCGATCACGGGATGATAGCCCGGAACGGCCGCCGCGTCCGGCGCCGCGCTCATGAATCCCCCGTCGAGATCTCCCGAAGGTAGACCTCCTCGAGCGCGCTCCGGGACTCCCGAAAGCTGACGAGTCCGAGTCGGAGCCCGACCAGCTGCTCCAGGACCTTCGACCGGACCTCGACCCCCCCCGCGATCTTGAGGGTGAGGCGAGTCCCGTCGAGCCGGGTCCACCCCGCGACTCCCGGCAGCGTCGCGACCTGCTTCAGCACGTCGGCCTCGCTGATGGGGAACATGAACGCGACGTCCACCGACGGGGTTCCCCCGTCGAACTTCGCGGTAACGTTAGAGAGCGTGTCGAAGAAGAGCAGCTTGCCGTGGTCGAGGAGCGCGACCTCGTCACAGACGTCGACGACCTCGCTCAGGATGTGGCTGCTCATGAAGATCAGACGGTTGCCCTTCTTCAGGCCCCGGATGATATCGCGCACCTCGGCCATTCCCCGCGGGTCGAGGCCGGTGCTCGGCTCGTCCAGTAGGACGACCTCCGGGTCGGAGAGGAGGGACGACGCGATATTGACCCGCTGCTTCATCCCTTTGGAGAACCGACCGACCTTCTTGTCGGCCCAGTCGCTCATCTTGACCTCCTCGAGAACCTCCTTGGTCCGGGCCCGAACGTCTCCCGCGGACATTCCGCGGAGGGCACCGTTCATCTCCAGCGCCTCGCGCGGGGAGAGGGACGGGTAGATCTCCGGAGTCTCGATGAGCGTCCCGCACGAGGCCAGCGCGCGCTTGCGGTCCTTCTGGACCGAAAGGCCGTTGATGAACGCCTCGCCTTCGGACGGGAAGATGAGGTCGGTGAACATCTTGAGGGTGGTCGTCTTCCCTGCGCCGTTCGGCCCGAGGAACCCGACGCACTTCGCCCCCTCGACCTTGATGTTGAGGTGGTCGAGCGCGACGAACGACCCGAATCGACGGGTCAACTCACGGGCTTCCAGACTCTGTACCATCGGGACCACCTGCGGTTGAGGGCGCAGTGTGCCGCGGTAGATGAAAAGGAGTGCTGAATGAATGCGAAGCCTTCTCACGCGCCGCCAAGGGTCGGGCTGGACGGCGCCATCGTTCGGGAGATGGGGATCCGATCGCCCAGGGGCATCCACCGCAGCGAGAGGGAGTTCAGGACGACCGATGTCGAGGACAATGCCATCGCCAGCGCGCCCGTGATGGGCAGGACGAGGAACACTCCCAGCCCCGCCCAGGGTACCAGCGCACCCATGGCGACGGGCAGGAGCACCGCGTTGTAGCCGATCGCCCACGCGAGGTTCCCTCGAACCTTCCGGACCGTTCGGCGCCCGACGCGCAGGGCGAGCGGGACCCCCCGCAGATCCGAACGGAGCAGGAGAACCCCGCTGGTCTCCTGTGCGACGGCGGTGCCGGCTCCCACCGCAATCCCAAGTTCGGCCGCCGCGAGCGCGGGGCCGTCGTTGATCCCGTCTCCGACGAAGGCTACGTGGCGGCCGGTGGCTTCGAATTGGCGGAGGAGGGCCAACTTGCCGGCGGGCGATGTTTCGGCGTAGACCTTCGAAATTCCCGCCATCTGGGCCACGTGTCGGGCGGCCGCCGCGCGGTCCCCCGTCACGATGGCTGTGTCGATCCCGTCCGCCGAAAGCGAGCGCACGGCCTTCGCCGCTTCCGGTCGGATCTCATCGGAGAACGCCAGGATCCCGACCGGGCGGCCGGCTCGGTACACCACGGACCAGGACCTTCCCTGCGCCTCGAGATCGGCCATCGTGGCCCCCCACCGCCCGCCGTCGGGCGCCGGCGGAGTCGCCGTTCGGGCGAACCCAACGCGGATCTCCATTCCGGCCACACGCCCAGCGACCCCCTCACCGGGGAGGGATCGAGTGTCGGTCGCGGCGGGGAGGTCGAGCTGCCGTTGACGGGCCGACGCCACGACGGCTCGGGCGAGGGGGTGCTCCGAGCCCTGCTCGACCGCCCCGGCCCACCGAACGATGTCGTCCGGAGCGTCCCCCGCGAGAGGAAGCACGTCCGTGAGGACAGGAGCCCCTCGGGTCAACGTGCCGGTCTTGTCGAACAGGACCAGGTCGACGCGGCTCGCCCGTTCCAACGAGTCCTTTCCCTTGAAAAGGACCCCCGCTTCCGCCGCCCGGCCGGTACCGACCACGATGGCCGCGGGGGTCGCGATCGCGAACGCGCACGGACACGCCGTGATCACCACCGACACGAAAACGAGCATCGCGATGGATGGGCCGACGCCCAGGAGCCACCAGAGGATCGTGGCCGCGACCGCGAGCCCGAGCACGAGGGGCACGAAGGCGGCTGCGATGCGGTTGGCCAGGTCCTGCAACGGCACCCGGCTCGTCTCGGATTCCGCCACGAGCTGGCCGATCTGCCCGAGTAGGGTGTCGGGCCCGACGCGCGTGGTCAGGACCTCCAGGACCCCTTCCCCGTTGATCGAACCGGCGATGACGGTATCGCCGGGTCCTTTCTCCACGGGCATCGACTCCCCCGTGAGGAGCGACTCGTTGACGGTCGAGCGACCGTCGACCACCCGACCGTCGACCGGCATGCGCTCCCCCGGCCGGACTCGGACCCGGTCCCCTTCGCCGAGCTCGGAGAGCGCCACCTCGGACTCGGACCCGACCCGGACCCGATGGGCTGTGGCCGGCAGAACCTCCTGGAGGCGGCGGAGAGTACCTCGGGCCCGCTCGCGGGTCAGGTGCTCGAGGTAGTTTCCCGTCAGGATCAGCGTGACGATCAATGCCGAAGCGTCGAAGTAGTACGAGGTCGGGAGGTGGCCGGGCAACATCAGGACGATGACGCTGTAGCCGTAGGCGGTCAGGGTACCCACCGCGACGAGGACGTCCATGTTCCAGGTCCGTCCCCGCAGGGCGTCCCGCGTCCCCGCGAAGAATTGCGCACCGGAATAGAACTCGACCACTGTCGCCAGGAGAAGGAGGACCCAGAGTCCGCCGGGCGGGTGGACGGCGTAGGTCAGGATGAGGATGACGACCGACAGAGGCCACGCCACGGCGAGCTTGGTGCGAAGCCGGCGGAGCTCCTGCTCAGGCTCCGCGAACTGTCGCAGGCAGGCCGTGGCGCAGAAGAAGTAGGTCCGGTTCTCACGGACCAGTTGCAGCGCGTCGGGGCCCTCCTCGACGAACATCCCGCAGACGGGGTCCGTCGCCATGACTGGCCGGGTCCCCGGAACGGACCGCGATGCGGACTACCGCGGGTCCGGCGCGTGGGTCCGCTCGTAGGTCCGACGGCAGGTCTCCGCGCAGAAGTACACTACCTGGCCGCCGTAGGTCCCCTTCGCCACCGCGGTGGTCGATTCCACCGTCATGCCGCAGACCGGGTCCTTCGCTTTCATCGGTGCCGCGAGCCGCCCGGGGGATTTAGGGGTTCGGCCGCGGGCGGCCGCCCGAAACTTCTTTCTGGCCACGGCACGTCGCACGAGCGATGGTCGATGACATGTCCCCGTCGGAGGTCGCGAGCCGGCTCGCCGCGGAACCCGGAAAGCTGCTCCTCCTCGACGTTCGCGAACCGTGGGAACGCGAGCTGGCCGTGATCCAGCCCTCCGTACACATCCCGATGAACGAGATCGCGGACCGGGCGGCAGAACTTCCCAAGGACCGGGAGATCGTGGTCTACTGCCACTCGGGCACCCGCTCGGCGATGGTCGCAGGCTACCTCGAGCATCATGGCTATACGTCGGTGGCCAACCTCAGCGGCGGGATCGAGGCGTGGTCGAGCGACGTCGACCCGAAGGTCCCGCGCTACCGCTGAGGAGCGAACGGGCACGGGTCGAACGCGCCCGGTCAGCGGCGTCCGGCGGCCGTTCGGCGGTCCCCCGAGTGCTCGAGTCCCTCGACGAACCCCCGCATCTTCCAGTAGGTGTCGAGGAACTCCTGCCCGCGGGCGGTGATGTCGAACACCGGGCGGCCGTCGATCTCCTCGCTTTGAAGGAGACCGAGCGAAAGGAGCCGGTCCATGAGCAACCGGAGCCGGTCGACCGGCATCCCGGCTCCGTACGAGACTCGCGTGATCCGCGCCGACCCGTGGTAGCGCTTGACGACCTCGAGGACCGTCGCGTAGAGGTCGGTCGCTTCACGACGGCGGGCTCCGGGGTCGCCCGAGCTCCGTTCGGGGATCATCCGGTCCCGACCTCACAGGGGGAACGGCGGGAGCGTGTCCACCTTCTGGGGCGCGGTACGGAAATGGACATCGGGCGATACGTGGAGCGTGCCCGAGTAGACGACCTCCTCGACCGACGACCCCTCCTTGATCTGGACGTCCCGGGCGACGATCCGACGGACCTCGCACTTGCGGTCCAGCTCGACCACCTCCCCAAAGATGTCCTCGGCGCGGGCCCCCCGGTCCAGCTCGACCCGGCCCCCGACGAGCGGCCCGGTGGCCCGGGAGCGGTGGCTCAGTTGGATGCGCGCGGCCTTGAGGCCGCTGGTCGTGGAGATGATCCCTCCGATCTCGACCGTTCCGCTCGCGAGGGCCTTCTCCGCGAGCAGCTTCCCTCCGACCTCGATCTGGTCCGCCTTGAGCACGTCGCGGACCGAGATCATGCCGCCGACCTCGAGGGAGCCCGTGAGCTCCAGGCTCGCTTCGACGGAGAACTTGCCGCCGATCTCAACCTCGGCGCCGCGGGCCGAACCGCCCACCGACCCCATTCCACCGATCTCGAGCCGGGTGAAGGTGAGGTCCTTGCGGGCCGTGAGCACCCCACCGACCTCGATCTCCCCGCCCTGGGCGCTGTCCTGGAATTCGGCAAACCCCCCCACTTGGAATGCACCGAAACTGATCGGACCCTTGGAGGTGAATCCGCCCCCGACCTCGATCTTGTGGCGAACAACCCCGTTGCGGATCGTCACCCGGCCCCCGACCTCGAGGTCGTCCAGCGAGACCTCCTGCAGGTCGACCGAACCGCCGGCCTCCACGGAGTGGGCCTCGATCTTGCCCTGGAGCACGAACTTACCGCCGACCGATACATCGTGCGCGGTCAGCGTGGAGGCCCCTTCGAGACGTCCTCCGACCTCGATCGACTCGACGGTCGCGGGTCCGTTCAGCGTGAGCCGGCGGTCGACGTCGACGTCTCGGGCGGAAAGCTTCCCTCCGATCTCCAACTCTCCTTCGTCGGTGGTCAGGGAGTCGGCGACGGTGAGGTCCCCGCTCAGGTGGACATGGCCGTCCTCGGAACGGAACTCCCGGCATTCGAGGCTTCCCACCACGTCCACATCCCCTCGGAATTGGGCCGTGCCCGCGACCCGAATGCTACCGTCCGCTTCGATCGTCGAGCGACCTTGCACTTCGAGGTTCCCGTCGACGACCCCGAGGCGGAGGCGAGAGCCCTTGGGAACGTGCGTGTCGGTCATCGAGAGGTATAGGCGCGGGGAGGACTATACCCTTAGGTCACTCCGGGTGAGCATCGGGAGAGACCGGGCCACGGAGAGCGCCTTATGCCTCGGCCGACTCGACCGACCGTGACCGACTCGCTCGAGGAGGTGCGCCGGGAGGTCGTGGCCTGCACCCGCTGTCCGCGGCTGGTCCGGTACCGCACCGCGGTCGCCCGCGAGCGGAAACGAGAGTTCCGGGACGAGGAATACTGGGGACGGGGCGTCCCCGGGTTCGGAGACCCGGCCGCTCGGCTTGTCGTCGTCGGGCTCGCCCCCGCCGCCCACGGCTCGAACCGGACCGGTCGGGTGTTCACCGGCGACCGATCCGCCGCGTTCCTCGTGCGCGCCTTCCACGCAGTCGGCTACGCGAACCAGCCGACCTCGGTCCGACGCGGCGACGGGCTTCGCTATCACGACCTCTACCTCACCGCGGCCGTGCGCTGCGCTCCACCGGGGAATCGTCCCGCTCCCGCGGAACAGGCGTCGTGCGCGCCGTATCTTGAGCGGGAGTTCCAACTATTGCCGAACACCCGGGCGGTACTGGCCCTCGGTGGGTTCGCATGGGAAGCGGTCCGCGAACTGGCGCCGCGGGCGTTCGGGGGGGCCACCCCCTCGGTCCCGTTCGCCCACGGGGCGTGCGCACCGCTGGGCGAAGGGCGACCGCTCCTGTGGGCGTCGTACCACCCGAGCCCCCAGAACACCAACACGGGAAAGTTGACGTTTCCGATGCTCACCGATCTCCTCCATCGAATCCGCGACTCGTACGCGTCCGACGCTCCGCGCTCCAGCACGCGCTCCCGGGGGAACGCCTCGTGACCGACTTCGAGGTACTCGAGCGGGACGGGCTGGGTCGGATCGGCCGGCTCGCGACACCGCACGGCCCGATCGAGACCCCCGCGTTGCTGCCCGTCGTCCATCCGGATCCGGCCCGGCAGCCCGTGCCTCCCGAGGAGTTCCGCCGCCGACTTGGGTTGGGAGCGCTCATCACGTCGTCCTACATCACCTGGCGAACGCCTCCCCTGCGAGAGGTCGCGGAGCGTCAGGGAATCCACGGCCTGGTTGGATTCACCGGGCCCGTCATGACCGACTCCGGCGCCTTCCAGCAGCACGCCTACGGCTCGGTCGAGGTCGGCCCGGAGGAGATCCTCCGTTTTCAGCAGTCGATCGGCTCCGACATCGCCACCATCCTCGACGTCTTCACGGAGCCGGAAACCCCGTACGACGAGGCGAAGGCCGCTCTGGAGACCACCCTGGAGCGGGCACGGGCCGGCCGGGCCGCTCGCTCGGGCCTGCTGGCCGTCCCCGTGCAGGGCGGGCCGCATGCCGACCTCCGGGCCGCCTCCGCCCGGGAAGCGAGCCAGCTCGGGGACGTCCTCGCCGTCGGCGGGGTGGTCCCGCTCCTGGAGCAGTACCGCTTCATCGAACTCGTCCGTCAGTTGGTCGCCGCGAGGCCCGAGCTCACCCCGGCGGCCCCGGTGCATCTGTTCGGGGCCGGTCACCCCATGACGTTCGCGTTCGCCGCACTCTTCGGGGTCGACCTGATCGATTCGTCGGCCTACCAGAAGTTCGCCCGGCGAGGACGTCTGCTCCTGCCCGAGGGGACCGTCGCGCTCGACGAGGTGACCGAGGCGACCTGCCACTGTTTCCTGTGCGCGGAGCTCCCGCTGCCCCGGGTCGCACGGCTCCCGGCGGAGGAACGCGAGCGCCGACTCGCCTTTCACAACCTGCTGACCTCGGCCGAGGAAATGGGGCGCGTCCGGCAGGCGATCCGCGACGGGACGCTGTGGGAACTGGCGGAGCGCCGCGCCGTCGCCCATCCCTCCCTCCGCGCCGGACTCGAGGAGGCCCGTCGCCACCCGGAGGTGTTCCTGCCGACCGAACCGGAGAGCCGACGGGCGTTCCGTGAGGTCGACCGGTCGAGCCGCGACCGACCCTCGATCGTTCGGTTCCGACAGCGCCTGGACGCGTATCGGGAGCGTCACCCGCCGGCACGCCGGGTCGGCCGGCTCGCGCTCCGGCCCGAGTACCTACGACACCTTCCGCTCGAGGACCGGAACGGACAGCCCCTCCGATGGGAAACCGCGACCCCCCTCGGCGCGGTGCCGGTCGAGTTGACGGACCAGTACCCGGTCGGGCCGTATCTCGGCGTAGACGAGTTCGCGGACCCGCCGCGTCATCATCCGCCCCGCGCGCTGCGGGAGGAGGTCCGCGCGGAGCTCGGCGATTCGGTCGACCTCGACCGTGACTGGTCCGAGCCGTGGACCCAGTACCAGATCCGCGCTCTGCTGGAATGGCAGTTTGGCCCGGACGTGTCGACGGCGCTGGCCCCGGGCCTCCGGGGGGAGCGTTCCCGGCGTACGGGTCGGCTACGGGCCATCACCCTCGGGACGACTCCGTGGTTCGTCGTCGGCACGGACGGGGTGCCCCATCCGACCTATCGGGGGGCCGAACGGTTGCACGAGCTCCTTCCCCCCGGCGTCCGCCGGGTGGTCGTACACGCGGACGCGGTTCCGTTCGTGCGCGCCGGCCGAACCTTGTTCAGCCGATTCGTAGTCGACGTCGACCCGCGCCTGGTCCCCGGGACCACCGCGCTCCTGGTCGACCCCTCGAACGACCTCCTCGCGATCGGGCGGCTCCTGCTCGCACCGCACGAGATGGGCCGACTCTCCCGCGGCGTCGCCGTTCGCGTCACGGCCCACCGCGCCCGACCCGACCCCGATGCCGTTCCCGCCGACGAGGACGAACCCGTGGACGAGGAACCGCCCGTGCCGGGTGAACGTTAAGGGCCGCCCAAGTACTTCCGAGTCGAGTTCGTTCGATGACGAAGACCTTCCTCCTGCTGCAACTGGACTCCGAGGGCTCCCCCTACTCCGAGATCGCCGACTGCCTCGAGAATCTCGGCTTCCAAGAGGAGACCGAGGGGTACGACTTCGTCTACGATTGGGCCCGGGAGATCAGTGTCCGGGAGTCCCTCGAGTTCGCGGACCGGGTCCAGCTCGCGCTCAAGGGGAAGAAGGTCTGCTTCCGGGTCGAGTCGACCGAGGACTGAGCGGGGCCGCCGCTCCCCCTTTGTATCCGCCCGACGGTGGTCGGCGCGATGGTCATCCTCGGGATCGAATCGACCGCCCACACCGCCTCGGTCGGCCTCGTCTCCGACCGGGCCGAGGTCCTGGGGATCGCCTCCGACATGTACCGCCCGACCCAGGGCGGGATCCACCCGCGCGAGGCGGCCAACCATCATGTCGAGCTGTTCCCCGCCCTCGTCGAACGGGCGATGGCGGCCGCGCACTTGGAACCCCAGGACGTGGAGGCGATCGCCTTCTCCCAGGGGCCGGGTCTCGGGCCCTGCCTCCGCGCCGGGGCGACCGTGGCCCGGATGCTCTCGCTCGCGTGGGACCGGCCGCTGGTCCCGGTGAACCACTGCGTCGCGCACGTCGAGATCGCCCGCGTCCTGAGCGGCCTCGACGACCCGCTCCTGCTCTACGCCAGCGGCGGGAACACGCAGGTGATCGCGTACGCGCGCGGTCGGTATCGGGTCCTCGGCGAGACCCTCGACATCGGCATCGGGAACTTCCTCGACAAGCTCTGGATCGAGCTCGGCGGGACGTTCCCCGGCGGGCCGGCTCTCGAAGCCGAGGCCAAGAAGGGGTCCGAGCTCCTTCCGCTCCCGTACTCGGTCCACGGGATGGACGTCGCGTTCTCCGGCATCCTGACCGCCGCCCTCGCCCTCCGCGCGCGGGGCGTGCCGCTGCCGGACCTCGCCTACTCCGTCGAAGTGACGACCTACGCGATGCTCACGGAGATCACGGAGCGTGCGCTCGCCCACCGGCGCCGCGACACGGTCGTCCTCGGCGGGGGGGTGGCCTGCAACGAGCGCCTCCGTACGATGGTCCGGACGATGGTCGAGGCCCGCGGCGGGACGATGTTCGCGCCTCCGCGTTCCCTCTGCGTCGACAACGGGGCGATGATCGCCTGGACCGGGTATCTCGCGTACCGGGCGGGGGTCACGATCCCGGTCGAGGCGTCCGGCATCGAACCCCGTCAGCGCACCGACCTCGTCGGGACCCCCTGGCGGACCGGGTAGGGTCGGCCGTCGACCGCGTTAAGAGCCGCACGGGGGTTTGACGGTCGTGGAGGAGATCGACGTCCTCGTCGTCGGGGCCGGCCCGGCCGGGTCGACCGTCGCCCACCGCCTGGCCGCCCGCGGCCATCGGGTCGTTGTCCTGGAGGAACATCCTCGGGTCGGCTATCCGGTACAGTGTGCCGGCCTGGTCTCCCAGCGGGCGCTCGACCTCGCCGGCACCAACTCCGTGGTCCGGACCGCCGTGCGGGGGGCGACCGTCTTCGGCCCCTCGTTGGGTTCCGTTCACTTTAAGGCTCCCGAACCGCGGGCGTTCGTCATCGACCGGGGGGGACTGGACGTTGCGTTGGCCGACCGGGCCGCCCACGCCGGGGCCGAATACCGGACCTCCACCCGATTCATCGACCGGATCCGAACCGAAGCCGGCCGCACGGTCGTCCGTGTGAAAGGGCCGGAGGAGGTCCCCGCCGAGGTATCCGCGCGCCTCGTGATCGGCGCGGACGGAGTTTCCAGCGCGGTCGCCCGCGCATTCCGCCTCCGCCGACCCGTCGAGATCCTGCCCGCGTTCGAGGCGGAGATACCGAGCAGCCCCGGCGATCCCGACACGGTCGAGGTCTACCTCGGCCGGACGATCTCTCCGGGGCTGTTCGGATGGTGGATCCCCGACGGGGTGGGCGGTGCCCGGGTGGGGGTTGCCGTGGACGCGGACGGCACGTCGGCACGCACGTACTACGACCATCTCCTGGCCTACCTTCAACGTCGGTTCGGCGGCAAGCTGCCCGACCCGACGGCGCTCCTGGTCTCCGGTATCCCGATCGGGACGGTGCCCCGGACCCACGGCGACGGGGTCCTCCTGGTGGGGGACGCGGCGGCCCAGGTGAAGCCGCTCTCGGGCGGAGGGATCTTCACGGGGATGCGATGCGCCGAGATCGCCGCCACGGTCGCCGATGCGGCGCTGCGTTCGGGCAACCTATCGGCCGCGCGGCTGTCGGAGTACGACCGCACCTGGCGGGCGGAGTTCGGGGAGGAGTTCCACCGCGCGCTCTACCTTCGCCGCGTCTTCCAGCGGCTCGACGACGCGGACCTCGACCGGCTCATCGCGGCGCTGCAGGGCTCGGAGCTCGCGGCCACGATCGTCGCCTTCGGGGACATCGACTTCCCCACGCACGTCGCGCGCCAACTCCTGCGTCAGTCCCCGTCCCTCGTCCGCCTGCTTCCCAAGGCGCTCGGCGCCTGGGTGACGTCCGGGGCCTTCCGGACCCCGGAGCTCGACTTCGGCGGGCGGAAGTAGAGCCAGGCCGCGAGACCGACCAGTACGAGCCCCGCCCCCAGGACCGCGTAGATCGCGGTCGAGAGGTTGGAGGAACTGACCAGGATCGAGGTCTCGGGCAGGATGCCGGAGACTCCGAGGGCGCTCACGTTGAGGTCGACGCTGCCGTTCGGGCCGGCCGTGGCGGCCGCCCATTCCGGGGTGGTGAACCAGCCGCGGGACTCGAGAAGGTAGTCCGCGCCGTCCGCGACGAACCGCAGCGCCACTCGAACCGCGAACGTGCCGCTGGGTGTCGCGCCCGACGACTGGACCGCGACCGAAGCGGCGACGGTCCCGTTGGGCGCGATCGTCCCAAAGCTGAGGTTCACGGAAGCGCCGGACGTGGTGGCCGTCACCAGGATCGGGGGAGCGGAGACACCCACGGCGGACGTCGCGTTCCCCGGGAACGCGTTGAAGGCGTAGACCTGGAGGGTGAGGACCGGGGAGCTCATCGACTCGCCCACGAGCGGGTCTCCGACCGTGAACGAGATCGATCCCCCACTGCCGGGCGAGAGCTCGGCCCCCGTCAGGTTCGACACGAACCAGCGGTCGAGGGCGAGTGGGACAGGAGGGTATTGGGCCGCACTCGCCGTGGGAAGGCCGGCGAACGCGAGCCCTAGGGTCGCGGCGACCACGAGGAGGACCACTGCGGGGCTGGCTCGAACTCGGCCCCGGCTACGCACCGGGTTCCTCCTCGAACCGCCCACTCTCGGCGAGGAGCACCAAACGACGGATCCGCTCGGCGGCCTGCCGCTGGCCGCGTCGCCCGCTCGCCCCCAAGAGGGAGGCGGCCCCACGGGGCCTCGCCGACGTGCGCGAGACCTTGTACAGCGCGCGGGCGAGGGCCTTGGGGCGATGGGTGAGCCCGACCGCGTCGAGGTCCGCCCGGAACTCCTCCCGCTCGGTCAACCGGTCCGCAAGGAAAGCCAGGATCGGGTCCCATCGCATGGTCCGTGCCAACGTCCGGAAGAACGTGAGATACCGGCCGTCCAACGCGCGGATGTGGCTGACCTCGTGCGCAACCACCGCTTCGCGCTCGTCGGGGGTCAGGAGCTCCAACAGGCCCGAAGACACGAGGATGAAATCGTGACGTTCGATCCTTCCGGCGGGAGATCCCTCGAGAAGTGTGAAGGTGAAGGCGTCCGGTCGCTCCGAGGCGAACGTCAGAAGGCTCGTCGGGTTGGGCGGAGCGGGGAGGTGGGTAGGCCAAGTCAGGGGACACGGACGAAGGATCGCGAGGAACCCTCGCCCGACGACCTGGCTGAGGAGGAAGGCCACGACGAACACCCCGAAGGCCCCGACCGCGCCGGCCAGCCAAAGGGGAGCGTACCGAACCTGGAAGACGAGGAGCGGGGAGTGGGCGAGGTCCACGACACCGCTCCAACCCCCATTCGTCAGGACCCAGAGGAGGGCGGTGGTGGCCAGAAGAGCCCAGATCGCCAGGAATACGGCTGCGAGCCGAAAAACGACGGCGGACGCCGACCGCCCGAAGGCGAGCAGGAGTCCGACGCCGAGGATGACCCAAGCGAGGACGGGGAGGTAGAGCAGTGCGACGAGGGTGGTCCCCATACGGAACCCGGGCGCCTACTCGAGCTCGAGCCGTCGGCGGAGTTCGCGCTCCTCCGACGGGTTCAGCTTCGCAATCTCCTCGTTCAGGTGGACCACGCCCGCGGGACCAAACATCGCCACGACGCCGCGGAGGAGGTTGATGAGGTATTTCTGCTCAACGTCGGCCGTTCTGTACACATACCGCTCTCCGCCGCGGCAGGTCTCCCGGCGGCGGCGGACGAGGCCCTTGTCGTACAGCCTCGAGAGGATGGTCGCCACGGTGGTATAGGCCACCCGGGTTCCCTGACGGTCGAGAGCCGTCCGGACGTCCCGGGCGGGGGCCTCATCGAGCTCCCGCAGGGCCCCCAGGACCTCCGTCTCGAGCGCCCCCAGCATTCGATGGCTCCGCAACGAATGAAACGGTTACCCTCCTTAAGGGGTCTGCACGACGCGAACGAACGAGTATGAACGAGACGGACTATCGGCCCCTCCCCCCACCGCCCGTCGCTGGCCGACGAGTTGGGAGTACGCTCGGGTCAGGTCTGCGCTCACGGTTTATGGCATTCGACGGTGAATCGTCGGCTCCGACACCCTTAGGCTTCTTCAGGGCTCGGGCTTGCCGACCATGGCGAGCCGCATGGGGGGACGAAGTACGGGGCGGCGGAGCGCCCCGGTGCGGACCGCGGTCCTCGTGCTGCTGATCGCACCTTTACTGCTCTCGGCGATACCGCTCACCACATCCCCTCCGACCGGTACCGCGGGAAGCCGGCCCCTGCCGGTCATTACCGTCGCCCGGACGCAACCCCCTCCGTTCCCCAACGAGACGGTGGTCGTTCAGAACCAGACGATCGGGGACCTCACCGACTTCTGGGGGGTCGGTGTGCGACCCGAAGTGAGTCTTGACAATGCCACCGTCGAGACGGAATCCACCCCGGTCAACTGGTACGTCTGGCCGGCGGGAAGTATCGCAGATTCGTTCAACATGACTAGCGGCACCCTTTGGACGCAGGGGTACCCGACTCCGGTAACGACGAACGAATCGGATTTCGTCGACTGGTGCCGGTCCGTCAATTGCAGTGCCATCCTCACCTTACCGGGCGAGATCGACAGCCCCTCCACCGCCGCCTACGATGTGGCGTATACGGAGCATCAGCTGGGGTTCTATCCTGCGTATTGGGAGGTCGGCAACGAGCCGGTCGGCTGGCAGCACTTCGGGTTGAACTGGAGCACCTGGAACGCGACGAACCACAACACCGTGAACGCGACCGGGTACGCCCAGGAGGTCCACGCATACATCGCCGCGATGAAGGCGGTCGACCCGAAGGTTCCAGTGATCGGCCTACCCGGCGTTGGTGGGGGCGGCCGAGCGGACGGTCCATGGATCAACGCGACGGTCGCGCTGAACGGACCCAACCTCTCCGCTGTCGCCATCCACGATTATCCCGCCGAAGGCATCCAGTCGGGAGCGTCCGAATCGGCGTTCCTCGCGACGCTCACTTCGCCGGCGGGGAATATGACCGGGCGCATCCTCACGGACGAGCAGGAGGTCGCCGCTGCATGCCCCAACTGCACTCGGCCCATCCGGTTCCTCGTGGACGAGTTCGGCTCGGGGACCACGGTCCTTGGAGGCTGGCAGCAGTACATGCGGACGTACCCCGAGATTCCCTACGTGACGGCCGAATTGCTGATGATGAGCGAAGCGAACGTCACGAACGCCGACCTGTTCGCGCTCCGGGCGTCGTACAACGGCTCGCTCTTCACCGCGGCAGGGGCCCCCCTCCCGCTCGATTCGCTCTACACGAACATCCTCCCCCACTACGACACCTACCCGCTCGCCACCTCCGTCCAGGCGCTTCCCGGAGCCCCGAAGGTCTTCGCGGGCGTGTCGGAGTCGCCCGACTCCAATTCTCTCACACTCCTGGCGGTGAACTACAACACGACCTCGTCCGTCCAACTGAACGTTTCCGGGGCGGTCTTTCCTCGCGAAGGGACCTACTCGATCTGGCGGGAAAACAACTCGACGACCTCGCTGAACGGGACCCACTCATATTCCACCGGATTCGAAACCAGTCCGAGCTGGGTGATTCCTCCGCTGGGTGTCATCCTCGTCTCGGTATGCAGGTCCAACGCGTCACTCGGCTCGGGAGGCCTCTACCCCCTGACCTTCTGCGCCTCGGGGCTCCCCCCCGGGACACCGTGGTCCGTCACCGTGGGGACGAATGCGCCAGTCCAGTCCTCTTCCGATACGATTACCGTACTGGTGGCAAACGGGACCTATTCCTATCTGCTGGGGAACATCACCGGCTGGTTCCCGCCCGCGGTTTCGGGTTCGGTGATTGTGGCCGGCGGACCCTCTTCGATCGGCGTTCCCTGGAGCCCGTTCAAGTTCCCTGTGACATTCCTCGAGAACGGGCTGCTGAGCGGTACCTCGTGGTCGGTGACCCTGAACGGGGTCGAGTCCAACTCCACTACCAATCAGACCACCGAGTACGAACCCAACGGGACGTTCTGCTACCGGATCGGTCCCGAACCCGGATGGACCACACCGATTTTCCACTCGTGCGTGACCGTCGCCGGAACCCCGGTCGTTGTCCTCGTGAACTGGACGCGAATGAACTACACCCTGACGTTCACCCAATCCGGCCTGCCTCCCGGCACCAATTGGTCGGTCGATCTGGCCGGTAATGTTTCCTCCTCGACCGGGACGACGCTCGGGTTCCAAGTTCACAATGGGACCTACAACTACTCGGTCGGTAGACTGACCGGTTTCACCTCCAACGTGTTCACCGGCTCGGTCCTTGTTCAGGGGACCTCCACGGCTGTGCCCTTGAGCTGGGGGGGGAACGGAAGCGTCTTTCCGGTCGATTTCAACGAGACGGGACTCCCTACGGGCACGAGTTGGAACGTAACGCTCAACGGGACGACCCAATCGGGAAGCGCGTCCCAATTCACATTCTTCGAGACCAACGGGACGTACTCCTATACTCTCGCGGGGGCCGCCGGGTGGGCTCCGCCGGCCTACTCGGGTACAACCGCCATCGCAGGTTCGACCGCGTTCGTGAATCTGAAGTACGCCCGGGTCACGTACGTCGTCACCTTCGCGGAGACCGGACTCCCCTACCCGCGACCGCTCGGCAACTGGTCGGTCGACGTGAACGGCACCAATCTGAGCTCGGTCTCCCCCGATCAGAACATCTCCGAGCCCAACGGCACCTACCCCTACCGGGTGGGCCCGGAGCCGGGGTACACTACGACCTGGCGGGGAATTGTGACCGTGATCGGCGGCCCCCAAGTAGTCGCGATCAACTTCACGGCCTACTGGTCCACAGTCACCTTCAACGAGACGGGATTGCCGAGCGGGGGGAATTGGACGCTCGCGGTTTCCGGGAGGATTCCGGAGAAGTGCTTCGTGGGCGGTGTGCCCTGCGAGGAAATTCTGAAGAACGGGAGCTACCAATACAACGCAACCACCCCCGTGCCAGGACTGGGTCTCGTCCCGCCCAGTGGGCAATTCAACGTGACGGGGCTACCCCTGCAGATCCCGCTCCATTTCGACTGGGTCTACGCGGTGAACTTCACGGAGTCGGGACTTCCTTCCTCAACCACATGGACCGTGGACCTCGGGGGGACCCGAATGAACTCGACCGGCTCATCGATCGAATTCCTTGAACCAAACGGAACCTACTCCTACTCCTTCGCCCCGATTCCGGGGTACCTCCCTTCGCCCGGCCACGGCCAGGTCACTGTCGGCGGTGGTCCGGTGTCGGTCTCCATCCACTACACCGTGGCGAACTGGACCGTCACATTCGCCGAATCCGGATTGCCCAGCGGAATGGGGTGGTCCGTGACGCTGGGCTCGGTCACGAACTCCTCGCACTTGAGCGATATCTCCTTCCCGGTCCCGAACGGGAGCTACGCCTACAACGTATCTCGACTGCTCGGCTGGAGCGCTGCGCCGGTGAACGGCTCCGTGAACGTAAGCGGAGCCAATCTCACCGTCGGGATCACCTGGACCCAGATCCTGACGTTCTACACTGTGACGTTCACGGAAAGCGGCCTTCCGTCGGCGACCTTATGGCAGGTCACGTTGAACGGGACGCTGGGCAACTCCACCGGCTCGTCGATCTCCTTCCCCGAGCCGAACGGAACGTACTCGTACTCCATCTCGGTCGTACCCGGCTACTCGGCTGCCCCGTCCACGGGGTCGGTACCAGTGACTGGTGCGGGTGTGTCGGTCCCGATTCTGTTCGCCCAGGTCAACTACACGGTGACGTTCACCGAAACCGGACTCCCGAACGGGGCCGCTTGGACCGTCTCCGTCCACGGGCAGACCCCGTTGACCAGCCAGGTCTTCGGACCGTTCGGTACCGCCCAATCTATCGCCCTGCCGAACGGCACGTACTCCTACTCGGTCTCGACGAACGACTCGAGCTACGCGCCCCTCAACTATAGTTCCAGCGTTATCGTGAACGGTACTGCGGTCTCGGTGAGCCTGCCCTTTACGCCCGTCACCTACGTAGTCACGTTCACGGAGTCGGGGCTCCCGCCCGGAAAGTATTGGGCGGTCACATTCGCGGGTTCATCGCAGAACCTCACGACGACAGGGTCTAGCGTCTCGCTCCCTTACTCCGCGATGAACGGAACCTACCGATACTCCATTCAGGATGTTTCCGGTTGGCATGAGAGTACCATCCCCTATTCCGGAACGGTGACGGTGAATGGGGCGAATCTCACCGTCACCGTGGCGTTTAACCCTGTGAAGTACGAGATTACCTTCACGGAAACAGGCTTGCCCGCGGGTCAACTCTGGAACGTCACGCTGAACGGGACGTCACGCCAAAACACGACGAACGGGGGAACGGACACCCTCTCCTTCGATGAGCCCAACGGGACCTTCGCCTACCGTATCGCGGGGATCTCCGGCTGGCACGAGGGATCTCTCCCGTACTCGGGATCGATCACGGTGGCGGCAGGGACCGATTCCATCAACGGAAGCGCGGTGGCCGTCGCCGAGAGCGTCACGTTTACCGAGGTCACGTACACCGTGACGTTCTCGGAGACGGGGCTGCCGTCGGGAGAGGACTGGACGGTCACCCTGAACGGCTCCAGCAACAGCACCGTGACCAACGGTGGGACCGACTGGCTCAATTGGACCCGAGAGGTCAACGGTACCCTGTCATACTCGATCGAGAACATCCCCGGCTGGTTCCAAGCCTCACTCCACTACCATGGGCAAATCACCGTCGATGGCCTAGACAATTCGGTCGACGGCTCGGGTGTTGGGTACTCGATCACCCTCGTGTTCCGGACCGTGACGTACACCGTAACGTTCTCCGAGTCGGGCCTTCCGGCGGGCCAACTCTGGAATGTCTCGGTGAACGGTTCGGACAAAACTCTGACGACTAACGGTGGTACGGACTCGCTCGAATGGAACGGACTCGTGAACGGCACCTACCCGTATGTCATCCACGGCGTTAGCGGGTGGCACCAGGGCACCCTGGCCTACGTCGGTGCGTTCCTGGTGACCGGGAATGCGACTTCGGTCGACGGTTCGGGAATCGGGGACTCGGTGTTGGTCACGTTCCTACCCGTCACCTACGCCGTGACATTCTGGGAAACCGGCCTACCCGCTGGTCAAACGTGGCAGATCACGATGAACGGCATCACCAACAGCTACACGACGGACGGAAGACTCGACAACCTGCCGTTCGTCGGTTTGGCGAATGGGACCTACCCGTACACGATCTCGGACATCGCGGGCTGGCACCAAACCACACTACCCTACCACGGGTTCGTCACGGTCGCCGGGGCGAACGTGGTCGAGCCCACGTTAGTCTACTACCAGGTCACCTACCTCATCTCGTTCACAGAAACAGGATTGCCGAGCGGCTCCGACTGGAACCTGACGATCGGTGGGGTGACCCACTCGTCAAACGGGACCTCGGGCCTGACGTTCATTTTGCCCAACGGTACTTACACCTTCACGGTCACCAGCGTGCCTCGCTATCTGCCCGTCTCGCCGGGCGGCTCGTTCTCCGTGAACGGGGCTCCGCGCCTCGTGACGGTCGCGTTCGCGGAGGAATCTGTCCTGACGTTCGAGGAGACGGGTCTCCCCGGTGGGACGAACTGGTCTGTGACCGTAGGGAATTTCACGAAGAGTTCCGAAACGAATGAGATCGCCTTCTTGCTGCCGAACGGGACCGTCGATTGGCTGATCGACCCTGTGGCAGGTTACGCCAGCGCCCCAAGCACTGGCACGGCCGATGTCGGCACCTCGGCGTCCCCGATCATGGTGGCCTTCACCTCTCCACCCCCGACCTACGCACTGACGTTCCGAGAGACGGGCCTCCCGACCGGGACCAACTGGTCGGTGACGATCGGGACCCAGACCCTTTACTCCGGGGGAGCGGCTACGGTGACCTTCCTGGAACCCAGCGGGCAGATCAACTACACGATCGGGAACGCGTCGGGCTACGTCCCGACCTCGCCGAGCGGGTCGATCAGCATCTCGGGCGCGCCGAGTCAGGTGGTCGTTACCTTCGTGGCGGTCGTCCGAGCACCGCACGGGTCCTCATCGTCCCAGCTCTCGGTCCTCGACTGGGGGATCATCGGGGTCGGGGCGGGGGTCATCCTGGTCGCCCTCCTGCTGGCACTCGTTCGGCGGAAGGGCCCTCCCCCGGTGAAGGGAGACGACATTGTCGTTCCCGCCATTGCTCCGCTGTCCCGCAGCGAGTCCCCCGCGTGGGACGAGTCCTAAGTTACCTAACGTAGCAGACGCCGCGGTAGCGATCGGGCTCCGAGTTCTACTGCCTGTGGAGCTGGGTTGACTCCGAGGGCGCCTTCGCGGGAAGAGTCGGCTCGTCCGATGCTCCCTCCCGGCCCCAACTTTCCAGCAAGGTTATTGCGGCCGGGTTTCCTCGGCGGCCCGTGACCTCCGAGCGACGGCCGGCGGAGAGCGTGCTGGACCTGATCGGGAACACCCCGGTCGTTCCCCTCCGACGGGTGACCCAATCCCTGCCGTACCGGGTCCTGGCCAAGCTCGAATACCTCAATCCGGGAGGCTCGGTGAAGGACCGGATCGGTCAGATCATGATCGACGAGGCCGAGCAGAAGGGCTGGCTGAAGCCGGGCGGGACCATTGTCGAGGCGACGAGCGGGAACACCGGTGTGGGTCTCGCGATGGTGGCCGCCGTACGCGGCTACCGCATGGTCTTCGTCCTCCCCGACAAGATGAGCACGGAGAAGATCCGGCTCCTTCGGGCGTACGGGGCCCGCGTCGTCGTGACCCCGAGCGGACTCGCGCCGGACCACCCGATGAGCCACTATTCGGTCGCCCGCCGATTGACCCAGGAGATCCCGGGGGCGTACTATCCCAACCAGTACGAGAACCAGGGGAACCCCGAGGCGCACTACCGGACCACCGGACCCGAGATCGACCGCGACGGCGGACCCGAGCTCACCGCTGTTATCGCCACGGTAGGTACCGGTGGGACGTTGAGCGGGATCGGGCGATACTTCAAGGAGCACCGTCCGGCCGTCCGCATGGTCGCGGTCGACCCCGAGGGGTCGCTCCTCGGCCCCTACTTCCGGACGAAGCAGCTCGCAAAAGCGACCCCCTACCTGGTGGAGGGTATTGGGGAGGACATGATCCCGAAGTCGATCCACTTCCAGTACATGGACGAGTTCGTCACGGTGAACGACCGCGAATCGTTCCAGATGGCCCGGCGGCTCGCCCAGGAGGAGGGGATGTTCGTCGGGGGCTCGTCCGGCTCTGCCGTCGCGGGAGCGATCCGATGGCTCGCCAAACGTCCGGTCCCCGAGGGCTCGACGGTCGTCGTTCTCCTCCCCGACTCCGGCGACCGGTACCTCTCGAAGTTCTACTCGGACGATTGGCTGCGGGACAAGGGGTTCCTCGACGCCGGAGCCACGGCCCGCGTCCTCCTTTCCCGGAAGGAACCGACTCCCGGGATCGTGGCGGCGGACCCGACCACGGTCGTCGGGGACGCGCTCCAGCTGCTCCGCCACCACGGCATCACCCAGATGCCCGTGCTGGCTGGCCACGCGAACGTCGGCTCGATCCAGGAAGAGGACATCCTCCGGCGGAGTCTCGCGGACGACACCGTCCTGCTCCGCACCGTCCAGTCCGTCCTCCAGCCCGCGTTCGTCGAGATCTCGGCGGATGCGACGGTTTCCGAAGTGCTTCACGCGCTCCGCGAGGAGCGGGCGCTTCTCGTGCGCGACCCCGCCACCGGGGCGGCCGTCGGCGTCCTCACCCGTCACGACCTGATCGGGTTCCTGTCCGAACAGGGGGGTCGTCATGCGGTTTAACACGCGGGTCATTCACGAGGGTCCGACCATCGACGCGGCGACCGGCGCGGTGAGCCCGCCCATCTACCTTTCGAGTACCTTCCGCCAGAAGGCCCCGAATCGGAATCAGGGGTACGTCTACAGCCGCTCCGGGAACCCGACCCGGGCCAACCTGGAAGCGACCCTGGGGGCGCTCGAATCCGGCCGCGGAGCGCTCGCGTTCGGCTCGGGACTCGGCGCCCTGACCACGCTCCTGTCCTCGCTCAAGTCCGGTAGCCGCATCGTCTCGGTCGACGACCTGTACGGCGGCACCTGGCGTCTCTTCGAGCACCATCGTCGGCAGTTCGGACTGAAGGTCGACTACGCGGACCTGTCGGACACCGCACGACTTTCGCCCCTGCTGAAACAGAAGACCGACCTGGTGTACCTCGAGACGCCCACCAACCCGCTCCTGCGGCTGGTGGACGTGCGGGCCGCCGTTCGCTTGGGCCATGCGGCCGGGGCGATGGTCGTTGTCGACAACACGTTCGCCACCCCTGCACTCCAGCGTCCGATCGAGCTCGGAGCCGACATCGTGCTCCATTCGACCACCAAGTACCTGGGCGGGCATTCCGACGTCGTCGGAGGGGCGCTCGTGCTCCGCAGCCTGAAGGACCTGCGCCGGTTCACGTGGCTGCAGAACGCCGTGGGTGCGGTCCCGAGCCCGTTCGACTGCTTCCTCGTCCTCCGCGGACTGCGCACCCTGGGGATCCGAATGCGGGCCCACGGAGAGAGCGCGAAGGCGGTGAGCGAGGTGCTGGACGGTCACCGCAAGGTACGCCGGGTCCACTATCCCGGTCTCGCCAGCCACCCACAGCACGCCCTGGCCCGCCGCCAGATGGACGGGTTCGGCGGGATCGTGAGCGTCGACGTGCGGGGCGGGGAGCGGGGTGCGCTCCGGTTCGTGAAAAGGCTCGGGCTGTTCACGCTGGCCGAAAGCCTCGGGGCCGTCGAGTCGCTCGTCGACCACCCGGCGTCCATGACCCACGCGAGCGTTCCGAAGAAGGAGCGGGAGGCCCACGGGGTGACGGACGGTCTCGTTCGGCTCTCGTGCGGGGTCGAGGACCCTGCGGACCTCGCCGACGACGTGCGTAACGCCCTCCGGGGGATCTGACGTGCGCCGGGTGACGATCTACGATACGATGGCCCGCGCCCCACGGGTCTTCGCGCCGCGGGTCCCGCCGCGGGTCGGGCTGTTCGTCTGCGGTCTGACGCCCTACGCGGAGGCCCACGTGGGGCACGGCCGCGCGTTCGTCGTCTTCGACACCGTCGCCCGCGCCCTTCGCCGCTGGGGTTATCGCGTGTTCTACGTGCAGAACGTGACGAACGTCGACGACAAGGTCATCGCCCGGGCGGCTGAACAGCAGGAGGACCCCCTCGGCCTTTCCGACCGCAACTTCCTTGCCTACCTCCGATCCATGGAGCGGCTCGGGGTCCGTTCGGTCAACTACTATCCTTACGCGACGGATTTCATCCCCGAGATCGTCGAGCAGATCCGGGTCCTCGTCGAGAAGGGAGTGGCCTACCCCACCGACGACGGCTCGGTGTACTTCTCCGTCGGGAAGTACCCCGGCTACGGCCGCCTCTCCGGCCAGAAGGTCGAGTCGCTCGTCCCGGGCGCCCGGCTGGAAGCGGACCCGCGCAAGCGCGCGCCGGAGGATTTCGTGATCTGGAAGGCCGCGACCCCCGGGGAGCCGGAGTGGGACAGCCCCTGGGGCCCCGGGCGACCGGGCTGGCACATCGAGGACACCGCCATCACGACCCGCCTCTTCGGACCGCGCTACGACATCCACGGGGGCGGCATCGACCTGATCTTCCCGCACCACGAGGCCGAGATCGCGCTCGCCGAATCCGCGACCGGGGAGGCACCGCTCGTGAACTACTGGATGCACGGCGGGATGCTGACGATGAACGGGGAGAAGATGTCGAAGTCGATCGGCAACGTCTCCTCGCTCGAGGGCGCGATCGACGAGTACGGCCCATCGGTCGTCCGATTCTATTACCTCAATGCCGGATACCGGAGCCCCCTCGAGTTCGAGCCCACCAAGAGCCTCACCGAGGCCCGCGAGGCGTACGGACGCCTCTCCCGGCCGACCGACCGGATCGCGGAGCTCCTGGCCCGGGACGGCGAGGAGCGCCCCGGGCGGGATCTCTCGGAAGAGGAG
>Ga0187871_10001116_pt1 | contig 23890 bp, 24 predicted proteins | sample June2016WEW_16_1_FD_132988 | JGI IMG/M metagenome (GOLD analysis project Ga0187871, IMG submission 132988) | Peatland microbial communities from SPRUCE experiment site at the Marcell Experimental Forest, Minnesota, USA - June2016WEW_16_10 | ecosystem: Environmental > Terrestrial > Soil >...
AACGAGAATTGCAGAAGATCCGCCAGTTCGCCGGACATTCCCTCCATGGTCCCATAGAGATCCTCGTCAAAACCAGCTATCCGGAGCCCGTGGCGCACGCTTTAGCGTGCCGGCGGGACTTTTAAGTCCCGCGCCAGCCGGCTCATATCGCTTAAGAATTAAGTCCTCTTGGCGTTCTTTGCGGTAACCTTTGCGCCTTTGCGCGAAACCTTCGGCCGCCGAGCATGCAGTTTTTCGAGGGCAGAGCGGAATATACCGCTCGCGGCGGTCTTGTCGCCGTAAGCCACGTTGTCCGCCCCAAATGCTAACGGTACGTCTTACCGGAGCGCGGGAGAATCCGAAGGACATATACCCTTGCTTCTTGGTGGTCGGCGGTAAACAGCAGGCGCTAGTCGCCGAGGCGGCGCCGGAACACGCCTTTCCATTCCTCACCCCGAAGGGCTTTCACGTCGTCCTGGAAAGGGTCTGCTTCCATCTGGGTGATGACACGAACGACCCGTTTCTGGATGGCCTTGGGCAGGCCCCGAAGATCTTTCTCTGCGTCTTCGAAGAACTCACACACCCACGTCATGTTTGATTTTGGACCACGGCCGCGTCTTCCCCGCCCGGACCCCTTTCAACGCCTGCCGCAGTTTCTTTGCTTCTTCGGGCGTCAGGGTATCGTCGGGATCGATCACGCACCGGGGCTTGATGAGCACGGAGTACTCGTCATTAGTACGTCAGACGCCCCTGGTATGGCTGCGTCGGAGCCGCTGGTGCTGGAATTGTCCGCGTTCGGACTTGATGCCTTGAAACGTCCTGAACCAGATACCGCGTCGAAATCACCGTGGGTTTGGGTGAATGTTGAACCTAGACCGTTCGGCCCGCAAGGGGAGGCGAAACTGCGGATGCAAAAGAAGCAAACCGGCAGCCACGTTGCCAAGTAACGCGCGGGCCAAAGTAGCCCACTACCAAGACTTACACTTTGAAGCGCATGGATCAGGATTATTTTCGAGAACCTCTGACGGCCGGATTTTATCCGCAATCAACAGCGCCCGCGTTCGAAAGCGCCCACCAACACTTCAACGAGAGGACAATGATCGTTTGTTTTCAGAGAGAGGATGTGGTAACTCAGAATGTCACAGGATTCTGCGCAGGCCCGCTGCTTGCTGTCCACGCAATGGCTCGGAGGGCTCTATCCCGAACGCCCACGCAGACCAGCCTCCGGACCGGCTAAGAGATTACTCTTCTTGGCGTTCTTTGCGGTAACCTTTGCGCCCTTGCGTGAAACCTTCGGCCGCTGAGCCGACATCTACCATCTCGCCAAAACCCTCCCCGCGATCGCCCGGATTTGCGGACTCCCATTTCGGCGAAGTTGTTCCAGCCCACCGATGCCGCTGGCGGACAGATCTTCTTCTTTCATACCCGCAAAGCGATCAAACCCTTGGCAGCCTTGACGAATCGCCAGGGGATTTCTGAATCGTATTGCCGCTCCCCGAGTTGGCGAAACCCTCCGGTAACTGCCTGTGAAACGCGGATGAGGAGTAAAAAAGAACGACGCAAACGACATCCCCGCCAAAAGCAAACAAATCGTCAAAAGGTCCTGGGATGTTTATCGGCAGCATCTCATAGATATAAACGATGATCGGGAAAATCAGCCAGTTCTTTCCTTGCCCATTGTTCTGCCGGACACGCCACAAGCATAACGTCAGGACCAGGCCCGCACCGATAGTTGTCGGAGCCGAGAACACTTCTGCCGAAAAACTGAGGGGAATCAATGCCAGCGACCAGACGATCGAAAAGATCAACGGCAGAAAAACGTCCACGACCGAAAATGTCTTGAGAAAGAACAACATGAGCGTGGCCGCGATCAGGCAGAGCGCTAAAGTGACACAGCCTGCAATAACACCGGCCTTCCAATCCGCGCCGGCCCAGAAAATAATCGTAAACAGGATCGCCAGCGGGATCGCCAGAACAATCACGAGCAGACTCTTCCACATAGAGTTTCCCCTCCTGAATTAACGGGACTTTTAGATTAGTGCAGCGTTTTCTCCGGATGTTACAGGAGAACCTGCCACTCTGTGCGGTTTCTTACGATCACGAAATTCCAAGAGAATTGTCCCCCGCCCAGCCACTAACTACCCGAGGGCGTCCCTCGCAGCGCTACTTGTGTGCCCAGCCGGAAAGTGTCATCCGGGCACCGGACACCAGCCGAAAAATCCGCCAAATCGTGCACAATAATGCCCAATCGAGTCCCGCGCCGCACGCCGAAAAATCCCCGCGAACCTCATCATTCCTAACCCCTTACGAGCCGCTGGCTTCGTTCGTCCAGTTCTCCGGAACCCTGGAACCGATCACCCATAACCCGCCACCCATAACCCACCACCCGCTTTGATATGATCCGTCCATGCGCACTCTGACATTCCTGGCCATCCTGACCGCCCTCCCCGCCCTGCCGGCAAGTGCCGCCACCTGCGAGAGCCTGGCCGCCGCCGCCCTCCCGGACACCACCATTGCCGTCGCCCAGTCCGTTCGCCCCGGATCGTTCACCCCGCCTTACGGCCCGGCCCTCGACAAGCTCCCCGCCTTCTGCCGCGTCGCCGGCGTCATCCAGCCCACTCCCGATTCCTACATCCGCTTCGAAGTCTGGCTGCCCGCCTCCAACTGGAATGGCAAGTTCCTGGGCGTCGGCAATGGCGGATTCGCCGGCTCCATCGGCTTCCCCTCCATGGGCGCGAACCTCAAACGCGGCTATGCCACCGCCGGCACCGACACCGGACACGAAGCCGACGGCGAAGACGCCAGTTGGGCCTACCATCATCCCGAAAAGGTGGCCGACTTCGGCTATCGCGCCCTGCACCTCACCACCCTCAACGCCAAGTCGCTCGTCGCTGCCTTCTACGGCCAACCCGCCCGCCACGCCTACTTCGATAGCTGCTCCGACGGCGGCCGCGAAGCCCTCATGGAAGCCCAGCGCTTTCCCGCCGATTACGATGGCATCCTCGCCGGAGCTCCCGCCAACTTCTGGACCCACATGCTGGCCGCCGGTGTCGATATCAGCCAGGCGATCTACACCGATCCCGCCGGTTACATCCCCAGCATCAAATTCCCCGCTATCGCCGCCGCCGTGCTGGCCGCGTGCGATGCCCTCGACGGCGTCCAGGACGGCATCCTCAACGACCCCTCCCGCTGTCACTTCGATCCCTCCACGCTCCTCTGCAAGGATGTCGACGCGCGCACCTGCCTCACCGCGCCCCAAGTTGCCTCCCTCAAGAAGCTCTACGCCGGCGGGCGCAACTCACATGGCGATCCCATCTTTCCCGGCTACGCTCCCGGCGCCGAAGACGGACGCAGCGGCTGGATTCCGTGGCTCATCGGCAATGGCCCCGGCGGCAGCAGCAGTTCCGTCTACATGGAGAATTACTTCCGCTATATGGTCTTTGAAGATCCCACCTGGAATCCTCTCACCGCTAAGATCGATACCGCCATCCAGACTGCCGACGAAAAGACCGCCCGCGCCCTTAATGCCACTGACACCGATTTGCACGCTTTCCAATCCCGCGGCGGCAAACTCATCCTTTACCATGGCTGGAACGATCCGGCCATCGCGCCCGCCAACACCATCAACTATTACAACGGCGTGCTGCGCGCCGTCGGCGCCGTCAACGCCGAAACCTTCGTGCGTCTCTACATGGTTCCCGGCATGCAGCATTGCATCGGCGGACCGGGTCCCACCTCATTCGGCCAGTTCGGCACCACCACCGCGAAAGGGCCGGAACACGGCATCTACGACGCTCTCGAGCAGTGGGTCGAAAAAGGCGTGGCGCCGGACGCCATCGTCGCCACCAAGTACGTCGACGACAATCCTTCCAAGCCGGCGCGCATGACTCGCCCTCTCTGTCCCTACCCGCAAGTCTCTGCGTATAAAGGTTCCGGTGACTCAAACGACGAGTCCAACTTCACCTGTAAGTAGGTATCGCCGGCGCTCGACGCGCCCCCATCGCCATTAAAGTTGCTTTATCCTGACCCGCCCGCGCAACTCGATCTGCTACACTCACGTCAGTGGATCGAGAGACCATAACCATGGCTAAAAGCAACCCTAACACCAAAGCTACAACTAAATCGTTAAAGCATCTTCTAATTACCGCAACTTTCTCTACCCTGTTCGTGTTGTCGGCTCACGCGCAGGACCCGCCCACGCGCGTGGCGGACTTGAACTATCTCACGGGCAATGTTTCCATGCAGCCGGCCGGTGACGACGATTGGTCGCCCGCCGTCATGAACCGGCCCTTCACCACCGGCGATAACCTGTGGTCCGATGCCGATGGGCGTGCCGAGCTGCATTTGAATAATGCGGTCCTGCGTTTGGGTCCGCAGTCCAGCCTGGGCTTTCTCAACCTCACCGACGCCTTCGCGCAGATCCGCTTCACCCAGGGCGAATTGATGCTGCGTGTACGCCGCCTGGGCGAAGACGAGAGTTTCGAAGTCGATACTCCCAATGCCGCCATCACCATCCTGCGCCCCGGCGAGTATCGTTTCATCGCCGACCCCGACGCCGCGACCACCTCCGTGCTGGTCCGCCACGGCCAGGCCGAAGTCACTGGCGGCGGCCAGGCTTTCTCCGTGGCCGCCGGCAACAGCGCACAACTCTCCGGCACCGATCAACTCGCATTCGATGTGCAGTATGCCCCGCAGCCCGACGGGTTAGAGTCATGGGCTGAAGACCGCGACGCGCGCGAAGGCCGCATGCAATCCGCCCGCTATCTGCCGCCCGATGTGATCGGGTACGAGGAACTGGATAGCTATGGCAACTGGCGCGACACGCCGGGCTATGGCGCGGTCTGGTATCCGACCGTGGATGCCGGATGGGCGCCCTATCGCAACGGCCATTGGGCCTGGGTCGAGCCGTGGGGTTGGACCTGGGTCGACGACGCCGCTTGGGGCTTCGCGCCCTCTCACTATGGCCGCTGGGCTTATGTCTCCGGCGCATGGGGATGGATCCCCGGACCGCTGGCCATCGTTGCCGGTGGACCCGCGGTGATGACTCCCGTGTACGCGCCGGCGCTGGTCGCTTTCATCGGCGGTGGCGGCTGGGGTGCGTCGCTTTCCTTCGGCGGTCCCGCGGTCGGCTGGGTGCCACTGGGACCGGGCGAGGTCTATGCGCCCTCCTATCAGGTCAGTCAGAATTATTTCCGCACGGTGAATGTGTCCAGCACCACGATCGTCAATACAGTGAACATTACGACTGTCTATAACAATGTGTATGTGAATAAGAGCGCCACGAATGTCACTGTAAATCAGCACTTCGCGAATATGACTGCGCCCAATGCAGTCACTGCCATGCCCCAGAATTCCTTCGCCAGCGGACGGCCTGTGGCGCAGGCCGGCGTCTCGGTTCCGCGCAATCAGGTAGGTCAGATTCAAAACGCCAGCATGACCGTAGCTCCTTCTGTGGCGCCGGCCAAGCAGGCGCTCGCGCCGATGGCTGGCTCCCGTCCCGCGGTGCATCCGCCCGCGCGCGCTACCAGTGTCCAGGTGGTAGCTAAAGTGGCGCCCCCGCCGCCGCCGGTGTCCTTCGCCTCCAAGCAAGCCGCCTTGCAGCAGAATGCCGGAAAGCCCTTGAACATCCAGGCCATTCGTCAGAGCCTGCCGCCCGCCCGCGCCGCGGTCGCCGCGCCTCCGGTGCGCGTAGCGCCCCCGGCCAAACAGGTCGTCCCCACGGTGCGGCCCGCGCAAGCGGCGCCTCCCGCCACGCCCGCTTACCGGCCCCCGGCTGTAACACCTCCCGCCACGCCCGCTTACCGGCCGCCTGCCCAACCCGCTCCGCAGACTACGCCGCGCGCGGTGCAGCCTCCGCCCCCGGCGCAGCCGAAGCCGGCCGTGAAGCCCCCGGCCAAGCCCGCACCCAAACCGAAGAAAGACGAGGAAGAGAAGCCCAAGCAGTAACGCGCGCGGGAGCCCCGGACGCTCGACGGCCGGGGCCTCCCAGCCCGCGCCAATACTAACTTTAGATGTAATTGATAGCCAACCGTAAGCGGCCTACAGTAGTTAACAGTTATGCAGGAACTTCGATGCTATCTGGAAATGCTGCTGGATCACGAATGCCGCCCGGCAAACGGCGATTGCCCCGAATGCCAGGCTCTCCAACGAATCTATCAGTTCATGCAGACCGAACTATTCTCTACAGTGATTTACACTGAAACCCCCCTGGAGTTGCGCCGGGCCGCCCGGCCTCCAGTGCCGCCCGTCAATCGAGCAGCCGCGGGCCCCCGCCGGCCGCATGCAGCCTGAAGACCGCCGGCCCCCCGCTTGAGGCGATCCGCATCTCCGTCTCGCGGATGAATTGCTCCCACATTGAATCCGGATCGGAACCGAAAACCGCTTTCGCGGTCCCCGGAAAGATATACCAGGCGCCCAAGCCCAGTTCGTTCTCCAATTGCGGCTCGGTCCATCCGGAGTAGCCCAAATACACGTGTACGGTGTCGGCATCGCTGGACGATTCGAAGGTCTTTTGCATGCCCTCCTTGGTCGAAACCAGGAACACGTCACCGAGCACGCGCTGCGCATCCCCGGGTGCCCGCCGTGAGCGCACCAGCGCCAGCACGTCGGTCCGCCCCACCGGACCTCCGGCATAAACCGGATCCGACCTGCCCTTGGCCCCCGCCACTTCGTCCAATACGCGTGAAATCGGAACCTTCGAGCGCCGGTTCAGAATCAGCCCCACCACTCCGTCATCGTCGTACTGCACCAGCAAAATGACCGTCTTCGCAAAGTTGGGATCGGGCAGGTCCGGGCTCGCTACCAGCAACTTCCCGGCGCCAAGATCGGCGGGCCGCGTGGATTGCGCCCCGGCCAAGCCCTCAAAACACAATGCCACCGCCGCAACCGACAGCCATCGCATGCCTTCCATTCTACGCTCAACCCTCAAGGGCCGAGGGATCGGACCGTACATCCGCCCGCGCGATTCAGCCCCCCGCTGAACATTTGTTACATTTCTCGATTGACGCGGGGGGGTTAACTTCAGCATACTAACAGGTGCGGCGCGGAATGCTCAGGACGCAAAATCGAACCCGCGTTGCAAAACAAGAGGGGATTTCTCAACAATGCGACGATTGAATCTACTTGCTTATTCTCTGACTGCCGCCGGTCTGCTGACCATCACGGCTTCCACTCCTGCCGTTGCGGCGGAGCCAATTGATGTTTCCGCCTCTGCCCGCATGATTTCCAGGCGGAGCCCGGCCGGACCGACTGCCCCCGACATCGCCTATCACGGACTGGCTGCGACCAACGTTTCGGTGGGTCCAGAGACAGCCGGCTTGCCCTGCGGCGAATGCGTCCCGGGCGCCGACGGCAATTCGATCGGTTTGCCCTGGCCCGTGTTCGCGGTCTCCCAAGGCGAAACGCTGACTGTTTCCGATTGGTTCGAAGCGACCAGCTATACCGGTCCCTGCACGGCGGCGCTGATTATGAAACAGGGAAACACCGTAGTGGCTAAGGGCTCTTTCCCGTTCCCCGGCGGCTGCAACGCCGGCTACCTCTATGGCGTATTCTTCACCGTTCCGGTTCCGGCGACCACCGGCTACACCGTAGTCATCGGCACCATCTCTGGCGGCGGCGTTAACAAGTCCGGCGCCGACACCTTCATCAACGTTCAGTAAACCGTTTGCCAACAGGGCCGCCGTACATCCGGCGGCCCTTCAAATAGCCTCCAGTTCCTCTTCCAGCGTTTGCTTCTGTGAAAGGTCCGCGTAGTAACCGCCCGCCGCTACCAGTTCCGCGTGGGTGCCTCGTTCTACGATGCGGCCGTGTTCCAGCACCACGATCAAGTCGGCCTGGCGCACGGTCGAAACGCGATGCGAGATCAGGATCACGGTGCGGCCGCGCATGGCGTTCTCCAACCCTTCCAGGATGCGCTCTTCGGTCAGCGTATCCACGCTCGATAGCGCGTCGTCCAGGATCAGGATTCGCGGGTTGCGCAGGATCGCGCGGGCAATCGCGGTGCGCTGCTTCTGGCCGCCGGAAAGCGTGATGCCGCGCTCGCCCACTATGGTCTCGTAACCCTGCGGGAACGACTCGATATCGCTCGCCAGTCCGGCCAACTCCGCCGCCCGGCGGATCTCTTCTTTCGTGGCGCTCTCCACGCCGAACGCGATGTTCCCCGACAGCGTCGCGCTGAACAGAAACGTCTCCTGCGGCACGAATCCGATGTGCCGCCGCAGTTCCGCCGGCGATAGATCGCGCAGGTCCGTGCCATCCAGCAGCACGCGGCCCTCGGTAGGATCCATCAGCCGCGGTACCAGTCCCACCAGCGTGCTCTTGCCCGATCCGGTGTGCCCCACCACCGCCACCGTAGTGCCCGCCTCGATCGTCAGGCTCACGTTGTCGAGCGCCCGCCCGGAAGGAAATGCCACGGAAGCGTTGCGGAATTCGATCTCGCCGCGCACCCTCCCCATAGCCACCGGATGCGGCGGCGCCGCGATGCCGGGCTTCTCGTGGAAGATCTGGTTGATCCGGTCGAGCGACGCGCCGCCCCGCTGCATCAGGTTCACCACCCATCCCAGCGCGATCATGGGCCAAACCAGGATACCCATGTAGGTATTGAACATCACGAAACTGCCCAGCGAAATGCGGCCCGTGAGCACCTGCCCGCCGCCATACCAGAGCACCGCCAGAAACGTGAGCCCGATCAGCGCCTCCAGCAGCGGTTGGAACACCCCGGAGATGCGCACCAGCCGGATATTCTCCGCGATGTAGGCGCGGTTCAGTTTCTCGAAGTGGCGGATCTCGGCGTCTTCCTGCACGAAAGCCCGCACCATGCGCACCCCCGCCAGGTTCTCCTGCACGCGGCTGCTGATATCGGAGAACATCGCCTGGATGCGTTCGAAGCGCGCGTGGATCGCACGCCCGAAGAAGATCACCGCCAGGCTCACCAGCGGCGCGGGCAGGACGGCCAGCACCGCCAGGCGCCAATCCACCGTCACCATGATGACGATCGCCAGCAGGAACGTAAGGCTGGTTTCGGTCCAATACATGATGCCCGGACCCAGCATCATGCGCACCGCGTTCAGGTCGTTCGTGGCGCGCGCCATGATATCGCCTGTACGCACCCGTCCATAATAATCCGGCGAAAGCTCGACCAGGTGCCGGAACAAGTCGTTGCGCAGGTCGTACTCGATGTCGCGCGAAATCCCGATGATGATCACGCGCATCCAGTACTGGAAAAGGCCCTTGAACGCCGCCAGCCCTACCAGCAGGGCCGCATAGCGCAGCAGCCGGTTTGTGCCCGATGCATGCGCGAGCGTGTCGATCGCGGCACGGATCGCCAGCGGCTGCGCGGCGCCCGCGAAGTCCTTCAATACCAGCGCGCCCAAGCCCAGGGCCAGCCCTCGCCTGTAGCGCCACAAGTAAACCCGTACGGTACGCAACGATTCCCACATGACGCTACATCCCCAGGGCGTTGGCCACGGTCTTCAGGAACTCCACCAGGAAGGTCTTGCGGCCCTCGCGATTGCGCCACCAGCCGTCCGCGCTGAAGAATTCGTCGCGCGCGGCAACCACCCGTATATCCATATCGGGGGCCGCGGCCCGGTAGATGCGGGCGGCACGCGCGGTGTGAAAGTCGCTGGTGACCAACAGGAATCGATGCACGCCGCGCCGCCGCAGATCCGCCAAAATCGTAGCGGATTCCGCGCGCGTGCTGCGCGTCTCATTGGGCGCGCGGATGAACCACATCTCCGGATAGCCGCGCTTCACGGCAAAGGGAATCGCCAGGTCGCATTCGTAAGAGTCGTAAATCAAGTGCGGACCGCTCACCAGCACATTGGGCACGTAACCTTGCTTCACGAGTTCCGCGGCCCGCATCACCCGGTTGCCGGAATAATCGCCCGCCAGCACCACGGCAATTTCCGCCTTGGCGGGGCCTTCGTCGCGCACCAGCATGCGGCCGAGAGCCGCCAGCCACCACGAGTGCGCGGCCACCGCCAGCGCCAGGACGATAACAATACAGACGAGGGATTTGAGAAAAAGAGAGGACCGTCGCGCCACGGACTACTTCTCGTCCGCGGAATTCTTCTGATCCAGATGTCCGACCGTTTTCAATCGTTGATAGAGGCGCTCAACTTCGGCTTCGTCCTCCGGCAGCAGCATCCGGTAGCGCGGCGGAGGAACCGGCCGGCGGTCGCCGCCGGGCGCCAGCACTTCACCCCAGAACTGGCGGTAAGGTACGCCGTCAATCAGCGCGTCGCGGGATAGCCGGCGCAGATGACGAAGCAGGCTATTGCAGGAATCCAGGTCGCCCGGATAGACCAGGAGCATGCGGGAATCGTCGAAGAGCGTAATGCGCGCGATCAGGGGAGAAAGCCAGTTGCCGGGCCGATCCAAACGCCGGATATCCATCCAGGGCACAATACGCTTGCCGACCGCCAGGTATCCTTCGTGGATCTCGACGGCGGGTTGGAAAGCCAGCGCCAGCAAAAGCACGGCGCTGAGTAGAAACAGTCCGGCGGGAATGAAGGCAGGTATCCAATCCAGGCCCAGCCAAGCCGAGAAGCCGGCCAACCCGACGGCTACGAATCCGAACGTGAGATAATGCCGCGCGGGCGTGTACCGAGTCATCTTCAAACCCGTCCACTTCTAGACTACTCCCGTGAAGCACGCCCGTCAATGGATTCCTAACAGCCGCGCCCCACGCCAACCGTAGTGAACACCGCTCCAGACCGTCAGGGCCAGCGTGGGCCAGATCAGGATGGCTGATAATGCCACTGGAAGCGGGGAACCGAACGCGTCGCGGGCCAGCAGACACACCGCGGTGAGGATCTGAAAAAAAGTACTGGCCTTGCCCCAGATACTGGGCGGAAACGCACGCAACTTCGTCTTCAGGAGTGCCACAGCGGAGGCTGTGAGAATGAACAGGTCCCGTCCAAAAATTGCCGCGACGAACCACCACGGCACGCTGCCGGCCAGCGCCAGCGCCAGGTAAACTCCCGTCAGCAGCAGCTTGTCGGCAATGGGATCGAGGAACGCTCCGGTGGCGCTGGCGGCGTCGAGATGCCGCGCCAGGAAGCCGTCGATGACGTCGGTGGCCGCGGCAATGGCCAGCAGCGACAACGCCGCGAAGGCACGCCGGTTCAGAATCAGGGAAACGATGAAAGGCGCCAGCACCAGCCTGGCCAGCGTGAACAGGTTGGGCAGCGTGAGCCACTTCCGCATCAGATTGTGATTCTAGCAGTGTGGCGGGGAAACCCCGCGCGCCAGTTTCGCCAGATCGTCTAATTGCAGGCGGCCGGTGTAGACGGCCATGCCGAGAGCGGCGTGCACGTCGATCGACAATAATGCCTGGACCTCTTCAAGCGTGGTGATACCGCCCGCGGCCGTGATCTCGAGCGGCGTCGCGGCGCGCAGCCGCCGGAACCAGTCGAGATCCGTGCCTTCGAGCATGCCTTCCTTATCCACGTAAGTGCAGAGGAACCCCGCGCAATAAGGCTCCAGCGCCGCCAGCACCTCTTCGGCGCGGAACCGGGTAGCCTCGCGCCAACCCTTGACGACGATACGGTCTTGCTTGGAATCGAGCGCGACGATCACCCTCTCCTTGCCGATTACCGCCGCCAACTCCCCCAGGAAAGCCGCCTGGATGCCGTGCGCGGCGAAGGCCGCGGTTCCTACGATCACCCGATGCGCGCCTTGCCCGACCAGCGCCCGCGCGCGCTCCACCGTGCGTACCCCGCCGCCCACGCGCGTGCGGGCATGCGCGGCCACCAGCCGCACCAGATCGTCGTTCGCCCCGGTGCCCATCGCCGCATTCAGGTCGATCACCTGGATTTCGGGAAAGGCCGCGAACCGGCGCAGCATTTCGAGCGGCGAGTCCCCTTCGAGCGCCTTATCGCGCCCCTGCACAAGCTGCACGACTTTGCCGTCCATCAGATCGATGCAAGGGAAGATCATGACACCTTCCGTACCGGGATGCCGTGCCGGTCCAGGTATTCCTTGAGATCGGCGATGCGCAGGGTCCCGTAGTGGAAGACCGACGCCGCCAGGGCCGCGTCGGCTTCCCCATCCGCCAGTACGCGCAGGAAGTCTCCGGGTTTGCCGGCGCCTCCCGAGGCGATCAGCGGGATGTGGGTGGCGCGCGAGACGGCGCGCGTAAGGCCGCAATCGAATCCTTCTTGTACGCCGTCGGAATCCATGGAAGTCAGCAGCACTTCGCCCGCGCCCAGTTCCTCTCCGCGGGCCGCCCAGGCGACCGCATCCAGATCTTCCGCGTCCCGCCCGCCGCGCGTGTAGACGGTCCATGCGCCGGGCGCCCGCCGCCGTGCGTCGATCGCCAGCACCACAGCTTGCGCCCCGAATTCCCGGCTCAATTCGCTGATCAGCCCGGGACGCCGCACCGCAGCGGTGTTCACCGAAATCTTGTCCGCGCCGGATAGCAGGATGCCGCGCGCGTCCGCGACGGAGCGGATGCCGCCGCCCACCGCCAGCGGGATGAACACCTTGCGCGCGGTCCTCGCCACCACGCCCGCCATGATCTCGCGCGCGTCGCTCGAAGCCGTAATATCGAGGAAAACCAGCTCGTCGGCGCCTTCCTGGTTGTAACGGGCCGCCAGTTCCACCGGATCGCCGGCGTCGCGCAGGTGTACGAAGTTGATGCCCTTCACCACACGGCCGCCGGTCACGTCCAGGCAGGGAACGATGCGCTTGGCCAGCATCCTAAAGCTCCACGAAATTCCGCACCACGCGCAGTCCCACCGGCCCGGACTTCTCCGGGTGAAATTGCACTCCGAAGGTATGGCCGGCTTCGAGCACGGCCGTGTAAGGCAGCGAGTAAGTACACGTCGCGGCGGTCTGCGGGATGGCGGGCGCGTAGTAGCTGTGCGCGAAATACACGAAGGCGCGCGGGTCGAGACCGGCGAGCAGCCGCGAAGGGACGCACGCATCGAGCTGGTTCCATCCCATGTGCGGCACGCGCGCGGCGGCGGGAAAGCGCCGCACTGTCCCGGGGTAGAGGCTCAAACCGCGCGCCTCGGGCGCTTCTTCGCTGCGCTCGAACAGCGCCTGCAGGCCGAGACATATTCCCAGGAACGGCACGCCCGCGCGGATCTGCCCGATGAGCGCATCGCGCACCTGCATGTCGTCCAGCGCCCGCATCATCTGCCCGAAATGGCCCACGCCGGGCAGGATGATTTTCCGTGCCTCGCGCAGGCCGGCGGCGTAGCGCACCAGCGTGTACCGAGCGCCGATTTCGGCCAGCGTATTCTCGACCGACCGCAAATTGCCCGCGCCGTAGTCCAGGATCGCGATCATAGCAGTCCCTTCGTGGATGGCAACTGATCGCGCAGCCGCTGGTCGGTGGAACACGCGTATTTCAGGGCGCGCGCGAAGCACTTGAAGATGGCTTCGATCTTATGGTGATTGGACCGCCCATAAAGGACGCGCGCATGCAGGTTGGCGCCGGCATGATTCACGAAGCCGCCGAAGAAATCTTCCACCAGTTCGGTTTGCAGATCGCCCACCAGGCGCACGCGCACCAGGTCGCGGTAAACCAGCGCCGGCCGCCCGCCCAGATCCAGCGCGACGACAGCCAGCGTTTCATCCATGGGCAGCACGAAATAGCCCGCGCGATTGATGCCCCGCCGGTCGCCCAGCGCCTTCGCGAACAACTGGCCCAGCACGATGCCCACATCTTCGACCGTGTGGTGCTGATCCACGTCCAGATCCCCCTTCGCGGCGAGTTTCAGATCGAAGCCGCCATGCTTGGCGAAGAGCTCCAGCATGTGATCGAAAAAACGAATGCCCGTGGAAACCTGGTAGGTTCCGCGGCCTTCGATCTTCAGCGACCCGCCGATTTGCGTCTCCTTGGTATTGCGTTGAATGGTGGCGCTGCGCATCAGAACAGTATGCTTTCGAGTTGATTGATATCGTCGAGCACGGCGACCGCATTTTCCCCCTGGAACAGGGCAGTCACCTGGGGCCGCCGTGGGTTGGTGCGCGATACAATCCCGATAAAAGGAACACCCGCTGCCCGCGCGCAGCGCGCATCGTCAATCGTGTCTCCGATGTACCACATCTTCCTGCCGGGCGCGCCGGCCGCGATCTTCAGCAGACCCTCCGGCGCGGGTTTCAACTCCTGCACATCTTCCAACCCGACGATCGGATTGAACCGCAGCTTCGGTGCGCAGCGGTCCAGCGTGACCTGCGCTTCCCAGCGCATGCGGCCCGTGAACAGAGCCAGGTCGAAGCGCGCCGCCAGCCGGTCGAAGAGGCCCTCCCGCGCCATCCAGCGTTCACGCAGAATCAATCCATCCGTGCCGTTGCCATGAAACAGACCCTGGAAATAGTCGACCACCGTCTGGAACTCCACGGCCACGCCATGCTGCGCGATCACATGATGCGACAGGTTCCAATCGTCGTTGAAGCCGCCCTGGTTCTTGTAGTCCTGAATGTGCGCGTGCGTCATCGTCACGCCCGCAAAATGCCGCACTGTGCGCACGATGGTCTCGCGGTATGACTCGGTCACATCCACCAGCACGCCGTCCATGTCGAATACGACTAACGGGCGATCCATATTTCCTCCAGCGCGCTCAGCAGGCGGCGGGTCTGCTCCCGTGTGCCGACCGTGATTCGTACGCAGCCGGGTGCTTCGTAGCTGCGGTCGCGCACCAGGATACCCTGTTCGCGCAGGCGGTCGCGGATCTCGATGGCCCGCTTGCCTGCGCGTATCAGGACGAAATTCGCGGAGCTGGGCACGTAGCCGATTTGCAGCCGTTCCAGCCCCACGCACAACAGTTCGCGCGCCGCCAGCACTTCGGCCACGTAGTTCTCGATGTAGCCGGGGTCGCGAATGGCCGCCTGTGCCGCCAGTATCGCCAGTGTATTCACGCTGTATGGCGATTGCGCCTTGTGCAGGCAAGCGATGTTCGCCGCATGTGAAAACAGGCAGCCCAGCCGCATCGCCGCCATCCCGTAGACCTTGGAAAACGTGCGGCTCACGAACAGGTTGGGTGAGCGTTCGATCAGGCCCAGCGCGGTTACGCCGCTGAATTCGAAATAGGCCTCGTCGATAAAGACCGCCGCCTTGGCGGCGCGCTTCAGAATGCGTTCGATCGCCGGCAGCGACAGACCCGTCCCGGTGGGGTTGTTGGGGTTCGCGATCAGGATGGCGCGCGTGGCGGGCGTAATAGCGTCCAGGATCGCGGCCAGCGGGAAATCCATAGGGGGACCTTCGTAGTCGATCTCGCGCACCGTCGCGCCGGCAACCTGCGCGTAAAAACGATACATGGCATAGGCAGGCCGCGGCAGTAGCACTTCCTGGCCATCGTCCACGTAAGTATTGATGAAGACCTGGATGGCTTCGTCGGTGCCGTTGGTGAAGACGAATTGCTCCGGCGCGACGTGGAAGAACTCGGCCACCGCGGCCTTGGCCTCGCCATATTCCGGATAGATGGCGAGACCGCCCGCGTCCAGGCTCTGCTTCAGGTATTCGATGACGCGCGGCGAGCAGCCCACCGTGTTTTCGTTGAAATCGAGGCGCAGTTTGCCGGCGCGGCCCGCGCTGGGCGGTGAGTAGGGCGCCATCTTGAGCACGGCTTCACGCGGGCGGATAACACCTTTGGGCTTACTCATAGCAGGGCCTAAGACTTGGAGGGCGGCCAATCCTGGCCGCAGCCGGCTTTCCAGCCGGCTTGGCCGCATGAAAGGCGGCTGCGGGCATGATTGCCCGCCCCACAAGACGGACCTCGACCGACCGCGCGTGCGCTTCTAATCCCTCGGCTCGCGCCAGCGTCGTAATCGCCGGAGCCAGCGCCGCCAACGCGCCACGGCTGAGGCGCTGCACGGATATCACTTTCAGATAATCGGCGACGGAAAGCCCGCCGCGCAGCCGCGCCACCCCGCTGGTGGGCAGCACGTGATTGGGGCCGGAAGCGTAATCCCCCGCCGCTTCCGTGCTGAACGGACCAATGAAGACGCTGCCGGCATGCTGCACGCGGGCCAGCAGACGGTCGTCCGGAATGCTGAGGTGCTCGGGGGCGAAGCGGTTCGCCAGATCCACGGCTTCATCGAACGACCGCACCAGAATGATGGCGCTATTCCGCCGGATCGCCTGCCGCGCCACGGCGGCAGTGGGCAGATCCGCAAGCTGGCGCTCGATTTCCTTAGCCACCGCATTGGCCAGCCGCTTCGAAGGAGTCAGCAGGATGGCCGCCGCATCCACATCGTGCTCGGCCTGCGCCAGCATATCGGCCGCGAGGTGCCGCGGGTTGCCGTCCGCCGAAATCATCAGGATTTCGGTGGGGCCGGCCACGAAGTCGATGCCCACCTCGCCCGCGAGCAACTTCTTCGCCGCAGCCACGTAAATGCTTCCGGGGCCGACGATGCGATCCGCGCGCGGCACCGTGCGCGTGCCGTAGGCAAACGCCGCGATGGCGTGCGCGCCGCCCATCTGGAACACCCTTTCGACGCCTAACAGCCGCGCCGTGCCCAGAATCTCGGGCACGCGCCGCGGGCAGGCCACGCAGATGTTCGGCACGCCCGCTACCTGTGCGGGAATTACGGTCATCATCAGCGTCGAAGGCAGCGGATAGCGGCCGGCGGGAATATATGCGGCGATGGTATCGAGAGGGCGCACCACCTGCCCCAGTTCCAAACCGGGAGACATTTCGCGCAGGGTCGCGGCGGGCATCTGCATTTCCGCGAAAGCGCGAATGTTGGCGGCGGCGGCCGAGACTGCGCCGCGGAACTCCGGCGCCAGCCCGGCATAGGCACTCCGCAGATCGGACGTGGGCACCACGACGGTCTTGCGATCGAGCGCGTCGAAACGGCGCGCGTATTCGAGCAGCGCCTTATCGCCCCGCGTGCGCACGGCGTCGAGAATCGGCCGCACCACGGCCTCGGCTTCGGCCAGCCGGGCTTTGCGCCGCGCCAACAGGCGGGGCATGGCAGTTGGAGACAGAACGCGGATCATAAGACAATCTTGTTCAGCGGATATTCCACGATTCCCTGCGCGCCCGCCTGCTTCAATCGCGGGATAATGTCGCGCACGGTGGATTCGTCCAGAATGGTGTTGACCGCCAGCCACTCCTCGTCGCTCAGGTGCGAAATCGTAGGGCGCTTCAGCGCGGGCAGCACCTGCAGCACGGCGCGCAAGTCGTTCTGGTGGACGTTCAACATCAGCCCGACCTTTCCCAGCGCGTTGATGGCTCCTTCCAGAAGCATGCGCATGTCTTCCAGCTTGCGGCGCTTCCAGGCGTCCTGCCAGGACTCGCGGTTGGCGATCAACTGGGTATTCGATTCCATCACCGTATCGATGATCTTCAACTTGTTGGCGCGCAGCGACGATCCGGTCTCGGTGACCTCCACGATGGCATCCGCCAGCACCGGCGGTTTCACTTCCGTCGCGCCCCAACTGAATTCCACGCGGGCGCGCACGCCGTGCTGCGCCAGGTAGCGTTTCGTGGTGCCCACCAGTTCGGTAGCGATCACTTTACCTTCGAGGTCGAGCACGGACTGAAAATCGGACGACTCCGGCACGGCCAGCACCCAGCGCACCTTTCCGAAGCTCTGCTTCGAATAAACCAGGTCGGCGATGGCCTCCACCTGCGCTTCGGTCTCCGCCACCCAGTCGCGGCCGGTGAGTCCCGCGTCCAGGATGCCGTCTTCCACGTAGCGCGCCATCTCCTGGGCGCGGATGAGCATGCATTCGATCTCCGGATCGTCGATGGCCGGGAAGTACGAGCGGCTGCTGGTGGTGATCGCGTAACCCGCGCGACGGAACAGATCGATGGTCGCGTTTTCCAGGCTGCCCTTGGGAATGCCGAGCTTCAGCCTCATGCCCGGCTCCCGTAGACCGTTGCCGGGTCGTAGACGCGCGGCTCGGATTCCACCCATTCGCCGTTTTCGAGGCTGCGGTAGAAACAGCTCTGGTAACCGTTGTGGCAAACGCCCGGACCGTGCGGATCGACGCGCAGCAGCAGCGCGTCCTGGTCGCAATCGGTGGAGATTTCCTTCACCGCGAGACGATGCCCGGAAGTCTCGCCCTTGAGCCAGAGCTTCTGGCGCGAACGGCTGTAGAATGTGGCGAAACCGGTCTCGACGGTGCGGCGGAAGGCTTCTTCGTTCATGTATCCGACCATCAGGACGCGGCCGGAACGGTAGTCCTGCACGACGGCGGCGATCAGTCCGTCCGACTTTGAAAAATCAAGCTGCATGTGAATAGCAACAAAAAAGCCCGCCACATTGCCTGGCGGGCGTCCTTTCCGGTTTCGATTTCGGTCGAATTAGAGCAGAGCCCGCCGCGATGGGATAAAGCCGTGATGGTGATGCCGGACGGCGGGGGCCATACACCAAAAGTATAGCAGAGAGTTTGCCGGTTCATCTGGTCCGTTCAACTTTGCGCAGGGTTGGAAACAGCTTCATCCACAGAAGCGCGACGACGATGGTCCCCGGACCGCCGAGCGCCGCCGTGACGCCGCTTTCGAATTCGCCAAGCGGGCTGGACGTATTGATGAACAGGAAATTCACCGCGCCCACCCGGCCGCGCATTTCGTCGGGTGTGGCCAGTTGCACCAGGGATGTCCGGATCACCACGCTCACGGTATCCGCCGCGCCCCTGATGGCCAGCGCCGGGATCGAGAGCCAGATCCAGCGCGATAGGGCGAACACGACCGTCGCCAGCCCGAAGACGATCACTGCCTGGAACATGCGTATGCCCGCCTGGCGCCCGATTGGTCATGATCAGTGCTCCGGCGGCCGGCGCGCCGCGCAGCACGCCCAGGCCCCATGGCCCGGTGTGCAGAATGTCGCGCGCGTAGATGGGCGGCGTGGGCCGCGGCGGGCTTCAAACGCAGCGCCGGAGCCGAAGATCGCTACGGCCGCGAAGATCTCCCTGACGTTCAGCCATCCGGCGCGACTGCCCCAAGCCAGAAATACCGCAGTGAGCCCGTCGGCGACCCGACAGATATGCACGACGCGCCGCCGGTCATAAGTTTGCGGTCGAGGGTGATGGTAAAGCGGCATGGGGGCCGAGAGTTAGTAAGTGGCGTTGTCGCAGCCTGGTGCGGCGATATCTCATTTTGTAAATTGATGAACGCTGCCCGGCTTCTTGGCGCGCTGCGCAACAACCTGCCTGACAACTGGGATACGGGCACCACCAGCTTATGTCGGACCCCATCGTCCGAAAGGCCGCCGGCCAGGGTCGTTACATAGAGGGCGCTGACGGCCCGCGGCATGCACCGCGGTAAAGATCGAAGCAGCCGTAGGGATGAACTGCACCAGTCCCACCATGCCCAGACCGAACGCGCTGCCGGTCAGCGCGCACACCTGCCAACCTGTGCCGGAACAGGTCCCCGGAGGTGGCGGCGGCGGCGGAAGACATGGGCGGCTAAACGACGACGGCGGCCCGTCCGCCCGCCTGCAACGCTGTCCCGTCTTCGGCATACTGCGCGCGCAGATAGGCCAGCGCAACCAATTTGTGGAGCGCGGGCGAGAAAGCCGACGAGGTAACCTCTCCAGCCTCGTTCGCGCCGGCGCCGACCTTGGTTCCGCGCGCGAGTGGCTGTTCGCCTTCGACTTCCAGCTTGACGAGCAAACGGTTCACGTGCCCGCGCGAGCGGATGCGCTCCACGATTTCCTGCCCGATATAGCAGCCCTTCGTAAAATGCACGGCGTGCATCTGCCGGGTCTCCTGCGGCAGCGTAGTTTCGAAAATGTCGTCGCCGTAGCGCGGCTTGCCATGCTCCAGGCGCACGATGCGCGCGTCGCCGGAAGCCGCTGGGACCGCGCCGGCGGATTCCAGGCGCGCGATCCAATCGGCCTTACTTACCGGCGGCATGAAGATACGGAAGCCGGGCTCGCCGGTGGAACTGGCACGCTCGATCATGGCTCCGTTCCACCAGGCATGCGTATACTCGGGCTCAGGCAGGGGGGCATCGAGGGCCGCCAGCACAGCCTCGGCCCGCGGGCCTTCCACCGCGAGCGAGGCTAGCGACTCCGTGACATCTTCGAGCGCTACATCGTCCGCAATGATGTACTTGTCCAGATGGCGGAAAACGCGTTCGCGCGTTTCCGGTTCGGTATCGAGGAGGAAGCGGTCCGCGAGGCAGAGCAGGTTGACATCGGCCTGGATATGCCCCTGCGCGTTGAGGAAGAAGGCGTAGCATCCCGTGCCGGGGGTGAGCTGCTGGACGTGGTTGGTAGTCATGGCGTGCAGGAGCCGGGCGCGGTCCTCCCCGGTGGCGTAGATGCGGCCGCGCGCGGAAAGGTCCAGCCAGGCCGCGGCGGTTCGCAGAGCGTCGTATCCTGTCATGCTTGTCATTATTTCAGATCAGATCAGGATCAGGCCCCGGCGAATCCCGAGCGTGACCGCTTCGGTGCGCGTGCCCGCGTTCAGCTTGCTTAGGATGGACGCCACGTGGAACTTGGCGGTGTGTTCGGAGATGCCCAGCTTCCAGGCAATCGTCTTGTTGCCGTGGCCTTCGGCCAGCATGGCGAGCACTTGCACCTCGCGCGGAGTGAGCGTTTGCGGCAGCGCCGCGGGCAAGGGCCGCTCGGCAACCAGCGCGGGGATATCCTGCGGGTGAACGACGGCCAAGCCGGCGGCGGCCGCTTCCACCGCCGCCAGGATCTCACGCGGACCGAGATCTCCCGGCAGAACGCCGCGGATGCCTGCGCGCAGCGCGTCCCCAGTCCACGCGGATTCGAGGTCGGGCGCCAGCACCACGATGGCGGGCGCGCCCTCGCGTCCCGACAGCGCCATCAGGTCTTCCGGCGGATCGTCGCGATGGGCCTCGAGGGCCGCCAGCACCACGTCCGGTTGCAACCGGTCGATGGCCGCGCTCAAGCCGTCCAGGCTGGTGGCGCCCACCACTTCGATGGCGTTCGCCTGCGTACCCACCGACTCCAGTCCCGCGCGTACAATCGCGGAACGCGCCGCGATCAGCAGACGAATCACGCCGCCTCCGCCACCGCGCGCGCCAGACGGATGGCCACTTGCCGCTTTGTGGTGCGATCGCCGCGCAGGAATTGCAGGTGAATGACGCCATCCGCGCCTTCGAGCACGCCGTCCATCAAGAGGTGCAGATCGTCAACCGAGCGGAACGGCCGGCCTCCGGCGCCGGTGAGTATATCGCCGGTCCACAATGGGCCGGCGGCCGCCGGGCTTCCGGGCTCGACCTGCAGCACCAGCAAGCCGAAGCGCCGGTCTTCTAATTGCACCGGCTGCACGGTCACGCCCAACGAGAAGCCGGATGCGCCGCGGCGCAGAAAAGCCGTCACCGCATTGCCGGGCACGGCCGCGCCCAGCCCGTTCACTATCATGGTGTTGATGCCGATCACGCGGCCGTGCGCATCGGCCAGCGGACCGCCGGAATTGCCAGGCGCGAGCCGTACATCCGCCAGCACCCAGCTTTGCCGGCCGAATCCCGCCAGGCTGCCGAGCGTATGCACCACGCCTGTGGTCAGGGCGCCGATGAAGCCCATGGGGTTGCCGATGGCCATCACCAGTTCACCCACGCGCAGGGCGGACGAATCGCCGAAAGCGGCCGCGGGCAAGCCTCCGGATTCAATTTTGAGCGTTGCCAGGTCCCGCCGCGGGTCGCGCGCCACCAGGGTAGCCGGAAACTCGCGGCCATCCCAAAGCCGCACCGACGCGCCGGCTTCGCGGGCGACGTGCGCGTTGGTCACGATCAGGCCGTCGGGCGACGCAATCACGCCCGAGCCGCCGGCGTTGTCCCGGCCATGGGCCCCGCGCAGCCGCACCTCGACGGTGGAGCGGCGCAAGCGTTCCGCAATCTCTCCGAAGGCGCGCGGCATGTCAGTCTTCCCTCCTGGGCCGTTCGCCCACCGTGATCTCTACTTCGATGACCTGCCCACCGCGCACGATGCGGGCCGCGATCGGCTTGCCCACGGACTCGCTATCGAGAGCCGTCTGAATATCCTCGGTGTCGGTCACAGGCTTGCCCGCCAGCGCCACCAGAATGTCGCCGATCAGAACGCCCGCGCGCGCCGCCGGTCCTTCCGCTTCGGCGGAGAGCACGATCAAGCCCGTGCTGCCGTCGGGCAGGGCGACCGGATGCAGCCCCAGGCCGAGATATCCGCGCGAGACATGCCCGCTGCGGAGCAGTTCATCGACCACGCGGTTGACTGTAGAGACGGGCACAGCCAGTCCCGCGATGCGCGACAGGGCGTTGGTGGAGATGCCCAGTACGCGGCCCGCGGTATCCACCACCGCGCCGCCGGAGCTGCCGGGATAGAGCGTCAGGTCGAGGCGCAGGTACTGATCGATCTGTCCACCGCGCCAGGAGCGCCACGGCCCGCCGACCGCGCTCATGATTCCCATAGTGGCATTCACTCCCGAATCGGGAGAGCGGCCGATGGCCAGCACCACTTGCCCGGGTTTCAGTGTTTCGGTGTGGCCGAATGTTGCCGCGGGGGCGCCATTTTCGGCCAGCTTCAGGACGGCGAGATCGGTGCCGGCGTCGCGGCCCGCGAGTGTAGCGGAAGTCCTGCGTCCGTCGGGCAGCGTGATGCCGATTTCCTCGCGCCGGCGAATGGCGTGCTCGGCGGTCACGATGATGCCGGGCCGCCAGAGGACGCCGCTCGAGCCGAAGCGCGGCCGGGCATTCACGGCAACAACGGCACGGCCGGCCTGCTCCACGGCTCCGGCCAGTTCATTTGATAATGCGGCTAATTCGTTTTCCATGCTTCCAGGATGGCGCACGCCGGCGGCTCGCCACACCGGCAAATCGGGCAGGTGGCTTACTGGAAGAACGGCTAGCGGGCGATGCGGGGTGAGCGCGCCCAGTTGGCGGAGAGCCGCAAGATTGAACGAACGAAGCCGACGGCCAGTAAGGGCTTAGGAATGACGAGGTTCTGGGGCTTTGGTGGCGCGCGGCGCGGGGAGCGGGCGGGACACGATTGGGCATTATTGAGCACGATTCGGCGGGTTTTCCTGTATCGGCGGACACTTTTGTGGATAGGCACACAAGTGGCGCTGCGAGGGAGGCCCTCGGATTATTAGTGGCCAGGCGGGGGAAAATTCTCGGCTGACCGCTGATGCGCGAGCCCCTCAGTACAGCGCCCGTGTTTGCGAGTAGCCTTTCGGATAGACTGAAGCAGGGCCCCCAGCCCAGGGATTCCTAAACTGCAACGCATTGCCATAGCGGGTGCTACCGGCTATATCGGCGGGAGACTTGTGCCGCAACTGCTCGCTTCCGGCTATGCGGTGCGATGCCTAGTGCGCTCTCCGGCGAAGTTGGAAGGCCGCGCTTGGGCCTCAGACTCCCGCGTTGAGATCCGTAGAACCGATCTCGCCGACTCGCCATCGCTGACGCGTGAGTTGGAAGGGTGTGGCGCGGCGTTTTACCTGGTGCACTCGATGATGTCGGCCGGCGACGAGTATGCTCAACGCGACCGGCAGCTCGCCCTCGTATTCGGACGGGCTGCCCATGACGCCCGAGTGGGGCGGGTCATTTACCTTGGCGGTCTGGGCGAAACCGGTTCGCATCTAAGCAAGCATCTGTCTTCGCGCCGTGACGTGGAGGGGGCGCTGGCCTCCGCGGGAGTGCCCGTCACGGTGCTGCGCGCCGCTATGATCATCGGCTCCGGCTCGGCGTCTTTCGAGATTCTGAGGTATCTCGTCCACCGGTTGCCAGTCATGATCACACCGAAGTGGGTGAGCACTCCGTGCCAGCCAATCGCGGTCCAAAACGTGATCACGTACCTGGTCGGCGTGCTAGCAGTGCCAGAAACCACAGGCGGAGTTTTCGACATCGGTGGGCCTGAAGCGCTGTGCTACAGCGAAATCATTCGCCGCATGGCGGAAGAGCTCGGTCTTTCCCGACGCTGGCTCATACCGGTTCCAGTCCTGACGCCTCGCTTGAGTTCTTATTGGATTCATCTTGTGACTCCATTGAGCCACAAGATT
>Ga0187871_10001117_pt1 | contig 23878 bp, 27 predicted proteins | sample June2016WEW_16_1_FD_132988 | JGI IMG/M metagenome (GOLD analysis project Ga0187871, IMG submission 132988) | Peatland microbial communities from SPRUCE experiment site at the Marcell Experimental Forest, Minnesota, USA - June2016WEW_16_10 | ecosystem: Environmental > Terrestrial > Soil >...
GATTTTTGCCAACGCAGGGCCAGGCGCTCCAGCTTCTCCAGAAACTCGCGGTCGAGAATGGGCGCGGAGTCCATGGGCAGGTGGCCGGCTTATGCGAGGGCGTCTTCGGTGACTTTCCCGATGATGGTGTTCAGGATGGTTTCCGGGGTTTGACCGTCCGCATGGGCATCGAAGTTCAGGATGATGCGGTGACGCAGGACGGCGCGCGCCACGTGCTGTACGTCTTCGATCGAAAGATTGTAGCCGCCGCGCATGAGCGCCAGCACGCGGCCGCACTCCACCAGGGCTTGCGCGCCGCGGGGAGAGCTTCCGTAGCGGACGTACTTGCGGGCCAACTCGTGCGCTTCGCGCTGCTCGGGCTGGGTAGCCATCACCAGTTCGATGGCATATTCCTGCACGTGCGGCGCGACCATCACTTCACGGCACACGGCGCGCACTTCCATGATGGCGTCGCGGTCGAGAACGGCACTGACGTGTGCCTCTTCGCGCTGAATGGTGCGCTCCACGATGCGATTCAATTCCTCGCGCGTGGGATAAGTGACCAGGATTTTCATGAGGAAGCGGTCGAGCTGCGCCTCGGGCAACGGGTAGGTGCCCTCCATCTCGATGGGATTCTGTGTAGCCATCACCAGGAATGGACGTTCCAGCTCGTGAGTGGTGGTGCCGCTGGTGACGGTGCGCTCCTGCATGGCTTCGAGCAGCGCGGATTGGGTCTTGGGGGTGGCGCGGTTGATCTCATCGGCCAGCACCAGGTTGGCGAAGATGGGGCCGGGCTGAAATTGGAGGAACTTGGCGCCGTGGTCGCTGGTTTCGATAATGATGCTGCCCACGATGTCGGCTGGCATCAGATCGGGCGTGAACTGTATGCGGGAGTACTTCAATTGCAGGGCGCGCGCCAGGGTGCGGAGGAGGGTGGTTTTTCCCAGGCCGGGCACGCCTTCGAGCAACACGTGACCGGAGGCCAGCAGGCAGATGAGCACGCCTTCGACGACGTCGTCCTGGCCGACGATGATTTTGGCGATTTCGGCGCGAACGCGCGCCAGGCGTTGGACGGCGATTTGGAGGGCCGCTTCGGTTCCCACTTTATTATTGTAGAGCACTGCTGTGGGGCGGGCGTCCACGCCTGCAACGGGTCTCCAGACCCGCTCCCCGTGCACACTGCGTAGATCAAATTGGACGAACAAAGCCGATTTTAGTAAGTTGCCGTGGATGACGCCGCCACAAGAAAACCGATATGGCGCACCCGATGAACGCCAATTCAGACGTGGCCCAAGGTCAGCTGCTTGATCTGGGCTGGGGATTCGGCATAATGGGAGGGCTTGCGCCCTTGCCGCATCTTGATCGTCGCGCCTCCTGTCGGCCCCATCGGTTCAGGCGAGGCTGGCGGCGTCGAAACGCACTTGTTGGGTCTCGTTCCGATCCTCGTGGGGCGCGGGCACACGGTTGGAATTGTCGCGCCGGATGGCAGCGTGATACCGGGTGTCAGGCTGTATCAGGTGGCGGGTGAAGCGAGTCCGAGCGCCACACGCGCCGCCCGGGACGCCATCTTCGTGGCGCGGACCGGCGGGGTGCTGGAGAATATGTGGGATCGCGCGTTGCTGCTGCAGCGCGATTACGACGTGGTGATCGGGGTGAGCTATGACTGGCTCCCGTTCTATCTGACTCCGTTTTTCATCGCGCCAGTAGCACACTGGATCACTATCTGTTCCTCCATGGATGAGGTGGACGGGATCATTGAAAAGCGTTGGCGGGAAGGCGGGCTGAGGTTGGTAATGTATACGAGCGCGCAGGCGCGGACGTATCCGTTTCTCGAAGGTGCGCGGATACATCTTCTATATGGAGCCGTGGATACCGCTGTTTTCCAGTACGGTGCGCAGCCGCGCGACAGGCTGTGTTGGGCGGGACGAATTTCGCCGGAGAAGGGGTTGGAGGATGCCATCGCGGTGGCGCGGGCGCTCGATATGCCGCTGGATGTTTGCGGCAAGATTCAGGACGAGGGGTATTGGCGGGCGGTGATGCGCGATGCGGGAGCGGGGGTTGTTTATCACGGTTTTTTGGGCGCGGCGGAGTTGGCGCGGCAATACGCTAGTGCGCGCGTTTCGCTGGTGACGCCGCGCTGGATCGAGGCGTTTGGGAACACGGTGATTGAATCGATGGCGTGCGGAACGCCGGTGGTGGCGTATGACAGCGGTGGCCCGGCGGAGATTGTGGAGCATGGAACGAGCGGAATTCTTGTGCCGCATGAGGCGGGCGTGGGCGGGTTGGTGGAAGGTCTGCGGGAGGCGGTCAGGCTGGACCGCGCCGCGGTTCGCGCGCGGGCGGAGGAATTCTCGTTTGTCAGGATGGCGGATCGATTTGAGGCGTGGATTGAGTCAGTGTGCCGGTAAGGACGCGGGCGAGGGTCTCCCAAGTTTCGAACGCGAGGTGGCGCTCGTGGAAGTACTCGCCGCTTTCGGCACGATGCCATGCATCTACGAAGCGACGCGTCGCATCTTTTTCCATCGCGCCGCCGACCGTGATCTTCACGTTGTTCATTCGGCTAACGATAGCATATCGTCAAGAAGCATTCTCAGGTGCGGGCATCGTTCTTATGCTCGATCTGGATCGAGTCTGCTAAATAACGCGGAGCCATCCTCCACCTTCTTGTATTCCCGGCCATTCGCTCTGTATAGCTGCTGGAGTAGCTTCGAACGTGGTTGCTGGGAGTCGACCGACTCTGGACGGTTTGCGTAGCGTTCAAGGCTGTTGCGAATCGCGGTTGGGAATATTCCGAGATCAGACAGAAGCCAAGCTTCCGTTTCGTGAACGGCGAAATGCTGCCGGAAGCGCGGGTCGCCAACTCGGATCTCCAATTCAGTTTTGGCCCAGTTGTACTTGGCGTCCGCGGTTGCGTTTGATGGAAACGGCAGGGGTGCGCCGTACAAATCCAAAAGGCCGATGACAGCGATCAGCCCACCCGAATCGAGATCTTTGCTGGCCCGCTGAGCGAAGCTCTTGAGGTAGTCGCCACTTCCCTTGAAGCGCACGGGTTTGACGCCGGCCGGACGCGAGAGCCTGGGATCCAGCCAGAGCTTGAGGAACGCGGGGATCGCACGCTCGGTGGAACCCTCGACGAAAAGCGCGAAGTTCACAAGACGGCTGCGGCCTCGCCGGAGAAAATGAAGCGGTCGAGTGAGTAATCCTCGACCCATTTCTTCAATTCGTCGCCACGGGCAGTCCTCAACTCGGTGTGGTCGCCCACCCAATCGAATATAGTCGCGGCCGGGAGTGTGTCCTCGAAAGCATCCAGCATTTCCGGCGAGTGTGTGCTGAGGATGACTTGTGTCCGCGTGGCAGCCGCCGCGGCGGATTCGGCGATAATCGGCGGCATGGAAGGATGCAGACCAGCCTCGGGTTCATCGATGGCGATGAGCGGCGGTGGATCGGGTGTGGCTAGGATCGTTAGCAGGAGCAAGAACCGCAGAGTGCCGTCAGACAGGTCGGCGGCGCTATCTTCACGATGACCGTGCTTTCGCCGGACATATAGTTGGATGCGGTTTGGCTCAGTCTCGCGAAAAATCAGCTCCTGGTAGTCGTCGGGAAATGCCGCCGCCATGCCGTTGTCGATTGCATCCTTGAAGTCGCCTCCGTACAGGGTTTTCAAGACCGGGATGAGGTTTTGCCCGTTATGGGAGATGCGCGTCTCTCTTCTGGCGACAGCGGCCCGGCGAATTGGCGCGTCTTCGCCTACCTGAAGATCTTGGTAGATAGTCCATGCCCTGAGCAGTTGCTGCAACAGATAGGGTGCCGGGTGTATCCAGAGCGCTGAAACCATCGAGAGAGCAGTTTCCGATTCGGGAAGGTGCTTAGCCCGATCTCGCGCAAACTCGCTGTCTCCCTTAAATACCGTTAGCCCGTTCTCATCCCGGTCCAAGATTCCAAAGGGCGTAGATGGCCCCTCGAACCCGAGGGCCTCCGACACCACTCGATAGCCTGCCGACTGAGTCACCGACTCTAAGGTGAAGCGGTAGGTGTGTTGTGGGGGCTGATCGGGAGTGATGCTGGTGTCGATGTCAAAATCGATCTGCTGCGCCAACCCGCCCCACAACAATCGTGGCAAACCGCCCTTGTTGAGCACGAAATCGCGCAAGTTACCCGCGGCCGAAGCACGAATCAACTCCAACGCTCGCAGCAAATTCGACTTCCCGGAACCGTTTGGACCGATCAACACGTTCAGACCCTCCGGCTTCCATGTCACGTCCTTGAACGACGTGAAGCCCGAGATCCTGAGCGACTCAACGTACATACTCAGCCATTGTAACGCCGCCCTACCGCTCTCGCCGCACGTACTCAAACTCGAACGGCATGCCGTGAATGCCGGTGGTGGGTTTGGAAATCCAGTGCGCGATCTTGCCCAACTCCATAACCGGCGTACACAGATTGCGAATATAGGCGAAGTCGTTCCCATCGGGCAGGAATTCGTCGCGCCGCTCGTTCCACTGCTCCGGCGTCAGGCGATGGCCGGCGGGATCGAAGCGGTGCGCCGCGTATGCGCCGATGTGCCTATGGAAGCGGCGGTCGGGCAGACTCAGCCGGTAGGGAATTTCGTGCTCCGTAATCACGCGGTTCCAGCGTTCCAGACACTTCTCGCAATCTTCTATGTACGAATCGCGCAGCACTTCGTTCATGGCGTTGCGCAGCGGGATGTCTTCGCCGGCGACCGCATACGAGCCTTCTAGCGCCACATGGTCCGAATATTTGGGCTCTTGCGCGCGGCCCTTCATCCCGGAGCTGAAAAAGCTGGCGGCATTGCTGGATACTTCGCCGCCGAACAGATCGAGGCTGAGGCTGAACCACAGGTTGATGTACTTCTGGATGGTGGGCAGATCGATGGCGCCCTGGCGGCGGACGTCGTCGTCGCCCGTTTCGCGCATCAGTTCGCAGGCGCGGCGGACGACGCGGCGCACTCCGGATTCGCCCACGAACATATGATGCGCTTCTTCGGTGAGCATGAAACGCGTGGTGCGCGAGAGCGGATCGAAGCCGCTTTCCGCCAGCGCCAGCAACTGATATTTGCCATCCCTATCGGTAAATGTCGTGAACATGTAGAACGATAGCCAGTCTTCGATGGGCTCGTTGAAGGCTTCCAGGATGCGCGGCTTGTCGCCCGATCCGCTGCGGCGCTCCAGCAGTTCTTCGCTCTCCTCGCGGCCGTCGCGCCCGAAATAGGAATGCAGCAGGTAGACCATGGCCCACAAGTGGCGGCCTTCCTCCACATTCACCTGGAAGAGATTGCGCAGGTCGTAGAGGCTGGGCGCGGACTGCCCCAGCAAGCGCTGCTGTTCGACGCTGGCCGGTTCGGTATCGCCCTGCGTGACGATGAGGCGGCGCAACATATTGCGATATTCGCCGGGGACTTCCTGCCAAACGGGCAGGCCGAAATGATCGCCGAAGCCTACGCGGCGATCGTGTTCCGGGGGCGCCAGAAAGATGCCCCAGCGGTAGTTGGGCATCTTGACGTAGTCGAAATGCGCCCAGCCGCCGGCCTCCACGGATGTGGCCGTGCGGAGGTACACGTCGTCGGCCTGAAAACCTTCCGGACCCATGTCGCTCCACCACTGCATGTAGTTGGGGAGCCAGTGTTCGAGCGCGCGCAATAGGCGCTTGTCGCTCGAAAGGCCGACGTTATTGGGAATGCGTTCGTAGAGGGACATTCAGGTCCTCCGCCAGTTGAATTGGGGACGCTCCGGCTTGCCGTAGAGCGTGAGGGCGCCGCGCTCGCCGGTCGAATTGGGGCGCGAGAATATCCAGTTTTGCCATGCTGAAAGGCGGCCGAAGACTTTGCTGTCGGCATTTTCCGCGCCCGCGAAACGCAGGTTGGCTTCCATGCCGGTGAGGGCGTCGGGCGAGAGGCTGACGCGCTCTTCGACGGCCACGCGCAGTTCGTCTTCCCAGTCGATTTCGTCCGCGGCGGCGGTGACCAGGCCGGCTTCATCCGCAGCGTCGGTATCAAAGGGTTGGGATTCGGCGACGATTTCTTCCGCGCGAGCGGGGTCGGCCAGGAAACGCACCTGGAGGCGGGACAGGCCATGGGTCATGGGCAACAGGCCGCCATTCAAGGGCGACGAGGCCAGGCTTACCGCGCCTGCGGTGTCGCGCAGCATATAGATGCGATCCGAGGCGAGAGCGATTTCGAGCAGGCCGCCGGCGAAGCAGGAGCCTTCATCGACCACGGCGAAGAGGCTGCGGGCGGTGAGGTCGAGGCGGCGCAGGGTGCGGGCCATCAGCAGGAGGATTTCGTTGGCGAGCCAGTCTTCGCGGAGATGGTAGAGCGTGGTATCGATGGCGCGCACCGCGGCCAGGTCTCCGCGCGTCTTCAGCAGCACGACGCCGATTTCGTCGTTGTGGAAGCGGAGGCGCAGCAGCGCATCGTCGATTTCGCGGAACGCGCGTAGCGGCCAGAAATCGGCTCCGGCGGCGTGGATGGATTCGGGGGTATCGGGCTGTTCGCCCTCGGGACCACGGATGGTGAGTTCGGCGGTGCGCGCTTCGCGATTCAGTTGGAGATGGACATGGCGGTAGCGCACGGCATCCGGCGTGACTTCCGGCGAAAGCGCGTCGAGCACGATGCCGGGGCCGAGCGGCCGCGCTTGTTCGGCGGCTAGCGCGAGGGCGCGATCGCGCACGGCCTCCTGAAAACGGCTACGCGGGAAAAGGCCGTCCACCAAGCGCCATTCGACGGCGCGCTTGCCTTTGATGCCTTCGGCGAGGGTGGAGAAGACATCCGCCAGGTCGCGGCGGACCTTGCGCTTATCCACCACACGCGTCAGTCCGCCGGTGCCGGGCAGCACGCCCAGCAGAGGCACTTCCGGCAGGCTCACGGCGGAGTTGCCGTCGTCGACCAGGTAAATTTCTTCGCAGGCCAGCGCCAGTTCGTAGCCGCCGCCCGCCGTGGTGCCGTTGCACGCGGCGATGTAGTGCTGGCGGCTGTGGGCGCAGGCGTCCTCGATGGCCAGGCGGGTTTCGTTCGTGTATTTGCAGAAGTTGACCTTGAAGCCGTGCGTGGAAGTAGCCAGCATGTGGATGTTGGCGCCCGCGCAAAAGACGCGGTCGAGGCCGCCGGTGACGATGACGGCGCGCACTTCGGGATGCTCGAAACGCAGGCGCATGATGGCGTCGGCCAGTTCGATATCCACGCCGAGATCGTAGGAATTGAGCTTGAGCTTGTAGCCGGGGACGACGGGCGAATCCTCAGCGACGGCGAGCGTCAGCGTGGCCAGCGGCGGCTCGATAGAGAGGCGCCAGTGACGGTATTCGGACGGATGTGTTTCGAGTGCGAACCCAGCGGAGCGGCTTGGCCCCATATGCTTTCATTGTACGGCGGTGGCCGTGGTGGGTGCTGATCCGGATTGTGGCGGCCACAAAGCGCCAGTCAGGGCCGGTCACAGTCCTCTGGCTCGACGTCGGGCGCCTTATCGAGAACGGCCAAAAACTTCTCGCGGCTGCCACGCGCTGCTCGCTGCTGCAGACGTTCCCATGCCGCAACGTGCTCTACGAAGGCGGAGGCGAAGACCTCGTCAACCGACAAATTCTGCGTCTTGGCGATCTCGACCGCCTTTTGGTACAACTCCTCAGGCACGCTAACGCTCACGCTCATTGGCTTTCTCTAACGCCCGCATGAATTCGCCGGGCGTTTGTATCGGTATTCCGAAGCGATCTGCCCCGGCAAAATGTCTTTTATTAAAGGTAACAATTACCGCGCGGCACTCGACCGCAACTTGCAGAATACGCTCGTCGTCCGGGTCCCGCAAGCTCGGGCGGCGGCGCAGGACGGACGGAACCGGATTTGAAACCTTAAACCCGTAGTCCAAGAATTCGTCGGCTTCCTCTTCGCTAATGGGGAGGAGGCCCTTACGTTTCAGGACGTCCTCGTATTCAAGCGCCAGGGCCACAGAGCCAATTAACTGGTAAGAGGCGCCCCGCTTCGACCGTAGCGCCGCTACCAACGCGGGAGAGTCTTCAGCGGCGGCTCGATGGCGAGGCGCCAGTGACGGTATTCAGACGGATGAGTTTCTAGTGCGAACCCAGCGGAGCGGCTTGGCCCCATATGCTTTCACTCTACCCTTGCCAACCTCTGTAAGGTACGGTACAGTTTCTAGGTTACGGATTGCGGGCGCCCGATTAAAAGGAGAAAAAGCCGGATGCACAAAGGTGAAAGGTTCGCGTGGATGCTGACAAGCCTCCTGTTGCTGAGCCCGGTTGCGTGGGCTCAGAGAGACTCGAATCCGGTCGCGGGATGCGCCCTATGCGGGTCGTTGATGTTCATCCCCATCGCCATCGTCGTCCTGGATATCGCGATGCTGGTGTGGGTGGCGCGCGACGCAAAAGCCCGGGGGATGGACAGCGCCGTGATCTGGATGATCCTGGTAATGTTTACGAGCGTGCTCGGGCTGATTCTCTACATCTTTTCGCGGCCCCAGGGCAATCTGATCCGTTGCCCAAGCTGCGGCAACCAGCGGCTGCAGGCCAGCGCGAAATGTCCGCATTGCGGAAACGCCTAAAGAGGCCGGAGACCTACCTCGCGCCGGTATTGCTGGTTTACGCTCTGGCCGCGGCGGACTCGTTCCGCCAACCAAGCAAGCAGATTACCGCGCGCGTTTACCAGGCGGCGGTGCACGGGTATCAGCATTATGGGCGGCCCCTGTTGCAGCCATATATCCATTGCCGCTATCAGCCAACCTGCTCGGAGTATTCGATTCAAGCCGTGCGGAAATGGGGCATCCGTCACGGCTTGGTGTTGACTACGAAGAGGCTGTTATCGTGTAGGTCCTCGGTCCCGTTGGGCACGCCGGATCCCGTGCCATGAGCGAGGCAAGGCGCAGAGTGGGGCAGGCTCGCAGCCTGCGGCGGCCTCGTAGGCCGCCTGCCTCGAAGCTCTGGCTGGCTTTTTTGCACTTGGTGGCATAGGCTTTAGCCTGTGGAGGCGAGCGAAGCTCGCCCAGCGGGGCTGAAGCCCCGCGCCGGCTAAAGCCCGCCCTCCAGTCCACGCTACTCGGGCATTGGCTCGGCGGTCTTCTTGCGCCGGGGGACGCGTTTTTTGGGCGGTCCCGCGGATCTGGGTCCGGCGCTCTTGCGAGTGGTGCGGCCGCGTGACGGGGGCTCGGGAATGTCCGGGATGATCCCGGCCGCCGTGGGTTGTCCGGCCACGATGGGCTGCGGCTCCTCGATCTCCTCTTCGATAATCGGCTCCGGCGGAGGCTCGGGCGGCGCGGGCGGATGGAACTCCGGACCCAGGTACACCATGAGGCCCTTTTCTTCATCCGGATTGATGCGCACCACCAGTTTGTCCTGCGCGTAGTTCAGCAACTCGCTGAACTCCTGAAAGCCGTATTGCTTCCAGTCGTAGTCGGGGTGTTCCTGCTTCACCCATTCGGCGAGCGCGTCGGACGTGACGCCTTCGTCGACTTCCATGCGGTGCGTCTCCAACACATCGCGCAGCACGGGCAGGGCCGCCTCGGGCCGCACGGTGGCTTTCTCCGGGCCGGCCGCGCCAATGCGCTTGATCATGTAACGCCCTTCGCCGCCGGTGACGTGGACGAAGTTGGCCTTTTGCAGCTTCTCGACGAAATCGGTAAACGATCCCGACCCGTAAGCCTTCTCGCTGAAGGCGGAATCGAGCTGCAGCATGGTGGATTTCAGCAGTCCAAGCTGGGGGCGCACGCTGCGGCGCTCCAGCGCTTGCAGGGCGCGCTCCACCAACGGCATGGCCTGCGCCAGATCGAGCGGCGCCGGACGCCTGTGCGCCGGCCCACGCTGCTGCTGCTGTTGTTGTTGGGGCGGCTGCCCGGACGGTTGATGGGCGGCCCGCGGCTGGGGCGGCGGGGATTGTTTCAACTCGTCCAGCAGCGATTCGTAGCTGATGAATTCGTGACAGTTCTTTTGCAGAATCGTGCTGGTGAAGGCCTTGCCGCCCAGCACGAACACGCGTTTATCGTACTGTTTCAATTTGTTGAGCAGGGCCATGAAATCGCTGTCGCCGCTGACGATGGCGAAGGCATTGATGTGATCGTGGGTAAAGGCCATCTCCAGGGCGTCGAGCGCGAGATTGATGTCGGCGCCGTTCTTGTCGCCGCGCGGCGACGGGTCGCGCTGCACCATTTGCACGGCATGTTCCGTCATGGCGCGCGTGGCGCTTTCCTGCCGTCCCCAGTTGGCATAGGCCACGCAGGTGACGATTTCACCGCGTTCCTTCAGCGCGTCCAGCACGGCGGCCACGTCAAATTCCCTATGCAGGGTGGATTTCACGCCGATTTCGATGTTATCGAAGTCGATAAACACGGCCAGTTTGAGTTTGTCTTCCATTTAACTTCCTTCTGAGGCGCTCGACTCCGGAGTTGCCGGGTGGCAATCGCGTCAGCCGCCGCGCAACTGGCGCGGCGGTTGGATGTCGATTTTGCGGCTCGCGGCCGCGCCGCCGGAAAACCAAAGGTTCTCGAGGCGGGCAGCCTTCACTCAGTTTATCGTAAAGTCGATGTCAATGCGGGGGCGCCTGCGCGGCGCGTGTCCGCGTCACGCAATGTCCGGCGGTTCCACGATCGATGGCGCGGGAATTTCGTCGCCAGCTTCACGGCGGGTTTCCTCGATGATCCGCCGGTGGCGATGCAGCCGGTAAGGCCGGGCACGTGCGCGCTGTAGCCGGTGCGCGTGGGCGCTCACAACGGCGTATCCGTTCATGGAAGACCTGCCTGCCGTGCAACAATCCAATCATTATCGTGGTTGCCGTAGATCCCGGAAACTCTTCGGCACGCTTCCGGCCGGAAGCGGCCACCCATTACAATAGAACCTGCATGCCGCACCGCCTCCGCCACGCCATCTGCAACGAGGTCTTTGAAAACCGGACCTTCGTCGAGGCGTGCCGCGCCATTCGCCAAGCCGGATACAGCGGCATCGAGATCGCTCCATTTACGCTGGCGGAAGATCCGGCCGCGTTCCCACCCGCGCGCCGTCGCGAATGCCGCGACATCGTCGCGTCGGAAGGCTTGCAATTCGTCGGCCTGCACTGGCTGATGGTCAGCCCGAAGGGGCTGCATGTCACCACGCCGGATGCCGATCTTCGCTGCCGAAGCTGGCAGCACATCCGCCATCTCATCGACCTCTGCGCCGATCTCGGCCCGGATGGCATCCTGGTCTTCGGTTCGCCTAAACAGCGCGGCGCCACGGGCGGACTCAGCCGCGTGGAAGCCACCCGGCACTTCGTCGAAGGACTGGCCGCCGTCGCCCCCCACGCCGGCCAGCGCGGCGTCACGATTCTGATGGAAGCGCTGCCATTGGGCCAGTGCGATGTGGTCACTTCGCTTGACGAAGCCGCGGCGCTCGTGCGCCAGATCGATCGTCCCGCCATCCGCACCATGTTCGACTGTCACAATGCCATCGACGAGACCGAGCCGCACGCCGTACTGGTCGACCGTTACTACGACCTGATCCGGCACATACACGTGAACGAGCTGGATGGCCGCCATCCCGGAACCGGATCTTACGATTTCAGGCCGCTTTTCGATTTGCTGCGCCGCCGCCAGTACAGCGGCTGGATCTCACTCGAAGCTTTTGACTTCACGTTCGGCGCGGAAGCTATCGCCCGCGAGTCACTTCGTTACTTGGAAACCCAATGAGCAAATATGTCGTAACAGGAGGCGCGGGCTTCATCGGATCCGCCATTGTGCGGGGACTGCTGCGCGAAGGCGCGCGCGAAATTGTGGTGCTCGATAACTTCCTCACAGGCCGCGAAGAAAACCTGGAGGAAGTCCGCTCCGCGATCGAAGTACAACGCGCCGACATCCGCAACTACGACGAAATCGCCCCCATTCTGAAGGACGCCGATGTAGTCTTTCACGAAGCCGCCATCCCATCGGTGCCCCGATCGATCGCCGATCCCGTCCCATCTCACGAAATCAATATCGACGGCACGTTCAACGTGCTGCGCGCGGCGGCGGCGGGCGGCGTCCGGCGGGTAGTTTACGCAGCGTCTTCCTCGGCTTATGGCGACACCGCAGTGCTGCCGAAAGTCGAAACCATGATCCCGCGGCCTAAGTCGCCCTATGCGCTGCAAAAGCTGGTCGGCGAATACTACGCCCAGATCTTCGCGTCCACTTTCGGCATCGAAACCGTGTCCCTGCGCTACTTCAATGTTTTCGGCCCGCGCCAGGATCCCTCCAGTCAGTATTCCGGCGTGCTGTCGCTCTTCATCAAGTTCGCCGTGGAGCGCCGCTCCCCAACCATATTCGGAGACGGCGAACAGTCCCGCGATTTTACTTACGTGGACGACGTGGTGGATCTCAATCTGAAGGCCGCTCGCGCTCCGGGCGTGTCGGGCAGGCTGTACAATGGCGGCAATGGCGGGCGCATCACGCTGAATGAGGCATGGCGCCTGGTACAACGGATCGAAGGCACGACGATCCCGGCGACCTACGGTCCGCCGCGCCCCGGCGACGTACACGATTCCCAGGCCGATACCGCTTCCGCCATCGCCGATCTCGGTTACGCGCCGCGCTTCTCTTTTGAAGAGGGATTGCGGCTCACACTGGCATGGCACAAGGCGCAACAGACCCGGTAACCCTGACGCGCGAGCCGCTGTATCTCCGCGGCATCGAGCTATACCGCGCGGGCGAGTTCTTCACGTGTCACGAAGTGTTGGAAGAACTGTGGACACCCATGCGCGGCCCGCATAGGCTGTTTCTGCAAGCCCTGATCCATTTCGCCGTCGCGTTCTATCATCAGCAGCGGCGCAATCCGCTGGGGGCCGAGCGGCAGTTGCGCAAAGCCCTGCGCAAAATCGAGCGCTACCTTCCGATGTACGAAGGCGTCGACACCGCCACTCTGTACCGGGAAGGCCAAGCCTGCCTGCGGCGCATCCTGGCGGGCGAGACGCCCGCGCCGCCGCGCATGTTACTGCAACGCCTTTTCGATAGCTGACGCCGCCACGGGCGCCACTAACTCGTAGCCTTTCGCATTAGGATGCAACCCGTCGTCCGAGTAGCCCTCGCGTAACATGCCCTTATCGTCGGCCATCGCTGCGTAGTAATCCGCGAACACGGCGTGCGTCTTGCCTGCGTATTCGTGTAGCCACGCGTTCAGCTTCAGGATATCCGCCGGCGGGCGTGAGACGGTTTGCTTGTTCTTTGTGTAATCGCTTACCGGCATCACGGAGCACAGAATCACCTTGATACCATGCGCCTGGGCCAACTCGGTCATGGCTTGAAAGTTTTCCTCAACCATGGTGAGGGTCTCGGGTCCTGTGTTATGCGAGATATCGTTGGTGCCGGCCAGGATAATGAGCGCGGCGGGCTTCAGGTCGATCGCGTCCGGATACATGCGCACCAGCATTTGCGGAGTGGTTTGACCGCTGATACCTCGATTCACATACGGCTTGTCCGGAAAGGACTGCGCGAGCTTCCAGCCATCGGTGATGGAATCGCCGAGAAAGACGACGCGGCGCGATTCCGCGGGCAGCGCTTTCACGCGCTCGTTGTCCTGATGATAGCGGCCAAGCTGATTCCAGTCCTGAAGCTGATCGGCGAGATTCTTTGCGAAATTCGCCAGGCAGCAATTCGCCTTGGGCGGATTGTACTCCTCCACCAACTGGCAGCGCGCCGCGGCCGGCAGCAACAGCAGCGGGATCAGGAAGGTTGCGACGTCTCGGGGCATGGAATCTCCTTGGGCTTACGGAGCCAAGCATAACCCACTGCGCCGATCACCCCCAACATCGCGGCGCTCCCAAAGTAAAGCTTGCGGATGCCCAACTGCTGCGCCACCGGCCCGGCCACAAACATGGCCAGCACCTGCGACATGGCCAGCAGCGACATCAGGCTGCTCATCACCCGGCCCAGCAGGGCGTGCGGCGTCTCGTGTTGCAGCAACGTCTGCGACGGCACCATGATGAACGCGGCGCAGAAGCCGAGCCCCAGCATCCCGATGGCGGTGGTGGCGACCCTGCCAAACAGCGCCGTGATGAGAACCGCGACGCCCATCCCGCCGAGGCCATAGATCACCAGGAATTGCTGCGGGACGCGGGAAGCCACCCGATGCAGGAACTGCGTGCCGGTAATCATGCCGACGCCGATTAGTGAGTTCAGGGTCCCGAACAGCGCCGCGTTCGACAGCAATACGTCGCGCACGTAAACGGAGAGCAGCGCGCCGAAGCAGCGCACCGCGAACATGCCTGCGGTCATAGCCAGAATCACGAACGAGATGGCGGCGTGCGTAAAGATGAAGCTGAATCCCTGTTTCATGGAAGACAGAACGGAGCTGGCGGCCGCGCCCGGCGACGGTACGCGGTGAATCGTGAGCGCCATCACCATGGAGGCCGAGAAGAAGAAGCTGAAGCTGTCGAAAAGGAAGCAGGCATTGGCGCCGAACCACTGCACCAGCAGGCCCGCAATGGCCGGACTGATAATCTGCGATCCTTGCACGGCTTGCGACATCAGCCCGTTGACGGCCAGCAAGCCGGCGGCGGGCGCCAGCGCGCGTACAGCCACCGATTGCGCGGGCACGAAGAAGCTGGACACCGTGCTGAGCGCGAGGAAGATGACGTAGATGGCTTCGAGATCGCGCACGAAAACCAGCACCAGAACGAGGCACCCGCGTATAAGGTCGCTCGCGATCATGGTCCATTTCACGTTCCACTTATCGACAAAGACACCGGCTAGCGGGCTGACCACGGCCAGCGGGAGCATGTAAGCGACCAGGATCATGCTGACCTGCGTGGGGGTGCCGTGCAGTTGAAATGTTACAAGACTGAGCACGGCGAAGATCGCCAGGAAGTCGCCGAAGATACTGACAAGCTGCGCGAGCCACAGCCGCCGCACGGAGCGGATCTTCAATACGTCGCGAAAAGTCAGGTTGGGCGCAGGGCTGGCCATGCTGGAGGAAACCTCGGCGGGTTTCAACCATCATAGCAAGGCGGCGCGGGTCTTTTTGGGGAGTTTCTCCAGCACAAGGTCGTAGGACGCCCGAACCAGGCGCTTAAGCTCGGGCGCCGTTAGCGCATCTTCCGTTTCCAGAGCGACCCACTGATTGCGGGCGAAGTACGGCGCTTGGATGATGCCGGGGCGTTCGACTAAGTCGGCAAACTGCTCGGGATCGCATTTGAAAGATAACCAGGTTTTGGCAGGCTCCAGCGCCAGGATGGCGAATATCTTGCCGCCGATCTTGAAAACGAGCGCGTTCCACTGCACGATTTCGGTAGCGTGAGGCAGCGACATGCAGTAGCGGCGGAGCCATTCGATGTTCATACGGCGTGACCCATGGATCGACCATTATGACACGCGCTGAGCGGCGCGCACGAGGCCGGTTTCAATGATAGAGTTATAGCAATGGCTCGCATACTCGACATGCACGAGAAATGGATGGAAGAACCGGCGTACCGGGCGGAGTACGAAGCGCTTGAGGAAGAGTTCGCGCTGGCTGCCGCGGCCATCGCTGCGCGAATGCGCTCACCCCTCGTCGAAATCAGCGAGATCTGCCGCCGTTATGGCGTTAAGGAGCTGTCCGTATTCGGATCCGCTGTGCGAGGCGAACTGCGCCCGGGCAGTGACATCGATCTTCTTGTCGACTTCCTTCCGGACGCACGGCCCGGGTTACTGGGTCTTTCGGCGATGGCCCGCGAGCTATCGGATCTGGTGGGCCGGCGCGTCGATCTGGCCGTCAAGCCTGCCTTGAAGCCGCTCATTCGGCCGGAGGTGCTCGCCGAGGCTCAGCCGCTCTATGCGGCGTAATTGCCTAAGGCTACACGATATCATCGAAGCTCTGTCTTGGGTGACGATTGCTGTTGCGGGACGAACGGAGGATCAGTTTACCAGCGACGAGATGCTCCGTTACGCCATCGCCTAGCAACTGACCATTGTGGGCGAGGCAGCCGCGCGGCTCAGTTCAGAACTAATACAAAGGCATCCCTCGATTCCATGGGCGGACATCGTCGGCCTCTGGAACATTTTGGTGCACGAATATTTTGGAGTCCACTGGCCACTCGTTTTGCAGAGAGTAAGCGACGACGTTCCGCCGCTTCTGGAGTAAGTCGGGGAGGTTCTTCGATTGGAATTCCCGGAGTAGTTGTTCGGGGCTCGGGCGACCTACTCCCCCTCCTCGCTCCCCACCTTCAACACCGCCAAGAACGCCTCCTGCGGGATCTCCACCCGTCCTACGCGCTTCATGCGCTTCTTGCCTTCCTTCTGCTTCTCCAGCAGCTTCCGCTTGCGGCTGATATCCCCGCCGTAGCACTTGGCCAGCACGTTCTTGCGCATCGCGGGGATCGTCTCGCGCGAGATGATCTTATTGCCGATGGCCGCCTGCAGCGCCACTTCGAACATCTGCCGCGGGATCAGCTTGCGCATGCGCTCGATCAGGATCTTGCCGCGCTCGTAGGCGAAATCCCGGTGAATGATCATCGACAGCGCGTCCACCGGATCGCCGGCTATCAGCACGTCCAACTTCACCATGGGCGAGGCGCGGTAGCCGGCCAGGTGATAGTCGAGCGATGCATAGCCGCGCGAGCAGGATTTCAGCCGGTCGTAAAAATCCAGCACGATCTCGTTCAACGGCAGCTCGTATTCCAGCAGCACGCGCCCGCTGCCGATATGCTCGAATTTCTTCTGCTCGCCGCGCTTCTCTTCCAGCAAGCTCAGAATGCCGCCCAGATACTCTTCGCGCGTAATTACCGTCGCAAGAATAATGGGCTCTTCCACTTGTTTAATGTTGGAAGGGTCGGGGAACTTAGTTGGGTTATCCACCTCGATCAATTCGCCCGCCGTAGTCGTCACACGATAGCGCACGCTGGGAGCGGTAGTGATGAGGTCGATATGGAATTCGCGCTCCAGGCGCTCCTGCACGATCTCCAGGTGCAGCAGGCCCAAAAAGCCGCAACGGAAGCCGAAGCCCAGAGCCACCGAGCTCTCCGGCTCGAAATTGAACGCGCTGTCGTTAAGCCGCAGCTTCTCCAGGGCGTCGCGCAGCAATCCATGCTCGTGCGACTCGATCGGATACAGCCCGGCGAACACCATGGGCTTGATCTCTTCAAATCCCGGCAACGGTTCGGCGGCCGGATCGTCGTGATCGATGATCGTATCGCCGATCTTGGCATCGGAAACGGTCTTGATATTGGCGAACATGAATCCGACTTCGCCGGCGGAAAGCTCGTCGCACGGAGTGGCCTTGGGCGCTTGATAGCCCAGCCCTTCCACCTCGAGAACCTGCGAACTGGAAGAACTCGACCACAGCCGGATGCGCTGTCCTTTGCGTAAGCGGCCGTCCACCACGCGCGTCAGGATGATGACGCCGCGGTAAGGATCGAACCAGGAATCGAAGATCAGCGCGCGCAGCGGCGATTCGGGAACTCCCTTGGGCGGCGGCACCAGGTGCACGATCGCCTCCAAAACCTCGTGCACGCCGAGGCCCTGCTTCGCGCTCACCAAGAGCGCGCCCGAAGCGTCCAGGCCGATCACCGATTCGATCTGCTCGCGGATGCGCTCCGGCTCGGCGGCGGGCAAATCGATCTTGTTGATGACCGGAATGATTTCGAGGTTGTGGTGCAGTGCCAGGTAAGTATTGGCGAGCGTTTGCGCCTCCACGCCTTGCGAAGCGTCTACCACCAGCAGCGCGCCTTCGCAGGCTTGCAGGCTGCGCGAAACTTCGTAGGAGAAATCCACGTGGCCCGGCGTGTCGATCAGGTTCAGTTGGTACATGTGCCCGTCGTTGGCCGGATAATCCAGGCGCACGGCGTGGGCTTTGATGGTGATGCCGCGCTCGCGCTCCAGGTCCATGGTGTCCAGGACCTGCTCCATCATCTCGCGCTGTTGCAGCGCGCCGGTGGCCTCTAGCAGCCTATCGGCCAGCGTCGATTTTCCATGATCGATGTGCGCGATGATGGAGAAATTGCGGATGAATTCGCGATCCATGCGGTATGATTGTGCCGTGGGGGCAAGTGTGACCTGCCTCCACCGATTATCCCATATGTCTTACAGCAACATCCTGTTTGAAGTGGGTGACGCAGGCATCGCGCTGCTCACTGTGAACCGGCCCGAGAAACTGAACGCGCTGAATGCGGAGACGGTGCTGGAACTGCGCGACGCGGTGGCGCACGCAGCGAGCGATGCGGAGGTGCGCGCGTTGATCGTGACCGGTGCGGGCGAGAAGGCCTTCGTGGCGGGCGCCGACATCAACCAGCTTGCAGTGCTGAGTCCCATCGAAGCGCAGGCTTACGCGGAACGCGGGCAGCGCGTTTTTCGCGAGATCGAGATGCTGGCGAAGCCCACGCTGGCGGCCATTAACGGCTACGCGCTGGGCGGCGGACTGGAACTGGCGATGTCCTGCGCGGTACGCGTGGCGTCGGAAAATGCGCGGCTGGGTCAGCCCGAAGTGAAGCTCGGCATTCTGCCGGGTTATGGCGGCACGCAGCGCCTGCCGCGCTTGGTGGGCCGCGGGCGCGCGCTGGAGATGCTGCTCTCGGGCGAGCCGGTGACGGCGGCGGAGGCGCATCGTATCGGGTTAGTCAATCATGTCGTGCCACAGGCCGAGCTGTTGGAATTCAGCCGGCAATGGTTGCGCAAGGTGCTGGCGAACGCGCCGCTGGCATTGGGCCTCACGATGCAGGCGGTGGATGTGGGCCTGGAGGCCGGCCTCGAGCAGGGATTGCGATTCGAAGCCGCGGCGTTCGGCCTGACTACCGCTACGGAAGACAAACGCGAAGGCACCCGCGCGTTTCTGGAGAAGCGGCCGGCCGCGTTCGCGGGAAAGTGAAACATGCCGAGAGTGATTGAAGGTCAACTGACAGCCGCGGGTTTGAAGTTCGCCATTGTGGTGAGCCGGTTCAACGGATTCATCGGCGAACGCCTGCTGGGCGGCGCGCTGGACGCGCTGGCGCGCACGGGCGGGAAGCCCGACGATATCGAAGTAGTGAAGGTTCCCGGGTCGTGGGAACTGCCGGTGGTGGTGCGGGAGTTGGCCCGCCAGAAGCGCCACGACGCCATCATTTGCCTGGGGGCGGTGATCCGCGGCGATACACCGCACTTCGACTACGTCGCGGGCGAAGCGGTGAAGGGCATCGGGCACGTGGCGGCGGATAGCGGCGTGCCGGTTTCGTTCGGCGTGCTCACTTGCAACACGCTGGAGCAGGCCATCGATCGCGCGGGCGCCAAGAGCGGCAACAAGGGCTTCGACGCCGCCATGGCCGCTATCGAGATGGCCAACCTGATGCGCCAGTTGCGCCAGGCGCAGTGATGCCGTCCCGCCGCCGGTCCCGCGAGAGGGCCTTGCAGATTCTGTATTTGTGGGATGCGCGCCGGCAACCGGTGGAAGAAGCTACCGCCGCCTACTACGACACGCTGTATTCCGAGGAGAGCCGCAGCCGCCCGCAGCGCGACGAGTTTGTGGACCGGTTGGTCCAGGGCGCCGTGGAGCATGCGGAGGAACTGGACCGTCGCATTACACAGCATGCCGAGCACTGGCGTATCGAGCGCATGCCCTCGGTGGATCGCAATATACTGCGGCTGGCCGTCTACGAGATGACGCATTCCGATACGCCCGCGCCGGTGGTGATCGACGAAGCGCTGGAGCTGGCGCGGCGGTATTCCAACGAAGAGTCCGTGCAGTTTGTCAATGGCGTGCTAGATGCAGTGCATCGGGATTTGGTGCGCGAGAAGGCCAGTAGCGCGGGATAGCGCGTGGATTTATTGGTTTCGTCCGCTAGACTGATACCTTGGCCGCCACAGCAGACTGAACGCGCTTCGCCGCACTACTGTGAGGTGCATGGTCCTCAATGAACTTGCCGAATCCCCTTAGGACCTTCCTGGCCTCTTCTTTCTTGATCATGTAACCGCGATGGATGACCCTGTCTCGCAGCGCCAAGAGGCTCAAGAAGTAGTTCTGGTCGCGAATGTCCGAAACTAGTCTCTTAACAACATGAACCATCTTGTATGGGACGACCTCTCCCCTGAGGCGGACCACCTCTCTCGCTACCGTTTCGAACTCACGGCACGCAATCATGGCGGCTACGGTCGGCTGGCTGTCGAGAAACGCCCAAGCTAGGTCAAGCGGTCTGATCTCTTTGAGAGACTCGGCGATCTGCCACGCCCTTTGCTCTTGGATCCACGAGTCAGTGAAGAAGGCCCGATAGTGTTCGTCGCGCTCCCCCAGTTCGCCGTGGTACGCGAGCCGGTACCAGGTCCAAAGCGCGAACTCTGTCTTGACGGCACTGCCCTGAATTCTCGGCGCCCTTGTGCTCCACTCCCGGGTGCTCCACTCCCGCAGCTCCTTGCAGTACTTGACATAATACTCAGGCACCGTCGGGGCAGTAATGTACAACAAGCTGGCCAGGTGGTGACTGCACATTGCGAAATGCTTTGGGTACACGTGGTGGAGGACGAGTGACGTCAAGCCGAGTTCTCGAAAACAGTATAAGATTTTTCCTATCAATTTGAGATTGTCGACGTCACCACCCAGCAGCCGAATCGAGTCCGCTACGTTTCGCTCGGTCATTCTCTTGCCGAGAACGCCGAAGTCGGGTGTTGTCCAGTCATCGGCGAACGGGAGATCCTTGCTGAAAATTGCCTTAACGTGATCGATTGTCAGATCACGGTCCGATCCCGCGAATGTTCTCCCGATATTTGCGAACACCAAGTCACTCTCGTCCAGTTCAAAGCGCCTTCCGTACCGGTCTAGGAGAGCCTTCGGAAAGAGGCCCCAGTATTTGCCTAAATCGAAATCGATCCTATGCATGCTGTCTCCTAAACAGGCGCACGCAGGGTAGCCGTCTGCCCTTAGGCACCTCCGTGATTTACGACGCTGGATGACCCGGCAGGCTGACTGGCGCGGACATCAAGAAGAGCGCGTGTGTCAGGACGCCCAAGCATCAAGAACCTTCTGCAAGTGTTGGCGCTCCGCGTTGACGAACTGGAGGTCCAATCTATCGAGCACGCGTTGTGACGCCAATCCGATGGAGACGCGTTGGCGAGCATCCAGGGTCCAGACACTCTCGATGAGCCGGCTATCCGACTGCCGGACGAGCGCGTTCAGGCTCCGGTTGGCGCTGCCGCGCCAGTCCCGGCCAACGCAGCGTTGAGTGCCAGCAAACAATAATACCCTTGGCCGGTGGAGATCGATTTGCCTCAATAGGAACCGATTCCCCCGGTCGTGCCGTAGGCAGTTGTCCCAAACGCGCTTTCCCTCGGGTGTCATCACATAACCCATCCAGCTATCGCGAGTCGGGCACTTGATTAGATCGACAGCGCAGATCCGCCCCTCCGAAAAGCTCAGAGTGCGTCCGTCCAGGCGTATTCCATCAAGGAGGTCGATCCAAGGTTTGAAGAATTCACTTATCCGCGCTCCGGGTTCGAAATAGCGATCGAAATGCGTCTTGACTGAGGCGATTGACGCGGCGCTCAGCGCGGCACGACCTGAGGAGCCAAAACTCCTTGGTGACGCGCCGACTGCAACGTCGAGCCGATCCCCTTTCGGGTTGTTTAGGATCAGCCAAAGCGGGCTGCGACTGATGTCGCCGAAGTGGGACACCGGAATCGTCTGGGCGGGTCCGCGCGCCGCGAAAGTGGCGACGCCGTCCGGTCCCGTAAGATCCGAACAGGATTCGCAACGGAAAATGTCTCCGTACAGATCAAGCTCAGTGGGTGTATCGCCGGTGTGGAGCATGCAGATCTCATTCTATCCCAGTGGTGCCACGCTCATATTGGACGAAAAGTCGGCGATGCTTCGTTGAGTCCGCGAAAGTCAAGCGGGCCTACAACATGGCGACATCGACCTCAACGATCTGTCCGGTTTGCACGAAGTCGACGGCGGTAGCGATTCGCGCAGCAACCCGCCACAGGGTCGGCCAGTGGTTCGAGGAGAGGATCACAAGAGCCAGATTACGACCCGTAAAGTCTTGCTGATACTGGACGTTCTGATCGCACGTAAGCGGCAAATGGAACCCCGCCTGCCCTGAAGCAGATACGCGAAGTCCCGAATATATATGGCACAGCAGCTACGCCGAGCGCCGTATCGGGACGAAACGAATCTCCACCCTCCGGTGCAGCGCCGCAGCGATCCTCCGCAGCATCGCCAGCGAATGGCCTTCGTAGTCGGCGTCCTCCAGACGGCAGATCACCGACGCAGTCGTGCCGACCAGCTTACCCAGCTGAGTCTGGGTGAGGCCCGCCTTGGTCCGCAAGGCGAGAATTTTCCGGGCGACCTCGTCGTTCGCCCTCGCTTCTTCCAAACCCTTCAGCCGCTCGGGCTTGCCCTCATACAACCGGCGGTAGAGGATCTCAACAGCGTCAGTAGTGGTCTCGGGCTTCTTGGTCATTTCGTGCTCTCCCCTTGGCGGTGCTTCGCCGGATTCGCTTCAAACCGCTTCTTGCGCTCAAGGGCGCGATCGATTTCCTTCGGCGGAACGGCGCGCTCTTTCACAATTCCGTGGGACACAATCGCCGCCACCGCACCGTGGAAGAAATAGAGAATCCGGTAATGGATGCCCAGCAGGCTCGCACGGAGTTCGTAGATGCCATCGCGCAGCAGATCCGCTTCCGGCCGACGCAGTTCGTGACCCAGTTCGCGGAGCCGCTCCACGCGCACCAGCACTTGTCCTGCGCCTTTACCGGCAGTTGCTCGATCCACTCCAGGAACGGGCATGCGCCGTCTTCCTCGCAGTAAAGGATGACCTTGGTGTTCGGCATCCTATCTCAGTCTATTCGCAACCTTGCGAAAACGCAAGAACCGCGGAACGGGCGCGCGCCAGGCATCCAGCGCTCCGCCCAAGCAGCCCGACGATATCGAAGTCGTGAAGGTTCCCGGGTCGTGGGAACTGCCGGTGGTGGTGCGCGAGTTGGCCAACAGATCGGGGATACAAGCGAAGCACGCCGGCCGGCTCCGACTCATCTTGACTGAACGCGTCAACGGGCCCGCGCGATATGAACCTGCCCGGCTTGGCTCTCCACGAACTCCGCGGCTCCCGAAAGGGTACTTGGGCCGTGAAGGGGAGCGGCAACTGGCGCGTTACGTTCTCTTGTGCCGGCAAGGACGTGGATCGCGTAGACTACGAGGACTACCATTGAGGCGACCATGAAGATGCATAATCCGCCACATCCCGGCGAGGTGCTCAGGGCACTGTGCCTGGAACCATTGAACCTTACGGTCACGGACGCCGCGCGATCGCTCGGCGTAAGCCGGAAGGCTCTGTCCAGCATCCTTAACGGGCGTGCAGGTATCAGGCCGGAGATGGCGATCAGTCTCTCGATCGCCTTCAACACGAGCGCGGAAAGCTGGCTGAACCAACAACTCCAGCATGACCTCTGGCACGCGAAAAAAAATCGGAAGCGGCTCCAAGTGGGGAACTGTCCGCTGCGTGATGTCGTCACTTCCCATAAATCGCCCGCACCGCGCTGCGCACATACTGCTCGTCGGTCAACCCTTCCACCGCCGCCTCCGGAAAGCTCACCAGCGCGCGGAAGTATCCGGCCAGCTCGCCGAATAGCTCCACGCGCGCGGGCGGTTCGTAACCATCGCGCTGCGCCAGCGCCGTCACCGCGATGCGCACCGCTTCCGGATCCACGCGGCTGCGCAGGCGCGCGGCCAGGTGCGGAAACGCCGCCAGCGAATTGTATTTCACCGGTGCGATCCGCTCCACATCGGGTTCCACGAGCTTCGCTTCGCGCAGCACCACCGTGTTGGCCGCCAGATCTCCCAGGCGTTGCCCCTTGCGGCTTAGCAGACACGCAGTCACTCCCACCAGATAGGCCGCCGGCAAGAAGTCGATGGCGCGCAGCAGATTGCGCAACACCACCTGCGCTGGCCGCAATCTTAACCCCTGCGCGTCCACCACGCGCAAACCGAACAGGCGCTTGCCCAACGTCTGTCCGCGCCA
>Ga0187871_10001118_pt1 | contig 23876 bp, 10 predicted proteins | sample June2016WEW_16_1_FD_132988 | JGI IMG/M metagenome (GOLD analysis project Ga0187871, IMG submission 132988) | Peatland microbial communities from SPRUCE experiment site at the Marcell Experimental Forest, Minnesota, USA - June2016WEW_16_10 | ecosystem: Environmental > Terrestrial > Soil >...
TGGCCATATGAGAGGTGCGCTGCAACACAAACCCGGCGTAGTTGGGTTGCAGCGAATTGGGAAAAAGGCTTGTGAACGTCAGGATCTTCATGACGGTTCACCCCTGACTCGATGGGGGTCGCCTGGAACCCACGCCAGGAGCATTGTCCGCTTCGCGCAGAACCCGATCCAGGCACGCCGCCAGTTGTTTGGTTTGCGACCGGCGGCTGTAGGAGTTAGTAGAGCCTGGCAGAGGATGACCACCCGTTCTCACTTGGCGTAGGAACTCGGGTATTGCCTGATAGATTGCATTCTCGTCTTCCAAGTCCACGATGGTTGCGCCCCCGCTTTGCTTCAGCAGCGCGGCGGTGTCGCCCGTCTGGGTCGTCAGCGCGAGTATGGGCTTGTGCAGACGCAGGTACTCATACGCTTTGGCCGGAATCTGGTGATCGCAGCAAGCGGCCTGCAGCAGCAGAAGGCCGTCAGCTCCTGCCGCGTCCTGCAGTGAGTCACGATAGGGAAGCGGGGGCAGAAGCTGCACGACTTCCTCGATCCCCAGCGCCTTCAGCCGTTTCGCATACTCGGCCTCATGCCCGCACGCGCGTAATTCCACCGAAAGCGCCGCCGCAGAGATCTGAGCTTCGGCCTTGAGCCGCGCCAGCGCATGAAATAATGCGCTCGGATCGCGCTCCCAGGGATAGATCAGGCCCGAATGGAGTAGCCGCAAAGGCTGATTTGTCTTCGCCTGCGGCAATAAGCCTGCGAAATCTGCTTCGTCATAGCCATTCGGTAACAGCAGGCAGCGCTCCGGACTGAGCGCCGGATAGCGTGCCAAATACATGCGAATGGCAGCGGGTGCGGTGAATAGAAAGCGCGAGCCATGTTCTATGGCCTTGCGCTCGATCCATTGATAGAGACGGCGGGTCTTCGGATCTTCCGGATAGCCTTCCTCGGTCATGGTGTCGCGGAAATCGACCACCCAGGGCTTGCCGGTCATGACGTGAAGAAAGTATCCGATCAAGACTGCGCTGGCGATGGGGTACGTCGAAAAAATGATGTCGATATTGTCTTTCCGGATCGCGTAGAGCCCGGCGGGAATCGCCCCTGCAACCCAACCCACCCAGCGATCAGGAAGTGCCGTGGCGCGGAGATACCGGCCCCGTACTGACAGATGCCTGCGCGAGTCGAGACCGAAGGCGCGAATCACCTTCACGAACGATGGGATCTCAGCTATTTGCGATTCGTCGGTCCTCTCATAGCCACGCGGGTTTATCGTCAGAACGGTCGGCATCCAGCCTAACTCCGGCAGATATCGGCAGAATTTCAGCGAACGCAATAGTCCACTGCTACCGGCCTGGGGAGGGAAGTGATAGGCGACGATGAGGGCGCGGCCGCGGACCGTAATCGGCTGCTCCGTTTCGCGACTCTCGGGCGCGGCTCCATTCTTGAATTCGGAACTTTCGGCCACCGGCGCTGTTGAATAGGTCGCCATGTCATTCAGTCGTCGGCTCCGGCAACTTGGGCGAGAACATCGCTAGGTTCTATGTCGCGGCAGTAATCGGCGGGTACGCCTCGCTGCCGGATGAGCCATGCGCGCTTGCCATCCACCATCACCTCAGGCGGCGAGGGATGGCTGAGGAATCCGAGCGGGCTTGACGTGCGTGCGTATGCGCCCGATTGGAAGACAGCCAGCACATCGCCAGCTTCAGGGCAGGGAAGTTCGACCGATCGGCCAAGCGTGTCCAGCGGTGTGCACAACGGCCCGACGACCTCGACCACCTCGTCATCAGGCCGGCGCCATTTGTTGGCAATTGCCATGGGGAAGTTCTTCTTGATCGTCTGCCCGAGATTACCGGATGCGGCGAGATGGTGGTTCATGCCGCCGTCGAGGATTACGAACTTTTTTCCCCGGGATGTCTTCACATCGAGCACGGTGGTCAGATACATGCCTGCCTCGGCGATGAGGTAGCGCCCGGGTTCAATGATGAAGCGGGTTCCGGCGAAGCTCGGGTCAGTGTTTATCTGCGCTTCGAGCTCGGCAATCCCCTGGGCGAGCCTGGCCGTATCTAAAGCCTGGTCGCTCGCGAAGTAGGGCACGCCGAGACCACCGCCGAAGTCCAGGCTGTGAATCGGCCGGCCAATCCTCTGCGCGGTCTTCTTGGCGATCTGAGACCCTTTGCGATATTGCGCGAGCAGCACCTCAGCGTCGAGAATCTGCGTGCCGCTGAAGAGATGAATCCCGCGGACATCGATTGCAGCCTGCGAGACGGCGTACGTGAGCGCCTCATCAAGAAGCTCTTCGTCAATCCCAAACGCAGCCGGCTTGCCTCCCATGCGCATGGCTCCGCCTTGTGCGTCGGCCTCGGGATTAACGCGGATCGCCACAGGCACACGACGATGAAGCCTGCTGCCGATATCGGCGATTCGCTCCAGCTCGAGCATCGACTCGGCGTGGATCTCGCCGACACCTTTCGTGATGGCGAGTTCAAGTTCGGCTGGCGTTTTGCCCGGTCCGGCGAAGAGCATGCGATCTGGAGGGCAGCCGGCTTCGCGCGCCAGATAGTGTTCGCCGGCTGACGCTATCTCCAGCCCGGCGCCTTGCGCGAGAAAAAAAGCGAGAATGTTGAGGTTGGGATTCGCTTTGACCGAATAGTAGATTGCGAACTTCGGGAACGTCGTCCCAAGCCGCTCCCATTGCCGGCGCATGATCTGCTGGTCATAGACGAACAGCGGCGTGCCGAACTCTTTCACCAGCCGCGTCACCGGAACGTCGCCGATCAGCAACTCGTCCGCAGACGCTGCAAACGACTCTTCGATGCCGGCCGCTAGCTTCATCTCACAGGCCTTCGCGGCGGCGCAGCGCCGGGTAGTCCACCTTGCCGCTCGAGGTCTTCGGCAGCTCGCTCATGATTTCGAAGTGTTTGGGGACCATATGACGTGGCATCTTCTCCAGGCAGTAGGCCTGGATGTAGTCGCAATCCAGGTCGGCGCCGTCCTTGGCAACAACAAATGCCTTCACGGTCTGGCCTAGCACTTCATCGGGAATGCCTATGGCGGCGGCCTGGCGAATCTTTCCGGTCTGGAAGAGGATCTCCTCCACCTCCGTCGGGCTGATGCGATAGCCGGATGACTTGATCATCGCGTCCCGTCGGCCAACGTAGTAAAGGAAGCCATCCTCGTCCATCTTCACGAGGTCACCGGAATAGCAGACCTTCTCGCAATTGCCCAGCTCAGGCGGCAACAGCGGATTCGGCTTCAGCACACGGTTCGTGGCTTCGGGATTTCCCCAATAGCCCATCGAAACCGTCGGCCCGCGATGGACCAACTCGCCGACTTCGCCCGACTTGCAGCACCCGCCCGCTTCGTTCAAGACGAGAATCTCCGTGTCCGGGATCGCTTTGCCCATCGATGTCGGACGCCGGTCCAGCTCTTCTGGCGGCAGATAAGTCGAGCGAAAGGCCTCGGTGAGACCGTACATCAGGAAGATCTTCGTCGCGGTCAGAGCCTGCCGCAGAACTTTCAACACAGCTTGCGGCATCGCTCCGCCGGTATTCGTGATGTATCGCAAGTCCGGGAAGCTGTGCTTGAGAATTCCGCCATTGGCGAGCAGCGACCAGACCGTCGGCACGCCGGCCAAGCCGGTGATGTGCTCCGTCAGCAGCGCGTCAATAATCTGTTTCGCGAAAACAAACTTGATCAGCACGATCGTCCCGCCCTGTTGAAAGGCGGTCATCAACTGATTCATGCCCGCGTCGAAGCTGAATGGCAGCACCGCGAGGATGCGCTCGCGCTCGCTGATCTCAAGATAGGTCGAAACGATGGTGCTGCCGGCCATGACATTGGCGTGGCTCAACATGACGCCTTTGGGCTTGCCGGTCGAACCTGAGGTGTAGAGGATCGCCGCCAGGTCCTGCGATATGCCCCAATCCTGCCAGTCGCCGTCGACAGACGCCGCCAGCATCTCTTGCATGCGATGTACCGGCAGAGTGCTCTCGGCTGCGTGTCCATTGGTGTTGCCGGTGGCGACGAAAAACTGCAGCGGGGAGGCATCGCGCAGCGCAGGCGCGAGCGTCTCGAGTTTCTCCGGCGTGGTGATCAGCGCCTTCATCCCGCAGTCGCGCACGATGTGCGCAACCTGGTCCGGAACCAGCACGGTGTTGATCGGGACATAGACACCGCCGGCCGTCGAAATCGAAAAAATCGAAAGCACCTGCTCGACGGACGGATCAAGATAGATTCCGACACGATCGCCACGCGCAATTCCCGCACTGCGCAATTGGAATGCGAACGACCTGCACGCCTGGAGAACCTGGGTGTAGGAAAGTCGCCGGTTCCCGTGGACCACAGCCTCCTTCTCGGGAAACCGCGCGGCACTTCTGCGCAACATGTGATGAATGAGGAAATCCATCCTGGCACCTTTACGCCGATGCAACCGATCGGTGCTGCGACACCAACCTGCGCTGGAGGAATTCCGCCATGCAGTCAATGCTGCGGAAGTTCTCCGGCGTCAAATCATCGTCCTCCACCGTGATCGCAAACTCCTGTTGCAGGAAGCCGACGAGGTCGAGAACGCCCATCGAATCGATAACGCCGGTCTCGAGCAGGTCGGTGCTGCCGGCGACGTTTCGCTTGCGCGCGAGAGGAAAGGTCTGCAAGACGAAGTCACGTATGCGCGATGCTGCATTGCTGTTGGTTGCCACGCTTGTTCCCATCCACTAACTCTCCCTGTCTCCATGCATCAACATTACCTGCGAGCGGTGCCGGCCGAGGACAAGCACGGGCACGGCCTCGCGCGCCCGGAATCCGACTCGGCGCAGCTGGCGAATGCGCGGATCGGTACTAAGGATCGGCAAGCTCAGCGTCGCCACTCCGCGGTTGCGCAGCAGGGCCGCCAACTTTCGCAGCAATCCTGTGAGCACGCGGTAGTCGTCCGGTTTGCCGAAAAACTCCGCAACCGTCGCATTGTCGGCTGACTGCGTGAACGCGCAGTAGGCCAGCAATTGATTGCCGCGGCGCGCGGTCAGGAATTCGTACTCAACGTGCGGATGCCGCCGGTAACGCCAGTTGAGATACTCCGCGGTGCGCATGGTGCAGGTACCCAACGATGACCCTGTCTCTTCCGCCAATTCGGAGTACTCCGGACCGCACGGGCCCGCCTGCAAAGCGAATTCGAATTTCGAAGGCGCTGCCGACACGCGGTCTTCCATACCAAGTACGAAGTTCGCAGTACCTACTAACGCGCGTGAGACGCCTGGTACCTTCAGCTGGCCGGAGATTCTGTCTGCCCGCAGCACTTTCGCCATACGCACGGACTGCTCCAGCGGCTGAATGCCGAGATGCTTGTAAATCGCCAGCATCGTCCCGCTGGGAAAGTCGTAGGCGACGGCGAATTCTTCCGATTGCACGGCACGCAAGCAGGCGCGCTGCAACTGCAGCGCGGGCCCCAGGGTGCGATGCTCCGGGGCGACACAGAAATCCCCCAGCACACAGCCGCGGACAATCGCATCCCCGTAGTACATGTCGCGGGGGAAGAGAGCGGCCATACCTATGGCACGGTCGGACTTATCGCATGCAATCCATACCCGCGCCTCGCCGAAGGGGTTTTCACGGTACAGCCATTCATATCGCTTTTCATCTGCGTCAGCACTGAGAAAGCGACGCGTAAGTCCGGTCAGGATCGGCCTGTGGTCGGTAAGATTGGCCTCGCGCACAGCAATCGAGGTCGCCCGGGTTTCGCGCGTATCCTGTTGCATGGGCTGGCCTGGCAGACGTAGAAATGCAAGCCGATTGCCACATGGCCACCCATCACGGCAAACCCATACGAATGCTTGAGTTCCGCCGCGATTACTACAACTTTTTCCAGCATTCAGGGAAAAGAAATTCCTATTCCTCTCACCCTCGGCGGTCGCCACACAGGCCGGGGATCATGCAGCGACTGCTGACGAAGCACACACGTCCGACGGGCAAACTCCTGCCGAGCTGATTTCGCAGCGCGGCGACGTCCTGATGCTGGCGCCCGCCCCGCGCGCAATCGTTCATTTCAACTAAACCTGATCCGGCTCGCGGCTAAGGGGCAAAGTAGCCGGAGATGTCCAGGATGAGTTGTGTCAGGCCCGCGGCGTAGGCATCGATCGAGCCATCTAAGGTCGGGACAATCGCCATGTTCGACGTGATGAAGCCGTCATACGCGTTCAGTGTCGTGGCCGTAGGTTGACCTTCGCCATGCGGCCAAAGGGTTAGATATGGCATCTGCCCGCGCGGTACCACGGTCGCATTGAAGATGTAGCCTTTAGCTGTGGCAGGAGGCGCACACACGCTGCCACCAACGTTCACAGTCTTTTCGCCCGTAAACGGCTGGCCATTGCCCACAGCGCGCGTGTCGAGCACGCGGCACGGAGCAGTTGGATACATCGATAACCCGCCAGTTCCCGCCGGCGCGAAGTAGCCGTTAACGTCAAGCAGGAGGTCAGTGTTGTTGCTGTGGGGATAGAAGGCTGTTGCATGCTCGCTGCCTGCGGGCACGATGGCCGCATTGGCGACGACCGTCCCAGTGTTGTCGTCAAGCGTGGATACCCCGGGTCTCGTTTCACCCTTAGGCCACACCGTCAGGTAATCGAGTTCTCCGTAAGTTGGCAAAACGGAAACGTTGAACGAATAGGCAGCCGCATTGCTGGGAACGCCGCAATGTCCCGAAATCGAATAATCACGTTCAACCCCAGCCTGGAGCGTGCCTCCATCATGACCGTTGCGCGTGTCCACGATACGGCATGGTGTCAGCGCGTAGAACTGATAGGTGTGCGCGCCCGGGGTTGTGAAGTAGCCATCGATGTCGAGGAGGACGTCGGTGGTATCGCTGACATACACGCTGACTGCACCCTGATAACCCTCAGGCACGATAGCGGCATGGGCCTTGACCCGGCCATCCGGGGAGTTCATCGTCGACAGCACGGGCTGATCCTCACCGGCGGGCCAGATGGTCAGATATCCTAAGGTCGTATGCGGAACCACTGTGACATTCAGTGAGAAGGCTGCCGCGGAACTTGGAATACCGCAGCCGAGCTGCGGAATCTGGAAGCTACGCGAGGTGCCACCGGCTATCGGATTGCCTTGCCGTGTATCGACCAGGCGGCAGGGCACGACGGGAGCGAACTGCAGCGCGGTCGAATCCGCGGCACCTGCTACCACAGAAGCTGTGTTGCTGCTGCTATTACTCACGTAGATTCTGTGGGTCGTCGCGTTTATTTCAAGGTCGGCGGGATTCACCCCGATTGTAACCGTGTTGGGTTCCAAGGTATTGGTTACCCCATCGATCAGCCTGACGGTTCCAGGGCTGGTGCAATTGGGAGCTCCGCAGTCAATTGCCAGGTAGATTTTGTTGGTCGGCGCGTCGACTCCTATGTCTGCGAAACAACAGCCCCCAAGGTTGACGTTGGCAAGGATGTTGTTGGTAGCGCCGTCAATGACTGTAATTGTGGGATTATCAAAGCAATCGGGATCGTCGCCCCCATTTATTACGTAAATCCTATTGGTCACCTCGTTCACAACGCCGCCACCCGCGCAATACCCCGAGTTGAGTGTCGTGGTGGTATTGTTGGCGCCGTCGATCACGGTCACTGTCCCGGGGCTATTGCAATTGGTATCGTTGCCGCAGCTATTGCCGACGTAAATCTTGTTGGTCAAGGAATTGATTTCCGTGCCGCCAGGACTATAGCCCACAGTGACCGTCTCGGTGTGATTGTCGGCGCCGTCAATCACCGTTACTGTCCCGGGAGGAGTAGGCACGCACGAACTGCTGTCGCCGCAAAAATTTAACACGTAGATCTTGTTGGTCACCATATTGACTACGGCCTCCTGGGGCATGGTGCCGACAGCGACAGTCGTGGTGCGATTGGTGGCACCGTCGATGATGGTCACATCGTTGCTGACGAGATTGGGGACATAAATCTCGTTGGTCACGGAGTTCACCCCGACAGCATCAGGACCGTTCCCTACAGTGATCGTCGTGGTCTGATTGGTGGCTCCGTCGATCACCGTCACCGTTCCATTTGGGCTCAGGCATTGGGGATCGTTGCCGCATCCATTCGCCACGTAGATTTGGTTCGTCACCGGGTTAACCGCGATGGCTTGGGGGTTAACTCCCACGTTGACCGTCGTAGTGTCGTTGGTGGCGCCGTCGATGACCGTTACTGTTCCCGGGGGGGTGGGCACGCATGAACCGCTGTCGCCGCACAAATTTGTCACATAGATTTTGTTGGTCACCGGATTGACCGCCACAGCATAGGGTGACTGGCCCGTAGGTACCGTTGCGATCAAGTCTTGCGCCACGGCAAACCGCAACGCGGTGGCAAGACTGAACGCTAGCAGGACGAAGTGGAAACGGGATGGACGCGGCATAGGCACTCTCCAACAAAACTTTTCCTGGGGATCGGCCGCGAGAGCCCGGCGAGATTCACCTCGGTGGCCTGGCCTGGCGGACTGGATTGCTGGAGCAATGCCTTAACGCTGTCAGTGGCGCTCAGTCCGGATTTGGGCGCTGCGGATGGAAGCGAATGATAGCACTGCTGCGACGCGTGTCAAGCGCTTTCGGTACAGGTGTCGTTAGCACATGACATGTCTAGCAGAGATAGTAATGAGGGGTACCTTCACAGGGCGACTATCCCTTCCGGCACCCCTCATTTCTCGCCTGACCGGCCTCCCACCCCTTTTATGGCGCGAAATAGCCGGAGATGTCCAGGATGAGTTCCGTCAGGCCCGCGGCGTAGGCATCGACCGAGCCATCTAAGGCCGGGACAATCGCCATGTTCGACGTGATGAAGCCGTCATAGGCGTTTAAGGTCGATACTTCCGGCATCGGCTCGGTATCCGGCCACAAAGTCAAGTAGCCTAAGCTGCCCGAAGGAACTACCGTCGCATTGAAGATATAGGCCTGCGCCGCTGCGGGCGGCGCGCAAGTGCTGTCGAGCACATCGATGGGAGGAGTCAATTCGCCGCTGAAAGGCTCTCCATCGCCTATGCCACGCGTGTCGAGGACACGGCATGGCGCCGTCGGGTACATCGACAGACCGGACGAACTCGGAGCGGCGAAGTAACCGTTAACGTCCACTACCAGGTCGGTGTTGTTGCTGTGCGGGTAAAACGCGGTAGCCCTCTCGGTGCCCGCGGGCACAATCGCAGCGTTGGCCACCACCGTTCCGGTGTCGTCGTTAAGGGTCGAGACGTTAGGTTGCCTCTCGCCCTTCGGCCAGACCGTCAGATAATCGAGGCCTCCGCGCGCCGGAACGACCGCGATGTTGAAGGAATAAGCGGTCGCAGTGGCGGGAATCCCGCAATTTCCCGGGATGGCATAGTCACGCTCCCGTCCCGCGTGCAGCGTGCCCTGGTCGTGACCGTTGCGGGTGTCAATCAAGCGGCAGGGCGCCAGCGGATAAAACTGGCTTCCCGTGCCCGGCATTCCAAAGTAGCCGTTGATGTCGAGGATGACGTCCGTCGTGTTGGTGGCGAAGACGCTCACCGCGCCTTGGTACCCGGCCGGCACGATGGCCGCGTTCGCCTTGATCCGTCCATCCGTCGAATTCAGGGTTGCGACCAGCGGCTGGTCTTCGCCGGTGGGCCAGATGGTGAGGTATCCCAGGCCGCCGTGCGGCACGACAGAGACGTTCAGCGAGTAGGCGATGGGCGTCACGCCCGCTGGAATGCAGTCGTTGAGCCGCGGTAGAGCGAAGCTTTGCGATGTGCCGCCGAGGATTGGGCCGCCGCCGCCCATCTGCCGGGTATCCACCAGCCGGCACGGTGGGAGGGCGTAGAACTGCAGCGCTGCCGCGTCTGCACCCGCAACCACCGACGCGGTACCGGGCACGCCACCTCCATTCGCAGTGAATGCAAGATTGGTGACCGTGTTGACCGCGAGCGCTTGCGGTGTCGACCCGGGCGGCAAACCCAGTCGAGTCGTCGTGCTGGTTACGCCATCGATCATGGTTACCGTGGAAGTTATAGGGTCGATGACATAGATCTTATTGGTTGCCGAGTCCGCGCTGATTGCCTTGGGCGAACTGTGGCCTGTGCCTATACGGAACCCGTTTACAACCTGGTTTGACCCGCCATCAATCTGGCTGACCGAGCTGTCGGTGTTATTGACCACATAGATCTGGTTGGTGACCGCGTCGACGGCCAACACGGTCGGACCGTTGCCGACCGGAATTTCGGTTACGCGGTTGCCATTCGTGGCGTCAATATCGGAAACCGTGCCTCCGTCGCCGCAGTTCACGGGATCGTCGCCGCAGCTGTTGGCTACATAGATCTGGTTGGTCAAGGCATTGATTGCGACCGCGCCGGGCAATGCGTCGACATGCACTGTCGTAGTGGTCAGGGTCGTGCCATCAATCACGGTGACCGTCCCGGGACTCTGGCACGCGGGGTCAGTGCCGCAGTAGTTGACGACGTAGATCTTATTAGTGACGGAGTTTACAGCCATCGCTGATGGCTGGAGGTTGACGTTTACGGTCGCTGTAACCTGAAACGTCACACCATCGATGACGGTGATCGTCCCGGCGCTCTGGCAACTCGGGTTGGTGCCGCAGTAGTTCTCCACGTAAATCTTGTTCGTAGCGGGATTGACGACGATCGCGTTGGGATCGATGCCGACTCTCACGCTTCGCGTCTGCCGCGTGACCCCGTCGATAACGCTAACGCTGCCAGGATTGGGGCAATTGGGATAATTGCTCCCGCAAACGGAGTTCGCCACATAGATCTTGTTGGTGCTGGAGTTCACAGCTACCGCGACCGGTTGCAGACCGACGCTGACGGTGTCTGTTTGCAGGCTCACGCCACGGATCACCGTGACGGTGCCGGGACTAAGACACGCAGGATCGTTGCCACATTGGTTCACGACGTAGACGGTGTTCGTCGCCGGATTCGTCGCAACCGCGACTGGTTGCTGACCCGCCGAGATGCTGCCCAGGTATTGCTGTGATAAGGCCGGCAGAGCGAGAACAAGCACAGTGAGAGAGATAGCTACAACGAAATATCCTGAGGTTTTGCGCATAACCTGATTCGACCTTCGACGGCGTCTTTATTCTTTCTGATCTCGCGCGATAGCCGTTCACGCGTGAGACCCGTCGTCGATACCAGCATCCGGAGTGCCACGGTGCATCTTTCAGGCTCTGCTGCCGTCTTCATTTGTGCCCCCTAAAAAGCTCATCCGAGCCAGGAGGCTCGGATGAGGAGAAACGGCGATTGTTTCAGATGCGGCTCTGGCGACCAGTGGAGGAGCTAGTACGCCATCACCAGGTTGTAAGCGTTCACGCTGCCGATGCCGGACCCGAAATCCCAGCCGCGCGGGTAGCTGCCAAAAGGCGCGTCCGGTCCGGTGGGATAAGCCGGGTCGTACGCACTGTTATTTGTCGAAAGCACACCGTCCGTACCCGATGGCTTATAGCAGTTGTACAGTGTGCCATTGCGATTAGCTGTGCAATAAGCGTCAATGTCACCTAGCGTGACGTCGTAGAAAATGCACGAACTGCCGACGCCGTTGCCGAGGGTCGAGTCGCAACTTGCGTTGCCGCTCGGGCCATACTCAGTGTTAGCCAGAGCGTAGTAGCGAGGGTTGGGGTTGCCCTGACGGCTGCCCTTGTGTTGCACCACAAGATCCTGGATGGACGCCATAATCGGCGAGGAAATTGACGTGCCACCGTAGCCGGGCCAGTCGATGGGCGGCACGGCGGTGCAAGAAGCAATTCCGCCGTTTGATATGCCGGAGCTGGTCGTGTCCGTATAGCAAAGCACGTAGTAGTGACCCCACAGGCCATTGGCAGCCATGAGGGCGACGTCCGGCGTGTCGCGAACATGATCGTTCACTAAGCCGGCCATGGTGCCGAGGTAGCTGCTCTGGTAAGTGGGCTTCGCATATCCAGCGCACGTACCGCCGGCCACGCCAGCGACGGCAGGCGTACCGGTCGCACAAGCGCTCGGACCGCCGCTGCCACCCGTGCCGTTGTGGTAAGAGGCCCCCGTGCTCGTGTTGCAAAAGCCGGTGGAACCGTAGGTGACGTAAGAGCCCGTTAGGTAATATGCCAGCAGCGTACCGGCACAGGAGTCATTCCACGGCTGCTCCATGATGTAGGACTTCGCCGAGCCGTAGAACACGTTATTGCTTGCGTTCCAGTAAGTGCCGTTTTCGCCGAGATAGGTATCGGCGAAGTCCAGACCACCCACGGAAACGTCATACTGCGAGGACATCCAGCCGCTGATGGTGATGCCATCGGTGACGCCGGAGCTGGCCGCGTCCTCATCGCCAGAGGAAACGAAGATGCCGAGCCCCGCGGTGACGGCCTGCTGGAACGTGGTATTGAAGGCGGCGTTCAGGCTCGCGCCGGTACGCTCCTCCGACTCGCCATAGCTCATGCTGATGACGTCGACGCCATCCTCATTGGCGTGGTTGAGGGTGTTCTGAATCGCGGTCAAACCTCCAAATCCGCCGCTGGGACTGGCGCAGGCCGCGTTGACGATGGTGGCGTTGGGAGCTGTTGCCGTGGCCCATTGGACGTCAATCGATGCTTCCACGTCGTCGCTATTGATGCCCGACCCGCTGGGGTAGCCGCGGCCCGTCGATGGAGCGCTGCAGTTGGTGCTGGTTGTCGTTCCCGGGTTGTTCTCCTTAAAGACGGGATTGCCGTAACGGGGCAGTCCGAGGATGTTCCGGAACACGGCCCAGTCGCTGGTCGCAGCGCAAACGTTGTATCCACCCCCCGCGGGAACGGCCGGGTTGCCGGGGAGGCAGTTCCACTGGTTGGTGTCTTCCACCACCATGATGGTTGTACCCGTCCCGGTGATGGGGGTGCTCAGACTATACAGCGGCGCGATGTTATAGATCTTCTGCAGATCGTAGGGCACCAGCGGCAGTTCGCCACCGGCGGTGTAATCCGGCAGAATGCTTCCCCCAGCGTTGGGGCTGACGTGCACGTCATGCAGCTTCTCGTGCATCGCCTTAGGCTGGAAGTTGTTCAGATAGAGCGGGCCGACAATAGCCTGGGCCAGAGCCGCCGGGATCTTCGGATCGCCGGAGTTGGCCATTCGCGACTCGCCGTTGATCAGGTAGTTGTGCAACTGGATATGGAAGGCATTCTCAATCTGGCTCGCCGTGCCGGAGTAGTCGATCAGAGTCCGGTTCTGATAGACATACTCGACCTTCAAGCCATTGCCCTCCAGCCATTCGGTGATCTTTTCGAGGTCCGACTGCGCCAGACCAAACCTCTGGCCGAATTCGCCGGCGTGGATCCACTGATGAAACAGCGGCGACTTGGGATTGTGCTGCTCCTCGATAAACTGCTCCAGCGCTGCTTCCTGCTCCGGCGAGCGCTGCAGCAACAGCAGCATGTGGTTCAGCTGCAGATCGGGGTTGACCCGGCCGAGATCGTTCAAGGAATTAATTTCCGGACGCGTGTTGCCGGCAAGCTTTATCAGCTGGGAATTGTCAATCGGTTTCGTGATGACCTCACGCTGGTTTTCTGCGCGTGAAGCCACACTGAAGGTCAGAACCAGTGCGAATAGACTGACGGAGGTCAAGGTCTTACGCAGCCCCGGCGCGAAAGGTTTCCGCCGCAGCACGCAGTACGCGCCCAGCAGGCCCGGGAACAACAAGGACAGCACACCGGGCTCGGGAAGCGAAAAGGAGAGGTCGTCGACGGTTTCGTTGTCAGCCTGGCCGAGGTCGTCGCTGATGGTGATGTAAGAGATATAGCCGCCACTCACCGTACTGCCCAGCATGAACTCCAGGTCGGAGCCAATGACAGCGGAGCCGTTGAAGGTGCCGATCAACTGGCCGTGCACATTGTAGGCATCGACCGTAATACCATTCGGATCGGTATACCAGCCGCTGACCATCTGCACCGCGTTGGTGAAACTGACGGTGATGGGATCATTGGGGTCGTTGGTGATGACGCCGTTGCCGGAGTGGGCTGGATAGTCAAGAAAGTCGTAGCCGGGAGCGACCAGTTGCAGCGCGTTCTGAAACGTCACACCTTCCGCCGCGTACTGGTTAGTGATTTGGGTGTAGCCCGCATACTGTTCGAAGTTGATTGTAGTGCTTGACCCTGCAAAGGCTGAGCAGGACAGCGCCAAGACAAGAAGTGGCAAGAGAACTCGCTTCATTTCTTTGTCCTTTCCCGAAGGATCGACAGCGGTCTCCGTGGAAGAGGGGTAGACCCCCGAAGGGGAATGCGCAATCGCGATACCAAATTTCTCCACAATTTCACGTAAGTCATAGAGAGCATTGGGAACGTTCGCAACCGGTTTAATTTTGTGTTACTTCCGGAGGCGGCGACATGGCGCGATTCGGCGCGCGCGCAAGCTGGTAACTCCGCACCTGCGCAACCCTTTACTGAAAACTGGTGTTCGAAACGGAAAACCTTTGCTGGTAAGTAGATCGTTGCCGCCCCAGCTACATCGTACCCAGCAACCTATCTATGCACTCGGGCGAACTGCCTGGCTTGGGAGCGTCGGCTGCACGAACGCCCGCTGTACCTGCTGGGCCAAGGCTGCCAGCATCGGGCCGTCCTGGCTGAGATTCGTCCTCACGCAACTAAGTCGGAACCTGCCCGGGTTTGGTACGTATGCTGTTGCATGGACTGAACCAGCTAATGTCGAAGTTTCAGGCCGATGCCCCAGATATCCAACTACACAGCAGCCCGATAACACTGCTTGACTCCGCCGCCGGTACTACAAGTTTTTCCAGCACGCAGGGAAAAGAACTTCCTATTCCTCCACTCGCAAAGCGCTAATTAACGATTTCGACGCGGTTGCCGCCCCAAAATGCCGCAAGCTGATGGAAATAGGATCACGATTTGCTGACATTGCTGTGCTTACCTAATGCCTGCCGATACTGCTGGGCCTTTGGACTGTGACTTGCCTCTGATCGTCCGGGAAGGCGGATAGCTCAGTCGGAGAGCGCCCCGACCACACCGGGGAGGTCGCAGGTTCGAATCCTGCTCCGCCTACCAACTTGATTCATGCACATCGGCGGACAAAGGATTCCCGGCAAGACGCTGATTCTGATCCTATCGGAGGGCGCACTCATCGGGTGTGCGTTGCTTTTCGCCACTGCCCTCCGCTTTCGGGACCTGGCGGCGCTACGCCAGCAGTTGAGTGAGGCGGGGACGCTTCTCCGCTACTTGCTGGTCATTGCAGCCTGCGACATCTCGCTGTACTACTGCGACCTTTACGACCTGCGCACGGTGCGGCGCCGGACGATGCTGTTCGCCCGCCTGCTGCAGGCGCTGGGCGCAGCCTGCCTGCTGCTTGCGGTGGTGTATTACGTCGACCCCGATCTCAGCCTCGGCCGCGGCGTGGCCGCGATTGCCGCGCCCATCATCATCTCGTTTGTGGTCGGCTGGCGGCTGCTGGTCGATGCCGGCCTGCCATTTCTGCGAACGCCGCAAACCATTCTGATCATGGGCAGCGGACGGCCGGGCAGGTCGCTGGCTTGGGAGATTGCGCAGCGTCCTGAACTCAATGTGCAGGTGCTCGGGTTCCTGGAGGAAGACGACGCTGCCCCGAGCCGCAAGCCGGTCTCAGCGCTGCCCGCACATGCTAACGAGCAGGAAACAGTTGTGGCTCAACACGGCACACGCCGTGAAAAGCATGCCGTCTTAGCGAGGAGCCCCAAGCTGCTCCAACTGAGTTTCGCCTCTGCTGCCGGGGTGATGGGAACCGGAGCTGCCGTTGCCGCGGCTCTTGAGCCTGTCCCGGAGCCCACGGAAGTTGCCTTCCCGGTGCTGGGCTGGGTCAAAGACGTGGAACATCTCGCCGTCTCCAAACAAGCCGACACGGTAGTGCTGTCGCTTTCCGAACGCCGCGCGCAGATGCCGCTGAAAGAGCTTCTCAACCTGAAGTTCCTCGGCGTGCGGGTGGAAGAAGCGCACAAGATGTACGAGCGCGTCACCGGTCGAATTCCGCTGGATGAGCTTTCGCCAAGCGTGCTAATCCTCTCCGAAGGTTTCGGCAAGTCGCCGGCACTGCTCGCCGCCAAGCGGGTGGCCGATTTGGTTATTTCTCTCATCGGGCTGGTGATTCTGGCTCCGGTTGCCGCGCTGGTCGCTTTCGCCATTTTCGTCGAGAGCGGCCTGCCCGTATTCTTTCGTCAGGATCGCATCGGGCTGATTGGGAATACCTTCACTATCCTGAAGTTTCGCTCCATGTACCACGACCCGCGTCCCGTGAAGCAGGAGTGGACCTCCGATAGCGATCCGCGAATCACGCGCGTGGGGCACTTCATTCGCAAGTTTCGGCTCGACGAAATTCCGCAACTCATCAATGTGCTGCTCGGCGAGATGAGCCTGATAGGACCGCGTCCCGAGCAGCCGACTCTTGCCCGCATGCTGGAGCAAGAGATTCCCTATTACCGCCAACGACACTCGCTGCGCCCGGGCATCACCGGTTGGGCGCAAGTGAAATGCGGATATGGGGCCAGCGTGGAAGAGTCGCGGATCAAGCTCGAGCATGACCTGTTTTACATCAAACACCTCTCGTTCATGCTGGACTGGGTCATCCTGTTCGAAACCGGGAAGGTAATGTTGTCGGGAAAGGGTGCAAAGTAAGATCCTCTGAGGCACTGCAATGCGAAACATGCAAGAACCCGCTGTAGGTCCTGATGCGAGAACGCACAGATTCACGATGATAAGAAAGCCAGTACTCCTGACGGCATTATTTGCGATAACGGCGCTGCTGCTGTTGACCACGCCAGGATGCATTCGCGACCCCAAGGTCAGGGCTGAGAAGGCGTATGAGCGCGGGGAGAAATACCTCCGGGAAAACAAGCCCGATGCCGCGGCCATCGAGTTGAGGCGGGCGCTGCAGTTGGATCCGCAGCTTGCCAAGGCCCATGCCGCGCTGGGCACCATCGAGTTGCAACACGGCGATATCCTGCGAGCGTTTCAGGAGTTTATGGCCGCCGCGGCCGAAGACCCCGACGATCACCAGGCGCAAGTCATGGTCGCCGAACTATTAGCGCGTTCACACAATTACACTCAATCGAAGCGTCAAGCAGAGGCAATCCTGAATCGCTGGATCGACGACAAGACTGGTACTTTGCTGCTGGCGGAAAGCGAAATTGGGCTGCAGAATTTCAAGCGCGCCCAAACTCTGGTGGCTGAGGTATTGAAAGCCGATCCCAATAACACCCGCGCGTTGCAGGACCAGGCTATCTTGCAGATTCACGCGAACGATGTTCCAACTGCCCAGGCTACACTGCGCCGCGCCTGGCAACTAGCTCCTAACTCGCCGCTTGCGCCCGGTCTGCTGAGCGCGAGTTACGAAATGCAGAAGAATTTGGCCGAGGCCGAGGGTGTACTCAAACAAGCCTTGAGCCAGAATCCGGACCAGATCGACTTCATGACGATGCTGGCGGCGTTTTACATGCGTTATCAGCGCTACGCGGATGCCGAGCCCATCTACAAGCGGATCACGGCGAAGTCAAAGTATCAGTCGCAGTACCGCGATACTTTGGCTCTGTTTTACCTGCACTCTGGGCGCACAAAGGACGCAGAGGCAGAATATGCCCGTTTGGTGAAAGAGGACGAGAAAGACTGGCGCAGTTGCCGCGGACTCGCGGTCACCTATGCCATCGAAAAACGCCCTGATGATGCCCAGGCGGTCCTGGATCGGGTGATCAAAGGCGATCCCAGAGATTGGGAAGCATTAGCGCTCAAGGGCCGTATTCTGCTTGACCAGGGCCAGGCAGCGCAGGCTATTCCCGTGCTGCAACGGAGCCATAGCCTTCATCCTGAGTCGCCGGAACCGGCGTTCGATTTGGGGCGCGCCTACATAGCAACGGGAAATCTCGCCGATGCACAGACGGCCTTCCAGGACGTTGTCAAGATCAATGAAAAATACCCTGGCGCCTTATATTTATTGGCGTCTTTGAATTTGCAGCAGGGGCGTGTGGAGCAAGCAATCCAGGAGCTTAATCAGGAGCAAGGGCAGGAGTCCAATTCGGTTGATCACAATTTTCTTATGGGCGAAGCTTTAGCCGCCAAGGGCGAGTACGAATCTGCCGGATCGCAACTCGAGCGCCTGCTGAGCAACCCCGGCTCAGCGCAAAAAAAGGTGGTGATTCTGGAATCGCTGTCTTCCATCAAACTGGCGCAAAAACAATATGCCGAGGCACGCACCCTGGCCATCAGCGCGCTTGAGGCATCACCGCAACTCCCAATTGCGCTGTATTCACTGGGGATGAGTTATGTCGGCCAGAAGCAGTACGACGAGGCCATTAATGCGGTGAGAACTCGGGTTGAGAAGGCGCCGAACTGGCCCCTGGGGTATCAGGTGCTGGGACAGGTAGCACAGCAGGCCGGCAAGATGCAGGTGGCGATCGATGCTCTTAATCAGGCGTTGCGCCTCGATCCCAATCTCACGTCGGCGCAGTTGTCCCTGGCCGACACCTTCTACGTCACGAAGCAATATGATTTGGCACGTCAGCAGTACCAAATAGCGGCATTGCAGAAATCAGCACAATCGTATGCCATGGTCCGCCTTGGCCAAATCGCGGAGCTCCAGGGGAACTATGCCGCTGCTGAACGGTCTTATGAAAAAGCGCTCGCTGCGGATTCCGACAATGTACTGGCCAAGAACAATCTTGCGTGGCTTTACGCCGAGCACGGCGGAAATCTTGATGCAGCTTTGAAGCTGGCCGAGGAAGCAAAAGAAAAGCTTCCCCAGGACCCGGCCGTTACCGATACCCTGGGATGGATATATGTCAAAAAGGGGTCATACGAAGCGGCAGTCGAGAATCTAAAGAACTCGGTCGCGAAGAACCCTAACGATCCCAGCGGGCTTTATCACCTCGGCACCGCGTACTACAAACTCGGCAAGACGGCCGATGCCCGACGTGAGCTGCAGGCCGCGCTGAAGATGCCGGACTTCTCCGAATCCGCGGAGGCGAAGCAGATGCTTGCCGAAATGGCATCAAAGTAACACTACTGCCCAGGTTACCTTTGACTGTTTGGGTGCCGCGGAATTGTGTTGATTCTGCGGCTTTTCCCCCGCCTTACGTTCTCCCAGACAAGGGCGCGATAACAACATGAGTCTATTCGCGTGAAATAAGGTGTTTCCTCTAGGTAATCACAATCTATAGAGCCCATTGTACCTAGACATTCGTCTTTTTGTTAGGTTACTTGAGTAATCAAAATCAGATGCGATTATGGTTACTTACGACTCCTCCTAGGTGACTACCCTCTGTACTTCCAATGTGCCATGCCAATAGTGTTCAGGCATGAGAACTCCGTTCCCTGCCAGCCCTATTCGCTGCCTCCAAACAGGCAGATCAGCCGCAAGCAAGTTGCTAATTGTCCCAGCCATATTGCTGTTCATCTCGGCGGGTTATGCGGAACCGCCGAGTTTTACTGTGGCGAGCCTGGCAGGCAGCTTACAAGTAGCCCAGGGTTCGCAGGCCAGCACCATCGTGCGAACTAAGGCTAATTCGGGCTTCAAAAATACCATCGATTTGGCCGTATCGGGGATGCCGCCTGGCATCGTAGTCAGCCTTTCCAGGGATTCCATTCCGAGTCCCGGAATCGGCACCGCCGTAATGACAGTTTCCGTCAGCGCCAGCACTCGCGCGGGTATGTATCCCATCACGGTTGAGGCCCGCTCAGGTGAAAAAGTCCAACAAACGACGGTGCCGGTTATGGTAGGGCTGGCGCGTTTGACGCCCTCGGGATATGGCTGGCATCAACTTCCGAATACCGTCATGAGCTCGGTTTGCCTGGGCAATGTGGCCAATGGCATGTACTCCGACCCAACCATGACTACCACCACGAACTACGATTTCAACTGCAACCAGATTGTTCCCTGGAGTGGCGGCGTTATTGACCAGGTTAATCAGCGGGTTATTGTTTGGGGTGGCGGACACTCGGACTATGCAGGGAACGAAGTTTCGGCGCTGAACTTGAATGGTACCCCTTCCTGGCAGGCCATCACCACTCCAACCTACCCGGTTCCGTATGTCTGGGACGGCAATATGTGGGAAGGACTGCAGCCCTACTTCGTGCGCGCGTCCGACGGTGGCATATATTTGCCCGGGGCAAAGCCCTCCTCTCGTCATACCTACACGAGTATTCAATATCTTCCTAATCAGAACACACTCATCTCCTTTGGGGGGGCGGTTGCCAATGGCGGATTTTTTTCGGCGGAGGTCTGGACTCTTAACTTAAGCACAGCGACCTGGAATCTGGTCGGTCCGCCCTATTCGCAGTCGCCGGGATATCCAGTTACGGCTTACAACCCGAACACAGGTCACATCATCATGCACGACAAGAATTGGACCTTGTTCGATTACAACCCCGCCAACAATGTCTGGACCACGCTGACCACCCAGTACACCGTGCAGGATGGCACAACCGCAGTCGTCGACCCGGTCAATAATCTCTTTGTCGTCGTAGGTGCCTACGGAACAACCGGCAATCTGGGCTATCCCAATGTTCCGACCTCAAACTCCATCCAAGTCTTTCCTCTGACCCCGCCTTACGCGATGCAGACATGGACCAATCCCAGTTGCGACCTGATCTACCGTGACGGCGGACTGACGTGGGATTCGAACCTGGGACTGGTGGTCGGATATCCGGGAGGCGGCAACCAGGCGTACCTGCTCAACACCGGATCGCAGCCAGTAACAACTCCCTTCGGCACCGTGCCATCTCACCAGTGCCTTGACGTTCCCATCAGCGCGAATCCGTCGCCCGTTTTGGGGACCGACTACCCTCCCAATCCTGAGGGTACGGGCAACGATCAGAATCTTGGCATCTTCGGTCGCTTCGGGTATTTCCCGTCGCTTGACCAGTTCGCCGTAGTCAACGACCACACCAAGAATGCCTGGACAGTGCAATTGACCGGAGGCGGTTCGGCTCCGAATTTCGCCGTCTCGGTCCCGCCAGCTTTGAGCGTGCCGGAAGGATCGCAGGGAACGCTGACGGCCACGACTACCGTCTCTAATGGCTTCGATAATCCGATTGCGCTGACGGCCGTAGGCATGCCCGCGGGCGTGACCATCGCCTTTTCGCCCAGCACCATCGGAGCGCCCGGTGGGGGCAGCTCGACCATCACCGTGATTGTCGCGGCCAGCACGCAGGCGGGAGTTTATCCCATCGTCGTCAGCGCCACCGGCGGGGGCGATACCTACAATCCGGTCTTCACTCTGACCGTGACCAATGCCGGCCAGCCGAACTTCACACTCACACCTGCGCCGACGTCCCTGAATATCCCACAGGGTACCGAGGGCGGATCGAACATCAACACAACTATCAGCGGCGGCTTCGACGACCCCGTCAGTCTGTCCGCTTCCGGCGCGCCAGCCGGAGCCACGATAACGTTTACTCCCCAGACGATACCTGCTCCCGGTTCCGGCAGCTCGGCAATGGACATTACGGTCGCGTCTACCACGCCAACCGGAACCTATCCCATCACTGTGACCGGCAATGGCGGCGGCGTTCAGCAGAACGCCACGGTCACGTTGACGGTGTCAGCGGCACAAGGTCAGCCGAGCTTCACGCTATCGGCCGCGCCTGCTTCGCTGACGGTTCAGCAAGGAAATCAGGGAACGTCGACCATCGCGTCCACCATCGCGAATGGCTTCGACAGCGCGGTAAGTCTTTCGGCCTCAGGAGTTCCATCAGGAACGACGGTCAGCTTCACCCCGTCGACCATACCAGCGCCGGGCTCGGGCAATGCGACGATGAGCATCAATGTCGGCGCCAGCACCGCTGCGGGCACATATCCCATCGTGGTGACCGGCAACGGCGGCGGCATCCAGTCGAACGCAACCGTAACTCTGACCGTTACCGCGGAATCGGGTTTCATGCTCTCCGCCGCGCCCGCTTCGTTGACCATTCAGCAAGGCAACCATGGCACGTCGACGACTACGAGCACCATCCAGTCCGGATTCGACAGTTCGATTAGCCTCTCGGCCTCCGGCGCGCCATCCGGCACCACCGTCAGCTTTACTCCGGCGAGCATACCTGCGCCCGGATCCGGCAACTCGACGATAACGATCAGCGTGGGAGCGAGCACACCCGTCGGCAACTACCCGATTACGGTGACCGGTAACGGTGGCGGGGTGCAGCAAAACACCACCGTGACCCTCACTGTGACTTCTTCGGGCGGCGGAGGCGGCTGGCAGCAAGGCTTCGACTTCCGCAATACGACAAACTTTGTAACCGATCCTCCCGGAGATACGTACGTGCTCGCCACGACGGCCTACCCCACACAGGGCAATGGGGTCACATATGGCTGGGTGAACACGGCCCTGGTACAAGGGCGCGACCGCACGCTCAGCGACGATCCGCGGCTGGCGGGAGTGAACCTGGCCACCAACGGTTCGCCGGCTAAGTTCTACGTGGACCTGCCGGCGGCGGGCACCTACAACTTGTCGCTGGCGATGGGCGATGGCGGCTACGAGGAATGCTGGATACTGTGCCAGATCCAGTTTCTGGACGGCAGTACGGTCCTGGCAACGCTGACAGAAACCACGACTAATCCGAACTACTTCTACGATGGGCTGGGAAACAACTGGTCGGCGGCATCGTGGCCTGCCAGCAACCTGAGCCAGCAAGTAACGCTCACGGGTACACGGCTGACAATGGTAGTAGGAACGAGCCAGAGCGACGGTCCGTTCACGCCAGTCGCTTTCTTGGGGGTGGCGCAAGCCTCGGGCGGTTCGCCGAACTATGCGTTGTCGGCGTTACCTTCCTCGCTCAGCGTTCAGCAAGGCAACCAAGGCACGTCTACGATTAGCAGCACGATTAGCGGCGGCTTCAACGGCGCGATCAGTTTGTCCGCATCGGGAATGCCGTCGGGCACGACGGTGAGCTTCAATCCGCAGACCATACCCGCGCCAGGCTCCGGCAACTCGAGCATGACGATCAGCGTAGGTGCGAGCACGCCGACGGGAACATATCCCATCACCGTGACTGGCAATGGCGGCGGGGTACAGCAAAACACCACGGCCACGCTGACGGTGACGCAGGCGCAGCAGCCCAATTTCGCGCTGTCGGCCTCGCCATCGTCGCTGACCGTGCAACAGGGCAATCAGGGGAGCTCCACGATTACGTCGACCATCAGCGGCGGCTTCAACGGCGCGATCAGTCTGTCGGCATCCGGCATGCCTTCGGGCACGACGGTGAGCTTCAATCCGCCGACGATCTCGGCGCCGGGTTCGGGCACCTCAGCTATGACCATCACCGTTGGCGCAAGCACGCCGGTTGGGACATATCCCATCACCGTGACAGGTAACGGCGGCGGGGTACAGCAAAACACCACGGTCACGCTGACGGTGAGCCAGTCGCAGCCTAACTTCTCGCTGTCGGCGTCACCGAGTTCGCTCACCATTCAGCAAGGCATTACCCTTCAGCAAGGCAATCAGGGTAGGTCCACGATCACCAGCTCCATCAGCGACGGCTTCAACGGCGCAGTCAGTCTGTCCGCTTCGGGGGCGCCATCAGGTGTTAGTGTCGGCTTCAGGCCTTGGACTGTTCCCGCTCCGGGTTCGGGCACCTCGATCATGATGATCACGGTGATGGCAAACACGGCAACTGGAACCTATCCCATCACGGTGACCGGCAATGGCGGCGGCCTGCAGGGCAATACCACCGTCACCCTGACCGTGACCGCTGCGGCAACCTTCTCGCTATCCGCCTCTCCGGCTTCGCTTACGATTCAGCAGGGCAACCAAGGGAATACGACTATCACGTCCACCCTCGCCAATGGCTTCGATAGCGCGGTAAGTCTTTCCCCTTCGGGAGTTCCATCAGGAACGACGGTCAGCTTCAACCCGTCGACCGTACCAGCGCCGGGCTCGGGCAATGCGACGATGAGCATCAATGTCGGCGCCAGTACCGCTGCGGGCACATATCCCA
>Ga0187871_10001121_pt1 | contig 23826 bp, 20 predicted proteins | sample June2016WEW_16_1_FD_132988 | JGI IMG/M metagenome (GOLD analysis project Ga0187871, IMG submission 132988) | Peatland microbial communities from SPRUCE experiment site at the Marcell Experimental Forest, Minnesota, USA - June2016WEW_16_10 | ecosystem: Environmental > Terrestrial > Soil >...
AACTGGTCCTCCTCCCACTTTTCGGACCAACTCCCGTCCCGTGGGTCACGGTAGCGGACAGAAAACGCGCTCACATCCATCGAAATCACATGCGCCTGCGGCGGTTCGAGCGACTTGTCATCGTTCGGGCGCAATGCCGGTTCATTCACAATCGCCAGGTACGTGCGCCCATACTCGTCCCGCTCCAGGGAAATGAACACGCGCCGCATGCCGGCCGATACGGCCTCGCTGGGCGGCAGGTACGAATCGGAAGCCGTTACGAAACTGATCGAGTCACCCAGACTGGGGTTCCTGCCGGCCACGAACGCATACAGCGAAGCCGATGGCGTGAAGAAGATCGCCGATTGCGTCAGTTCCGTCAGCGCATCCATCACGATGCGTTCCCGCTGAAAAGCTTCGGTCGCCTCGCTGCCGCGCCTCCAGGAGTTCAGTCCCGCGCTCAACGTGCCGTACAAGACCGTGACGAGGATCCCGAGAATGCCCACAGCCAGTAATATTTCCAGCAGCGTGAATCCGCTGCGGGCACCATGAGAATGGCCGGAGGGCGTGTTCATCGCGTCTTGTCAGGCAGATACCGGTACTCCACGACCGAATCGCTGACCTCTTTCCCGTGCTCGGACCAATAGACCGTGATCGTTTGCTGCCACAAGCCCTCGGTGTCCGTCCCGCCAAATCTCCGCGTCCAGGAGTAGCCCGGGTAATCATCGAACTTACCCTCCTGATCGAGGATGTCCGTGGGCCGTTCCGTGCGGAACTCGTAGCTCTTGTTGGCCAGAAGTACATCCGACAGGGTGTAGTTCTGGATGGAGCGCGCCTCGGCCACACAGACGCTCAACTGTTCAATGAGGACAAACAAACTGACCGCCAGCAGAAATACGGCGACCAGCACCTCCAGCAGAAGGAAGCCGCCTTCACTCCGCCGACCGGCAGGATGACTGCGCTGGCAGTTGACTCTCATAGTTTGACGGGCCACAACATGCCCCGGCAGGTCACCGGATCCACAACGACTTCCAGGCCGCTGCCCTTTTCAATGCCCCGCAGTGTCACGGCAAACGCATCGCACGTGCCGTTCGGATAAAACGTCGCCTGCACCATCCCTTTGCCTTCGGGGGCGAGCTCTCCCAATTGCGCGCAAAACAACCCGACGCGCGAAGTCATCGCGATGGATTTGAGCACCTGCGCGTCGCTCGACGCAGCCTGGGCCGTATCATTGGTGGTGGCTTGCATCAACCAGATCGTCTGTCGATCCAGATCGATGAAAAACCCCACCTTCTGCTGGTGAAGTATGGCGTTGAGCTTGGCGAACTCGCAGCTCGTCACGACCGCGCGCCCCATCGCATTCAGGGCCTCCGTGTTGTACGACCGAATGAAACTGGGAACCGTCACCGCGATAATGACCGCGATGATGAACACCGCGATGCTCAGCTCAATCAGCGTGAAGCCGCGGCCGCCGGGGCGACCGTCATTGCCAGTTGCCAACGTCATCGTCGTTTCCCGGGATGCCGTCCGGACCGGGCGAGGACAGGTCGTAGCTGTTCACGTTGTGCGTGCCGGGATTCTGGTACAGGTAATCGTGGCCCCACGGGTCCTTGCGCAACACCGGTGGACTCAGATACGGCCCCTTCCAATTGCCCGGTACCGGCGTGCTGGTGGGGGGTGCGATCAGTGCCTGCAGCCCTTGTTCGGTCGTCGGCAGTATCCCGTTGTCCAGATAGTACAGGTCCAGCGCCGCACCAAAGTTGTGGATTTGATCCTGGGCCGCCGTCTTCTTGGATTCGCCAATTTTGGGCGCCAGGTTCACCACCGCCACGCCGACGAGCATGCTGATAATAATCACTACCAGAAGGATTTCCAGCAGCGTAAAGCCCGCTTCTGCGCGGCGATTCTGTTGCAGTCTGTTGTTCATCACTGTTTCCTCAATCTCACTTTCCGATTCCCGACGTAATGGAGAATACCGCCATCAAGATGCTCATCACGATACCGCCGACAACGACCGCCATGATAATGATAATCACCGGTTCGAGCAACGTCGTGAATATCTTCAACATCCGCGATAGTTCCTGCTCGTAGGCGTCGGCGATGTTCTTGAGCGCCGGCACCACTTCTCCGCTTTCCTCGCCGACGGCCAGCATGTCGATCAGCAACGGCGGGAACACTTTGCCTTTGCTGAGCGGTTGGCTGATGCTCGTGCCGTCGGTCACTCGCGTGCGGGCCTCGCGAAGCTCGTTGGCAATCACCTGATTGGTCATGGTGTCTTCCACAATCTGCAGCGCCGTGAGCACGGGCACGCCGTTTTCCAGCAGTGTCGCCAGCGTTCGCGCGAACTGGGCCAGCGCATTGGCCATGAGAATGGCCCCAAAAACCGGCAACCGCAACCTCAGGACATCGAGCGCCAGCTTGCCCTCGGGAGTCCGCGCCCGAATCCGGTAGACCGTCACTGCGACCACGACCACCAGGGCTCCGATCCACCAGTACGCCACAAATTTGTCGCTGATAAAGATCAGTGCGCGCGTGGGCAGTGGCATGGCCGCTCCCATTTCCTTGAACATGGAGGAAAACCGCGGCACCATCACCAACATGAAGAACATGATCGTGCAAATACCCACCCCAACGATAATCAGCGGATAGATCAGTGCCCCGATCACCTTCTCTCGCACCTCGGCCATTTGCTCCTGATGTTTGCCCAGGCGCAGCAACACCTCATCGAGTGAGCCGCTGGCCTCGCCCGCCTTGATCAGGTTTACGAAAAACCGGGAGAAAAGCCGCGGATGTTTTGCCAGCGAATCCGACAGCGTCTCGCCTTGGACAATGCCGTTGCGCAACTCCCCCAGCACCGCGCCCAGCGCCCTCCGTTGCGACCGCCGTTCCAGGGTGCCCAGCGCCTGGCTCAACGACATCCCCGATTTCAACAGGCTCGACAGTTGCTGGGTGAACATGAGCACGTCCCGCGATTTCACCCGGTGGCGGCTCCTGCCACCTTTCCCGGTCGCCCCCGGCTCCGGTTCACTGGAATCCACCGACAGCGGAAAAAAACCCAGCTTGCTCAACTCGGCCAACGCCGACCGACGATCCCCGGCCGCCAGCGACCCGCTCACCAGCTCTCCGGCGCGGGTCTTGGCTTTATATTGGAATGTCGGCATGCGGTCGTCGTTGGTTTGACACCAATCAGGATACTTTGTTCCGGGCCGCGCTCAATCCCAAAAACACACACTCAGTCACTCAGGCACTTTAGACACTCAGACACTTAGGCAATCTGGCACTCAGATACTTAGACACTGAGACACTGAGACCCGACTCAGGTGGCAGCCAGTTCTTCGTCTTCCTGCGTGACCCGGGCGATTTCCTCCACCGTGGTCTGGCCCTGACGGACCTTTTCCCAGCCGTCATCACGCAGGGTCTTCATGCCATGGGCGACTGCGGCTTGTTTGATGGCGCTGGACGAAGCCCGTTCGATAATCAGCGGCCGCAGCGCTTCCGTCATCACCAGAATCTCGTATATGGCCGAGCGGCCTTTATAGCCGGTAAACCGGCACTCTTCGCACCCGCGTCCGCGGAAAAACCGGGCCTTGCCGATCTCCTGCTCCGGGTACGCCACTTCGCGAAGAAACTCTGCATCGGGCTTGTACTCTTCCTTGCACGCCTTGCAATTGGTGCGGATCAACCGCTGGGCGATCAGCGCCTCCACGGACGAACTCACCAAAAACGGCTCGATCCCCATGTCAATCAACCGCGTGATGGCACCGGGCGCATCATTGGTGTGAAGGGTGGAGAACACCAGGTGCCCCGTCAGCGCGGCCCGAATCGCAATCTCCGCCGTCTCCAGGTCGCGCACTTCGCCGACCATGATGACGTCGGGGTCCTGCCGCAAAATGTGGCGCAGCCCGCTGGCAAACGTCAGCCCGATTTCGGATTTCACCGAGATCTGGTTCACCCCCGGCAGTTCGTACTCGACCGGTTCCTCGATGGTAATGATTCGCTGGTCGATCGAGTTGATCGTGCTCAGAAACGCATACAGCGACGTCGATTTGCCCGAACCCGTCGGACCGGTAACCATGATGATTCCATGCGGCAAATCGATGAGCCTGCGGATGATCTTTTCCTCCTCCTTGTTCAGACCCAGTCTGTCCAATCCGAGGAATATGCTGCTCCGCGTCAGCAACCGCAAGCTGACGCTTTCGCCGTAGGAGGTCGGAATAGTCGAGACGCGCACGTCAATCTCCTCGCCGCCGCTGCGCACGTTGATGCGTCCGTCCTGCGGCAGGCGCCGTTCGGCGATGTCCATGTTCGCCATGACCTTGATGCGGGAAATGATCGCCGCCTGGAACCGTTTCAAGTGCGGCGGCACGGGCGTCTGATGCAGCACGCCGTCTACGCGGTAGCGGATGCGCAGATCGTTTTCCATCGGTTCCATGTGAATGTCCGTCGCCCGCTCCTTGTAGGCTTCCCCGATGATCTGGTTCACGAACTTGACGACGCTGGCTTCCTGGTCGCCGCTCTCCAAATCGTCCTTCGTCACTTCGGCGATCTCGTCGATGTCCAGCACGTTCTTCTGCAACAATTCGTCCAGCGTCTCCGCCCCGACGCCATAATAGCGTTTCAGCGCCTTCGCAATGTCGGCCTGGGTGCACAGCGCCACTTCCACGCGGGATTTCGTCACCAGGCGGACCGCCTCGAGCATGGTCAAATTGAACGGATCGCAGGCGGCGACCAGCAGCGTGCCGTTTTCCGCCCGCATCGGCATGACGTTGTGTTGAAAGACGACCTTGGTGGGCACTTTCTGGCGTACGGTCGAATCAATTTCCTTTTCCGTGATCCGGGTGAATGACAGATGCAGAACCTCTGCAAGACTTTGCAGGATTTTCTCCTCGGTGGCCACTCCAGAGGCCACCAGCGTTATGATCAGCGGCTGGGCTGCCGTTTGCGGAGCTGAAAGCGCCTCGGAAATCTGCTTTTCCGTGAAGAGTCCCGTCCGCTGAAGCAGTTCCCGAAGATCCAGAGGTATTGTATCCGATGTCCCTGCCATTACACGTTCACCGTTACGATATGAGACACCGGAAAGCTTGTCAATGTCACAAGAAATCTCGTCGTGTCCCAAACTGGGCCACGTTTACCCCGACTCCCTGCCCCGAATCTGATTCGGGTGAGTGTCCATCGCGAGGTCGGTGTTTACCCCAACTCCGAGGTCGTGGCCAACCGCTAACCTCTCGCGGCTTTGAGCGCTCCAGGCGTCCTACCAATGCCCGGCCTGGTGGCGGATGGCGAATTCCTGGTAATGCGTCTTGGGCAATTCGGCGAGGAACCGGGAGGGACGCTGGAACCCGCCGGTGTCACCTGCGGTCAGCCGAAACACCGGGTAGGCCAGATACAATTCATCCTTCGCGCGGGTCACGGCCACATAGAAAAGTCGGCGCTCTTCCTCCTCGCCTTCCAGATTGTCGAGCGAACGCGCCAGCGGGAACATGCCGTCGCATAGGCCGATGACAAATACCGCGCGCCACTCCTGGCCTTTGGCCTGATGGACCGTGCTGAGACGCAGGAATTCCTGCTCGCCCGACGCCAGCAACGACGCGTCATCGGCTTCGAGATTGGTCAGCAGCGCGAGCTGGCTGAGAAAATCCTCCACGGTCTCAAACTGCATCGCAAACGAAGCCAGTTGGTGCAGGTCCTCCTCTCGGCCGCAGGCGTTCGGGTATTTCAGCTTGAGGTATCCAGCGTAGAAACCCTCGACGACCCGCTCGATCATTTCCGCCGCGTGCCGGGGCTGCATTTCGCGCAACTCGTTCAAGACCTGCGCGGCCTTTTTCCAGTCGGCGACGGATTTCTTCGGGACCGCCTCGCTGGTGAGCCGCAGCGGTTTGCCCTCAGCCAGCAGCGGATGAAAGTTCTCCCACAATTTGTCGGCGATCTTCGGGCCAATGCCCGGCAGCAACTTCAGGATCCGCTTGAAGGCCAGTTCGTCGTGCGGGTTGACCGCAACTTTCAGGAAGCAACTTGTGTCCTTCACATGCGCCTGCTCGAAAAATCTCAGGCCGCTGGTGATGATGTACGGGATGTTCCGCCGGGTCAGTTCCATCTGCAATTCCATCGCGTGGTAATGGGCCCGGTATAGGACGGCGATTTCGTTCAACGGCACCCCTTCGTCGCGCAATTCAAGGATCCGCTGGGCCACGAATTGGGATTGCTGGTTGCTGTCGGGACACGGGATCAGCCACGGTTTCACCCCGCCCGACCGCACCGCCGTCAGGTTTTTGGCAAACTGATGGACGTTGCCTTTGATGGCGTTGTTGGCCAGATTCAGTATGCTGGGCACGCTGCGGTAGTTGACCTCGATCTTGAACGTCCGCGCCTTCGGATACCGCTGCGGAAAGCCGAAAATGTTGCGGTAGTTCGCGCCGCGCCACGAATAGATCGACTGCGCATCGTCGCCGACAACCATCAAATTCTGGTGCGTCATGGCGATGGCATCGATCAAGTCCGCCTGGATCCTGTTCGTGTCCTGGTACTCGTCGACCAACACGTGCAGGAACTGTTCGCGATAGCGCGCGGCAACCTCGTCGTGCTCGTGAAACAGCCGCAGCGTGTTGACGAGCAGATCATCGTAGTCCATCGCGTTGGCCTTGCGCTTGCGCTCCGCATACACGTCGTGCAGCGTCTTGATCGGCCCCGCCAGGTGCGAGAAATAGTCGTATTGCTCGCCCAACACCTGCTCGATGCCGCGCTCGGTGTTGACCGCCAGCGAGTAGATGTCTGCCAGCACGTCGCCTTTGGGAAATCGTTCCTGTTTCGTGTCGATCCCGGCCTCGGCCACGCACGCATCCAGCATGTCCCGGGCGTCTTCGCGGTCCAGTATGGTGAAGTCGCTGCCGAACTCGAGCAGCTTCGCGTGTCGGCGCAGGATCCGATTGCCAACATGATGGAACGTGCCACCCCAAATCGCCGAGATATCCGTCGGCAACAGGCTCTCGACCCGCCGCAGCATCTCTTTGGCGGCTTTGTTGGTGAACGTCAGCAACAAAATCCGTCCCGGTGGCACGCCGTGCTCGACCAACCACGCGACGCGATAGGTCAGCGTGCGCGTTTTACCGCTGCCCGCGCCGGCAATGACCAGCATCGGCCCCGAGTTCACGGTGCCATCGGCGCCTGTGGCGGTGACCGGCGCCAGTTGCTGACCGTTGAGTTCCGCGCGGTAGTCGATATGAAGCTCCCGCGCGCCGTACGCGGGCTTCAAAATATACTCCTCGGCCATTGGGACGGTAATTACCGATTAAGCGAAAGCGCCCGCGTAAACAGCACCGCCGCCACAACGCTGAGGATCACCAGTACGCCCGAGGGCATGAACCGCCGCGTCTTCGCATACCGGATGGCGAACAACACCACCAGCAAAAGCGCGATCAGTATCGCCGCCATCAGACTGTTTTGCGACCCATTCCACACACCGATGCCGCTGATCAACAGCACCAACCCGAAGCCAACACCCGAAATCAGCGACGCCTTGCTGCCTACCCGCGCATATCCCGCGATGCCACCGAGGATCATTATCACGCCATATACCCACACTTCAATTGCCACGTTTTCCATGCCCGGCACCTTACCTGATTTCATGGCGATCTGTCCAGTATCCGCCCAAAACCGTTCGGCGCCGGTCTTTCACCCCGAATTCTTTTCGGGGACTGACCGCGCCGCCTGCCCCGATCTTATCCGGACCGCCATCCGTTGCTCGCATCCCGAAAAAGCCTCGACATCCTCGCCGGAAAAATGTTTAGCTCGCCGTCCAGTATTCAAGGAAAACATCATGGCCAATTTCCGGATTCCGGCGACGATTGTACTCATCGGGCTTCTCAGTTACCGCTGCGATGCCTTCACGAATACGGTCGTGTGGACCCCACTGTACGGCTTCACCGGCGGCACCGATGGTGGTCGTCCTGAGTCTTGGTTGATTCAGGCGAGCGACGGGGATTTTTACGGGACGGCGTCACAAGGCGGCGCCAACAACACCGGCACTGTGTTCCGGATGAGTTTGGTGGGCGTGACCAATGTCGTCGGAACGATCACCAACATCGCTACGGTGACGACCCTGCACAGCTTCACGGGCGGCGATGACGGGGCAACGCCGGTGGCGGGTCTCATCCAGGGCAGCGACAGCAATTTCTACGGCGTGACCACGCGCGGTGGGGTCAATGACACCGGCACCGTGTTTCAGATAACGCCCGAGGGGGTCCTGACCACACTTCATGGCTTTACGGGCGGGGCGGATGGCGGCTATCCGCTGGGTGGGGTCATTCAGGGTACTGACGGGAATCTTTACGGAACGACATCGCATGGCGGTGCGAACAACACAGGTACCGTGTACCAAGTCTCCACTGCCGGAACGTTTACCACGCTGTATTCGTTTACGGGCGGACCCAGCGGTGCCATTCCCCAAGCCGGGCTAGTTCAGGGCAGCGATGGCAATTTTTACGGGACGACCTCCATCGGTGGCAGCAACACCTATGGCACGGTGTTTTCAATCAGTTCCAATGGCGCGCTCACTACGATCTATCAGTTCAACAAGATCGACGGCCGATATCCGGCGGCAGCGATGATTCAGGGCCCCGGCGGCTATTTCTACGGTACGACCCCGCTTGGAGGCACGCGCAGTGAGGGTACGGCGTTCAAGGTCAACTCGGCGGGGACGTTTACCACGCTGTTTAATTTCGGCGGGGCGGACGGCACCCGGCCCAGTTCGTCCCTGATGCAGGCCAACGATGGCTTGTTTTACGGCACAACCTTCCTGGGAGGATACCGTTACGGTACGCTGTTTCAGTTGGACTCGAATGGCGTGTTCAACACCATGTCCAGGTTCCTCGGCGATATCGAGGGCGGCGTGCCTTATGCCGGGCTCATCCAGGGTACCGACCAGTATTTCTATGGGACGACGGGCTTTGGCGGACCCGGCCTCAATGGCACGCTGTTCCGATTCACGGCTTTTCCGGGCGGAACTTACACCGGCCTCGCCACGCAAACCAACGACCTTGCCGCAGCCAGCTCCGGGTTCCTCAGTCTCAATCTCCGGTTCACGGGATATTTCACCGCGAATCTGAAGATGGGCAATAAGTCGTCCTCCTTCAATGGAACATTGGATGCCTCGGGCAACGCGACGAACACGGTTCCTCCCCACGGCGTGAATCCGCTGAATGTCATCTTTCATTTGAATGAGCCTGGTGGCCAGACCAATCAAATCGTCGGTACTGTCTCCAACGCCGTGTTCAATTCCGAACTCTTGGCTGATCGCGCCGGCTTATTTGTCAACCCGAGCGGCCTGTATCCCAACACGAATCTTTGCCCGCAAACCGGCCACTTTACCTTCATCATTGAGCCGGCCAACACCAACGACACCTCGGTTCCCCAGGGATTCGGCTATGGAACGGTGATCGTGCAGAAGCTCGGCCACCTGCACTTGAACGGCACTCTGGGCGATGGTACCGCATTCGTTTCCAGCGGCCCGATTTCCGGGATTGGCACCTATCCGATTTTTCGTGTCCTATACAACAATAGACTCGGTTCGTGTCTCGGTTGGATAACCTTTCCCATGACCAATTCGTTCGACGGGACGCTGGACTGGTTCAAACCACCAACGCCAAACGACTCTTTTTACCGAACCGGATTCACTACCACCCCTATGGTGCAAGGCGCTGCCTACATCATGCCATCGAAGGGCGGACCCACCGTTGCCGGTAACGCCCAGGTCACACTTGGGGGCGGCAACCTGTTGAGCAATATCGTCAAGAGTATCGTCATCGGCTCCAATGGAGTGGTCGCCGTCACCAATCCTGGCCCAGACAACCTGTCCATGATAATCGCGCCGACTACGGGCTTGTTCAGCGGCGGATTCACCAATCCGACCATCAACAAGATTGCGTTTTTCGAGGGTTACTTGCTCCAGGGTGATCAAATCGGGGCCGGCCTCTTCTTCGGGACGAACCAGACCGGCTATGCCCTGATTCAATACGGCCCCTGATAAAAGCTCCGTTCGGCGCCGGTCTTTTACCCTGAATTCTTTTCGGGGCCCGACCGCACCGATTCTATGCTTCCAACTGTTTCAAGCTGATCTGTCCGTCGTACAATGCCTTGCCGATGATGACGCCAATCAGGTTGGGAATTTTCTCAGCCAGGCCCCGAAGGCGGATCACATCGTTCAGATTGCCAATGCCACCGCTGGCCACGACGTTACAGGTCACGGCGGCGCATACCTCGGAGATGGCCATGTAATTGGGGCCGGCCAGCATGCCATCCGTGGATACGTCGGTGAAAATGAGAGTCTGGACGCCGATGCGGCTGATCTGGACGGCAAAATCGGTCGCCGTCAGCGTGGTCTTTTCAGTCCAACCCTTGATCGCGACAACACCATCCCGGGCGTCGATACCCACGACGATCCGTGAGTGAAAGTCATGAACAAGGGCACTGACAAATTCCGGCGAGTCGCACGCTTTGGTGCCGAGCACCACCCGTGTAATGCCCATTTCCAAAGCTTCTTCGACCTGCGAGCGACGGCGCAGCCCTCCGCCCAATTGGATGGGAATCTGCACGGCCCGCAGAATGAGGCGAACCGCCTCCCAATTGCGCGGCTCGCCCCCGAACGCGCCGTCCAGGTCGACGACGTGCAGATAGCGCGCTCCCTCATGCTCCCAGCGTCGCGCCACCGCGCCCGGATCGTCACTGTAAACGGTCACGGCATCCGCGCGCCCTTGTTGCAAGCGCACCACCTTCCCACCCTTTAAATCGATGGCGGGAAAGATCAGAAATGGCCGGGCCGTCATACGCGTTAATTCACGCTCACGTTTGGTCGCTTTTGCTGTTTGCGCCACTCAAGCGAACGAAATTCTCCAAAATGCGCAGTCCCACTGCCTGCGATTTCTCGGGGTGAAACTGGGTCGCATATACATTGTCGGCCCACAGCATCGAGCAGAACTCGATACCGTACTCCGTGGTGCCACAAACGACGGCCGCATCTTGGGGCCGGCAATAATAGCTGTGCACGAAGTAAACATGACTGCCCTCAGCCACACCCCGCAGCAATGGACAGTTCGGCTTCCGGATGCGCAGTTGGTTCCAACCCATGTGTGGCACCTTCAGCCCGTTGGACGCAAACCGCGGCACCGTACCGGGGAAGACCGCCAACCCTCGCATGCCAGCCGCTTCCTCGCTGGATTCGAACAACGCTTGAAATCCAAGGCAAATGCCAAGGCACGGACGCTTCATCAGGATAAACTCGCGGATCGCATCCGTCAGCCCAGCCTTCGCCAGGTTCGCCATGCAATCCCCGAAAGCGCCGACGCCAGGTAACACCATCGCGTCCGACGCCAGCACCGATTTACTGTCACTGACGATGCGCACATCGGCCCCCACCCGCGCCAGCGCGTTCTCGACGCTCCGCAAGTTGCCCATCCCATAATCGACCAGCGCAATCATCCCTGCCGCCACAATAGCCAACAATCGCTCGCATGAGCAAGTCCCGCGTCACGGGGCGGGCCGGCGTGGAAGCAGCCGGCTCATCGCCCGGCTCGGCGTCCTGACGAGCAGTTCCCTCAAGAACGCGTCGGTCGTCATCGCGCGGGCTTCCGAGAGACGGTTTCGCAGCACCACTGCCCCGATCATGATGACGACCATCGCCGCGTACAGCACGCTGTACGGGTTCCATTGCCATCGCGACCAGGCTGTCCCCCACCCCGCCAGCGCATCGAGCAGGATCCCCCAGAAAATCGGGAAGATGCCCGATACCAGACCGGTGATAACGGTGTACAGCGCAAAGAAATGACTTCGCCCCATGGCCGGCACGGAAGCCATCACCAGGCGGGTATTGGCGAGATTGAACAGCGAGACGCCAATAGCCGAAGTCGATTGGATCAATACGATCGCCAGAAGGTTGAACGGCAATACGTGAGCGGCCACCGAACACCACAGGCTCAGGTGCACCACCAGTAAAAGTGTAGCCAATCCCAGTAACGGACGGCTCCCCACCCGGTCCACCAGGTGGCCGAACCCCCACAGGCACGCCGCGCTCACGAAATTCCACAACGCTGTCATCCCGAGGATCAGTGAGTCAGTTGCCTCGAACGAGTCGCGGAGCAGCGGGATCCAAATCACCCCCGCTCCCGCCAGAGAAAACAACAGGGCTGCATCATAAACCATCAGCCGAAAAAACGGCCGATGAAACAGCATTTCCATGTAGGGTACGTTTCCCGAACTGTCCGCGCTCGGCGGAACCGGCACGTCGGGAATCCGCCGCAGGAACCACAAGCTCAGTAGAATGGCGGCAAAACCACCGAGAAACAGCAATCCGTAGGCGTGCTTCGCTTCCGGAGGTTTCAAGTACAGTGTCGCAACGATGATCGCGCCGAATGTGGCCAGTGCCGCCGACATTTGATCGCGCGACACGTACCTCCCCCGCACCTCCTCGGGAATCATTTGGGTCATCCACGGCAGATAGCCGCATAGCGAGACGCCGCGCGAGGCATTGAACGCGAACAACAGAAACAACAACAGGGCCATCCGCGTCGGCGGATCAATTTTCTCCGGCAACATCGCCACGCCGGCGATCCCCAGTATGAATGCGCTGCGCACCGTCCAACCCCACAACACAAACGCGCGATACCCCATTTTCTCCACGAACTGCGCCGCCGGGATTTGCAGAATGTTCATCAGCGCCGGCATCGCCAGCACGATCCCCAGCACCGTAGCCGTCGCGCCGAGCTTCTTGAAATACAAGATCATCGGCGTGCTCAATACGATCGTGAACGACACCGTGTTGAACACCTGGAACCAGTACGCATTCCATACCCCCGCGGGCATTCGCCCAGGCGTATGCGCCGCTCTCTGTGTCAGAACCTCGGTCACCGGCTCAAGTGATGAAGAACTTCCCGGGGCCGGTCAACAAAAATGCAGACTCGCCGTTGGGCGCCGCTCACAGTTCGGCGACGGTCTTTTACCCCGAATCCCTTTCGGGGCCTGACCGCGCCGCCTACGAAAAAGGCTCCCGCCCATGAAAAGCTGTCATCCCGATCGCCAGCATTGTCATTCTGAGCGAAGCGAGGAATCTCTGTCGTTCCCCCTCCGGTGTAGCCGCGGCTCTATGAGCCGCGTCCGGTCTATCCCGTCCACCTCGTCCATCCCGTCCATTCGCCCCGAAAGGAAAGCTCCATGATTAACGCCCTGCTCTGTTGGTGTAGCACCCTGTTTCTGTTTCTGGCCGTCTACTTCTCCGTTCGGCGCCGGTCTCCCGACCGCGCCGTCCGCAGGACGTTGGTCGGCCTTGCTCCGTCGTGGCCGATTGGCCATACGCTGCCGTCGTAGGAGCGAATTTCATTCGCGATGTGTTGCTGTTTCCGCTCATGAATAAGACCGGCTAAAGTTGCCCGTGGGCGGGCTTGCCAATCTGGTTTGTCAAAACCCATTCTTTTGCACAAGATAAGCAGCCATGGAACCGAATTCGAGGAACCTGCCCGCACCATCCGATCTCGCCGTTCACTGGGCGCTCGATCCGTCCATCGTTTTCCTGAACCACGGTTCCTTCGGTGCTTGTCCTCGTGCCATAATGGAACAGCAAACCCAATTGCGGGCGCGCATGGAGGCGGAGCCGGTGCGGTTTCTCACTCAAGAACTACAGCCCCTGCTCGACAACTCGCGCAATCGGCTCGCGCAACTGCTTAAGACCAGTCCAGAGAATCTCGCCTTCGTCCCGAATGCCACCACTGGAGTGAACGCTGTGGTCCGGTCCTTGGAGTTTCAGGCCGGCGACGAGATCCTCACGACCAACCAGGACTACAACGCCTGCCGCAACGCCCTGAAGGGCGCCGCCGAGAGAGCCGGAGCCAAGGTGGTGGTTGTCAATGTGCCGTTCCCCTTGGATGATGACGCACAGATTGTCGAGGCATTGTTGTCCCGTGCCGGGAACCGCACCAAGCTCGCCTTGATTGACCACGTCACCAGCCCGACCGCCGTCCTGTATCCGATCGCCACGATCATCCGTGCACTTGAGGAACGCGGGATCGACACCATCGTGGACAGTGCCCATGCGCCAGGGATGTTGCCCGTTGATCTCGATGTGTTGCGCCCCGCCTACTGCACGGGCAACTGCCACAAGTGGCTGTGCACTCCCAAGGGCGCCGGCTTCCTCTACGTGCGGCCGGACCGTCAGGGACGGATTCAGCCGACCACGATCAGTCACGGCTACAACACGCCGCGTCCAGGTCGCAGTGCCTTGCACACACTGTTCGACTGGATCGGGACCATCGACCCGACGCCCTGGCTTTGCGTTGGAACCACCATCGACTGGTGTTCCACGCTCCTGCCCGGCGGACTTCCGGAGTTGATGGAGCGCAACCGCGCACTGGCCATCGAAGCGCGACGCATCCTGTGCGAATCTTTCGGAGTGAAGCCGCCCTGCCCGGAAGCCATGCTGGGCTCGATGGCGACGATTCCTCTGCCACCCGGGTTGCCGACCGCAGCCTTTGCCGCAAACACGACGGATCCCCTACAGAGCGAACTACTGGAGAAGTACGCCATCGAGGTACCCATCGTCCGCTGGGGAGAGCCCGAAAACCGCTGGTTGAGGATCTCGGCACAACTGTACAATTCGATTGATCAGTACGCGTATCTTGCGGCAGCGTTGAAGAAGTTGGCAGACAGCCTAAGCAGAGGATGAGAAGGAGCGCCGACGGCCGTGTAACTGAAGCCTCTTTATCTGTCGAGCAACACGACGATGGACCCGATATACGAGTATGAAGTCAAGGTGACCGCCGACGCGGTGGACAGGAACGGGCACGTGAACAACGTCGCCTACATTCAATGGATGCAGGACGCGGCTATTCACCACGACCGAGCAACCGGTGGTTCGGAGGTCGCATTGTCGCTGGGAGCAACCTGGGTGGTGCGAACCCACCATGTTGAGTATCTCCGTCCAGCGTTTGCAGGCGATTCGGTCCGAGTGCTGACGTGGGTTTCTGACTTCCGCAAGGTTCAATCCTTACGCAAGTACAAGATCGTCCGCGTTGGCGACGATGCCGTCCTCGCGCAGGCAGAAACCGACTGGGTATTCGTCGATGCAAAAACCGGTCGCCCCCGCTCAATACCCGACGAAATCAAGAACTCATTCCCGATTGTGAGCAAAGAAGCGGAGCCCTGACCAGGCAGGCAACTCCGGTTCGATGAAGCACGAAATGAACGGGAACGAGTCTTCGGCGGGGTGTTGATCACCTTCCACTGGAAGGTGTCTCTGGCGACAACCGATCCACAATTTGATTATGCCGCGTCTTTGGACTGTTTCTTGCGGATGAGGGGTTCGCGTTTGCCGTCGACGACGCCGCGGTTGATGGTGACCTCGGAGATGTCGTCCCGCGACGGGATCTCGTACATCAGATCGAGCATGAGCTTTTCCAGCAGAGATCGCAACGCGCGCGCGCCTGTCCCTTTCTTCAACGCCTCCTCGGCCAGCGCCTGCAGCGCGTCCTTGGTGAAATTCAGGTGCACGCCTTCCATCGCGAACAGTTTGCTGTACTGCTTGATCATCGCGTTCTTGGTGTCGGTGAGGATGGCGATCAACTCCGCCTCGCTCAATTCGCGCAGTACGGAAACGACCGGCAGGCGACCGATAAACTCGGGGATCATGCCGAACTTCAGCAGGTCTTCCGGCTCGATCAGTTCATTGAAACCGGCACGGTTTCCCGTCTCCATGGCCTCGTCCGCTGAGCCGAATCCAAGAGCGTGTCCGCCCAGACGGCGCTCAACGATCTTGTCCAACCCGATGAACGCCCCGCCGCAGATGAACAAAATATGCTGGGTATTGACCTGGATGTATTCCTGGTGCGGGTGCTTGCGGCCGCCCTGGGGCGGGACGTTGCACACGGTGCCTTCGAGGATTTTCAGCAACGCTTGTTGAACGCCCTCGCCGGAGACATCCCGCGTGATGCTGGCCGAATCGCTTTTGCGACCGATCTTGTCGATCTCATCGATATACACGATTCCCAGCTCGGTGCGTTTCACGTCGTAATCGGCGTTCTGCAGCAGCCGCAGGATAATGTTCTCCACGTCCTCGCCGACGTAACCGGCTTCGGTAAGTGTGGTGGCGTCGGCAATGCAAAACGGCACGTCGAGCACCCGTGCCAACGTGCGCGCCAGCAGCGTCTTGCCGGAACCGGTCGGGCCGACCAGCAGAATATTGCTTTTCTCGATCTCGACGTCGCGATGTTCGGCCAACTTGACTGACTTCTCGGAATCCCCGCCGTCCTGCTGGATGCGCTTGTAATGATTGTGAACGGCGACGGCAATGGACTTCTTGGCCCGTTCCTGCCCGACAACGTATTGGTCCAGTTCCCGGCGGATCTCCGCCGGTTTCGGCACGTTTAACTTGTACGCCGAGGACTGCCTGGATTTCGACGGGCCAAGTTCCTTGTCGAGAATGCTTTTGCAGACAGCAATGCAGTTGTCACAGATGTAGACGCCCGGGCCGGCGATCAGCTTGCGGACTTCGCCGTGGGTCTTCCCACAGAAGCTGCACATTGTCAGGTTGGTCGGCCGGGCCATGGCGTTCTAAGCGGCTTTCTCCGATTTCTTTTCGGTGTCGCGCCGCGACTTGACGACGTCATCGACAAGACCGTAGTCGCGCGATTCGGCGGCGGACATGAAGAAGTCGCGGTCGGTATCCTTGGCAATGGTTTCGATCGGCTTGCCCGTGTGCAACGCAAGGATCTCGTTGAGGCGGTCTCGCATCCGCAGGATCTCCTTGGCTTGGATGCTGATGTCGGAGGCCTGGCCCTGCACGCCGCCCCAGGGTTGATGAATCATGATGCGCGCATTCGGCAAGGCGAACCGCTTGGCCTTCGAGCCGGCGGCCAGCAGCACTGCGGCCATGCTCGACGCCTGTCCAACACAATAGGTCGTCACGTCGCACTTCACGAACTGGATGGTGTCGTAGATGGCCAGGCCGGAAGTGACCGAGCCGCCGGGCGAGTTGATATACAGATTGATATCTTTGCCCGGGTCCTCGGACTGCAGGTACAACATCTGCGCGATAATCAGATTGGCCACGTTGTCGTCGATGGGGGTCCCGATGAACACGATGCGGTCTTTCAGCAATCGCGAGTAGATATCGTAACCCCGCTCACCGCGACCGGTCTGCTCCACCACCATCGGCACGAGAATCTGGGCTTTTTCCATGTGCGTTCCTTTGGCTTTGAATAGTAGCATTTATCCTGCCGTCTGCAACCGGCTTCCATCACGCCGTGTTACGGACCGGTAACGGCCTCGACTTTGGCGTTGTCCACCAGGAAATCCAGGGTCTTGCTGACCAAGATCTGTTCCTCGATCTCATCCAGACCGCCTTTTTCGGACAGTTGAACTTTGAGCCGCGCCGGCGTGGTGCGGGAACGTTGCGCCAGCCGTGCGACGCGCTCGTCGACCTCGGCTTTTTCAACCTTGATTTTTTCGGCGGTCGCAATCGCGTCGAGAATGAACGAGGTGCGCAACCGGTCCTTGGCGCTCTGGGTGGCAAACCCAAAGATTTCGTTCTTTTTTGTTTCGAGCTGTTCCTTGGTCGCGCCGCGCAGGCTGTTCTCTCGCACCACGTCGTAAACAATGCTGCGGGTCTCCGCCTGGACGAGCGATTCGGGCAGTTCACATTCGACTCTGGCCAACAGATACTCGATCACCTGGCGGCGCAGATCGGAGTCCAGTCGTTGTTCCACGTTGCTTTCCAGGTCATGGAGGACATCTTCTTTGAGCTGGGCAAGATCTTTCGCGCCGAGTTTCTTGGCGAACTCATCGTTGAGCTCCGGTAATTTCTTCTCCTTCAAAGCGACAACATCGACAAAAAAGGTGGCCTTCTTTCCCGCCAACGGTGGCTGAGGGAAATCCTTGGGAAAATCGACAAACACTTGTCGCTTTTCGCCGGCGGCGGCGCCAATGAGCTGATCGCAAAAACCCGGTAGAAACGATTCCGAAGAGATCAACAGCCAGAAGTCCTTGTTCTCTCCCAATCCTTTGGCTTCGGCAACGAGTTCGCCAATCGGTTTGCCATCGACAATGCCGGTATAATTGACCACTGCGAAATCGCCGCTCCTCACGGCGCGTCCTTCCACGGCGACGAAATCGGCTTGCTGATCTCGCAGGGTGTCGAGCGCCTTGTCCACGTCCTCGGGCGCCACGGTAATCGCCATTTTCTTCACCGGAATGCCTTTATAATCGGGTAACGCAAATTCCGGTGCGGTATCGATCGTGACCGAATAGACCAGCGGGAGGCCGGGCTTGTACTCGACATTTTCAATTTGGGGGTAGCCAACGGCATGCAGATGCTGCTCGTGCAGGACCTCGCGATAGCTTTCTGGAATCAGCCGCTTGCGGAGTTCCGTGTCAATCTCGCCCGCATACCGTTTCTCGACCATCGGCTCCGGTGCTTTGCCGGGACGAAAGCCCGGGATGGAAGCCGCCTTGCGGAATTCCTGCACAATCTCGGCACGGGTGCCGGCCACGCGCTCGGCGGCTATTTCTACCCGGAGCTTCTTGCGGCACGGAGCGGCATCTTCAATCGTAACAGCCATTGTTTTTATTACCCCCTGTTGTCGGGTCCTTGGAGGTAGCCGCGCAGCCCCGCCATGGGAGCCGGGGTGAACAGCGCAATCCTACCAATCGTTAGGCCGTCCACCCTATAGAGCAGCGCGCGAATTCCGTCAAGTGTGCAAGTCGCAAAATTGCGATGATTTGAGCGCTGGTTTTGCCCGCAACGTTGAGACTCCGAGGCAAAGCAATCACACGTCGGGCTCCAAATTTGCCGGGTTTAGGCCTCGAACCCCTCGGAATTGGCTGTTTGGTGTCCTTGGCACCGACCCTGCTAAGCTAATGTTCACCCTATACCACACCATACCTCGTCAAAGGCGCTTCTCCACGCCGAAGACAAAAGAGGCCGAGGATCCAAACCTCGGCCTCACCTCTTTCTGGGGTCGGTGGTTCATCCCAATGCAGGAATCGGGACGGGAAGACCGCCACAACAACACCTCGCGAATGCAATTCGCCCCTACGACGGCGGCGTCCGGCTAGACCCAACGTTTGCGAACCAGCCACATCTTGATGACCTGCGTGAGCGCTACATAGCAGAGTAACGTCAGTAGCAGGAGCGGCCAGAACAACGGCGGGAGCGGCACCATGCCCAGGCTGGCTCCGATCCATGTGAATGGCAGCCAAGCCCCAATCGCCATGATCAGCAGGGACGTCATCGTTAACTGCCAACTGGCTCGCGATTGGATGAACGGGATCAGGTTGGTGCGAATCACGTGGATAATCAACGTTTGGGTCATCAACGATTCGACAAACCAGCCCGAGTGGAACAGGGCCGCAGCATACGTTTCGTCCGCCGAAGTCGAATGGGCGAAGCGCGCCGCCAATTCCGGGGGCGGGACCAGGTTCAACTGATTGCATTTGAACCAAAACCACATGATCGAGTACGTGGTGTAATCGAAAATGGAACTGATCGGTCCGATGAACAGGATGAATCGTGTGATCTCCCCCATCTGCCACGGGCGGGGCTTGGCGATCTGCTGTGCCCCAACGTTATCCGTGGGAATTGGCACTTGGGAAAAATCGTACAGCAAATTATTGGTCAGCACCTGAATACCCGCCATGGGCACGAAGGGAAACCAGGCGCTGGCACCGATGACGCTGAACATATTGCCGAAGTTCGAACTCGCGCCCATGCGGATGTACTTGAGGATGTTCACGAACACCTTGCGACCTTCCAGCACACCCTCCTCCAGCACCATCAAGCTCTTCTCCAGCAAAATGACATCGGCCGACTCCTTGGCGATGTCCACGGCGTTGTCGACCGAGACCCCGACGTCCGCCGCGCGCAATGCTGGCGCGTCGTTAATTCCGTCGCCCATGAACCCGACCACATGGCCTTTACCCTGCATGGCTTTGACGATGCGCTGTTTGTGCGCCGGCGAAAGCCGGGCGAAAACATCCGTCGTCTCCACGGCGTCCACCAGTTGGGTATCGGTCATGGTCTCGACATCGCGGCCGAGAATGATTTTCTCCGCGTCGATGCCGACTTCCCGGCACACCTTGCGGGTGACAAGGTCGTTGTCTCCGGTCAGGACCTTGACGGCGATGCCGTGCTGGCGCAGGGCGGTGATGGCGGTCGAGGCCGTGTCCTTGGGCGGGTCGAGGAACGCCAGATAACCCGTCAGCACCAGATCGGTCTCGTCAGCTTTCGAGTAGGCATCGCGTTTGTCCAGCTTCCGCGTCGCCACCGCCAACACTCGGAAGCCGTCTCCATTCAGATCGTTGACTTCGGCCATCAGATCGTCGGCCAGAATCGGCTCCATCGGGAAGATTTCGCCGTCATACTCGAAGTGCGTGCACTTGGCGAACACCGCCTCGGGCGCGCCCTTGGTCAGCAACTGCCGCTGCCCGTCAGGCCCCTCGACCGCCACCGACATCATGCGGCGGGAGAAATCGAATGGGAGTTCGTCGACCTTGGTGTACGTGTCCAGCGAAAGTTCGCCGCGAAGTTCCTTGTGCTGCAGTATGGCGCGGTCGAGAACGTTTTTCAGTCCGGTCTGGAAATGGCTGATCAGATAGGCGTCTTGCAGCACGTCGTCGTTTTCCTTCTTAAACACGTCGCAATACATTTCCAAAATCACGCGATCGAGGGTGAGGGTCCCTGTCTTGTCGGTGCACAGCACGTCCATCGCGCCGAAGTTCTGAATTGAATTGAGCCGTTTGACGATGACCTTCTTCCTGGACATCGCGAGGCCACCCTTGGCCAGGCAGACCGACACGATCATCGGGAGCATTTCCGGCGTCAGCCCGACGGCTACCGCCAGGGCAAAGAAGAATGCTTCTTTCCAATCGTGTTTGGTCAGGCCATTGATGAAGAACACCAGCGGCACCATCACGGCCATGAACCGGATCATCAGCCAGGTGAATTTTTTCACGCCCTTGTCGAAGGCGGTTTGCACCGGCTGTCCGACGAGGCTGCGGGCCATTTTCCCGAAATAGGTTTGTCCCCCGGTGGCCACAATCACCGCTGTGGCCGATCCGCTCTCGACGCTGGTGCCAAGGAAGCACAAGTTCGTGCGCTCGATGGGTGAGAGCTTCTCGCGGATGTCGCGGGCGTCGGATTTTTCCACCGGCAATGACTCGCCGGTCAGTGTGGCTTGGATCAGAAACAAATCCTTGGCGGCCACGAGTCGAACATCGCCGGGAATCATATCGCCGGCCGAGAGCTTGACCACATCCCCCGGCACGATTTCCCGAAGGGGGATTTCCCGGGGCTGGCCGCCCCGGATTACGGTGGCGGTAACCTTGATCATCGCCTTGAGTTTGGCCGCGGCGTTGTCCGCCCTCGTCTCCTGGATAAACCGCAGGGACAGCCCGAGTAACACCATCGCCACCATCACCACGCCGCCGATGATGTCGCTGCGGTCCTCCGCCGTGGCGAATGTCAGGATGGCCAGGACCGAAAGCAGGATCACGAGTGGGTTAACAGAAGCAGTCCACAGCCGGTTCAGCCAGCCGTGCCGCCGTTCATGCGCGACCTCATTGGGGCCGTACTGCGCCAGTCGGGATGCAGCTTCCTCCTCGGATAATCCAGAAAGTGAGCTGCCGAGTTCCCCTAAGACTTCGGCGGCCTCCTTCGTTGCTGCGTCCCGGACGGCGTCGGAAACTCGATAGGCCGCCCCGTCTTTCGCCCCGCGCCCAACAGCCTTTCCGCCCGGCCGTTTGACCAGTTCCTCCGTATCAACCACGCCTGGCAATTTAAAGTTGGGTCGGAACCAGCTCATGAGAAAAACGCCCCGCTTACATACGCTTGTTTGCAGGCTTTTGCACGTACAAAAATGCCGAATCAATCAGAACCGCGTCCCAAATTGGCGATTGCTCCAAGGACAAAATTGTTCGCATGGCTTTCACACTGCCAAGGTCTTACGGAGCAAGCCCCACCCACGCCCTTATTGACACAAACCGCGGCGCAGCCCCAGCCCTTGGCATCTCAGTTGCTCCTCACCATCCACAAATTCATGGACTTCCAGAATCAACCTGACACGGCTGTACGGCCCTCCGACACCATCGAGTTCAAGGCGCTACTGCTCGTCGATGACGACAAACAGTTGGCCTCGGCCTTGCAATGGATTCTGGCCGACGAAAACTTTCTGGTCGACGTTGCCAACGACGGTGACGAAGCCCTGATGAAAGTCAAGGCCAACGAGTACGACGCCGTCGTTTGCGACGTGATGATGCCCAAGCTCCGCGGCGACGATTTCTACATCCAGGCCCGCGAAATGCGGCCGGTTCTTGCCGACCGATTCATCTTCATCACCGGCTACGCGGCCGACCCCAAGATCAATCTGTTCCTGACCCAGACCGATTCGAAATACCTCATCAAGCCCTTCCCCATCCAGCACCTGATCAACTGCCTCAAAGAACTGCTGGAATAAGCCGCTTCACACCAGCCACGACGGTATCGTTTCGCCCGAAATCAAATCCTTGGCCGACTCGCGTCGTCGCGCCAGTTCGTAACGGTATCCATTCACCATCACTTCCGCCGGCCGCGGTCGCGCGTTGTAGTTGGATGCCATGGCCATGCCGTACGCGCCGGCGCTCATCACCGCCAGCAGCGCCCCCTCCTCCACCGCCGCCAGACGTCTGCCCTGCGCCAAAAAATCGCCCGATTCGCACACCGGCCCCACCACGTCCGCCGTGATTTTCCGGCGGGCATCGCCCGCCGAAACCGGAATAATCTCGTGGTAGCTCCCGTACAAGGACGGCCGAATCAGATCGTTCATGGCAGCATCGACTATCACAAACCTCTTTACCGGCGTTTGTTTGAGGTGCACGACCCGAGTGACCAGCACGCCGCCGTTGCCGACAATGAACCGACCCGGCTCGAGCAGGATGCGCAGCCCCAAAGCCCTCACCTGGCGCTTCACCGCCTGGGCGAACTCCGTCGCCGTCGGTGGATCTCCGGTGTGGTACCGGATCCCGAGCCCGCCTCCCATGTCGAAGCATTGCAGCGTGTGCGGCGCGATCTGCCGGACCCGCTCGATCAACGGCGCAATCTTCCGAATCGCCAGCACAAACGGCGCCGTCTTCGTAATCTGCGAGCCGATATGCATTTGTACGCCGCGAATCTCTATGCCGTCGGACCGCGCCGCCTCGCGATACACATCCAGCGCGTCCCGCAGCGATATCCCGAACTTGCTCTCGTGTTTGCCGGTTGAAATATAATCGTGCGTGTCCGGGTCAACCCCCGGGTTCACCCGCACGGCAATCGGAGCCCTACGCCCCATCCGCCGCGCCACTTGGGAAATCCGATGCAGCTCCGGCTGGCTCTCGACGTTGAACATATAGATTCCCAGCTTCAGCGCGTACTCGATCTCCTCGCGTGTCTTGCCCACGCCGGAAAACACGCATCGGCCCGGGTCCCCGCCGGCCTGCACCACGCGAAACAACTCGCCGCCACTGACGATGTCGAAACCGGTTCCCGCCTGCGCGAGCGCGCGTAACACGCCGAGATTGCTGTTGGCCTTGACCGCAAAACAAATCAGGTGATTGAGCCCGCGAAGCGCCTTGTGCAATCCGTCATACTGGCCCGTAATGTGGCCCTGGCTATAGACGTACAACGGCGTGCCGAATTCGCCGGCCAGGCGGGCGAGCGGAACACCCTCACAGTACAACTGGCCTTTGCTGTATCGGAATGCGTTCATTGTCTTGTCAAGGCTACCAACCTCCGTCGCAACCCGCAAGCCCACATCGGCTGCCTCACTTCACCCCGCCCCGCACGCAACGGACGTAGTTGTAGAT
>Ga0187871_10001122_pt1 | contig 23792 bp, 20 predicted proteins | sample June2016WEW_16_1_FD_132988 | JGI IMG/M metagenome (GOLD analysis project Ga0187871, IMG submission 132988) | Peatland microbial communities from SPRUCE experiment site at the Marcell Experimental Forest, Minnesota, USA - June2016WEW_16_10 | ecosystem: Environmental > Terrestrial > Soil >...
GATACAAATTTCTGCCGTCGATCACGATGGGATACTTCAAGACTGAACGAAGCTTCTCCAGATCCAACTGCGCGAACTGCTTCCACTCGGTCAAGATCAGCAGCGCGTCGCAGTCGGAGGCTGCCGTATAAGAGTCGGTACCGTACAACATGTTCTTATTCTTGTCCAAAACTTCTTTAGCCTTGGGAATCGCCACTGGATCGTAGGCGCATATGCGCGCACCCTCTCTGAGCAGGAGGGAGACGATTTCCATCGCAGGGGATTCGCGGATGTCATCGGTATCACCCTTGAACGCGAGTCCGAGTACTCCCAATCGTTTTCCTCGGAGAGTCCATAGTGCGTTCCGAACCTTCTTCAGAAACCGCCTCCGCTGCTCCGTGTTAACCCGCATCACTTCGGTGAGCAAGCCAAATTCGTAATTACACTGTTCCGCAACAACGCGGAACGCCTGAACATCTTTGGGAAAGCACGAGCCACCATAGCCAATGCCAGCTTTCAGAAACTTCGCCCCGATTCTCGAATCGGAACCAATGCCGGTACACACATCCTCAATGTCTGCGCCGACCGATTCCGCTATATTGGCAACCGCATTGATGAAGGAAATTTTCATAGCTAAGAATGCGTTGGAAGCATGCTTGATGAGCTCCGCGCTCTTGGCAGTGGTGACTATCAGCGGAGCTTGTTTGTGTGCATATCCACTGAATGGAATCACCGTCTTCTGACCGTAGTAGCTGCCACTGGTCAGGGGCCGGTAAAGGGCTTTCAGCACTGAGCCGCTCAACTCGTCATCGACTCCGATCACGATACGGTCTGGATAGAGAAAATCAGTTACGGCTGTACCCTCCCGCAAGAACTCCGGATTTGAAGCCACCGAGAGTGAGCCGGGAGGAGCGCCGTTCAACCATAGCGCTCGGCGCAGAGAATCGCAGGTGCTCACCGGCACTGTACTTTTCTCAACGATCACCTTTGAACCGCGATCCGCGGACGCGATCTCGCGAGCGACAGCGTCAACGAAAGACAGGTCGGCCTCCCCAGTCTCTGATTGAGGCGTTCCTACGGTGATGAAGACGGCGTCCGAGTTACCGATACTGTCTTTCACGGATGTGGAAAACTGCAAACGCGCTCCACGATGGCGCCGAAGCAACTCGGGAAGAAAGCGTTCGTGAATCGGCACTTCTCCCCGCTGCAACCCGGCAATCTTTGCACCGTCGTCGTCTACAGAGATCACGTCGTGTCCAATTTCCGCGAAACAGGCCGCCGAAACCAACCCTACGTAACCTGACCCGATTATCGCTATACGCATTTTTGCTCCTTACACCGTATTTGTTCTTTCGCTGCGTCTTGATCTGAACTGCTTTGACACTTTCAATCGAACCTGGCTAGATCGAACGGCAAGAACTTTCGCTGATCCGGACAGGGGAGGTTATTCACTAGCAGGTCTGAGCGAGAAGGCATCGTTAGCTCGATTGGCCCGCCACACACGTGTTTCTGGCGGGATGCAATTCGTCCAAAAACTCCGCAAGCAGAGAGCTACGCCTCAACGGTTCGAGATGCGAAGCGTGAGGCACGATGTCGAACCTGGAAGTTAATTACAGGCAACTGCGAAGTCGCCCGGGTGCGGCTGGGATTTAATCTGATTGCGCCGTCCGCGGGCTGCCATGCACACCTGCAAGACAGCTATGGACAGAATTATCGGCTTAGGGAATGACCAAACGGCCTATGCATTGAGCAGCAAACGCCCCGGTAACTGTCCCGAGTCGTTCTGGGACATGTCTCATTGGCCGTATCCTTCCGATATCTTCCCTCCCTGTTCTATCCGCCCTAGTATTTGTTTGTTAGACCACGTCATTGCAACGTTGCTGGCGAGATCGGACGAGGACAATGTTTCGTGTTAAACTCCCCCCCGCTGTGCCTCTTCTTCTTCTGTCGAGTTTATATCTGATTTCCCTTGGCTGCGGAGGTTCGCTGCCCGGCAATGTACCGCTTCCGGTGCCGTCGAAGGGGCCTGCTGGAGCTGCTTTCGTTTCCATTTCCCCCAAAACAGCTGTCCTTGGCGCCGGTAATTCGTTGCAGTTCACAGCTACGTCGTCTGGACCACTCACGGCTGATCTCGAATGGCTGGCAAACGGAGTTCCGGGAGGCAATTCAGCCACGGGCACGATCTCGCGATCTGGTCTTTACACAGCTCCGCAACAAGTTACCTCAAATGCCGAAATCGTTATTGCGGTGAACAGTAAAGCCGCCCCCGCAAAAGGCACTACTGCAACCGTAGCAGTCATGCCTGGTCTTACCCCGATAACAGTCTCCCTGGCCCCTGTTGTGGCGAGCCTATACACAAGCCAAGTTCAACAATTCACAGCAACGGTAAAAGGGACGACAAATCAGGGAGTCAGCTGGTTTGTGAACGGAAATCAGGGGGGGGATTCTAGTGTTGGCACGATATCTTCTACAGGCGCCTACACCGCACCGGTAAGCCCGCCGGCTGTACCTTCAGTGACCATAACCGCAACGAGTGCGTACGATGCCGCCAGCTCAGCAACCGCCGCGGTCACAATAATGCGTGCACCGGCCACGGTGACGCCTCCCGTAACAACTTGGAACCCCAGCGTGTTAGGAGTTCCGTGGGCCAGCGATTTCATAACCATTGCAAAAAATCAGATTAACGTGAAGACTGATTCACGTTTGAAGGTCCATGCGAAAGGCGACGGCGTCACAGACGACACTGCCGCTATCCGCGCCGCCATCCAGTTGGCGTCCTCGTCCGGAGGAGGCATGGTTTATTTTCCGGCCAGCAACTACAAAATTGTTACCCCCTCGGGCGCCGTCAGTGGCAGTCCGCTCGTCATCCCTTCTCGCATCATCTTGCGAGGAGACAGCTCCGCAACCTCCCGTATCTTTGTGAATGATTCGCAGGCCACCAGTGAAACCGACTGGACTGGGACTTGGGGTGGGATTGACTTTCAGGGAGCCAGCTTGAGTGGTATGACTGATCTTGGCGTGACGGCGGTAGCAGTCCCTTCATCGTCCAATCCATGTGCGACTATCTGGAATCGGGGTTCCCACGCGGTCAGTGAATTATTCTTTAATAATATGAACATCGAACTCAATAACTGCAGAACCTTTTGGTTCGATGGAGCGAATGAGCTACTGGTGAAAAACAGCCACATCGACAGTGCCGAAGATAATTCCCAGGCAGCTGGGGTTGGGCCCGTATATATCGTGGGGAATACGAACGTTTCGCTTATCGGCAACACTCTCACTTATAACTTCGGGCGTGCGCATCTGCAGAATAATGCCGGCGTAATCATACAGGGCAATACCCTAATCCGTGACGCACAAAACAAGGATCAGGACAATGAAAGCGCCATTGAAAGCGGGGGGATTGAGATCTCGTTTGATTCCAATATCCAAGTGCTCAATAATAGTTTCCAGACTTTGAATGCTCCGTCAAGCGAAGTTAGTGACGGCGAATCAATCATGAGCCAGCTGAGTACTACTCCTGATATTGTAGATGCAGGGAGTGCAACTGCAGTCGCCTCCAACACGCTGACAGACACGAATGCTTTGTGGGATTCCGTTACCGTATCGCGGCTCGCACAATATCCCAATACCGTTATTGCTGTCTTGTCGGGCCCGGCCACCGGCGAAGTGCGCATGGTCCAGTCCTTTGCCGCAAGCACGAAAACTCTCACGGTAACGCAACCTTGGAATCCCGTTCCCGCAGCCGGCAGCCTGTATTCCATTTTCAGCTGGACCCTCGCGAATGCTACTATCCAGGGGAATACCTTTGTCAACAATCCCAGTGGCATCGTGTTATTTGACGGCTGTTATAACTGTGTCGTCCAAAATAACACATTGACTAATTCAAGAGGCATCATTGTTCGTATCGTCGATGAACGGGTTAGCAAATCGACATACCCCGAGAGCCGGCGCAATCATGAAGTGGCGATTAACACACAGATTGTAAACAATGTCGTCTCCAATACTTCAGGCACAATCCCGGCATATATTGCGTTGGACGCCGAGGCGTTTGCCTCGGATGCGTATCACGGAATGGGCATGATCAATGTCCAAATGGGAGGCAACGTTGTGACTCCCTATTCCGCGAACCCCGGTCGAACCTACACCCCTCCTTATGGCGAAATAACCCAAGAAGGATTCTTCCCCTGTTTCCTGTTTGGGCCGGCACCGGTTAAAGACCCAGTGACGACGGTGTTCCAAACTATCTATTTCTGGAACAATTCACTGAGTACCCCAGTCACTTACGGTGCCAATTTCTCGCCGTCTGCCACTCATTCATGCGTTACTCCCTCGACTCCTCCGACTGGGAACGCTCCGTAGCATCCTCTTTTTACTGCAGCTAATGTCATTCGCAGGGGTGACGAGAGAGCCGCGGTTCATCCGATCTCAGGAGATGCTTGCTGTCGTAAGAACCCGCCGCCTCCGCTGATGACTTCACGTTAGCAAACGAGGAATGAGCATCGTCTGGCAGAAGCGCTTGTTGGAGCACTTGCGCTAAGACTTTCTGATTCGTCGTGCCGTTGTGCAGGCAGCGACGACGACCGTTCATCGCTAGGCGCTTTCGCCGCGGCTCATCCTGCAGCAATTGCATGCACTTTTCGGCACATTCCTCGGGGCTGCTCCAGAAAACAGCTTCTTCATCTTCCCGGTAAAGCTCGGAGTGCTCGGGAGTGCGCTCCGCACACAACACTCCGCCCAAATGAGGTATTTCGAAAGAACGTTGAGTAGTCAGGTCACGATTCCCCTTGGAGAGTAGTCCCAGACTTACTTTAGCGCACTGTATCGCCATCGCATAGTCCTGTTCTCGTTCCAGAGTCGCTCCACGCCAGCACGATCTTAAAACAGGCCATTCGCGCGCCTTTTGCCATCGACCACCATAAATTGACAATGGAACTCCTAGCTCAATCAAGCGCGCCATAAAGTGTCCGCGCTCCGGCATCCAGGTTCCCACAAACACTATTTCACTGCCCCACTTCTGCCAGTCCTGCCGGCTGATTTGCCTCGGCGCGTGTGCGATCTCATCGGCGGACCTGTGGGCCCGTAAAACATTCCTTGCGCCACGGGCGATGGCTTCTGGAACATTGCTGTCGCGCACAACGACGACCAAATCATAAAAAGGCACAGACCGCAGATAAAGTTTCCATCGCCTTCCGTCCCGTCTGCCGTATGGATCGTCAAGGTTGTAGTTGATGACAGATCCGAAGCGATTCTTCAACTCAAGGATCAGCGAGGGTCCTGCTAATTCGCCGCCGTCAACATAGACAAGGTCAAAGTTATTGGATGGAATATTTTCGAGAACTTTCCGCCGTACAAAGTGTTCGACGAACAGACCCCCAGTGTGCCAGGTCCAAGCAGATACAAAACGGCTATGCGGGAGAAAGGCTGCGGGGTCGATAATAAAAACGTCGTATCCGAGTCGTCCTAATGCCAACGCGCGATGGCGCGACGTACCCGAATTCGTTCCGATATACAAAAGAGAGCGACAATTTGTGACTCGAACGCTTCCGACAAACATCTGATTACGCCGGCTCGCCATACTGGTAGTTGACTTCACGGGCTGAAGTGCCGCCTCACTCATTGAAATCCAAGATCGAGATCACCAGCAAACGCTTGGAGACAATCAGCAGCCATCCTCCATCACGGATAGGCACAATGGAACATTCCGTGACGTCGCTGGAAGGGTCATGAACTTAAATCCGCAAGTACAGGTAATCGCTTGCGCTATGACGCGCTCAATGGCATTTCACTTTCCCTAGAGTGTTTTCGCATCGGCTCGTTGATCTTGTTCATGAGGGAAGCTATACCCTGAGCATATTTTGAAGATGAAAGGATGGAACTCGCTGTTGTGCGGGCTGCAAGGGCCAGCGTCCGACGCAATTCCTCGGACTGGTACAAGCGTAGGATGGAATCTGCTAGCTGTTCGTCATTGGCGGGCTCAACGATGAGCGCGTTCTGGCTGTGAGTGAGGAGTTCTGATGCGCCTGTGTTTGTGGTTGTGATGCACGCACAACCGTGGGCCATGGCCTCCACCAGAGCCATACCGAATCCATCGTCGATACTGGGCAGGACGAAAACGTCACACCGTCTGTAGAACTCGGCAATGTCCGGCACAAAGTTCACAAGTTCAACGCCATTCACCCGTTTCACCATCTCTTCGAGCAAAGGGTACTCAGAGAAGGTTCCAGAACGCAACAGCAGTCGAGCTTTGGGCAAGGCCAGTTTTTCCCATGCCTTGAGGAGATAGAGGTAACCCTTCCGCAGAGGATGCCCACCGACTACGCCAACGCAGAAGGTTCCGCTGCGTTGCAGATTCAAATCTTTGGGATAATGACAGCGGCCACTCAAGGGAGCCTTCACCAGTTTCTGCTGCAGACGTTTGGGAAAACTTTTCGCTGTGTACCCCGAGGGGACTAAGATAGCATCCGCAAGCGCGTATTCATCCAGCTGACGTTTGCGAAACCACTCGGGCTGACGGGAAAAGACAGCGCCGACCTTGTCCGACTCTCGCTCGATGAGAGATTGCTGAAAATCACAGTGCGGGCAAGCCCGGTCGAGGACGAAATGTGCTTCCCGCTTTTTCGCAGCGAGGGCAGATTGAAGGCATACGGTCGCCCAGCCGAAATACAAATCTGGCGAACCCATCAGTGCAGCAACGCTGTGATCAAAGAAAATCGTGCTAGCCCTGCTCATGCTAGCAGGAACATTCCAATGCAGAATGTGACCGGCAATGGACATCGGGCAGGGTACAAAACTAGTTCGTATTGAATCGTCCAGCCTCTTGAAAAATCGCCGGGGTACAGAACTGAAGATCTCGATCGCATCCGCATACGGAAGCAGGGCATTCCCCAGCATCACAGAGTGAAAAGGTCGAGGTAGTGAGATAGCTATACGCACCGGTGAGACTTTCCAATCGTTTCAAGACTTACTCGCGTCAGGTCATGCCTCTGGCGCAATCTGTAAGACTAGGGAAAACAAACAGAGGCACGACAGTTTTCTTAAGCCTGTCTTCACGTGCCGATAAGACAGATCTCCGGCCCGCGTGCCAACTCCGTGTGCGCGATCCACAAATATTATTGCTTCTTCCACCCCTCGCGCGCTGATTGCCATGCCGTACTCTTCGAATGATCCCTATGCATCGCTCAATCTTTTCCTTTCGCGAATCCAGAATCGGCACCATAGGCTGTTAGGATTCTGGTGTTCCCTGCCTGTTCTTGAGTGCACACACTAGTACATGAGGACTCGTTATCAGAGGATGTAGCCAACTCCTCCCGGGCTTCTCTGGTGCTGTTGGAATCAGCCAGACCTTATCCGCCCACTGGTGCAATTGGTCGTAGGACTCAAACACGCTATACGAATAATAAACACCGTCCCCGTCGGAGACTTTATACATTTTCCCTTTTGTCTGAAGAAACATTGCAGCATTCCACAAACGGAACTTATGAAGCGCTAGCTTAAGCGTCCGGGCTGTGAAGCTGCCTTGCCCAAAGCGATTGTTATCCGACAAAAACACTGCATGTCTCGCAACCCGCATCATTTCATTTACGACACGACTTGGTTCGGCGACATGGTGCATAACACCACACTCGAGAACAGCATCAAACGAGTTGTCCTCGAATGGCAGAGAATAGCCGTTCCCCTCGAGAATGCGGCCTTTCGGAATCCCCTTTTTTTCCGCTTCTTCGATCAGCGCCACCACCGGTTCTACACCTCGAACATCTCTTCCATGATCCAACAGAAAAGCGACACTTCGGCCCGTGCCAGAGCCCACATCCAAGAGTGTGTTGAGCCCCAGCGGGTCACAGAGCATTTCGATAAAACCTAGGGCGTAATAGTGTTCGTCCGTCTTGCGGTCGATGTGCATGGCGTCATAAATGGATGCTGTTTTTGTGTAGTACAACGCCTGCAGCGTTGCAGCTGGTATGCTCATTATTGGTACCTCCCGTCAGTCGGTGTTGAATCCCTGCTCATATCCGACTCGTAGCAAGATTCCGCAGCACTTGGATAATCCTTCGAAACGCTAAACACGAGTTTACATTCTGGGCAAGTCGGACTGACGTGCTGAGCGTACTCGAAATCAACGAAGGACAAGGTCCGCTGATGTCCCCGCACTACTCGCCGAGCTGTTGCTGCACGAATCAGGTCCAGATGTGCAGAGCCGCTTCTACGGAGAAGTAGCGGCTGTAATCTTAAGAGCTCTGCCACAGAAAAAAGATGTGCTCTCTGCCACATGCTCATGCCTCGGGTGCAGGCTTCAAGAACTGCCGAAAAGACGGGACGGAAAAAAGAGCCGCTGCAAATGTGCTGACACTATCCTGGACTTGACTTAGCGTTGTGCGCAACACCAGTCCCGTCATCCATATGTCCGTGGCAACCAGTGCTGTGGCGGCGCCGACGATACCCATTCGAGGGATGAGGATGCTGGCGATTCCCAATGAAAGTGCGGAGGTACCCACGAACGCCACGGAGATACGGACATGATCATTGGTGGATATCGGAATCACGGCGCTCGTATCCCAGAGTGAATTTGTCACCGTGACCAGCAACAGAACATGGAAGCAGGTCGCATCGAAAGGAACGCGATGCCCAATCCACACGTGGTAGATGAATGGACCTGAGATCCAGAGCAGCAAGCCCCCGAGTATCGAGAAACCAATGGACGCTTGGCACGCCCGACGATGCAGTCTCCGCGCCAAAGAAATATCTCCGTTCCCGAAAGCTCTTGAGAGTTCCGGCCAGAGACTATTCTTGATCACGCCAATCAACTGCACACTGAGACGGGACAACGTGCGAAGCGTTGAGAAAGCCACTACAGCCACAGGTCCCAGCAAAACCCCGATAACGATTGCAAGACCCTGCAAGCTCAGGGAATAACCGACGGGAAACGCGATGAAGCCGAATGCGGGGGCAGCTAGTTGTTTGATCGTCTCTACCCGAGCATGTCGAATTCCGTACTGAATCCAAGGGCTCTTACGCCGAAGCAGAAGTGCGTACCCAACCGTACCCAGGCATCGCGTGGTCAGCCAGGCGAATGCCACACCCAGTAGGCTTCCGCCCAGCACCGCAACCGTCGTAGTTGCCGCAACTTCGGCCAACCGCAGAATTGTGCCCCAGAACGTTCCCGAAGCAAAATGTCCGTCACATCGGTATCCGCTTTCCGCCACTCCGTTTTGTTGGGCTACAACTACGTAAGCCGCCAGAACCAGCAGAATGACCGCGGCCTGAGAGCTGGAGACGCTGGAGAGATTGAGCCAGCGCTGCCATGGAACCCACCACACGGCTAAGGACGCCAGCAACAGAGCCGCCCCAGATACAGCGGTTACCAGTACCCATGAGCTCTGAAACGTCCGCAGTGCGCCCGCTCGGTCATTGGCCGCAACACGCATCGACATGTCGCTTCCAGAAGCGTCACCAAAGCCCAAATCGCTCAACGTAAGGTAGGTCGGAATGGCCGATAGAAGAAGCCAATCGCCATATTTCGCCGCACCCCAAGCATGGAGGAGTAACGGAACAGAGCCCAGTTGGATGATCGCGGTAACTACCGGATTGAGAGCGGTCGCGCCAAAACCGCGAATAAGACGGTCGCGGAGGCAAAGTCGGCTGGTGGCTTGGTTGATTTCGGATTGGGCTATGGCTGGGTTCATAAGATGGTGGCGGTTATGGATGACGGACATTACGCGCGTGTTTTACTTCGCGATTTGATGTCAAAAGCGCCCCTTACTGTATGTCATCGACGCTAAGGCGATGCTAGAGCATCGGTTGACGATTTTGTCCTGGATTTCGATTGCCGCGAACGCTGTCTGTTTCGCTTCACGGGTGTTCCCTTGGGAGAGGAAATGCGGCATTCCTGGAAGGCATCGGTGCTCCCGATGAAACCTGGGAAAGCCCGGCCAAACGAAGCGCTAAATCCCTGAGTGGAGTCCGACTCTGAAATGGTCGGGACAACAGCGCTCAGGCTGGAAGGCGGCGTAACACTGCCCCGTAAAGGATGAACGTCCTGTTGAGCGTGCGAGAGTCGTGCCCGTCCTCGGCCTGAATTGTCATTTTTGTCGGTGGCGGCTGCCGTAGCAGCGGGGCTTTCCCCCGATCCTGTTTCCGGGCGGAAAGAGGAAATCCGGGCGGCAGAAACACTGCTCTTGCCGGCACTGCTTCTGTTGGAAGCGTCCGCGCGAGCGGGCCAAACTACAGTTGCCGGAGGCCGCTTTGCTGAATGCAAAGGAGAGAGCGATTTAACGGGCGATTCCGCAACACTCGGTTCGGGCGGTCGCCCATCTACCTCGGCGTGGACAGAGGCATCGACCTCGTGTACGTCCCATTTGGATTGCTCCTTGTCCTGCGCGTCCGATTGTGCTTCAGCGGAGGCACCTGCGCCGAGGACAATCCCGCAAATCAGAAGTGCCACACAAATTTTCATGATTGCGGACCTTGTGTCTTCACAGAACGAGTTAGTTATGCTGCTTGACTGATTGGCGGCGACGCCTGAAGTTCTGGCACACGGTCTCGACACTGAACCATAATTGAGACGAGATGGCGTGCCTCCCAGTAACGCGGTCCATAACTCTTGGGGTCTGCGAGGCATCGGAACGACTTTCAACGACCCGTGGGGTCCGACGCGTAAATGCTAGGTTGGCTACGCGGACTGACTGGAAGAAGAGGGCTATATTTCGCCTTTCCTGTCCAGTGATCCCTGTTGCTTTCGTAAATGTCCCTCAGAATAGCTTCTACATTATATTGGAGTTGCCATTCGGGAAAATGGCTCTTGAAGCGACTAACGTCACTTATGTACCAAATGTGATCGCCTTTCCGATTCTGCTCAACGTATTCCCAGTTTAAGGGAGTGCCGCTGATCTCTTCACAGAGATCGATTGCTTCGAGCATCGAACAGTTGCTAAATAGACTTCCCCCCATGTTATAGACTTCACCGCATCGCGGCCTCTCAAAAAAACAATGGAACGCTTGTATTAAGTCTGCGCTGTGGATACTGTCTCGCACCTGCTTGGCCTTATAGCCAAATACCTTGTACCGAGTGCCCGTGACAGCGCAGCGCATAAGATAAGCCAGGAAACCATGAAGTTGAGTGCCAGAATGGCCTGGGCCCGTCAAACATCCGCCACGAAAGCAAACGGTGCGCATGCCGAAATAGCGACCATACTCCTGAACCAGCAAATCCGCGGAGGCCTTCGAGACTCCAAACAGACTGTGCATAGTGCTATCAATCGGCATTTCCTCGGGGATTCCCTTTCCGTATGGGTGGCTGGGATCGATCTCCCAGCGTTTTTTGAGTTCTACGAGAGGCAGACTGTTAGGGAGATCGCCGTAGACCTTGTTCGTGGAAGTAAAAATGAAGACAGCGTCCGGAGAATAGCGACGCGTGGCCTCCAGCATCACCATTGTACCGTTTGCATTAACAGTGAAGTCCATCGTGGGATTCGTCGCCGCCCAATCGTGCGAAGGCTGAGCGGCAGTATGGATGACCAATGCAATATCCTGGCCATGCCGGCGAAAAATTCCGTTGATCGCCGCTTCGTCACGTATGTCCACGTCTTGGTGGTCGTAGTAAGGCAGGTGGAGTAAGAGATGTTCACGCATTCGCATAGTGGACGCTTCCTCGCCAAAGAACTGAGCTCGCATATTGTTGTCGATCCCAATAACCCGCAGACCGAGTGATGCGAAATGTCTCACAGCTTCCGATCCAACCAAACCGGCGGCACCGGTGATAACGGCAATACTCATTGGATCCTCCTTTGGAAGGCGAGGGCCGAGGCACTCTCCATTTCTTTGTCTAACCCTGGTTTGGCGATGCGTAGAAGCTCGGATTCCATTCCGGGCAAGATCACCTTTTCATCCCAGTATTCCTGTGCAAACCGTCGCCCTGCCTCACTCATTTCGCTCAGCTTGCGAGAATTGGCCTGAAGACTCGCAATCGCCTCGAATAAGGGCATAGGTTCTTCGGGAGCAACGACCAAACCAGCTCCGCTTCGTTCCAGAATGCTTGCCACCGAACTGCCGGGGTTCACCGACGCAACGATGGGGCAGCCAGCCGCCATGAACGTTGCCGTTCGCGAAGGGAAGACGACGTCGGCTACGGTGCGTTGCTGGGTGATCAGGCAGACGTCCGCAGCGGCCAGCATTTGAAAAAGCTGCTCCCGCGGTTGCACCGGGAGAAATTTCACATTCGCAAGACGGAGCGCGGCAGTTCGCGATTCTGTATCTTTTCGAACCGCACCGTCCCCGGCAAAAAGGTATACGATTTCCGTACGATCTTGATACAACCGCGCCGCGGAAAGAATTACATCGAGCCCTTGTTTGATGCCCATGTTTCCCGTATAAAGAACGACAAACTTTCCTTTTAGTCCATGCGTCCGACGGAATGCCTCGCCACCAGTTCCGCGTCGGAGTTGCAGCAAGGCTGAGTCTGCACGCGCGGCGAAGAGCGTGACCTTGTCAGGCGCGACCTCCTTTTGAAGTATCCGGCGCCGCATTCCCTCGGTTAGCGTGGAAACTAAAGTCGCCCGATCGTAGGCAAACTTTTCAAGCCAATAGAGGGAGCGCATCAACATTCCATCTCCCAACATGCCCAGATCAGCGGCGGCATCCGGTTGCAAATCCATCACGTCGTAAACGAACGGTATTCCCCAGAGTCTTCTCAGGAGTGCAGCCGTCAGTGCCAGCCCGAGTGGCGGTGACTCGACTAGCAACAAATCTGGCCTCCCCGCAGAAAGTGCAGTCATCAGGTTGCCCATCAAAAACGTGGTTTCGAATACCATGCGCTTCGCCGAAGTTACTCGTTTCGGGATCCACGACCAGGAGCGCAGAATCCTTACGCCATTGTGTAATTCGCGTCGCCACAATGCGTGCTTGTACGAAACGCTAACTCGCCATTCTGGGTAATAAGGCAAGGTCGTGCATACCGTGACGTCGTGACCGCGAGACGCAAGATACTCGCAGCGCCATGTGGTAAGCGGTCCAATACCCGTTTCTTCCGGCCAATAATTGACACTCAAGACAAGGATTCTCATGATGAAGTTCTCCTGAGATTCTGATGGATTTCAGTCGGCTGCGCTCACGTTTCCCTTTGAAGATCGGCCTCTTATCAAGAACGCCGAGTGCCTCTCTGTTCCGCCCGCAAATAAATCGTTAGTGCGAGGACTGGTGTGCGGGTTTTATAGGCTGGCGGCTGTTACAGTGTCTTGTGTGAGTTTTTCAACACCCGCCGGCCCCGCTGACTTCCCGGTCAGCTCTTTCGTTTTCAGCACGATCATGAATTCGTAAAACGACTGCAGCGCGGAGTAATTCAGACCCGCGCGGCCATCAAGAAATCCGCGTTTGCCCACATAGAGCAGGAAAAACTTGAGCAGGGGCCGTGCCGGCATGCGGTAGAACAGTTCCTTCTGATGAAAGCGGCGCTGGTTGCGGTCTTTGGCCAGGAAAGCCTGCATCGGGCTGAACTTCTGGTTCTCGGCGCGGTTGCGCAGGATCTGCTGCGCTTCGAGCGAGCTATAGGAATTGTGCCGGTTTAGCCAGTGGGTCATCCCTTTGCTGAAAGGATAGTGGTCGAGGTAGCCGTCAAGCTCGCCGACCGGCCCATCCGTAATAGAGACCGGATTCACCAGGCGCTCGTAGCGCATTCTTTCCGGACGACACAGCCGTATGTAATAAGAGGATGCAATCGCGTGCTTGAGCCATCGCTTGCCCCAAAAGTCCCGGCGCCGCAGGCGAAAAGCAACTTTGTCGCCAGGAGTCTGCACTGCTCGCTGAATGCTCGTTGCCAGCTCAGGTGTTACGCGCTCATCGGCGTCGAGATGCAGCACCCATCGATACTTGAAAGGAATGTTTGCCAGAGCCCAGTTCTTATGCGCCGCTTCGTTTCCACCAAACAATTCCTGACTTGGGCTAGCCGATCGCTGGACGAAGCGCGCGCCAGCAGCGGCGGCTATCTCCGCCGTCTCGTCAGTGCTGCCAGAATCGTAGACGTGAACATCGTCCGACCAGTGCACCGATTCCAGACAGCCGGGAAGGTCTTGTTTTTCGTTCTTCGTGAGGATAAGGATGGAAATCAAGGTCCCTCGGAGATCGCAGTTGCGGAAGTACGTGGCTCAAGATGTTTCGAGCCGGCTTCGGAAGAAGAAAGTACAAACACAAGTAAAAGTTGTGGTTCGCAATCGCCAGAAACCGTCGTTCTTAGGCCACTTAAATTATCTGTGCTTGCGCGCCCGGAGCATGATGTTGGTTGGGCACACTAAGTCGCGAAGACCTAGATATCCCAGGCTCGATCCGCAGGTGCGTACGCTTTCCACCGACAGCCCTGCTTGCTCAACGATGTGGATAAGCGACTTTCTAGTGAAAAAGCGAACATGAGGATAGGTAGGGTCATAGTGTCTGTCAAACGCAAACAGTGCAATTCCGAGGTTTTTTATTGCTCCGTGATAGGGAACCGTACACAGCAGTACTCCGCCGAGCTTCAGCAGCCGATGGATTTCGTAAAGCGCTCCCAATGGCGAGAATAGATGCTCAAGGACTTCAGAGCACCAAACCAAATCCATCGTTGACTCATCGAACGGCAGCGGTTTCGTAAGGTCATGGATGGCAAATGAGGCCTCAGCGCACGATTTCCGAGCCAGATCAATTGCGGCCGGCGACAGGTCAATTCCCGTAACCTCGCACCCGAGCCGTGCCAAATGTCCAGAAAAAAAGCCGTCTCCGCATCCTATTTCCAAGGCTTTAGCCTTTCGGCCCGGTCCTAGACGCGACACCTCTTCTTTCATGAATCTAAGAAAAAATGGCGTGTATCCAGAATTTCCAGCTGAGTACTCCTTGGTTGTCCAACGACGGTCGTACTCGGCCTGTTCCGATAATGCCAATGACGCCGACATTGCAGCGTCAGTCTGTTGATTGCCAAATTCCATCGCAGTTTCTCCAAGAATTCATTTGTCTGTCGGAGCGCTTAGACGTCCCGCCACGTCCGGGATTTCCCTCGCCCTGATGATTCTGATCGGGTTTCCAGCAGATACGGTCCACGAGGGCAAATCCCGGGTCACAACGGAGCACGCCCCGATCACGGCCCCATCTCCAATTCGAACACCAGGCAGAACGAACGCCCGCGCTCCGACGAATGCGTCGGCCCCAACCGTTATCTTTGCTGTGAGCAATGGCGTGTCAGGATGATCGAAATCATGTGTGCCTGTGCAGAGGTAGGCTTCCTGCCCAACCACCGAACCGCGGGCCAGTTCAATTTCCCCCAAGGAATAGAGATTGGCCCGATCGCCCACGCAAGAGGCGTCGCGGAGGGTCACATGCCAGGGCATCTGAATCCGCGCTCTCTGATGGACAAAGGGACGTCCTTCAATCTTGCAACCGAAGACTCGAAGCCACAGCAGCCGCCACGCATTAAAGTGCTTTGGAGTCCACTGACAAAATAACGGCCACGTGATGCTCCAGAACAGTATTCGCAATCGCTCATGCAATGCCCAGGGGGACGCATGGCGAGAGGAGGCGTGGTGGACTTCGAACGCAACGCCGATCATGAGCAGGCAATCCCCTCGAAGTCGGCCAGGTACTGGCCGGCTATTTTCGGCAGCGTGTAGTCTCGCGCCGTCTGATATGCGCGTTCGCCGGCTTTCGTCAATTTGTCGGTATCGCTCACCAAACGTTTCAGGACGTTCGCGAGATTTGCAGCTCCCTGCTGCGAGGCTTCGTCGAAGACCCACCCATTGACACCCGGTTGTAGATAGTCGCGAAAGCACTCCAGTGACGAGACGACCGGCGGGCAGCCTTCGGCCATCGCCTCGACTGGCGCAAGAGGCGATGCTTCTCCTCGCCCAGCCAGCGACGGGTAGACAAAGATGCTCGACTCCCTGTAACGGGAGCTCAGGCGTTCCGCATCGAACACCGGCCCAGTCCAATCCACGAAAGTTTCGATGTCGCGAGCCTTGTTACGCAAACTCTGGAAATACCGCTCGCCCCCGCCTCCCATGGCCACGTCCCATGGACCAACCACTCGAAGCTTCCAATCATGGAAACCCATCGAGAGAAGACGCTGGAAAGCCTCGATCAACAAATGAATCCCCTTCTCGGGGTGTATCCGCCCGACGTACAGAATGCACTTCAACCGCAAATTGCCTGCCGGCACTCGTCCGATTTTCGGTACGAAGTTCGGAATCGTTTTCACCCTCGACGCTAGTCTCGGAGCCTCGCGGCAGATTGCTTTGTGGATCACGCTGGAAACAGTTTGTAGCCGAGCCGCCCGACCATATAGCTTCATCTGTCCCCTTGGATAGCGTTGCACGTGAACGTAGATTTTTCCCTTTCTCGCATCCGACACGAGCACGGGTAGCCAGAACGTATTTGTCACCAGGATGTCGGCTTCTGGAAGCACTTTCAAGACACGGCGCGAGTAAATCAGATCCTGCCACTTCAACCGGACCAAGGAGCTTGGCGTGTCGAATCCAGGCACGCGGACGTGACGCACGCCCTCGATGCAGTCTTCGCGCCCCATCGTCCCGTGCTGCCGAGAAACGTGAGTAACCTCATGTCCCCTTCGCGCAAATTCCTTCCCCAAAGCGAACCATATCTTCTCCACCGCGCCACCTTGGATAGGTGGAACAGGCAAGAACGCGCCTTGCACTATCGTTATTCGCATAAGGCGCTTTTGCAGAGAGCCAGAGCGTTGTGGTGCCTGGCTACTCGGCGCCGTAAGGCTCGCAGGGTAAGGAGCCCGGACATGGACCTCCCTCTCTTAGTCAAAGAGTCTCCGGATTCGTCCTGGCCAATCCAGCCGCAGCCCCTCGCGAGCTTGCCGGCCCCGGGCGCGCACTGCCTGGGCAACACCGAAAAAGATGCTTAGGCGCAGACCGCGCAATGTCGGGGAGTAGAGGTGCACTGTGCCTTCCTCATAAACGAGACATCCCAGACGGCGATTGTGCTCCTGGCCGCCTTCTCCCAAATCCATTTGCTCGACGCCGGCAGCGGACAGACTCTCCATCGCCCATGCCGTGAGCAACGATCCCACCGAGAAGCGAGCTAGGTCGGAACGGTAGCCGGCATGCTGGCAGTAAAACGTCTGCTGGTGGTGCTGTCCGACTAAAAACGCAACGGGCGATTCTTCAACGTACATGACAAAGATACGGAGCCATCCCCGATTAGCACAGAACGCAAGTTTCTGGCTGTCGTACACAGTGCCCGGCGTGCAGCCGTCAAGATGGCGCTGCCAGGTGGTGAGACGTACGGCGGCGGCATCGCGCAGACCAGTTTCCAGTTCTGCAGGGTCGGAAAAACATTGGAACCGCACCTTGTCCGGAAACGCGCGCTGCAGGATGCGAGTTTTTCTCCGCACTTCCCTTCTATTTTTTCCGGCAAGCGCCCGTGGGCGCTTGCCTTGAGGCGCCGTTAGCGGAACGACCGAATAACAAAAGGTATGGGGAACGCGGTGCTTCATCAAAAGACCCGGCACTGCTTGGATCTCGCGAAATAGTTCCGATTGCAGCGGCAAGCGTTGAAAGCAAAGCAAGTCCACGCCGCCCTCTCGGAGAGCGTTGCGCAGTCGCAGGGCCAACAGCTTGTCAATAGCTACGGACCGCCGGCCCATTCTGCCTCCTGCGATTACTTCCAATACCTTGGCTTTGGGACCACGGATGTGTACAGATGAGACAATCGTCGAAACTCTGCATTTTCTGATTCTCCCCACCAACAAGGCCTGCGGAATGCCTCGCTGGTAGACTGTGATCACGTACGGGTGAAGTATTGTCGAATCGCTGTTCAAGATGTCTAGGTAATAGTCGAGGTCGGTATTCAGGTTTTGTGTCCACTGCATCCATATTGGTCTTAGCGCCTCGACTGCCGCTAAACTGTCGGCGATTTGCGTCGAGAGCTGCTCGGATGCCTCGTCAGACGGGCAAGCCTTGGATGACTCTCCGGCCGAATGCTTGGGAAGCACAAGTGATACATCCGAAAACGCTTCCGTTATGTTCATGGGAAGGGCCGGCTAATTCGCTGAGGTGACGTTGGCCAGGACCGCTTGCAGGATTCCGGCGGCTTTCGTGATTTCAAATCTCCGCTCGAAGCATTGGCGTGCAAGTTGACGCAGGTGCAGCCTGCTCGCCTCAGGCAGATCTAAGTAGGAACGGAAGAAGTGACAGGTGCCTAAAAGGTTGTCCTCCGACACGATGCCGGCGCCGTCCGCTTGGATTTCACGCCAGATATTGACTTTGTCTGAGATTAGCGTAGGAGTGCCTGCAGCCAGTGCTTCAGCCACAGCAATACCAAAGTTCTCCTGGTGCGAAGGCAATACGAAGACCTCGGCTGCGCGTAGCGCTCCCCATTTCATGGCACCGGTAAGCATTCCAGTCCAAGTGAGCCGTGACGTAATTCCGAGCCCCTCTGCAAGGTGCTGGAGATTCCCCTGCCACCCCACCTGGTCCGGGCCGGCGACTACGAGGTGCCATTCGGAATGCTCAGCCAGTACTTTGGCAAAGGCCTGAATCAACAAATCACAACCTTTCTTAGGATGGATCCTCCCCATAAACAGCGCCAGTTTCTTGCCGCGCAGTTCGGGGTAGCGGCCGAAGAATACGCCGACTTCGATTTGCGGATTACCGGTTGGCAATGCAGTGCCGTGGTTCACTACAACTTCGTTGCAGCGATACAGCCAAAATGACTGGCGGGCCAGCACACGCTCTTCCTCGCAAGTGAAAAGTACGGCCTGAGCATCGCGCAGTACGCGATAGTCCGCCCATGGCCAGTACATCCATTTCTTCAGGTGCTTGAGAGGATACTGTTTCTTGAACCAGGGATCGAGCATGCCGTGGGTGAATACGACGTAGGGCGTGCTGGAATTGCGCAAGGCGCACCAAGCGGCAAAACTGTGAAACTGCCAGATTCCGTTTACGATGACGGCATCATAGCGGCACCGGTTGGCGCGAAGCCACGGAATGATCCGGGGGCTGAAGGCGTACCCGAGCGTCGTCGGACCGAGAGCATGAACCCGCAGAGGGCACTGATTGAGATAAGCAGCGTCCGGGGGGTCGAGAGATGCGACTTCAACTTGATGCCCTTGGCATACCAAGTTACTCCCGAGCTGGTTGACGCCCTCAATCGGCCCACCACCGGCAGGATTCACGGAGCTGATGATGTTGAGGAGATTCATATTCTTCAGTGCGTGTGCGGCGCTCCTGGAAGAATGTCTTATATACATGGCCAAGGTTCCGGGTGCTTTGCAGGTGAGGATTGCAAGCTGAATCAGTCGACAACTCCAGTCTGTCGTTTAAAGTAAGCTGCGTCAGGAGACAGGCGCTTTATGGGGCGCGCCGGAGTGCCAGCGTAGATCCAAAAAGACTCGCTATATTGTTTGTTCAGGAGCGACTTCGCTCCAAGCACGCATTGACTGGGTAAAGAACTGCCTCCTAAGAGCACACAATCCGTTCCTATGAGGGAATAGTCCCCTACCGTAATTGGAGCTGACGATTGTCGACAACTGTTCAAGTCAATACTATGCGTCAAAATCTGTGATCGAAACCCTGCTAGTGTCGAAAAGGCGCCAATCGTCACCGTGTTCGTGCAATCGATAAGGTGGCGGTTCGTGATCGCAGAGTGCCGGCCGAGGATGAGCTCAGGTTTTCGATCAAGTTGGTGGGCAAAGTGCTTGTGAGGACCAAGAGGAAATCCCGTAATCCAATTTCCTTTCCCGATGGTCGCACCTTCCTTCAAGTGCAAGAGCCTTAAACCCTTACAGACAGTCAGCGTTCCAATTCGCGAGTCGCAGTCCATAATCAGTCGTTCAGGCATGACCCATGCGAAGCCGATGCGACTCTTAGCGTGAAGCTGGTAGCCAAACACCACAATCAATGCCTGCCGTCGAAGCGACCATGGCAATAACATGGAAATCAGATATAGACATTTTTTCATAGCCTGCGCTAACAACGATTGCTGATGACCTCCATATAAAGTGCGATGTATTCCGCAATCATTTTGTCAGGCCGAAAGCGTTCGGCATTCTGTAGTCCCGCGCACCTCGACGCGGTCCACTCCTGCGATTCACGCGCGAGCCGGACGATGTCAGCAGCAAAACCCTCTTCGTCATCTACGGCACGTGATAGAACGGCGTCCGACACAATCTCTCTGAAAGGGGGGCACCGGCTGCAAACAATCGGGCAACCGCAAGCCTGCGCTTCCACGAGTGGCCACCCAAAACCCTCGAACCGCGAGGGAAACAAAAAGACAAGGGCAGAATTGTAAAGGGCTTCAAGAACCTCATTGGTTGGCTTTTCGACGACAATAACCTTGTCGAGGACACCCAACTCTCTGGCCAGGCTTTCCAGATCCGCCGAAAGCTTAGGACCCACCAGCACCAGGTCGACGTCAACAGAACGTAAGACGTCTGCGAACACTCTAATCACAGCATCTCGATTCTTGCGTCGGAGATTAGAGCCAACGTGCAGCACGAACTTTCGGTATCTAACTAATGGTAGCTGAACCAACCGATGCCGCACTGTTTCATCAGGCAGTACTGTATAGGGATAGCTTAGTCCATTAAGAATCACCTGCAGGAAGTGACGATCAGAGCAGACTATCCGCTCCACATCTCTCAACGTTGCATTAGAAACGCAAGCGAGCCTGTCGGCGCGTCGCAGACCCGCGACAATCCAGCGCTGAAGTAGTTTCCCCGCCGCGGACGCGGGACAATCCGTATCTTCACCCAATGCTCCCCGCACAGCCAACATATCATGGCAGGTGACGACAACTGGACGTGGGCCTACATAGGAGGTGTACATCGCATTCGAATGATCACATATATGTATAACATCAGCCCAACGCGCCGCCTTGGCAAGAACGGTGGGAAATAACGCAAACTTGTCAATATAGCCCAGCCACTTGCTTAAACTTCGCTCCGCCACAGGCAGATAGCTGGCCAGGGGACGCGGCCGGCTGATGCGTACCTCATGACCGGCTTGGGAGAGGCCACGTTGCATCAAACCGGCAAAGCGCAGCATGCTCTCTTGCCCATCGCTTAAATAATTACCTACCAGCAGAACCCTCATCCAGAAACCCTCTCACCCGGGAAAGCAAAAGACAGAGTTCGGGACAGAATAAACACTGGAACAAGGAGCACCGGAAATGATAGAGAAGCGATGATTCCTGACAAAGAGGATTCGACGATGCTGTGGTGGTACGACGCTATGAACCACAAGAACCACAACGTTGAAGCTGTCGGTTGGCGCTCCCACCTTGCGTTTCCAAGGAATATCCTGATCCAATAGTAAAACATCGCGAAAAAGATTGGCGTACCGACCGAAACGCCTGCGAAGGAAAAGGCATTGTATAGATTCGCCATCACCCCGTAAGAAAGCTGTGTGACGGAATCCGAGGAACCTACTTCCCCGACAATGTGTCCCAAGTAATTGCCCGCCTCAAAAATCGGCTTTTTCGGATATAGGAAACTCGGTGTGGCCAATTTGAAGCCCCACGTAATGGTCTCCCACCCAGTGTAGGCTCGCTGTCGTTCGGTGGCAGCGATTAGCCGATCCGCTTCACCGACCATTGCCAACCGGTTAAAGGGGGAAAGCGACCCCGGGCCGAAGTAAGATCCTTTACTTACTCGATCGGTTACGCTCGAGCGAAAACTGCTATCACCAGCGATTCGCAGGAACGCGTCCTTCGTCACTTCCGCGCGCTGCTCAAATGCTCCCTGTCGGCCGCCGTTATCGCGTACATACTGCGAATAAGGAAATACAATTACTCCGTAATAAATCACTCCCATAGACACGAGCGACCAGAGTTTGGGGTCACGCCAGCCGTAGCGCAAGAAGCCAACCACAAGGTAAAATACCAGCGGTTCGATCGCGTCCTGCTTAGTTGTGCTGAAGATTCCTACCACGCTGGTCCAAGCCAATAGACCCAGAATTGCCGGATGTGTCATCCATAACCTTGCTCGCGTCCGCCACAGGTACAACATCGGAGGTATGATCGAGAATGACATCATGGATGCAAGCGAACGGGCAATCCCCAGCCAACCCCCGGTTTGAAGGCCCTCCCCTCTTGCGGCTGGAATAAGTGAAACGAAATATCCTGCATAACTGAGAACGAACAGAACAATAGAAAGGGATAGAAGCATGCCGTCGCTGAGTGCCCGGTTTATCGACAAAGACTGCGTGCAAGGTAGGTACGCCTGTGCCAGCGTGCCCACAAAAAGGCCGGCAAAACCTATAGCCATTACCAATGCAGTAGCCGCAGGCGCATTCAAGCGATCGTCAGCCGGTTGCATGAAGAGGATTTTAGTGGCAATCCCGAAAAGCAAGAACTTTCCAATTAGTATGGCATTGAGGCAACCAAATGCGGATGCCAAGCCACCACCTGCCAAAACAGAGAGCAACCCAAAAAGGATAGCGATCGCAAATAGGGAGGCGACCAGCGCATCGGTGCCCACCATCAATTGGCCGGTCAAATAGAAGCCCGTTACTACGAGCACTAGTGTTAGCTGGTTTCGCGTTAAAGACATAGTATCGGGGCGAGATCTTGTTGGGACCAAGGCACTTGAAGTTTCATCCGCCCACCCTTTTGTGACAAGCGCTTTGCGCTCGTGAGATTAAAAGCAATCTCGGAGCAACAGACAAGAGCTCTTTCCACTTAGAGGCACTCGATGAGCAACAGGTGCTGCTTCGTCTACCCCTGATTCCTTGCTCGCCGCTGATGATATAGACGAAGACAAATTCACAATGAATGCAACTTCGGACGGGCTAGGGAGCGCGGTAAATGGCGGCACCGGCGGCGGCGGGTAGGATGCTTTCCACGTCGCGCAGGGCATTCTTCGGACCGCTGCCTGGAACGAAGAGAATGTCGCCGTCTGCAAGCAATTCATCTTCGGCTTTGTTGGCCAGGATTTTCTTGAGCGGGACCGGGACTTCTTTCCGAACACCGCCGGTCTTGCGAATCAGTTTGGCATGATTCAGGGAGGCGGTTCGATTCGTACCCTGTGCCAGGGCGATGGCCTCCAGCACTGTCAGACGGTCATTGTTCTCGATGAGAAAACCGCCCGGCTTGCCAACATCGCCAACGACATAAACGATGCCCGCGTGCGAAACCATGATGGTATCGCCCGGCCGCACGTCGACGTTGAAGGCAGCGGTGCTGCCAGGTTTGCTCTCAATTTTAACGATGACCGGGTGGTCAGGATCGTCACGATGCGTAACGGTGACGTCCTTGCCGGCGCCCGTGGTTTCACCGCCAGCCGCAGAGATGAGATCGAGAAGCCCGTGGGCTCCGAGCAGAGGATAGACGCCAGGGTTCTTCACTTCGCCGAGAACCGTGACTCCCTGCGTGGAAAATTCGAGCACAGTGACCGACACATGGGGGTCTTTGAGAACGTCGGTTTCGCGAAAGCGAGCTTCGATCGCCTGTCCCGCCTGCTCTGCGGTCAATCCCAGGACAGGGACAGTTCCAACCACGGGCAACGTGACCTTGCCTTGCTCGTCCACGCGGAGCTTGGCGGAAAGCTCTGGTGTATCGAAGACGTTCAAGTCGAGCAGATCTCCGGCTGAGATTTGTAGAGCATGGATCGCGGGAGGAGAAAAAGGAACGGACGCCGCCGGCATGGAATCTCCCGCCAAGACTTTCTGGGCCGACACCGGCATGGCGCCAATCGACAGCAAGGCGAATACAACCAATGATTTTGACATTTTGGCTTAATCCCTGAGCTAGTTATTGTTGGCGGAAGCGCTCTGGCGGTTACTGGCTAGTTCCTTGTAAGCCTCTGGGTATTCGTAGTAGTACTCCGGATGCCGTAC
>Ga0187871_10001127_pt1 | contig 23732 bp, 24 predicted proteins | sample June2016WEW_16_1_FD_132988 | JGI IMG/M metagenome (GOLD analysis project Ga0187871, IMG submission 132988) | Peatland microbial communities from SPRUCE experiment site at the Marcell Experimental Forest, Minnesota, USA - June2016WEW_16_10 | ecosystem: Environmental > Terrestrial > Soil >...
AGCCGTACAGGGTATGGGGTGGTCAATATTGGACGCCGGTTTCACCCCGAACCTGGTCAGAATTGCACGCCGGTTCACACTACACGGTCGATGCGGCAGCGCGAGTCATTCGCTACACCGCGGTTCGCCAGATCGCGGCAGATGAAGAATTGACGATCAATTATAACTCTGCAAATGGTCATTGCGCAGACGCGGACGATCTCTGGTTCGAAAGACACGGAATGGAACAATGTCCCCGTTTACAAGGTGATTGACCTGACTGGCGGATGGCAACTGAGCGCAATGCATTCGGGGGCTATTTTGGCGTCAGCAAGCGCGAGCACGTTTCGCAGATCTCGTGATTCGCCTTAGCTAATCTTGATAACATATTTTATCAATAGTAAACTTCGCTTGAATGAACCCCTATCTCCCCTGGCTGATCGCCTTCCTTGTGATCGTCGCCGCCCTCGCGGCCGCGATCCCCGGAGTTCGGCGGAGCGCCGCTCTTAGGCTCGACAAGCCCTGGCCGCTCGAGGCGAAGCATCCCTTGCTCACGGAACCGGAGCGCATCCTGTATGCACGCCTGGCGCAGGCCTTTCCGCAACAGATCGTGCTCGTCCAGGTGCAGCTCCTGCAGGCCCTTCGATTCAAACGCGGCGCTTGGAATGCGGCAATCGCCAATCGAATCAGCCAGCTCTCGGTAGATTTTCTGATCGTGAAGCCCGACACGAGCATCATCGCCGCGGTTGAGCTCGATGATGCCAGCCATGCACGCGCAAAGCGCCAGGCGGCCGATGCGCGTAAAGCGCATGCCTTGAAGTCCGCCGGCATTCCCCTCGTGCGCTTTCGCGTGAAGCACATGCCCGATGTACCCTCGATCCAGGCCGCCTTCGCGCAAGCGAGTGGAGAGCCTACGTGAAATGCAGCGTGTGCGTGAAATGCAGCGTGTGCGTGAAATGCAGCGTGTGCCCTTGGAGGTCTTCACCATGCCCGTGAATAAAATTTCCCTCACCCTCCAGGTTGCGAATGAGGCCCAAGCGCGCGAGCTTCAGGAGGCGTGGGAGGAAATCGTCTCGGGCAAGAAGCTCGTGCGCGCCGAGGCCCTCGATCACGGGACTGAGGCCATCATGGAACGCGCCCGGGGGGCGCTCCAGGTCATCGAGACCGTGATCCGCCAAAACCCGACCACCGGCCAAGCCGGGCGCCTGGTGCGATTTCTTGCCGCGATCTACAACGGCTACGATTTCGCCTTTGACTTGACCGAGCTCCGGGGGCTCGACACCGAACTCGCGAACGCGTGCCTCGATTATTTGAGCTATGACCGGCTCGCCAAGCGCGAAGTGCACCATCACCTCTCAGGCGGCGATGGTGAGCTGCAAGGCTGGATCACGGATTACGCGGTTGAGCCGCGTCTTACCCTCGCTGAGAGCCACGCCCGGGCCTTCGCGAAACTCATGGAAGAGACGCGCCGATCGCCGAATGAGCTCCTCAAGGAGGCGATCGATCTTCTCCTCGAAGCTCATCGACGCAAAGCGTCGGCGCCGAAGCGATGAGTCCCACTGCGAAGAAGCCGCGCGAGGCGACGCCGGCGCCGCGTCCGAAGTCCAAAGCGACCCACAAGTGGCTCTTTCCCTCGCGCATTCGCCCAAACGCCTTCAGCTGGAAATCCTCGCGCGTGGCGGTGGACAGAATCCGGGAGGCGGTCGGAGAAATCAGCGCCGTTGCGCGTCACGACACCGCGCTTGCGGCCGAGGGCGCGGTGCGCTTGATCGAACGGCTCTCCCCGGCCCTCGAGCACGTCGATAGTTCTTCGGGCGCGCTCGGGAGCGCGGTCAATGGCGCCATCGAAACCCTGGTGCCGATCATCGCGGGGGCAAAGGTCTCGGAGACGGTGCGCAAGCGATGGCTCGACCGGCTGTTCGCGGCCCATGAAGCGGACGAAATCCCATATATCGAGATCCTGACCGACTACTGGGGCGAGCTCTGCGCGAGCCCTAAGCTCGCGAGCGCCTGGGCGGATGAGCTCGTGGGCATCACCCGTCTGGCCTTGAGCCCCGACAAGAGCCTGCGGGGGCACTATCACGGGACCACGGCGTGCCTCGATGCACTCCTTTACGCCCGCCGGTTTGCCGAGCTGTATGACATCCTCAAAGTTGAGAAATTTTGGCACTACAAGCGCTGGGCGGTGAAGGCGTTGGCCGCCGAAGGGAAAACCGATGAGGCAATCGCGCTTGCTGAGGCGAGCCGCGGCCCCTGGACGAGCGAGACCGATGTGAATCGCTTGTGCGAAGGAATTTTGCTCTCCGTGGGCCGTGCCGGGGAGGCGTATCGCCGGTATGGACTGTATGCCCATCGGGCGGGGACGTATCTCGCGACTTTTCGGGCGGTTGCCAAAGCGTATCCGAGCATTCCGCGCGATCAAGTCCTCGCGGATCTGATCGCCCTCTCTCCCGGCGATGAAGGCAAGTGGTTCGCGACCGCCAAGGAATTGAAACTCTACGAGGTCGCCCTCAAGCTCGTGCGCGAGTCGCCCTGCGATCCGAAGACGCTCGCGCGAGCGGCCCGAGATTTCGCCGAGCGTGAACCCCGTTTCGCGCATGGCGCCGGGTTCGCGGCCCTGTACTGGCTTGTTCGCGGCCAAGGTTACGAGATCAGCTCGATCGATGTGTGGGGCGCTTATCACAGCACCTTGAAAGCCGCCGAGCAGCTCGGGACCTTGGACGACACGAAGACCCATGTCCGCCAGCTCGTCGCCCAGGAGGTTCAAGGCGGCTTTGTCCGGCAGATTTTGGGACGGGAGCTCTCCCTCGCATGAACAAATCGTTCCTGGAGGGCTCGAGCCCGACGAAGCCACGGGAGGCCCTGCCCGCCCGCCGCTCGGCGCCGGTGAGCTCGCGCGCCCTCACGGCGCCCGAATTTCACTCCCTCGGCGAGGTGCCGCCGGCGACCGAGTGGTTTGCAAATATCGATAACGCGCACACCCGCCGGGCGTATCGCAATGACCTCACGGAGTTCATGACCTTCATCGGCATCGCGGCACCGACGGAGCTCCGGCTCGTCACTCGCGCGCACATCCTCGCCTGGCGCAAGGACCTGGAGCGTCGCGAGCTCGCGGGCTCCACCGTCCGGCGCAAGCTCGCCGCCCTCTCCTCTCTATTCGAGTACCTCTGCGACCAGAACTCGGTGCCGACGAATCCGATCAAAGGCGTGAAGCGGCCCAAGGTCGAGAGCTACGAAGGCAAGACCCCGGCGCTCGGGGATTCCCAAGCGCGGCATCTCTTAAAGCTCCCCGCCGGCGATGACTTGAAAGCCCGCCGTGATCGCGCCCTCCTGTCTCTGCTGCTTCACCATGGACTCAGGCGCGAGGAGCTCGCGCAGCTCACGGTGCATGACATTCACCTGCGCCGCGGGGTACCGCACCTACGCATTCACGGCAAAGGCGGCAAGCTTCGCCACATCCCCTTGCATCCCGGCACTCAAGGCCTGCTTGTCGATTACCTCGAGGCCTCCGGCCACGCCGGCGACAAGACCGCCGCCCTCTTCCGCCCGATCCGCAACAACCGCACCGGAGAGCTTGGACGGGCGCTCTCCACGGACGGAATTTACAAACTCGTGCGTGGCTATGCGCAGAAGCTCGGCGTCACGATCGGCGCGCACGCGCTGCGCGCCACCGCGGCGACCAACGCGCTCGAACACGAGGCCGATATCGCGAAGGTGCAGGAGTGGTTAGGCCACGCCAACATCGCGACCACGCGTCTCTACGATCGGCGCAAGAATCGGCCGGAAGACTCGCCGACGTTCAAAGTGAGCTATTGAGCCGCTTTCTGAGAAAAAGCGACCGCATAGGAAGCCCCAGGAGCGGGGATCGCCGAGGTACCCGCTACATCGGTATTCCAGAAACAGTGCAGATCTGTTGGATTACTGCCGGGGATCGAGCTCTAAAGCAAGCTTGTCGGTGATATTTGTTGCGTGCTGCAGTTGGACGTGCTTTTGAGAAGACCAGCCGATGATATCGACGTGACTCGGAAACGGAGGACCGTTCACATCCAGGGATAGCGGTGGCTTTACAAGCGCACACGGCCCACTCGCGCGAGCTTTTATCGTCGGCTTCGTCGCTCCTTCCACATGCATATATCCCAACTGCCAAAGATCAACCGAGGACATCCCTCGCGTTCGAAATATGGAGGTCTCGAGTCGGTTCGATTCTTCATTGAACCTCGGCAACAGCGCCGACGGCTTCACCCTCCCGGTTGTCCGAGCGAAGTGGTCTCGGTTGCGAATGAAGCGGGTGAAGTCTTCGTTAGGCTGCAGCTTTTCGGGTAGCGGCGGCTCGCTGATGGAGCTCATCGAGCGTCTCGACGATAAAAATCGGAACACTTTCTTCAAACGGTTCCACGCCATGACGCTGGCGCCCCTCCCCTAGTAAACCTGCAAAGCTCAATTGGCCGGCCCCACTTACACTCACGGTAAATACGTGGCCTGGACCCAAATCCCACACCAACGAGATATCCCCATCGGGATCAGCCGCGGCCTCGGGCGCGCCCAATCGGAACGGAAGTTCATCGACGAACCGCTGCGCATGACGCTTTGCACTCTGTGAGACAGGCTGCGCACCGTACCCATCCCAATTTTTAACGCTGCACTCTAGAGCAATTCGCTCAATCTCCGACTTGGTGGCCGATCGCCAGTCGGTTGCGTTATTGCGTGCGTGGTTCCTAATGTCAGCCAGCATATGAGCGAGCCTGCTGTTGGCGTCGCTGGCGCCCGAAGAAATCACGAAAAACACCGGCGGGTCGTGTAGGGCGTATGGGGTCATTCGTAAAGTTCCGCGGCAGCTTCTTCAATCGCGCCAAAGAAGAAGCGGTTCTTCAGATTACGTAGTTGGCCTAGGAAACTCCACACCTCGGCGCCGTTCGGGTGAAAATCTGCTTCCCGAAATACATCGATATCGAGAAAAACGGGAACTGGAGAGTCGGCTGGAAATTGCTCGAGCGCCTGGGTAATGAGTGCAGTCGCCCCTTCCTCGTGAACGACGAAGCGCTGTAAGAAACTTGAGATTGTCTGCGGGTATTCAGGCGGCATCGACGGCAGGCCTTTTAGGTACGTTTTGAATCGGTCGCCCGCCTGCATGGGCAATCTCAAATTATTGATAAAGCGCGTACCCGCTCTATGCACGCGAGTCGGCGACACGCAGGACTGGTAAATGCTCCACACGCGGCGCGCTTCCGTGATGAGCAACTCCCAGGATTCATAGGGCGCGAGGCGACTGAACGTGAATCCTTCGGTCGTAAACTGTGCAACATATTTTTCGTCATCGGAGTGCAGACGCATACCCAGCCGCGTGGTTTCACTCACCAATGGCTTTGCTTGCGGCGATTCTTGCAGATTGATTGCCATGCCAAAATTGCCCCGAAAGATTGGGCCTTTTGTCTGGTAGCCAAACTCCTGTTTTGCGAGAGCTTGTTCAAGGGTTTCAAAGGTCGTGCGGTCGGGCACGTGGACCTTTAAGTCGACGAGTGCCTCGACGATGGGGGCGTTTGATAGGTGTCGGATGCGTGCCATGAAAGTTAGGCGGGAACTCCGCTTGAGCTCGTGGCTTTGATGACTATGGAAGGTTGAGTGTGCTTCAGCACGCAATCTACTCTGCGGACTTCTCGAGTGTGGCCACGGCTTCCTCCAATAACTCACCAAGCGGCACGTGGCGGGCATCGGCTAATTTGTAGAGCCGTTCGATAACCTCAGGAGTAGCCTTGATGTTGATTTGTTGGTTGCGTCCGGTCTTATATCGGCGCCCTACTCTCTTTCGAGCCGGACTCTTTGTCGGCTGACGACTGGGAAATCCATTTGCCTCAGCGACTTTTTCGATCTGCTCTTTCGGAACCGGAGTGGAAGCCTTGGGTTTCGGCTCGAAGGTCGGAAGGTTGCCCACGTCCGCAAATGGGTTGGCGCGACTCATGTTCATGCCACCTTCGCAGACTCATCCGATTTCGCGGCGGTCGATGCAAGCCCGTCGATTATTTCGAGGGCGAATTCTTGAACGTTCGCCTGCGCCTTATCGAGGTTGGCCACTTCCGCCGGGTCCAGTCCTGCTAGGGTTTGACGAAAAGAAAACACTGCTCGAAATGCCTCACGGTCATTGAGTTCGGTCTCCATCACCGGAACACCCACCTCGATGAGACCCTTTTGGATGTGCGACATCGTGCGCGTGCGGATCACGGGATTGGTGCGCGTGAGCAATACCGCATAGGGAAGCGCCCTCCCCGTCATTTTTTCTCTCTGCTTGATGACTTTGATTGCACGACTCGCCTGCTCCGCGTCCAACTGCGATCCTTGAATTGGAATCAATGCAAGGTCTGCTTGTGAGACCGCAAGCACGACGATCTTGGCCGCGGTGCCCTCGAGATCCACCACTACAAGGGGTGTTTTCTGTGCGGCTTCCTCAATACGTTCAATGATGTTTTCCTCATCGACATCCGAGAGCACCGACAACCGCGGCGGTACATTACCGCCGGCGGCCCATGCCTTTATGGGGCGGTTGGGGTCGGCGTCGATTACGGTCACGTCGTAAGAGGAGGACAATTGGGTGGCCAGCAGCAACGCGGCAGTAGTCTTGCCGGCACCGCCCTTCGGACTTACGAACACGATTGTAGGCATGCTTAAGATACCAGATAGCTACCAAGTAGCTGAAAGATAACCGATAGCTAGCCAGATAGCAATGGATCCTATTTAGTATCTTAATGACTTCACTCTCATAGGACTGATATCATTGACTCCTAGTTTGGAGGATATGCAGTCATGGCAGTCGTTACTGTTCGCAATTTGCCCGCCGAGACGCATCGAGCACTCAGGGTGCGCGCCGCCCAACACGGTCGAAGCACCGAGGCCGAGATTCGAGAGATTTTGGAGGAGGCCGTTAGGCCCGCCGAGCGAATCAAAATCGGCTCCGAGTTGGCGGCTTTTGGACAAAGCCTGGGCGGCATCGAGTTGGATATCACACGCGACCAGACTCCCGCAGAACCGGCCACGTTCGAGTGATCGTCCTCGACACCAATGTCGTCTCGGAGCCGATAAAGCCGAACGGTCACCCGGCCGTGCGGGCTTGGTTGGATCAACAGTCGGCCGAGACGCTGTTTCTCACGACGACGAGTCTGTCGGAGCTGCTATTGGGCGTTGAAATCCTGCCGGCCGGCAAACGTAAGGAGGGGCTATCCACCGCTCTCAACGAATTGATACAGCGCCTCTTCGAATCGCGCATTTTGCCTTTCGACCAGGAGGCCGCGCGAGCCTATGCGCCCTTGGTGGCTCGAGCACGCTCCGTCGGGCAGACGATCTCGGTGGCCGACGGCCAGATCGCCGCCGTTGCCACCCAGCATAAATTCACCGTCGCCACACGAGATGTGGGGCCCTTTGCAGCGGCGGGTCTTTCCGTCATCAACCCCTGGGAGACGGCATGAGCGACGATCGGCAGCGTCCGGACAGCGGACTGAAACCCATCCTTGAGCTCCTACCGAAGAAGCTCAAGCCCCCAAATCCGATTCGCGATCGACTACTGTCGGACCCCTTTCTAGTCGATCCCTCGAACGACGGTCCGATCCTCTACCAACACTCGGTTCTCTGCCAAACCTGCTTACCGTACCGGGACCCGGGCAACGACATGCGCACGTGGGAGCGCATGAACGGATTGGTCAGTCTCTTGGTTGCGGCCGGCCAGGCCTTCAACCCTGACACCCGTAAGTTCATCGAAGTGGGGCTCCCGTACGGCCCCAAGCCGCGCCTGGTTCTCTACCACCTCAACGCCGAGGCGCTGCGCACCCAGTCGCCCGACATCGAGCTTGAGGACAGTCTCACCGCGTTCGTGAAACGAACCCTGGGGCTCGACCCGGGCGGTCGCAACATTCGCACGGTCAAAGACCAGCTCACCCGGCTGTCGGCATCCGACTTTCGAATCGGAACCGTCACCGGCGAGGGGCGCGCCGTGACCCTCAAAGGCAGCGTCATCGAGGGCTTCGAGCTTTGGGTCACGAAGGACCCTCAACAGCGCACCCTCTGGCCCTCCAAGGTGCAGTTCTCGCCGCGATACTTCGAGAGCCTCATGAAACATGCCGTACCGCTCAATGAGACGGCCGTGGCGCGGCTTTCGCACAATGCCATGGCTCTCGACATCTATACATGGCTCGCACAGCGCCTGCACCGCGTGGAGGAGGGCAGAGGGGTGTTGGTGCCTTGGACTTCGCTCCACGAGCAGTTCGGTCATGGCTACGAGCGCATCCGCGATTTTCGCCGCGTCTTCCTGCGTACGCTCAAGGCGGTCAAGGTTGTTTATCCCAGCGCCAAGTTTGACCTGCGTGAGGGCGGGATGACCCTCTGGCAAAGTCGCCCACCGGTACCGCGACGCTTGTTGCCGCTCGGCCGCTGACGATCACCCTCCGCGCAGCCCATGTGGATAAGTATGTGTTTTCAGCGACTTATCCACGGTCACTTTGTCGCGCCCCCCACGGTCACTTTGTCGCGCTTTGAGGCCAAAAGTCACGGTCACTTTGTCGCGCAATCCTATAGTTAAGAACCTATAGCTTTCCGATAGCTGGCCTCGCGGCCGTGTGGACGGCTCGAAGCGACCCGCCCACACGCCTCGGGCCCAACCACAAATTGATTTAGTTAATGACGGGAACAGGGGAATGGTGCGATGACGCAGGTGAATCTGCAGGAACTCGTCGACGCCCTCGAGTACGTTAGCTCTGCTGGCACCGGACTATGGAGGGCTGCCGCGTACCTCTCACGGGATACCGGGAGCATGTATTTTATCGGAACCGACCTCGAGCCGGAGGAGGTGCACACCCAAGGATTCGAGAGTTCCGATCGGTACGTCGCGGTACCCTCCAAGCAAAGATCTCGATCTCGGCAAGCGCGTCGCGCTCGCCTTCGCCGAGGCACACTTGCCCAAGCAATACGAGCGTATCCGTTCGATCTTTTCGCGTCCGGGCGCTTACGCCCGGTTCAAGGATTTGTGGTCACTTGCCGGCGTGGTACGAATTCGAGCACAACGCTCAACGGGCCGCGCTCTCGGAGTGGTGTAGAGCGCAGGGGTTTGAACCGGTTTAATTCGCGCTTGCTCCCTCGGCCTTCGCTGGCAGATCGAATAGCGCGCGATCATCCGCGCGCGCGATGTTGGGCTCGATCCAGCGATGCAGATCGTCGGTTGAGATTTCGCCGGCCTTGACCCTCTCGAGAACGATGGCGCCGACCAAAATATTGCGCCGTAAGTCTTTGCCGCGCTCGTTTCGGGCGGCGAGGGAGCGCTTTCTGGCATCGATCTGTCGCTGGCGGACCTTCAACTGCTTGACCTTGGCTTCGGCCGCGGCGATTTTCTCTTCGAGCTTGGACATCGCGAACCCTTCCTGAAGTTGCGTCATATAGCCGAATAATTGCTGTCACCTGAGCCGGCCGGAGCTGATCGTACTCGCGAGCCGCGTCAGCAGAAAGAGGGTGGGGCGGAGTAGGGGGGCTGGATTCGAGCTTAGCCCCTCAGTGCTTTGTCATTGGTCCGTCGTCAGTTTTCGATTGCGACGGGATTGCAAGGGGAGTAGCCTGCAAGGCAACGGAGCAAGAAAGCGCACTGATACGTCGCTGCGCGACATGTGCGGGAAGCAGAGGCGGCTCGCGGCCGCCGGGCCACGCGCTTTCAGGGATCATCGGTTCTGTCGTTCAAAAGGAATTAGCGGCACACTTCGATGGCGATCTATCACCAAACCACCAAGATGGTTAAGCGCTCCGACGGGCGCAACGCGGTTGCCGCCGCTGCCTATCGCTCGGGCACGTCGATGTATGAAGAAGCCACCGGCCAGACGCACGACTACAGCAAGAAGATGGGGGTCGAGCACTCCGAAATCCTGGCGCCCGATCAGGCCCCCGACTGGGTGTTCGATCGACAGCGGCTGTGGAATGAAGTCGAGGCCGCCGAGCATCGCAAGGACGCTCAGGTCGCGCGCGAGGTCGAGGTGGGGTTGCCGATCGAGCTCTCAAAAGACGAGCAGGTCGAGCTCCTGCGGGAGTTCGTGAAGCGAGAATTTGTGGCGCGCGGCATGGTCGCGGATTTCTCCTTGCACCTGGACAACCCCGATAATCCGCACGCGCACATCCTCCTGACCACGCGGGATATCACGGCCGATGGGTTTGGGCAGAAGAATCGCGGCTGGAATCAGACCTCGGAGCTTCTCTCCTGGCGGCGGGGGTGGGCGGAGGTGACGAATGAGCACCTGGCGCAGGCGGGGCTAGGGGTCCGCATCGATCATCGCTCGTACAAGGAACAGGGGATCGAGCTCTCGCCGGGGAGGAAGCTCGGGGTCGGACTTGATCGGCACGCCGATGAGCGGCTGCCCTCGTTCTTGACGGACCGAATTGCCGAGCAGCAGCGGATCGCCGGGGCGAATGGGGTGCAGATCCTTGCCGATCCCACCATTGCGCTCAAGGCGATGACGCACTCGCAGGCGACTTTCTCGCATCACGATCTCGCGCGGTTTCTGCACACCCGGACGGACGGGGCGGAGCAGTTCGACAGAGTGTATTTGAAGGTGACCACCTCGCCCGAGCTCGTCGAGCTGGGGAAGGATGATGCCGGCCGGCAGCGGTACACGACGCGGGAGATGTTGGGGCTCGAGCGGGGGCTCCTGGGCGATGCGGAGGCCTTGGCGGGCCGGGCCGGGCATGGGGTCGCGGCCCACCGGCAGCGCTCGGTTCTATCCCAAAACCGCTTGAGCGATGAGCAGCGACAAGCCTTCGAGCACGTGACGGGGCCGGGGGACTTGAAGGCCCTGGTCGGGGTCGCGGGATCGGGCAAGAGCACGGCGCTCTCGGCGATGCGCGAGGCCTTCGAGGCGGAAGGTTTGGCGGTGAAAGGCGCGGCGCTCGCCGGCATTGCGGCGGAGAATCTTCAGGTCGCGGCGGGCATCCAATCACGGACGCTCGCGAGCTACGAGCTTGCGTGGAGCGGGGGGCGAGACCCCCTCACCCCCAATGATGTCTTGGTCATCGATGAGGCCGGCATGATCGGCACGCGCCAGCTCGCGCGCGTGCTCGAGGTGGCCGAAAAGGCGCACGCCAAGGTGGTCCTGGTCGGGGACCCCGAGCAGCTGCAGGCGATCGAGGCGGGGGCGCCGTTTCGGGGGATCGCGGCACAGCACGGGGTGGCGGAGCTCCATCAGGTCCATCGGCAGCGGCAGGAATGGCAGCGGGCGGCGACGGGCGATTTAGCGGCCGGCCGCACGCGCCAGGCGCTCGCGGTCTACGAGGCGAAGGGGGCGATCGTCGCGGTGGAGGAGCGTGCCCAGGCGCGAAGCGCGCTCCTTGCGCGTTGGGCGCGGGATGCTAAAGCGGAGCCGAAGGCCTCGCAGCTCGTGCTTAGCTTTACGCGGGACGACGTGCACGAGCTCAACGCGGCCATCCGGACCTTGCGAGCCCAAGGCGGGCAGCTTGGGCGATCCCAGGAGATCGCCACCGAGCAGGGGAAGAGGGAATTTGCGGTCAATGATCGGATTCGGTTCGGGCGAAACGAGAAGACGCTCGGCGTCAAAAATGGCTCGCTCGGCACTATCGAGAGGATCGAGGACGGGGTGCTGCAGGTGAAGCTCGACGGGCCGTCGGATACACGGGTGGCGGTCGATACTAAATTCTACAAACATTTGGATCATGGCTATGCGACCACGGTGCACAAGTCACAAGGCTCGACGGTGGACCGATCCTATGTGCTCGCGACCCCGCACTTCGACCGACACACGGCTTATGTAGCGCTCTCGCGGCATCGGGAGGCGGCGACGGTGTTCTATGCCAAGGATGATTTCGGGGGCCGCGGCGGGGCTGTAGAGCCCCAAGAGGTGCAAAGCCGGTTCGTCGAGAAACTATCGCGCGCACGGGCGAAGGATCTTGCGCACGATTATCTGGAGCGAGGGGACTCGGCGGCGACGAGCTCGCCGGAGCTCACGGCGCAGCGGGGGCGAACCCAAAAAGCGGATCGGTTCAAAGGCCTCAAGCTCAGCGTGCCGCGTGGCCTCGAAGCCGACACCCACGCGTCCTCCCGGCCGGGCCGCTCGAGCGAGGCGCCGGCGGCGCGGCGCGGCTCCGAACTCATTCGCGCGATCGACGGCTATGCGCGCGCCTACAGCGATGCCGTCCGGATGCATGATCAGAATCTCCCCGTGCTACCGCATCAGCGCGAGGAGATGAAAAAGGCGGCTGCCTCGCTCGAGCGAGTGCGCCCGGGGGCGACCCAGGACCTTTTAAATGCGGTGAAGTACGAGCGCGGTACCCTGCAAACTTTACGATTACCCGCAGGCCCCGAGCGCGCCGGCGAACTCTTGAAGACGCTCGAGCACGAGGCGCGGGTGCGCACGAACCCGGAGCTCAAGGCCGAGCGGGTGGTGAAGGTCTGGCAGGGGCTCGAGGCCGAGCACGAAAAGGCTTGCGGCTACGATCACGAGGGACCCCGTCAGCGGATTGAGAAAGAGCTCCAATCGCTCACGCGGGACATCAAAGCCGATCCCGAGCTGGGGCGTCGGGTGCGACAGCTTCAGATCGAGCTCGGGGTTTCCCGCCGCTTGGAACGAGTGCTCGAGGAGCGGGATCTTAATCGCGCGCTTAGCTTAAGCATCGATCGCGGACGGGGTTTCGGACTATCGCTGTAGAAGGACATGGCCCATGGCGGACACGGATGAGTCTCAATCGGGCGGGGATGCGGCGCAGGCCTTCGAGCAGCTCACCCAAGAGGTCAACGTGCTCCATCACACGGTGGAGGAGCTCGTCGATGCGATTCAGCTGAAGGAACCCCCCGATTACAGTTCGACGCTGGGGGAAATCGCTTTAGGTCTGGGGGCGATCCGCGAGCGGCTCGATCAGATCGAGCGCCATCCGGCGCTTCGGATCGCGCCGGCGCAATTCGGCGAGGCGGTCGCGCAGGCCGGCAGCGGGGCGATGCGTGAGGCGGCGAACCAGCTCGACCAGGCGCGGCGAGATAGCGAGCGCGCCACCCGGGCACTCGCGGAGATTATCGGCTCGGCGCGGACCCAGGATCGGCAGCTCCAATGGGTCATGATCGCCGCGGCGATCGCGCTGGTCGTCGGACTCGGCATGTCGCCCTTTCTTGCGAGATTATTGCCGTTCGGGATCGATGGCCGCATCGCCGCCACGATCATGGGGACGGATCGCTGGAGCGCTGGCGCTGCGTTGATGGCCGCACAGAGTCCGGAGGCCTGGCGCGACCTCAAAGCCGCGGCGGAGCTCCTGACGCCTAACAAACCTGTCTTGGCTGCCTGTCGGGATGCGGCGGTGAAGACCAGGAAAGAACAGCACTGCACTGTCGTCATGCCGGCCCCGTGATTTTGCCGCTGGGCGCCAAGAACCGCGCTCTATCGACTATCGCCTATGGGTGCCTATCGCAAGGACGCCTCGCCACCGCAGACGCGCGATATAAAAAATTCATGAAACTAGTGAGGGTATTTTCGTCCCGATGTCGCTTTCTATGGTGGGCATCTCGATCAGTCGAGGTGATCCTGGAATTGAATGCTCACCGAAAATAGGGGATGTCGAATAGAACAAATCAATCGAGCCTTGCCGTGCTCCGGCTGGCTTGGCGCGAGTGTCATGGTACGTGAAGATGCCCAAGCTCGGCGACTCTCGAAAATTCAATTGACTGCCGATGCGCCCAGGGGTATTTTTCTTTGCACTGTCGCTGCCCAAAGGAATGGCCATGCTCGAAAGAATGACAAGGATGATTGCAGTCCAACTCAAAGAATCGCACGACTGCCTATTTGGCCCCTCCGCCCTCTAGCTGCGGATTGATCGATGGCCACTCCGGCAGGAACAGCCCCATCGCTTACCGTGGGGGTCGCGATAGGAGTACTTTGCCCCTGCATCGCCTCTTGGCCCAACACACCGAATGAGCCTGCAACCAAAGTGGCCACCGATACCGACGCCGCCATGACCGAAAAGATTGTTTCACGCTTGTATCAAGCGACTTTTGGCGCGAGCGAGCGGTGCAAGATGGCGCCGCCTGAATCCGCCGAGGAGTTCAACACGGAATTCAATCGGTTTAGCGCTAAATACCCTGATCTGCTGAGCCTATTGAGGTCATCTCCCTATTACGAGCCAGCGCGTCGCCACTTCCTGCAGGTCACGGCATCGATGACCGTTCACGATACGCCGGAATCGCTCGCCGCAGAATGCAAGGGCGTCGCACAGCTATTGCGAGCGATGCTCGATCAGCCGGAGGGGCAGAAGGCGGCGCTTGAGTATAGAGCCCGGCTATCCCCGAAGTGAGTCTGGGGACGCAAAATCAAGGATTATCATCAGGTGGTAGATAAAGTTATGAGTGCGGCTGCGTCAAATCTGGATCTGGCACGGCTCGACTACGTCAAGCGCGTCATCGCAGAATTTGGCGACAAGATTGCGCCGGAAGTTCAGCGGGATATTTTGGCGCAAAAGGTCACGATCGGGATGCCGCCTTATGAAGCCTATTTAGCGGCGGGGCATTGCGCGCTTGAAGTAATCGCGGATTCAACACGGTGGCCCAAGAATGCCGATCCATATAAGGTTGTTCAGGCGCAGACCCTTCATCCGGATGACAGCCAGATTTGGATGACGTTCGAGAACGGGACCCAATTTCCCGAGAAAGGCCGAATGCGGTTCAGGGTGTTCGTGAAGGGCGGCAAAGTGCTCAGTGTCGAGGTTGTGGAGCCTCGAGCGTGAGCACCGGGATGAATGGCCGGATTCGGTTCAACGTGATATCCGTTGTGCTGCAATTTCTTATGGGTGCATCAATGGCATTAGAAGCTAATACCCGGTCCAAGGCCGGTGTCGAGGACTCCTCAGTACCGCCATTTCTGATTGCCTGGGATATTAATTCGGCTGACAGCTCAATCAGCAAAGTATTCTCCGTAACAGAGCATCGTTATTATGATTTTCTTATTGCCTTTCAGGGGGCGATCACCGGGACATCTACCGAAGAAAGACTCAAGCAATTGAGAGATCTGAATAAGTTTACCGGCGACGGAGGAACCGTGTGGGTCACCAAGGAGTCCGCGGACACGGATAGTCCTGTGGTCGTCTCCGCGGGTACCGACCCCGGCCAATTGCAGGAAGGGATTCGTACTGGAAAATATGTGGCGCGGATGCAGAAGTCGGGCGTGATGATCCCCGTGCATCTTGTCGTCGAATCTCTGGGCACAAGCGGTAGGGACAACGTTGTCGTATACGATCGGATCGTCAAAACGTGGAATATCGAAGCGGGTTCGAAGGATGGAGTTCTCCGTACCATTGCATCGGTGGAGCTGCGGCCAGGTGCTTTCAGAGTGACGGCCACCACGGCTGCGGCGACACCGGTTCCGGCAAATATTCGAACGGCGCTCCGCGTCACATATCGCCCCGACACTCGGGTATCGGACACTAACAGATAAGGAGATCTGCAGATGAGCCAGCCGACTCTTACGGTGTATACAGCGGCGGGAGGAACACCGATCCAAGGTGAGGGCACCTCCACGTTTGGTCATACGTGGTATTCAGTCAATTCGGGAGCGTCCGGTGCGACCACCTACTCCTTTGGATTCGCGCCCGACGCCGCGCACGCAGGTCAGCCGTTTGCGCCTGGACAGGTCTACACGACCGATACTCAGTTATATAACAACGGAAATACAGGCGGACTCTATCAGGTCGTCACAGTCCCCATATCGCAGGCTGATTACAGCACCTTGCTTGCATTCGGCCAGTCCGGAGTAGCAGCGCTGGGCACGCCATCGTTCACGGCGAGTGGTGTAACGTTCGATATGGGCTACTCGGGACTGGGCAACAGCTGCGTTGACTTTGTTTGGTCGGCACTCAGCACGGTCGGCATCCCGTGGCCGGCACATATTCCCGGAACTGATTTGCTGCCGACTTGGAATGCGGCAGATGAGGCTTCCGCACTTGCAGGGTTTGTGGCCGATGGCTCTCAAGGTGTCGGCAAGACCGTCGATACCTATAACAGCGACGGTGAGGTCACGCAGTCGGTCACGTACAGTACCACCGGCAGCGTGCTCTCCACGACCCAGTACAGCACTTCGATCAGTGACGGCACCGTCTCGAGCTCCGCCACTATCAAGAATTCCGCCGGCGAGGACATCGGATCAGCTTCGATCACCATTAACGATACGAGTGGAGCGGCCAAGGACAATACCTCCTCGACTCCGACGGGAAGCACTCAGGATCTTTCGACAACGTCCGGATCAAACATCACCGACACCGTGACAGGACCGGCACCGGTCGAATTGAACGATGCGACGATAACCCAAGCGCCGGTTTTACCGAGAGACGGCGTCGTTACGATGACCGGCAATGACGATCTCGTCGATGTACAGACTGGTGCCTTTGGAAAGCTTGGGTCGCCTTACAGTGCGCCGGATGACGTGAGCGGCAAGGGAGATACTTTCACTGGAGAGTTCGTCACCGCCAACGCCGAGGCGAACGGCACTTCGTTTACAGTGGACTCTTCTTTGGACTCGATTATCGATGGAGACAATTACACGGGGCTGACTCTGACGGCCGATGGAACACCGGGCGGTGCCGGCGTGAGTACTCAAAGTATTACTGGGGTCGGTACTAATTCGACGGTTGACGTGAACCTGAGCAGCGATGATGTAACTGTGACGACCGGCGATACAGTGAATTTTGGCTCCGGTACGCACACAGAGTTGTTGGACGGCAGCAAAGATACGGTGACGGAAGGCAATTCGTCGGACGCGAGCATCGACGGGACGGATGACACGATAAAACTGGGGTCGGGGGACAAGATCCTCGCGGATGGAAGTGGCGATGACGTCGTATCATCCAGTAACGATACTATTGATCTGGAGTCTAATCAGACAGTCACCATTACCGGAACGGACGATAAGATCGTTGGCAATACCGGAGATACTATTGATTTGACTGGAACATCAGATAAGGTTTATGCCGATTCAAGTGATATTGATGTCACCGGATCGGACACGGGTGACGACGTGTATGGGCAAGGTGACACGGGTGACCGAAGCGATTGGGGTGGTTACTATGATCAAGGTGGTGGCTATGGGGGCTACGGAGGGGGCGGCTACGACGCCAAAGGAGCTTCAAAGCCTAGCTCGTTAAAGGGATCCACCGCGTCCTCCGGTATCATGCGCACAGGTTTGGCGGACATTGCACAAATAGGAGCCACGGATCAGCGGCTTGGAATGGATCGCATTGATCTAACCGATGGTCTCATTCGCCCGGCAAATTCAGGATCGAGCATTCTAGATGCCGCTTGGTTGGATGATGAGGCGGCCGGCAATGATCCATTCCCGATTCAGGCAAGCGCAACAACGCCAAAGCCCGCTGGTGTGCGATCACCTCGAGGAGCGGTTGATCAACTCATTCATGCGATGTCCACATGGCCGCCGACCGCTGCATCCTCGATGTTCAATTTCCCGAACGACACGGTCGATGCCGCGTCGATCCCTCTCTTGGCGAAGTCCTCCCCCGAATTCCATCCGACGGTGAATAATCACACGCAAGCGGCGTAATTCTCTCAAAGGCATTGGGCTCGGCGAATCTGCGTGGGTGCTTCGAAAAATGCCGAAGCACCCACGGCGCGCCTTCGCGTGAGAAGTCCACCGTGTTGAGCAAAGTTCATTTCATTTCTGGTTTGCCCCGATCCGGGTCCACGCTGCTGGCCGCACTGTTACGGCAAAACCCCCTCTTTCACACCGACATTACAGGACCGGTGGCCATGCTATGTGGGGTGGTTCATAAAAAAATTGGCGGCACAGGTGAGTTTTCCGTGCTCTTTGACGATAGGCGCTGCGCGCAAATGTTGCGGGGAGTGTTTGAGACCTACTACACACAGGTACCGGGTAGCAGCGTGGTATTTGACACCAACAGGACTTGGACGGGGCGCGCAGCACTGCTCGGAACCCTGTATCCCGAATGCAAGATCATTTGCTGCGTCCGCGACATCGGCTGGATCATCGACAGTATCGAGCGGATGAGAGTCAAGAGCCCTTTGAAGCTGTCCAAACTATTCACCCCACAAACAGGCGATTCCATCTACACCCGAGTCGATGGGTTGATGAATTCCGAAACCGGTCTTATTGGCACAGCTTGGAGCACATTAAGAGAGGCTTGGTTTTCGGAAGCGGCGAAGCGGCTCATCGTCATTCCCTATGATGTGCTCGTGCGCGAGCCGGCCCGAACGCTCCGGCGGTTATATCGGGAAATCGGTGAGCCCTTCTACGAGCATGATTTTCAAAATGTAACGTACGAAGCGCCGGACTATGACAGTAACCTGGGGATGCCGGGCTTACATACGGTGCGCAAGGTCGTGGAGTATCGGGAGCGACAACCGGTGATTCCTCCAGATGTCTTCTCGAAGTATGCAAAAACCCATTTTTGGGCCAACTCTGACCTCAATCCGCGCGGCGTGACGGTCTTCTAGTGTTGTACAACAATGCTTGATCCGTCATCTGACGATATGGGCGACGAGGGCCGATCGTCACCCAATCAGTCAAGCATGGTGTTCGATCCGCACTCGGTGGATTCAGGGCTTCAATGCCTGATACTCATCGCCATGCTGCACGGAATCGCTACGGATGAGGCCGACCTGCGCCACGAATTCGGACACGAGGCATTCACGAATACGCAGATTCTGCTAGCGGCGAAACGCCTGGGACTCACTGCCAAAGCAGCTTCCGTGGAATTGGCGCGTCTTGATCGCGCGACCCTACCCGCCGTGGCAATCAACCAGGACGGCTCCTATGTGGTGCTGGCGAAGCTCGAGACCGAAGGCTCCTTGGGGGGGAAAGTGCTCATCCAACGGCCGGGCCTCGCACCCGAGGTGCTTGCGCTATCGGATTTTATTTCTCGCTGGTCCGGGCAACTGATACTTTTCGTGTCCCGCGCGACCTACGCCCAGGAGATGGCACGCTTCGACTTTAGCTGGTTCATCCCGTCGGTTATCAAGTATCGCCGGCTGCTGGGCGAAGTATTGCTGATTTCCCTGGCATTGCAGATTATCGCCCTCGCAACGCCGGTTTTCTTCCAAGTGGTGATGGATAAAGTGCTTGTTAACCACGCAATCACGACCTTGGATGTCATCGCGATTGGCCTGTTCTGTGTGATCATCTTTGAAGCAGTGCTGAGCACGATCCGCACATATGTCTTTTCTCATACGACGAGCAAGCTCGACGTTGAGCTCGGAGCTCGGTTGTTTCATCACCTGCTCGCTCTGCCGATCGGTTATTTTCACGCGCGCCGGGTCGGAGACTCCGTGGCGCGGATTCGAGAGTTGGAGAACATTCGATCTTTCCTCACCGGCAATGCGCTCACGGTGCTCCTCGATCTGCTGTTTTCATTTGTATTCCTGGGCGTGATGTTTTTGTATAGCCCCAGGCTGACCTTGATTGTCGTGCTGTCGATTCCTGTATACGGCGTGCTGTCTCTGATTTTCACGCCGATCTTGCGCACCAGGCTGAACGAGAAATTCAATCGAGGCGCCGAGAACCAATCCTTCCTCGTTGAGACCGTCGGGGGCATCGACACGGTCAAAGCGATGGCGATCGAGCCGCGCTGGAGTCAACAGTGGGATAAGAACCTCGCGGCCTATGTCCGGGCGGGCTTAAGCGCGACCAATGCCGGACTGGTGGCGGGGGGTGCCGTGAGGGTCGTCAGCAAACTCGTGACCCTGGCCATCATGTGGGCCGGGGCCTGGCAGGTCATGGACGGAAAGATGACGGTGGGCGAGCTGATCGCGTTCAACATGCTGTCGAGCCAAGTGGCATCGCCGGTGTTACGACTGGCGCAGCTATGGAATGACTTTCAACAGGTCGGTATCTCGATGCAGCGATTGGGAGATATTCTCAACGCGCGAACGGAGTTGTTGGGACGGCGCACGCGGCTTCCGCGGCTTCAGGGGAGCATGGAATTCGAGCAGGTCTCGTTTCGTTACCGGCCGGACGCATCTCCGGCGCTTCGAGGCGTTACGTTCAAAATCGCGCCGGGCGAAATCATCGGTATCGTGGGGCGCTCGGGCTCCGGCAAGAGCACGCTCACCAAGCTCATTCAGCGATTTTACGTGCCGGAGAGCGGCCGAGTTCTCATTGACCGGTATGACTTGGCTACCGCCGACACCGCGTCGCTAAGATATCAGATTGGTGTCGTTCCCCAGGAAGGGACGCTCTTCAACCGATCGGTCAGGGACAACATTGCATTGACCAATCCAGGCGCCCCGTTACAGGCGGTAGTTGACGCGGCAAAATTGGCGGGAGCACACGAATTCATCTGCGATCTGCCGGAGGGTTACGACACGCTGGTGGGTGAGCATGGCACCGGCCTATCCGGAGGCCAGCGTCAGCGTATATCGATCGCGCGCGCCCTCATGCACGACCCGAGTATCCTCATTCTTGATGAGGCCACGAGCGCCCTCGACTACGAGTCGGAGAGGGCGATTCAAGACGGCATGGCCAGCATCTGCCGCGGCCGGACTGTGCTGATTGTGGCACACCGACTCTCGGCAGTGCGCCATGCCGATCGTATCATCGTCATGGATCGCGGCGAAGTGGCAGAGCTTGGGTCGCATGAATCACTCGTCGGCCGACCCGGCGGTATTTATGCCCAATTGTACCGCCTGCAAGGCGAGGCCGCGCAGAGTACGGTGAGGTTTGCGTGAGTGTCCGTCTGCGCGCGCTCGCCCTCTGGGACGTCGGTGTACGCTACCGCAACACTATCGCTTATCACTGGCGTCACCGACATGTGGAGAGTGATAAGTCCTACACAGCCGGCGAGGCAGAATTTCTACCGGCATCGTTGGCGCTGATAGAGCGGCCCATTTCACCCACGGCCCGTGTCACCGGCCTGGTACTTGTCCTGTTGGTATTCTTCGCGATCCTCTGGGCCGTGCTCGCTCATGTTGACATCATCGTCACTGCCACCGGGAAAGTCATTCCCAGCAGTCGGACCAAAACGATTGCGTCGGTAGACGTCGCCAGCGTTCGGACCATCAACGTCGTTGAAGGGCAGAGCGTCAGGTCTGGAGACGTGCTCGTCGAACTGGATGCAGGAACCTTCGAAGCGGACGAGCGCAAGGCCGAAGCCGACATCAATGCGGGCCGCCTCGAGATGGCTCGGTCCAAGGCGCTCATCGCAGCGATAGACACCCATCGTCCGCCGGTACTCGCACCGATTTCCGGCGTACCTCGGGAAAAGTACGAAGAAGCCAAGTCTCACCTCACCGGGCAGTACCTCGATTTTCTAGCGAAGCTCACTCAACTCGAGGGGGAGATTACCCGCTATTCGCAGGCCCTGCCGCTTGCTCAGGAACGCGAACGCAACTATGAAGAGTTGGCGAAGACACACGATGTGTCCGCGAATTCCTGGTCGGAGAAGCGGCAGGCGGCCATTGACCTGAAAGGGCAGCTGGCCCAAGCGCAAAACGCCCGCTTGAGCCTGATCGCGGAAACGCGGCGGCAAGCGCTCGACTCGTTGACCGACGCGGACAAGGTGGTGACGAGCGCGACACAGGACGTCGCCCGAGCGACCTCTCATGCCCGATGGTTGACACTTCGGTCGCCGGTCGATGGCTCCGTGCAGCAATTGACGGTGCACACCATTGGAGGCGTCGTGCCGGCGGCACAGCCGCTCATGCTGATCGTGCCTAAGGAGGACAAGGTCGAGGTCGAAGGATACGTCGAAAACAAAGACATCGGCTTCGTTCGGGAAGGCCAGTCCGCCGAGGTCAAGATCGATGCATTTGACTATACCAAGCACGGCATGATCCACGGTCAGGTGGACTCCGTTTCAAAGGACGCCATCGACGATGAAAAGCGAGGTCCGCTGTATAAGGCCAATGTGAGCCTGGATAGCCCGACTATCGTCGTTGACGGCCGCGCGATGGCGCTCACGCCCGGCATGACGGTCCAGGTCGAGATCAAGACCGGTGCTCGGCGGGTGATCCAATACATTTTGAGCCCATTACTGCGGCACCGGCACGAGAGCCTGAATGAACGCTAATGGGGGTTACCTCAAGAAAGGGGCCATTACGTACGTTGATATGGCCCATTGGTGTCAACAGGCGCAAGCGTAAGCCTCGCGGATCCGCGCTTGCTTTCTGTATCGAGGACTTTTGGATTGATCGTAATTCACACCGGAAGGGGAACGCGACGCGCGGGATGCTTTGGCGACGATTGATCATGCTGATATTCGCGGGTTGGTTACCGCATTTCATCTGTCCGTCGCGGGGCTGCCTCGTTCTAAGGACGGAGATTACCCGAAGGATGCCCACATAACGTGCTCGAGGATTCCCCACATCGTGTCCCGCGCATCGCGTTCCTATTCCAGTGTGTTGAGGTTAGCGCGTAATTGAAGTCCTTTTTTGAGGTCGCTTCAAAAATCGACCGCCTACAAAGGCGCTGGAGCGGCGATTGCGCGGCACCCCTTGTGCTCGGTACCCCTAGTTTTCGCTACTTTCACGGGTATGTCGCGGATCGACACGTGGCGACCGATGTCCCAGATAAATCCGGCCAACTCGCGCGCGATCGCAACGCAGACCTTGTTGTGATGTAAGTGCCTCGCACTGAGGCGCCGGTATCGCTGCGCAAGTCGCAGTTGCGCGCGCCAGGCGATGTCGCGGACCACCTTCGGTTGCCCCTCCTGGCGCTTCTGGAGCACAACGCTCATGCGAGCCGCAAAGCGATAATTCCACGCTGCCTCGACTAATATTCGGCGTACGTGACCGTTGCCGGCCTTGGTAATCTTGCCGAGACGGCGCGAGTCACCGCTGGTGTATTCCGAGGGCACCAGACCCAGGAACGACATGAGTTCGCGGGGATGTGCAAAACGCTTCAAATCCCCTAGCTCCGCCACCAAGGTCACGGCGGCAACAAAGTCGATACCTCTCAATGTCATCAATGCCTCAAGTACCGGCTGCATGCGCCAAGTCGTGCACTGATCGCGCAACGCTTCGACCAATCGCTGGACGCGCTCGTTGGCTTCGCTGACGGCCTGACGATATTCGGCAAACGTCGCGTCTTGGGCCGCGTGAGCAAAGGTGATTTTGGCCAAGTAGCGTTCGTGCGCTTGCGTCCAAGAGCTCCTGCCGTAGCGATGGCCGTGCCGCAGTAGCATTGCCTTGAGCTGATGACGTGCGGCAAGCCGCGCTCGTACCGCGTCCACGCGTGCCCGCGAGAGGTCCCGGATCGCCTCATCGCGCTCGTCCGGAACCATCACACTGACCAGCTCGCCGGCGCGCGCCAATTCCGCCAGTCGCACCGCATCACGTCGGTCCGTCTTGACTCGATCGCCGGATCGGCGGGGAATTTTCGAAGGCGCAATCACCTCGCACGCGTAACCTCGCGCTCGTAATTCGCGCACCAACCCGTAGCCGCAAGGCCCCGCTTCGTACACGATTGACAGGTCTCCCGGCCGGCCTAGCGACTTCAGCGATTTGAGCAGCTCCGCCAAGGTCGGCCCCACTGTCCCGACGAACCGACCCGCCGAGCGGCCGGCGCTGGCTCGGCCAATCGCGGTACTCTCTTTGTGCACATCCAATCCGACAAACTCGGTGCTATGCTTTTCCATGGTCTGCCTCCAGTGAATCTTGCAGAAAACGCCGCAACGCGTTCTGTATGTGGCTCGGCGCACTTCGGTGCGCAACCCACGGTAATGGAGGCAGACCTTTTGATCCTAACTATTGCGACCCGCCTCGCACTGGGGGGCCATGATGTCTAAGG
>Ga0187871_10001134_pt1 | contig 23644 bp, 19 predicted proteins | sample June2016WEW_16_1_FD_132988 | JGI IMG/M metagenome (GOLD analysis project Ga0187871, IMG submission 132988) | Peatland microbial communities from SPRUCE experiment site at the Marcell Experimental Forest, Minnesota, USA - June2016WEW_16_10 | ecosystem: Environmental > Terrestrial > Soil >...
CGCCGCTTCGGGAAAAGTGGCATCAGGAAAAACTCTGGAACGGACTCAAGCGCGACCATCTCCAGGTTGTGTCTACTGATCACTGCCCATTCTGTTTCAAGGAACAGAAAGAACTCGGACGCGACGACTTCACGAAGATTCCGAATGGCGGTCCGGGTATTGAACATCGCATGAGCCTGATTTACTCCGGCGGCGTCGCCCAGGGACGTTTTAGCGTGAATCGATTCGTCGAACTTGTTTCTACCACTCCGGCAAAGTTATTTGGCCTGTATCCACGCAAGGGAACGATCGCGGTTGGCAGCGATGCCGATCTTGTCGTTTTCGATCCTAAGCGCAAACATACGATCAGCGCCAAGACTCATCACATGCGAGTGGACTACTCGATGTTCGAAGGCATTCAGGTAACAGGCATGCCCGACGTCGTTCTCTCCCGAGGCCGCATCGTCGTTGAGGGAGATAAGTTCCTAGGCCGCGCGGGACAGGGGGAGTTCCTCAGACGTTCCACGTATTCGCAAGTAAATAGCTAGCACATTCCAAGGAGAACGGATGTTCACCCCATCGAGTCTGAGCATTGCGCTGTTGATGATGATCACGAGCGCCATTTGCTGGGGCTCGTGGGCGAACACATACAAAGGCGTTAAGGGCTATCGCTTCGAGCTTTTCTACTGGGACTATGCCATCGGCATTTTCTTGATCTCACTTGTGCTGGCCTTCACGATGGGCAGCACAGGGCACGATGGGTCCAGTTTCTTGAACAATGTTCGCACGGCGGACTCCTCCAACATCATTTCCACCCTCATCGGCGGCGCGATTTTTAATCTGGCGAATCTTCTGCTCGTGGCAGCGATCGACATGGCGGGGCTCGCTGTCGCGTTTCCTATTTCAATTGGAATCGCTTTGGTGGTGGGAACACTGCTTAATTACATTCTGCAGCCGAAGGGCAATCTCGTGTTTCTGGCAGGGGGCGTGGCTTGCGCGCTGATAGCGGTGATTCTTGACGGCAAGGCATATGGCAGTCTGATCAGTGCGGGACGGTCGGTTTCACGCAAGAGCATCGTAACCTGCATTGTTTCAGGAGTGTTGATGGGGTTGTGGAGCCCATTCACAACTTATGGCACCACGCGGGGAAGCGCGCTCACGCCCTACAGTTCTGTCGTGTTTCTGACGCTAGGCGCGCTCTTGTCGTGTTTTATCTGGAACCTGTATTTCATGAAGAAGCCGCTGGCGGGCGAACCGGTCAACTTCAGCGGATTTTTCACCGCGGCGCCGTCAGGACATCTGCTGGGATTGCTGGGCGGCGTCATCTGGGGAACAGGAACGGTGTTCAACGTGGTCGCGGGCAAGTCCACTAGTTTCGCGATCTCCTATGCCATCGGGCAAAGCGCTCCGATGGTGGCGGCACTGTGGGGGGTGCTGGCCTGGAAGGAATTTGCAGGATCGGGTTCGCGGGCAAAGGTTTATCTCACGCTGATGTTTGTCTCCTACGGACTGGCGATTCTGCTGGTGGCGCGGGCGAACGGGTAGCTATTCGCTGCTGTCATCCTGATAGGCGTTCTTTGCCGTGAAGGACCCAGGCGGTTCCTTGGCCGCAGAAAAATGCATAGGTCCTTTGCTTCGCTCAGGATAACAAGCACTTCAAGCAAGGCTGAATTTCTACTTTCCCTTGATCCGGTTGATAAATAGGTCCAGGAATCGGTCGGCATCTGAGGCTAGGCAAACTCTCGCATTTGGCTTCAGAGCTGTGGCTCCCTCAATCTCGTAGTGGTCTCCGTGTAATACGTTGTTTTCGTTTGAGCCCATGCGGTTCGCCACAGTTTCTCCGCGGGTAAACTCACCCTTGGTTTCCACGTCCACGTGCATTTCTTTGAGCGTGCCCAAAGTCGGATCCAAAGCGATCCCGACCGCCAGCGGATCATACATCGCGGCTCCGCTGTATCCACTCTTCTCGCTGCGGTTCAAATAAAAATCAGCAATCTTGGCGATGAAGTCGCTCTGCGGTCCGTGGGACTCTTGCAGCTGCGCAAGATATTTGCGTGTGATCTGAGTTCGCTCACCTACATCGGAACCAACCATCGTCACCATCCACCCAGCGTTGAACACTATCTGCGCCGCCTCGGGGTCGTTATAGATGTTTGCCTCGGCTGCACCGTCGACGTTCCCGCCCGTGATCGACCCGCCCATGATTACAATGTTATTGACCAAACCCGCAATCGAAGGATCTTTTGAAACCGCCAGCGCAATATTGGTAAGCGGCCCCACCGGAATCAGCGTGATCTCATGCGGATATTTGTGGATCATCTCAATAATAAGATCCGGGCCAAACCTTGGATCAGCCTTGCATTTCGAAGCCGGCAACTCAACGTTGGCCAGGCCGTTTTTTCCGTGCCAGAACTGTGCAGTAATGAGCTTCTGATTCAGCGGATGCTGCGCACCTCGAGCGACCACAACGTCGCAGCGCCCCGCCAAGGAAACGATCTTCAGAGCATTCTCCAATCCTTGCTGTGAATCTACGTTGCCGGGCACTACTGTTAGCGCTTCGACTTTGAACTCCGGAGAATTCAAAGCGAGGATGATGGCCATGGCATCGTCGGTGCCTGGATCAGTGTCAATGATCACTCGCCTCGGCGCGGCTTGAGCAAAGGCGTTCGTGACCAAAAGAACGAATAAGGAAATCAGAAATTGCTTCACAGGAGGTCCTTTCTCGAACGCTGGTCTGGGCTATAGCAGCATGCCCGCGATGGATGCCGACATCAGGTTTGCCATGGTTCCAGCCAGCATCGCGCGTATCCCGAGCCGCGCCAGTTCACCCTTCTTGTTCGGCGCGAGCGCCCCGATGCCGCCGATCTGGATTCCGATGGAGCTGAGATTTGCAAAGCCACAGAGCGCGAAGGTGGCAATCGTGAAGGAACGCGGATCGAGTGTGCCTTTCATCGGCCCGAGCATGGAAAATGCGACCAACTCGTTCAGCACCATGCGCGTGCCGAGCAGAGTTCCAATCACCCCGCAGTCGTGCCAAGGGACGCCGATGACCCAGGCAACCGGGGCAAACACCGCTCCGAAAATCCTTTCCAGACTCTCCGGAAACCAAGCCAGCCAGTGATGAATTCCGCCCATAATGCCATCCGCTAATGCGATCAGAGCCAGAAACGCAATCAGCATGGCAGCAATGTTCAAAGCCATATGCAAGCCATCTGTCGTTCCGCGAGCGACTGCGCCGAGCAGATTTTCTTCTTTCTCGGCTTCCTCTTCGCTTTCGGGCATGACAACTCGTCCGGCCGTCCTCGGCTGTTCGGTTTCGGGCACAAGCATCTTCGCCATCAGAAGCGTTCCGGGGGCGGTCATAATGACTGCACTCAAAAGGTGCTTGGGTTCAATGCCGAAAGCGATGTAGGCCGCCATAATTCCGCCGGAAACGTGGGCCATGCCGCTCGTCATCACGGTCATAAGTTCCGATCGTGTCAGATCAGGCAGAAACGGCCGGATGGTCACCGGGGCTTCGGTTTGTCCCATGAAAATGCTGGCCGCGATGTTAAGCGACTCCGCACCGCTGGCGCCCATCACCCGGGTCATAACCCAGGCTGCAATCTTAATGATGAACTGCATAACGCCGAAGTGGTAGAGCACGGCGAAAAACGCACAGATGAAAATGATCGTCGGCAGTACCTGGAAGGCGAAATAGAAACCGAGATGCGAACTCTGCTTCCCGAGATCGCCGAAAACAAATTGCGATCCGACGTAAGAGTAACTAAGCAAGCGGCTGACTGCGTCGCCGGCCGTCTGAAAAATTCGCCGCCCGATATCGACCCTCAACACAAGAACAGCGAAGGCCAACTGCAGGCCCAGCCCCCACGCCACCGTCTTCAGACGAATCGCTCGTCGATTGCTCGAGAATACATAGGCCAATCCCAGCATGGTTAACAGGCCGAGGATTCCAGTGAAGCGTCCCATTCAGTTTTTCTCTCCCGGTCTCCCGATTACGCGATGGATCAATGGCCTTTTCTGGTGCGAAGGTGAATCAGTAATCTCATAACTTTCTTCGAGCACTTGCCGGGCGCGAGCCGCCCGCGTTTCGGCATTGTAATAGATCGTCGCCAACGGTTCGCCGGCGGAAACGGCATCTCCGACTTTCTTGTGAAGTACGATTCCCACCGCGGGATCGACCGAATCTTCTTTGCGTTCGCGGCCGCCGCCGAGAATGACACATGCAGTGCCAACCATCTCACACTGTAGTGATGCGAGGTATCCGTTTTTTGGACTGGAAAGGATCATCGTCTGCTGAGCCTGAGGCAACTTCTTCGTATCGTCGATCGCCCGCGGATCGCCCCCCTGTAACGCCACCATTTGGCGAAACCTGTCGAGCGCTACGCCGGAGGCGATCAGTTTCTCGCTCCGCTCTTTCCCTTCAGCGACCGTAACAGAAGCTCCGCCCAGATACAGCATCCAACCTGCCAGTTCAAGGCAGAGCTGGCGCAAATCTTCCGGACCTTCACCACGCAGGACTTCGACTACTTCAACCACTTCAAGCGCATTGCCGATCATCTTGCCAAGCGGCTGATCCATGTCCGTGATTAGCGCTACCACCTGTTTGCCCATCCGCTCTCCGGTTTCAACCATGAGTTCGGCGAGGAAAGCGGCGTCTTTCTCATTCTTCATAAACGCCCCGGAGCCGGTCTTTACGTCGAGAACGAGCGCATCAACGCCCTCCGCCAGTTTCTTGCTCATGATGGACGCGCAGATCAGATAAGGACTTTCCACAGTTCCGGTCACATCGCGCAGCGCATAAAGCTTGCGATCGGCGGGAGCGATTTCCGCAGTCTGACCAATCATTGCGCAACCACAGGTCTCGAGCACGCGGCGAAATCGAGCGACTGAAAGATTCACATTAAAGCCGGGGATCGCTTCAAGCTTGTCCAACGTGCCCCCGGTATGTCCCAAACCGCGGCCGCTGATCATGGGCACGACGACACCGGCGGCAGCGGCAAGCGGCGCCAGCACAAGCGAAGTCTTGTCGCCCACGCCACCGGTCGAATGCTTATCCACTTTCTTGCCGAGCAGTGTGGAGAGATCAAGTATCTCGCCCGAGCGCAGCATTGCATCGGTCAGCGCTGCGGTCTCGGCACGCGTCATGCCGAGTAACACAACGGCCATCAGCCAGGCTGAGACCTGATAGTCAGGGATATCACCGCGGGTATAGTCATTCACCAAAGACTCGATTTCGTTTCGCGACAACTCTCCGCCGTCGCGCTTCTTGCGAATCACATCAATGGCGCGGAAGGTTCGCGTCGAAGCCGTCGTTGGATTCACTGGAAACGGAATCCTTCAGGAAGAAGTTCAGTGATGTGAGCCTGCGTCGGCCCCTCAGAACCTTGAAAGAAGATGGTTGCGTCGGGGCCGAATTCGTAAATGACCTGACGACAGGCGCCGCACGGCGCGCAGGGCAATCCCTGGTCGTTGACTATAGAGACCGCTCGGATCTCAATCTTCGGACCATGCTCCGCCACTGCCGAGAAAATTGCCGTCCGCTCGGCGCAGTTAGTCATTCCGTAAGAGGCGTTCTCCACATTGCAACCCGACAAAATCTTTCCGTTCGAGAGGAGGATGGAGGCCCCGACCCGGAACTTTGAGTAAGGCGCGTATGCTTTTTTCATCGCTTTCTTCGCAGACTGCAGCAGTCGTGCCGATATGTGAGCAGGCAGCGATTTCTTGCGCATATAGTTAACAAATCACGCGACGGAGTCATGAAATAGAGGGCAATTGTAAACCCTGGCTGGTACTATTCATTGGTTTTTGTTGGCGCACAGCTGAGAGCACGCGGTCGGCCGTTAATCCACCACCTCGCGCTCTGAGATTTCCTGCCGTACAATTACGGTGCGAGGTCGGTTGAAACCCGGTGCCTATAGATCATAACGATCCCGGAGCAGCTCACGAAATGACGGAGCAGGCTGACAGCCTGGATCCTTATGCCCGAAATTCAATTGCGACTCTTACCGGGCGCCCTCTGCAACGAAACTCTGGAATCCCTCTCGACCTGAATTGGGTACAGGAAGTTCGTGTAAACACCAGCGCAGTGGAACGCCGTGCACAAACGCAGGTAACGCGAAGAACCTTAAAAAAGGAATGGCAGGCGGCATGGCTTCTGCGGGCGATCACCTGCATGGACTTGACCACGCTTTCCGGCGACGACACGGAAGAGCGAGTGCGCCGGCTGTGTGCGAAGGCCCGGCAACCGCTGCAGCAAGATCTAGTTCGCGAGCTGGAGATTGAAGAACTCGATATTAAGGTGGCTGCAGTTTGCATATACCACGTGTTTATTGAAACGGCGCTGCACGCTTTGGAAGGAAGCGGAATTAACGTCGCGGCGGTATCCACCGGCTTCCCGGCTGGCCTATCGCCACTCGCAGAGCGGGTCGCGGAGATTCGCCGCTCAGTCGAAGCCGGCGCCAACGAGATTGACGTTGTGATTACACGCGCTCACGTATTTGGCGGGCGCTGGCAGGCGCTGTATGACGAAGTCGCCGCCTTCAAACAAGCCTGCGGCGGCGTTCACATGAAGGTCATACTTGCGACCGGCGATCTGTTGACCCTACGCAACGCGGTGCGAGCGAGCGTAGTCGCAATGATGGCCGGAGCCGACTTCATCAAGACCTCGACCGGCAAAGAAACCACAAACGCCACGTTGCCCGTGGGCTTGGTAATGACCCGCGCGATCCGCGAATATGCCGAGCGAACTGGAATGGCTGTGGGTTTCAAGGCGGCCGGCGGCATTCGCACGGCCAAGCAGTCGACCGATTGGCTAGCCATGATGAAAGAAGAGTTGGGGCAGTCATGGATGCGCGCTGAACTTTTTCGCTTCGGTGCTAGCGGGCTGTTAGGCGATATAGAGCGGCAACTCGAGCACCACGCCACGGGGCGTTATTCGGCGGAGTATCGTCATCCGATCGCGTAGTTGCAGGGGTGGTTGTCAGGCGACAAGGGAATTGAGCGACCGACATGAGCATCGCTGAAAAGTTTGTGACCATGGAGTACGGTCCCGCTCCGGAAGATGCGAAAGAAGCGCACGCTTGGCTGGAGCGTCACGGCCATCGCTTCGGACACTTCATCGGGGGCACGTGGCAAGCTCCGGCCGCCGGCGAATACTTAGATACGGTTGATCCTTCGAACGGAGAGAAACTGGCTTCCGTCGCACAGGGTTCTACCGCAGACATCGATGCCGCTGTTCGCGCAGCGCGTTCCGCTTTTCCCAAGTGGCGCGCGCTCACTCCACATGTCCGGGCACGGTACCTGTATGCCCTGGCACGATTGGTGCAGAAGCATTCGCGGATTCTTGCCGTGCTGGAAACAATGGATAACGGCAAGCCTATCCGCGAGAGCCGTGACATCGACATCCCGCTGGTGGCGCGGCACTTTTACTACCACGCGGGATGGGCACAACTTCTCGAGCAGGAATTTCCTGATTACGGGCCTTGCGGCGTCGTGGGGCAGATTATCCCTTGGAATTTTCCGCTGCTCATGGCGGCGTGGAAGATTGCTCCGGCTTTTGCGACCGGAAACACTATAGTGTTGAAGCCCGCTGAATTCACTCCTCTGACCGCCCTCGCGTTCGCGGAGCTTTGCCAGGAAGCGGGTTTGCCCGCTGGAGTCGTCAACATCGTGACCGGAGACGGCGCGACCGGCGAGGCGCTGGTGAAACATTCCGACGTAGACAAAATCGCGTTCACCGGTTCCACCGAAGTTGGACGCGCCATTCGCAGTGCGACAGCGGCGAGCCACAAACGTTTATCTCTTGAATTGGGAGGAAAGTCTCCGTTCATTATCTTTGATGATGCGGACTTAGATAGCGCAGTTGAGGGCTTAGTCGATGGGATTTGGTTCAACCAGGGGCAGGTATGTTGTGCGGGCTCACGCCTGTTAATGCAGGAAAGTATCTCCGAGACTTTAATAGGCAAGATCAGGGAGCGCATGAGCAGCCTGCGCGTTGGCCCGCCTTTGGATAAGGCAATCGACATCGGCGCGATTGTAGCTCGCGTGCAGCTTGATCGCATTCAGCGCTTGGTTGGTCAAGGAATCGCGGAAGGCGCAACCTGCTGGCAGCCGGAGATTGCTTTGCCTGCGCGCGGCTTTTACTACCCGCCCACGCTGTTGAGCAATGTGCACCCAACGTCTATCGTCGCGCAGCAGGAAATCTTCGGACCTGTGCTCGCTGCGATGACGTTTCGCACTCCGAAAGAAGCAGTTGAATTGGCGAACAATACTGTTTATGGCTTGGCCGCGTCCGTCTGGAGCGAGAGCGTCAACGTGGCATTGCAGGTTGCGGCACAACTGAAAGCCGGCGTCGTCTGGGTGAATTGCACAAACTTGTTCGACGCTTCCTGCGGCTTCGGCGGGTACCGCGAGAGCGGATACGGGCGTGAAGGCGGCAGGGAAGGCCTGCTGGAATATCTGCAACCTTCGTGGTTCAAGAATGCAGCTGCCTTGCCGGCCAAATCCACGCCTTCAGTGCCACACACTGCGGAGCCCGATGCCCGCACTCCTGCTATTGATCGCACCGTGAAGCTTTACATCGGCGGCAAGCAAGCACGGCCCGATTCCGGCTACAGCATGGAAGTGCGTTCCGCCGACGGGCGTCTATTGGGCGAAGCTTCTCTGGGAAATCGCAAAGACATTCGCAATGCCGTCGAGGCCGCGCACAAAACGGAAGCGTGGGCCAAAGCTACCGCACACAGTCGCGCGCAGGTTCTTTACTATTGCGCCGAGAATCTGTCTCAACGCCGCGACGAAATTATCCGCGGGCTCACTGCGGTTGTCGGCGTAAAACAGGCCGCGGCTGAACTGGACCTCAGCGTCGAACGCATATTTTCCTATGCTGCCTGGGCCGACAAGTTTGACGGTGCCGTGCATAATCCTCCGTTCCGGAATATCGCAATTGCCATGAACGAGCCGCTGGGGACTGTGGGAATCATTTGCCCTGCGGAAGCGCCGCTGTTGGGTTTCTTTTCCCTCGTTCTGCCGGCCCTCGCCATGGGAAACACGGTGGTCGCCGTTCCTTCGGAGACGTACCCGCTCATTACCGCCGATCTCTATCAGCTTTTTGACACCAGCGATCTGCCGGGGGGCGCCGTGAACATTGTGACGGGCAATGTATCGCAACTCTTGAAGGTGCTCGCTGAGCACGACGATGTGGATGCCATTTGGTGTTTCACAGATGAGGCCAATGCTGCTGCCGCGAAAGCGATGTCAATCGGCAACTTGAAACAAGTCTGGACCAATGAGGGCCGAGCCATTGACTGGTTCGACCCGAAACTGGCCGAGGGACGATGGTTCCTCGAGCATGCCACGCAGGTGAAGAACATCTGGGTCCCTTACGGAGAATGATCGCAAAAGGGTAAATTTTACCCTGATAACGGAGATGGCATGCCCAGGCCCAGTCGAATCGGAATTGATTTTGCGCTGATTCCGGACTAGCATGGCTTGGTAATTCTTCTCCGCTTTGCATCTTGAGCATCTCGTCGTGCCATTCGTATTCGATCCACGTTTTTGATCTAAGGAGGATATATGGGCGTTGCAATTTCACCGCAGATTCATCCGCAGGTCGCGGATTTCATCGAAAAACCGCGCAAAATGTTGATCAACGGCAATTGGGTAAATTCTATTTCTGGCAAAACATTCCCCACCTACAATCCCGCTACCGGAGAGGTTCTGGCGCAAGTGGCCGAAGGCGATCGTGAAGATATTGACCGAGCTGTGAAGGCTGCGCGCAAGGCTTTCGACCAGGGACCTTGGCGGAAGCTGAGCCCGTCTGAACGCGGACGCCTAATCTGGAAGCTCGCCGATTTACTCGAGTCTCACACCGAAGAATTCGCTTATCTGGAGAGCCTCGATAATGGCAAGCCTCTCGCCGTCGCGCGGGCCGCCGATGTACCGCTGGCGGTTGATCTATTTCGCTATATGGCGGGCTGGGCCACGAAAATCGAGGGCAATACGATTCCGATTTCCGTTCCTTACACGCCCGGGGCAAAGTATTTAGCCTACACGCTGCGTGAACCAGTCGGAGTTGCCGGACAGATCATTCCGTGGAACTTCCCGCTGCTGATGGCGGCATGGAAGCTGGGACCGGCACTTGCCTGCGGCTGCACAGTCGTGCTGAAGCCAGCGGAACAAACGCCGCTTTCGGCGCTGCGCCTTGGCGAACTGGTCATGGAAGCCGGATTTCCGGAAGGCGTGGTTAACATCGTGCCGGGCTATGGCGAGACGGCAGGCGCTGCATTGGCCGCTCATCCAGACGTGGACAAAGTAGCTTTCACCGGTTCGACGGAAGTTGGGAAGCTGATCGTGCATGCTGCGGCTGGCAATTTGAAGAAACTATCGCTGGAACTCGGCGGCAAGTCCCCGAACGTCGTGTTCAAGGACGCTGATTTGGACTCTGCGATCCCCGGGGCTGCGAGTGCGATCTTCTTCAATCACGGCCAGTGCTGCAGCGCCGGATCGCGCCTCTATATCGAGAAGCCTGTTTTCGATCGAGTCGTGGAAGGCATCGCCAACGAGGCCAAAAAAATTAACGTTGGCTCAGGTCTTGATCCTGCGACAAGCATGGGACCGCTCGTTTCCGAAGAGCAGCTAAATCGCGTCTGCAGCTATCTCGAATCGGGATTCTCAGAGGGCGCAACCGCGCTTTCGGGTGGTCATAGAAAGGGCGATAAAGGCTATTTCGTCGAGCCCACCGTTCTTGTAAACGCTCGCGAAGACATGAGGGTGGTGCGGGAAGAAATCTTCGGGCCGGTGGTAGCAGCGATGCCGTTCACCGACCCCGAGGAAATTTTGACCCGCGCCAACGACAGCGAATACGGCCTGGCTGCTGCCGTCTGGACCCGCGACATCAGTAAGGCCCACCGCACTGCGGACCTGTTGCGCGCAGGCACGGTGTGGATTAACTGCTACAACATCTTCGACGCGGCAATGCCGTTCGGCGGATACAAACAATCCGGATGGGGCCGCGAGATGGGGCATGATGTCCTAAACAATTACACCCAGACCAAGGCGGTCTGCACCAAATTGGCCTAGCTAGTCGCTTCAATGAAAAAGGACGGTCGGATTATCGCCGTCCTTTTTATTTTTCTGGTGCGCACCGTCTCCCGCGACTTTACCTCTCCATTAGGAGAACTTTTTCCGCGTCGTCAATCTCAGTTAACTTGACCTCGATTACTTCGTTCATGGTGGTCTGAACATTACGCCCGACAAAACTAGCCTCGACTGGCAGTTCACGATGTCCACGATCAATCAGCACGCACAACTGCACTCGCCGCGGTCTACCGTGAGAAAACAGCGCATCCAGCGCGGCCCGCGTCGTGCGCCCGGTGAATAGAACGTCGTCGACCAGAACAATATTCTTGTCTTCGATGGAAAACCCAATCTCTTTGTCTTGCACGACCGGCTTGGGACCAAGGGTTGAAAGATCGTCGCGATAGAAAGTGATGTCCAGCGTCCCCACCGGAACCGGAGCGCTCTCAATGCGGGTAATGATCTTCCCCAGACGCTCTGCTATGGGTACGCCGCGGCGCCGGATGCCGACCAATCCAAGGCCCTCGATGCCTCCGTTTTTCTCGACGATCTCGTACGCCAGACGGACCAGCGTGCGCTCAATTTCTGACGCCGACATCAGTTGCGCTTTCTGGTGCAGGCCCGTCTTGCGGGAAGGACTTTTCGCATTCATCGTCGAAGATGCCTCATAAGTTCCGTTTGATTGAAAGTGTGGGCCTCTTTCCGGCGCACTTGCGCCCCGGCAAGGCGGCTTCTCACTCTATTCAAACGCGGCGTCAGAGGTCAAGCGGCTATCTGCAACTTTTTGGAGAGTAATCAGACAATCCGCGGTTCGTTGGACAATACATTTTCAGCAAAGGCCTGCGGGCCACCACCAGAATTCTTTACTTTGACGGTTCGCGTCAAAACACCATTGTCGCTCTGCAAAGCCTCCAGAGTGATTGCATTGGGAGTCTCAGCCGCGCCATCACTAGGTAGAATTCCTACACCCTGATTTCGTCCCCCCGCTTTAGCCCGGTAGAGGGCGCTGTCCGCGAGCTCGATGGTCTCTTCGGCGCACAGAGCCTCGTAGGCGCGCCTGCTCCAGGGGAATGGCGCCCAGCCAACGGAACAAGTTTTCCGTACTCGAACGCCGTGTCCGAGGTCAAAGGGTTCCGACGCCATAATGTCCAAAATTCGTTCGCAGAAGGCAGGCGTGCCGGCCGGGTCCGCGGAACGGGACATGATCAGAAATTCTTCTCCTCCCCAACGAACTAGAACATCGGACTTGCGTACGACCTTGGTAAGACGTTCGGCAACCCGCTGTAGAAAACGATCGCCCGCAGGGTGACCATGAAGATCGTTCACCTGCTTGAAGAAGTCCACGTCCACCATGATGAAGACCAAGTCGCGATGATCCAGCTTGCGAATGTCGCCGCCGCGAGCCCGCTCATAATTTCGTAGGACCTGCCCGGCCTCTGCCGCAAGAATCTCTTCCAGATACCGCCGGTTCCACACTCCGGTCAACGCGTCGGTGAAGGAGATCTCCTGCAGCTCAAGATTCTTGCGCTGTAACTCCTGACTGTGCCAACGCAAAGACTGTTCCTTACTCTCCAACTCGTCTTTCAGCTTGCAAGTTTCATCAAGATTCCGCCGCGACATATGCAGCAGATGGAGCAGTTCGCGATCCATCCAGTGCTGCTTAACGAATACGAGCGCACCCATGAATACCATCGCCGCCACAGTCAGGAAAAGCCTGTAAGAGCGCACTCGCGGCGGAGCTCCTCCACCAAACTCCGCCCATGCCACCATGAGTGGCGTGGAAAACACAGCCATCATCGCCAATCGCGCGGTCCACATGCTGTGGTGGGTGCGGGGCTTTTGGTCTGTCGGCGCATCGGATGCGGGCCCGCGCGCCATGAAACCAACTGCCGCGAACCACGTTATGGCAGCTACCAGGGGAATGTCATACATGCTGCCGGTATAGTACCGGTGAAAATCGATTGCGACGCCAGCCAGCGTTGAGCCCACGCTGTAGAACAATGCCGCTTTGAAGAGCTGCCCGTAGATTGCTCGCCACGGCCCGTGGCTGCGCTTCCAAACAAAACCTACTCCCACGATCAAAACGATCTGTTCACAGGCATAGACCAAGTCGAAGCTGCGGCCGTACGCCGCCTCATTCGGTGAAACGTACTGCCACGGGATCACGATAAACAGATACAGATAAAGCCACCAGGTAAGTAGCAGAAAAAAGTCGAGTGAAACCAGCGGCAGCGAATGATCATTCTGTTGTATATGCGGCTGTACCACCACGGCCGCCATCATGGGAACGACGTGCAGGAAGAGCACCACATCTCCGACAAACGGGTTCGGCACCTCTTGCCGCAGAAAAACCTCGAAGTAGGTCCAGAGAACCTGCGTGCACAGCCACATCCCGCAACCGAGCCCCATGAGCGCCCAGAAGAGCTGAGCTTTTTTGTAGCTGGTTCTAACGTTCGAGAGAATGGCAGCCGTTGCGCACAACAGCAGAGCAGATTGCGTGAGGTCGCCAAAGGCGGTGAGTCCAGTGCTGCGTGGGGCTAGCACAGACACGATCAGGTGAATGCACACCACCGCGCACACGATTCCCGCCCACCTGCCGGGTTGCTTCAAGGAAACCAATCTCACCCGAAGAGTGTAAGATCCAGCCCCGATAGAGCGGGTATTACGGAAGTAATCGCACGAATCCGGGAACAGTGCTCTCCGGCTTTTTAGAGCGCACTCAGGAAGCGCCGAGAAAACCTGAAAACGTCCTCGTAGGAGTTGTACAGAGGGACAGGTGCGACGCGAAAGGTATCCGGCTCCCGCCAATCGCCCACGATGCCTTTCTGGGCCAGTCCTTCACACAGCGCCCGACCGTGTCCTGGGACGCGGATGGAAAGCTGTGCACCGCGCCGTTGTTTTTCCCGCGGAGTGATGATCGAGAATTTGTGCGACACCTCCTGACTCAGCAAGAATTCCAGATAGCCAGTCAGCGACACGCTCTTGGCGCGTAACCGCTCCATGCCAGCCTCGTGGAAAATATCCATCGACGCTCGCAGCACGGCCATGCTGACGATCGATGGATTGCTTAACTGCCAGCCGTCGGCGCCGGACATCGCCCGAAATTCCGGCCCCATCGCGAACCGCGATTCTTCGTCGTGACCCCACCAGCCCGCGAAGCGAGGCAACCCCCAGGCGCGCGCATGCCTTTCATGAACAAAACAACCGGCAACACATCCCGGCCCTCCGTTCAGATATTTGTAGCTGCACCAAACCGCAAAGTCCGGACCCCATTCGTGAAGCTGTAAAACCAAATTACCGGCTGCATGCGCAAGATCGAAACCCACAATGCAGCCCTGCGCGTGACCCAGGCGCGTAACCCGCGCCATATCAAACGCCTGGCCAGTCGCGTAATTCACTCCTCCCAGCAGGATCAGCGCAATCTCCCTCCCAGCGCTTTCAATCGTCGCCTCGATGTCTTCATCGCGAAGACAGAACTCGCCGTCACGCGGAGTCAGTTCGATCAGCGAAGTCTTTGGATCACATCCGTGAAAACGAATTTGTGATTTCACAGCGTACTGATCGGACGGGAAGGCTCCGCGCTCCACGACAATTTTGTGTCGCTCTCTCGTTGGACGGTAGAACGAGACCATCATCAGGTGAAGATTCACCGTGAGTGAATTCATCACTACAACTTCGAGAGGCTTTGCCCCGACAAGTTCCCCCGTCTGTTCGGTTAGTAATCGGTGGTACGGCATCCAAGGGTTTGTCGCCTGAAAGTGGCCCTCGACGCCAAGTTCGGCCCAGTCTTTCAGTTCCTGCTCAATATACGCAGCTGCGGCTTTGGGCTGCAGACCGAGCGAGTGACCGCACAGATAAACGCCATCACCACTAGTTGTTTTAGGAAACAGAAAGCGGTCGCGATAGCCCTTCAGCGAATCGTGTTCATCCATTGCGATCGCAAAATCTTCGCCAAGTTGAAACTCTGGCTGAGGCTGGAAAATGGTCACGCGCTGAACTCCAGGGGAGTGAGGTCGCGGCGAATCAGCCGATCCGCACTGTTCCAATCGAGATCCTCCACTCGATTGATTGACTCGCAGAGTTCAGCCAGTATCCGGTCCTGGACCACTCCACGAGCCAGTGCGACAGAGTACGGAATGCGGTGAAATGTCACCATGGCATACTTCGGTACGAAGCGTTGTGGATACCGCGCTTCCAAAGCCAACTCCACCTTCTTTCGAAATAGGAACCGAGGTTCCGCAACCCGATCTCTCATCTCCGTAAAATTCTCAATGGCCATATCTGCGATGGCGTCGGTGTTATTCTTGCGTTCACGTTCGAACTCGGTGAACACCCGCCCCCAGTCCGCTCCGTGACGATCGAGCAGGTCGACAAGACAAGAGCAGTCTTCAAACCCGCAATTTATTCCCTGGCCGAAGAACGGGACGATGGCGTGAACCGCATCGCCGAGTAGCAGCGCTCGTCCTTCTACATGCCACGGCGAGCATTTGATGGTAACCATCGCGCCCGTTGGATTAGCAAAGTAGTTGTCTGCCAGTTGCGGCATCAATGGGACCGCATCCGGAAAGCGAGACTTGAAAAACTGGTTTACCTGCGACGGTGTAGTCAGACCTTCAAAGCTGTCTGCCCCCTCGAACGGCAGAAATAGAATGCAGGCGAAGGTGCCGTCGACGTTGGGTAATGCAATCAGCATGTGATTGCCCCGCGGCCAGATATGAAGAGCGTGGGTCTCCAGCAAATGCTCCGCTCGCGAACCGGCCGGAATCGTCAATTCCTTGTAGCCGTAGTCGAGATACTGCTGCGAAAAGTTGAAACGGTTCAGTTTGAGCATTTCAGCCCGAATCGACGACGTTGAACCGTCGCAGCCAATCGCGACCCCGGCTTCCACCGCAGTTTCTACGCACGCTCTCTCGTCGCGCACTCGTATTGCTCCCGACTTCACATCGTATCCGGTGCACCGCTGACTGAAGTGAATGGTCGCGCCCTGTTCCTCAGCCGCGTTTATAAGCGCGATGTTCAACTCGGCGCGGGAAATCGAATTGATGACCTCCGCTTCATTCTTCCCGTAGGGTTGGAAGGTGAGTTCTCCAGAAATCGAGTGCATCATCCGGCCCTTCATGGGGATGACAATGCTCCGCATCCGCTCCCACAGGCCAGCCTGCTGCAATGCGTGAATGCCGCGGGTCGAGAGCGCGAGATTAATCGATCGACCAGCACTCATGCGCACTCGCCGCATGTCCGGACGCCGCTCATAGATCTCGACTGCAAATCCCCTCCGCATGAGGAGAATCGCCAGCAGGGGGCCGTTGAGTCCGGCGCCGACCAGTGTGATTTTTTCGGGTGCGGCCTTCATCTGTGACATTTCAACAAGACTTTCGATGAGTACAGCTACCGTTGAGGAAACAGCGCTTCACTCGGTCAGCAACGTCCTTGCCTCCCACAGTTCGGGAAAAAACTTCTTGTCGAGCGTGAGTTTCAGGTAAGACGCTCCCGCACTTCCGCCGGTACCCATGCGCACACCGATGATGCGCTCGACCAGTTGAATGTGACGCAAGCGCCAGCTCACCACCAGTTCGTCGAACTCGGTCAACCGCTCGCACACATCAATCCAGTCGCGATGATGATGCTCGTCCTTGTAGAGAGCATGGACGGCCCGGGCGCGGGCTTCGAATCGTTCCTTTTCAGTCGTCCCCTCGGCAGCCGGCGTAAGTTTGCCCATTGCGGTTAAGGCTCCAAAGAATACATCCCGCAGCGAAGGCTCTTCCAACCGCCGCTTCAGGCTCGCGTAAGCTTCCGGCGTGGGCCGGTGATAGCGAAGCATTTTCTCGTCTTTTAAGCCGCATAGAAACTCAATCTCTCGAAACTGTTCGGATTGAAACCCGCTGGCGGGCTCTAGCAGGCCTCGAAAAGCGAGAAAGTGCGTAGGCAGCATCGTTTCTAGAATTGTGAACTGTTCAACCAACACCCTGGTGATCTCAGTGCAGCGGCGCAGTAACCGAGCCGCCTCATACACTTCATCGCGCGATTGCGGAGCCGCGCCCGCCCCGCGCAAATTCGCGACCACGGCATCGAGATCATGAAGCAACTCCTTGAACCACAGCTCGTAGGTCTGATGCACAATAATAAAGAGCATCTCATCATGGTGCGGCGGTGAAGACTGTGGCTGTTGCAACTCCAACAGCTCCGGAACTTTTAGATACGAGCTGTATGTGAGTTGCCCCGGCTCGGGCGTAAGCGGAGTTGCACCGGCAACCGCGCCAGAGGTGTTATCCCTGCCTTCTTCTGACTCAGGTTTAAGTTTCAGGAACCGGATTGCATTCTCGCTCAGAAGCTTAGCCTTGGTAGGTTGCGGCAAATTACTTTGGCGGATGAGCGCTCCGACTCGCTCCTCGCCCAGCGGGAACGGATAATCCGAACCGAGCATCACATGATCCGCTCCCATTGTTCCTACCAGAAATTGCAGCGCGCGTTGATCGAACACGGCAGAGTCTACGCAGAAGCGGTTGAGATAGTAGCTCGGAGGATGTTCACACTCACCGTGCGCGACCGGATGATGATGCCATGCATTCTCCAGCCGGCCGAGTAAGTATGGGAAACTCCCGCCGCCGTGCGCGAAACAGATGCGCAGTGAGCTTACCAGCCGGTCGAATGCTCCGCTCAAAATCAGCGCTACCACCGAGAGCTGTGTCTCCGCAGGCATACCCACGGTCCAAGGCATCATGTATTTCGGCATGCGCTCGGGCCCAAGCATTTCCCAGGGGTGGACGAGCACAGCCGCACCTTCATCCGCGCAGTGCTGCAGAAGGGTCACAATTCCGGCATCATCGAGGTTCTTGTTCCCAACGTGGTTGCCAATTTGTACGCCGAGGTGTCCTGACTGCATGCACCGCCTGACTTCTTTGCAAGCTGCGTCAATATCCTGCAATGGAACCTGGCAGAACGATTTCAACCTGCCTTTTCCTCGGCTGCAAAGCTCAAGCGCCGCATCGTTGAACAATTGCGCGCAATCAAGTGCGTTTTCAACGGGACGCTCGTATGCAAACAGTACCGGAGTCGCCGAGATCACCTGCAGGTCAATCCCATCGCGATCCATCTGCTGCAGACGAACCTCTGGATCCCAACACGCCGAAGAAATATGGCGGAAGAATCGGTCTCCCACCAAAATTTCCGCTTTCCCCGGTTCGGTGTGTTTAATCCGAGGCCAGTTCGGTGTGCCGTAGCGCACCGCCAAATCAGGCCAGGAGCTGGGGAAAAAGTGGTTGTGGATGTCGATGACTTGCATGCTTCATTTGCCCGGATGAATCGTGCCGCAATGCTTGCACTTCCGCCGGCTCTCATTGGAATAGAACTGCTCAAACAGCGGCGGCAAATCTTTGACGATGCTTTTCAGCTGCACTTCCGCGCGATAGATCAACTGGTGGCAGTTCGGGCAATACCATTCGAAGGCGTCCAGGGAGCCCTCAGGGCGCGGCACTTCAACGACTACTCCGATGGTTTCGGCCGGCCGCTGCGGCGAGTGGCGCATGTGCTTCGGTAGAAGAAAGATTTCTCCTTCTTTAATAGGTATTTCCAATGGCGGCTTGCCCGGCGCTTCCATGATGCGCAAAGAAATATTGCCCTTCAACTGATAGAAGAATTCTTCGGTTGGATCGTCATGATAATCGCGCCGCTGATTGGGCCCGCCCACCACGGTCACCATCATCTCACCATCCTCCCACACCTGCGCGTTCCCTACCGGCGGCTTGAGCTTCTCTTTGTTCTCTTCGATCCACGACTGAAAGTTGAAAGCCCTAAGATTCTTGATCGACGCCATCTTGTCTCCTATGTCAGCGGCTTATAAGCCGTGGCCCTGATTTCAATCAGCAAGTGGGGATGCGGCAGCTGATGCACGGCCACCGTCGTTCTCGCCGGACCATCGTATCCGAAGAATTCGCCGTACACCTCGTTATAGCCGGCGAAATCATTCATGTTCACTAGATAGGTGGAAATCTCGACCACATCGCGGAGTTGCGCTCCTGCACTGTGCAGAATGTCGCGGATATTTTCGATCACGGCGCGTGTTTGCACACGAACGTCGAGCCGCGTAGTGCCAAACGGATCGACGTCAGCGCCCGCGATTGTGTTGTCGCCGCGACGCGCACTGGTTCCGGAGACAAACAAAAAGTCGCCGGCCCGCTTGACATGCGGATACTTGCCGCGAGGCGGCGCTTTGCCCTCGACAACCTTGCTCTCCGTCCCGCTCATCTTCACCCGTCACAGCCGAATACAGATGTTGTTCAGTTCAGAATAGAAATTCAACGAATGCATCCCGCCTTCGCGGCCAATGCCGGAAAGTCCCGCCCCACCAAATGGGGTTCGAAGATCACGCAAGAACTAGCAGTTCACCCACGTGATGCCCACATTCATTTGCTGAGCGACACGATGACCCCGCTTCAGGTTGCTGGTCCAGATCGACGCCGCAAGTCCGTAATTCGTGTCATTGGCCATAGCGACGGCCTGCTCCTCCGAATCAAATGGCGCGACGTGACATACCGGACCAAAGATTTCCTCTTTCACGCATCGCGCCGATTCAGGAAGTCCAGTATAGATGGTCGGTTGGACATAAAAGCCGTTGCCCCGATCGTCGCCGAACTTCGGAACCCCTCCGCCCGTGACCACCGTCGCTCCTTCGTCCTGCGCCAACTGGTAATAAGAAAGCACCTTCTCTCGGTGCTGTTTCGAAATCAGCGGCCCAAGGTCGGTCTTCTTGTCGTTCGGCCAGCCCGAATGCAGACTCTCCGCTTTGAGTTTTAGCGCCTCCACAAACGCATCAAATATCTTGCGTTCCACATAAACGCGTTCGGCACACAAGCAGACTTGTCCCGTGTTAAGAAACACAGCATCAGCTAGTCCGCTCACCGCTTCTTCAAAGTTGCAATCCGCGAATACGATGGCCGCATTTTTCCCGCCCAGTTCAAACGAAACCGGCTTCACCGTAGGCGCTACCGCCTTCATGATGGCCGCACCGGTTCTTGATTCGCCAGTAAACGTCACGGCGTCGACCTCGGGACTTTGCGTCAGGTATTCTCCCGCCGAACCCGGCCCGAAGCCATGCACCACGTTATAAACTCCATTCGGAATCCCAGCATCGCGCATCGCTTCTGCCAGCAGCGTGGCTGTCGCCGGAGTCTCCTCTGAAGGCTTGACGACTGCTGTGTTTCCGCAAGCCAGTGCAGGCGCAACTTTCCAGGTCAGTAAAAGCAACGGCAGGTTCCACGGAGTGATCACACCGACAACCCCCAGCGGCTTGCGGAAGGCATAGTTCAACGCAGTTGTTCCGTCTGGAGCTTCCGTCTGAAACGATTCGAGCCCAGAAAGTTTTACGAGATCGGCAAAGACACGAAAATTCGCCGCCGCGCGAGGAACGTCGAGCTTTGCCGCCAACGAAACCGGCTTACCCGTGTCAGCCACTTCCGCTTGAACGAAGCAATCGAAGCGCTTTTCAATCGCATCGGCGACTTTGTGCAATCGCACCGCGCGTTCGCGAACTCCAATCCGTCCCCATTCTCCATGTAACGCATGCCGCGCTGCATGAACGGCCTCGTCCACCTGCGCATTGTCAGCTTCGGTGACCTGCGCAATCACGGTTCCATCTGCGGGATTCACGTCCGTGAACTCGCGCTTTCCGGGCACGAAGCGGCCATCAATGTAATTCTGAATTAGTTTCACGCGATTCCCAGGCGAGCCCCGGCAATCGTAGCAGGCTGCAGGAGGTGAGGCAATGTCCGCTAACTTCCAGTTCTTTGCCGCTCTTCCAGAAAGCGCCGCAGTGCATCTTGCCAGGAGGGCATTTCGATTCCGAGAGCCTGCAGGCGGGTCGGCGACAAAACCGAATACGCAGGTCGAGGCGCAGGTCGCGCCATCTGCCGGCTGCTCACGGGCCGCACGGTTGTGGCAAGCCCTGCGCTCCGAACGATCTCTTGCGCAAACTCAAACCATGTACAGTTGCCGGAATTGGTCGCGTGCACAATTCCAGTCGCCTTCTTCCGGCATAATTGAATGATCGCCCTTGCCAGATCAACCGCATAGGTCGGAGAACCGCGCTGATCGTTCACCACATCGAGCGCTGGACGGCTGGCGGCCAGCTTCAAAATCGTGTCCGGAAAGCACTTCCCGCCAGCTCCGAACAACCACGACGTTCTGACGATGCAACAATCCGGCATCAACTCCTGCAGCTCGATCTCCGCTTCCGCCTTGGATCGTCCGTACACACTCTGCGGATTCCGAGCGTCGGCGGTCTCATAGGGAGTGGTCTTCTTCCCGTCGAAAACATAATCAGAGCTGAGAAACAAAAGTCTCGCCCCGACCAGCTTTGCTGCGGCCGCGACATTTACCGCTCCATCACGGTTCACAGCAAAAGCCCGCTCCGGATCGCTTTCGCATCCGTCCACATCAGTGCAAGCTGCGGCCAGCACAATCCACTCCGGACTCGCTTCCTGCACCACTTCCAGCGTGCGCTTCGCATCGCGTATGTCGGCTGCGTGCGATGTGAGGCCGGTTACGGTATCTCCGCTCCACTCGTGCATGAGCGCTTTTCCCAGCAGGCCTGAAGCGCCAAAAATTGTGACTCGCATTGGAATTTAGTCGTAACTCTCGGCATCGCGAAAGGCTACGCCCCGCTGGTCTTTTGCCGATACGATAGGTTCTCCGTCAAGTTCCCAGTTGATCCTCAGGTGGGGATCATTCCAGGCGAGGGTGCGTTCGTGCTCGGGCGCGTAGAAACCAGTAGCCTTGTAAAGCACATGGGCTTTTTCCGATAGCACCCGGAACCCGTGCGCAAAGCCCACAGGGATCCACAACATGCGCTTGTTCTCGCCCGATAGTCGCACCGCTTCCCAGCGGCCAAAGCTCTCAGCACTCCGGCGCATGTCTACGGCAACATCCAGAATCTCACCGTCGGCAACGCGCACGAGTTTTCCCTGCGGTTGCTTTACCTGATAATGCAAGCCCCGCAAAACGTTGCGGGAAGAACAGGAATGATTATCCTGCACAAAAATCTCTGTGATTCCCGCATCCGCCATGGTCTGTTGGTTGTAGCTCTCGAAGAAAAACCCTCGCTCGTCTCCAAATACCCGTGGTTCGAGGATGAACACTCCGGGCAGAGACGTCGGAATTTTCTTGAGCAGACCCATCGCAGAGCGAACCGCCTGAATCGTCGCCATCAGAATACCTTCTCGCGCAAGAGTTGCAGCAGATATGCTCCGTAAGTATTGTCCTTCATCGAATTGCCAATTCTTTCCACCTGATCTGCCGTGATGTAACCCGAGCGTAGCGCAATCTCTTCGGGGCATGCCACCATCAGGCCTTGTCTTTTCTCGATGGCTTGAATGTAGAGTGACGCATCCATCAACGACTCATGCGTGCCCGTGTCCAGCCAGGCCATTCCTCGTCCCATGACCACGACCTCCAGTTGGCCACGCTCCAAGTATGTCTTATTTACGTCAGTGATCTCTAACTCTCCGCGCGCACTGGCTTTCAGCGACTTCGCGATCTTGACCACGTGGTCATCATAAAAATAAAGCCCGGTCACTGCGTAACGCGACTTCGGACGTCTGGGCTTTTCCTCGATGCTAAGGGCGCGTCCCGTGCCATCGAATTCAACAACTCCATATCGTTCGGGATCGTGCACAGGGTAGGCAAATACGCGGGCACCTTCAGTCTTAGTTGCCGCGTACCGCAAATCCTTGGCGAGGTCGTGTCCATAGAAAATATTATCGCCCAGCACCAGAGCGCATGGGCCGTCCCCAAGAAACGCCTCACCCAACAAGAAAGCCTGTGCGATTCCTTCCGGCTTCGGCTGCACCTGGTACTGCAAATGGATCCCAAACTGACTTCCGTCGCCCAGCAATGTTCGAAACTTAAGCACGTCCTCCGGAGTCGTAATAAGAAGAATTTCGCGAATCCCCGCCAGCATCAGCGTGCACAGCGGGTAATAGATCATAGGCTTGTTGTAAACCGGAAGCAGGCTCTTCCCTATGGCATGCGTAACGGGATACAAGCGTGTTCCCGAACCTCCCGCCAGAAGGATTCCCTTATAACCGCCACTGTTCGAGGCTTGCATCATAGAACGATTCTTCCACCGGGACTGGAACTGTAATTCAACCTCTACTCAAGAAGAGTAGTGCGTTTCAATCCACTGCCGGTAGCTGCCGCTAGTTACGTCGCGGACCCACTCTTCATGCTCCAGGTACCATCGCACCGTCTTCCGAATTCCGCTCTCAAATGTTTCCAGCGGACGCCAACTAAGTTCCCGCTCAATCTTCGTTGCATCCATGGCGTAGCGCCGGTCATGTCCAGGACGGTCTTTCACAAACGTAATCAGAGAACGACGCGGCGCTCCGTGGGGCTCCGCCATCTCATCCACAATCTCGCAGATTGTTTCCACGATGTCGATGTTTCGCTTCTGATTCCATCCGCCAATGTTGTACGTCTGCCCCACTCGTCCCCGGGCGAGCACTGTCCCGATCGCCTCGCAGTGGTCTTCTACATAGAGCCAGTCGCGAACATTTTGTCCGTCGCCGTAAACCGGCAGCGGCTTCCCGTCGCGCGC
>Ga0187871_10001136_pt1 | contig 23605 bp, 21 predicted proteins | sample June2016WEW_16_1_FD_132988 | JGI IMG/M metagenome (GOLD analysis project Ga0187871, IMG submission 132988) | Peatland microbial communities from SPRUCE experiment site at the Marcell Experimental Forest, Minnesota, USA - June2016WEW_16_10 | ecosystem: Environmental > Terrestrial > Soil >...
CACGCGCCGGATTGCTACATGGAGAAGATCGTGGTGGGCCCGGCGGCCAAGGGCGCGGTCGATCTGGAAGCTCCGGTGAAGTATAACCTGAAGGCCATCGCCCGGCGGCTGCAGCGCGGCGTAGACGATCTGGTGGTGGTGGTGCTCGACCGTCCGCGCCACGAGCAACTCATGGCCGATATCCGGGAAGCCGGCGCGCGCATCCGGCTGATCGGCGACGGCGACCTTTCGGCCGGCATCGCGGCGGCGGTTTCCGGCACCGGAGTACACGCCGTGATGGGATCCGGCGGGGCGCCCGAGGGCGTGCTTACGGCGGCGGCGCTGCGCTGCCTGAACGGCGAGATCCTGGGCCGGCTGGTGGTGAAAGACGAGGCCCAGAAGGAGCGCATGCAGGCGATGGGCATCCGGGATGTGAGCAAGATTTACTCCACTAATGAACTGGCCCCCGGACGGAGCATGGTTTTCGCCGCCTCCGGCGTGACCGACGGCAACCTATTGAAGGGTGTACGATTCTTCGGCGACGGCACACGCACGCAATCCATCGTGATGACCCACACTCCGGCGCGCGTGCGCTTTATCGATACCGTGCATCTGGAAAACAAGCCGGATGTGAAGGTGCGGTTCCGGTAGCGGGTAGCCGGCTGAAAGCCGGTTGCGGGCAGAATTGCCCGCCCTCCAAAAACCAAACGGGCCGGAATCTGAAGGATAATGAACCCATGACCGGAATCCAGTACGCGACCGATGAGAAAGGCCGCAAGGTGGCCGTTCAAATCGACCTGAAAGAATATCGGGAACTGTGGGAAGACATCCAGGATGTACTTGTCTCCCGGTCGCGGCGTCACGAGAAGCGGATTCCGCTGGACAAAGTGAGAGCGGGTCTGGATCAAGAGCGGCAAGCTCTCGCGTGCCGTACGAGATTGACGACGACAGCTCAGGCTGAATGAGATGATTTGATACAGTTCGGGCGCTCCCGGCTAAGTCTTTCCAAGCAAGCCCCTTGAATTCGTACTGTAATGGACATACATTTAGACTGGAGGCGGAGATTTCAGATGAAACTGTCCGTTGCTGTGCCAATTTTCCTGGCCTTTGGCCTGTCGGCGTTCGCGCAATCGGTGCCGCGGATGAGTACTGTCGACCCGGGTACGGGAAAAGCGGGGGATGAGATCACGGTAGCTGGGGAAAACCTGGAAAAATCGCAGGTGTCCAAAGTGTACCTTACGGATGGGAAAAACGATGTCCTGGTGGACCTGACCGAGCAAAGCGCCACCAGCCTGAAGTTTAAGATCCCAACCAAGGCCATCGCCGGCCGCTTCGCCCTGATGCTGTTGACTACCGGCAAAGAGCCCAAACTCATCGAGCAGCCGGTCAAGCTGACCGTCGAGGAGTAGCCGCTACCCCTTCTCCCGGTGGTAGGGAGCCGTAATGTAGCGGCGCGATTCCCGAGCCGCCTCGGCCTCCGGGGCATACAGCATGGCCTTCTTGTACGCCTCGACTGCGAGGCCATGGCGTTGCCTGAGATCGTAAATCTGGCCGACCCGCATCCAGGCCAGCACACCCGTATTCAAATCCACCTCGTCGGCGTGGGCGGTCACTTTCTGCATATTGTCCAGCGCCGCGTCCAGGTCGTTGGACCAGAACTCAATGGTTCCCAACTGGTAGTAAATCGATTCCCAGGGCACGCGGGCGTAACCGGCCGCGCCCTGCGATTTCAACTGCGCCACCTGCTCGACGGAGCCGATCGCCCGCTTGCCGTCACCCAGCGCCGCATACATCCCGGCCGCCTCGAAACGCAGCAGATAGTTCCGCGGAAAGCGGGCGATCAGGCTCTCCACCAGCGGCAATGCCTTGGCCGGCTGGCGTTCGCGGCGGTAGATCGCCGCCAGGAAGATCTGCGCGTCGATGCGGTCGAGCGAACCGTGGGCCGCCACCTGCTCCACGGTCTGGATGCCGCGGGCCTTGTCTCCGTGGAACCCGATGAGGAACCCGAACATCTTGTAGAAGGCCGGCAGGCTGCCGATCACGTAGTCGTGCAAGCCCTGCACCAGGCGCGCGTCTACGTTTGACGGATCCAGTTCGCTCACCCGGTTGTGCGCCTTGCGCGCCGTGGTGGAATCGTGCAGCGCGCTCACCCAATCCTTCTGGACCAGAAAGAAGTAGTTCGCCCGCAAGCCGTAAGTGATGCCCATGGCGTAGAGCGCTCCGGCATCGTTGGGATTGCGGCGCAGGCGGGCCTGTTCCAGGTACAGCGCCTTCTGGATTTCGCCCAGGAAGCGCTGCTGGGTATCGGGCGATGGATTCAGCCTGGCGCGGCGCAGCAGGGAATTGTTGCCGGTTACCAACTGGCTTTCGAGCGCGCCATCGCGGAACATCTCGTGGAAGACTACGGTTTCGGCGGCATGGTTGTGGAGATCCGGGTCGTTGGGGTCGAGGGCGATGGCCCGATCGAAATCGGCCAGCGCCTGATCGTATTCCAGGTTGTAGAAGTGCTCGTAGCCGTCATCCACCAGATGGCTTGCGGCGTAGAGACGTGTGGCCAGGCAAAGGACCGCGAGGAAAGTGGCTTTCAATACGTTTATTATAATTCGGCGCGACCGCTAGCGCCGCACTTTGCGCATCCAGCCGCCCCAGGCAAATCCCGCGCGCGCCATCGCCGCGCCGAGAATCACTGCCATCGCCATGCGCGTCCAGAACTGGCGGGCGCCGGGTTCCACCTGGGTGAAGACGTTGCGCACCCAGTCCGTATCGCTGGGGACGAAGAAGGGAAAGTATCCCGATCCGAAGACCCAGTTGCGCGCCGCCGGCGTCATCAGAAAATCGGCGAAGGGCCACTGCACCGCGGCCAGCGCGATCACGAAAATGGGCGCCAGGGCCGCGGCCCGCGCCCAATAGCTCCAGCGCTGCCAATAAGGACGCGTGAGGTCGAGGACGAAAGCGGGCACGATAAACAGGATCGGAAAATCGGGCGGCACGAAATGCGTTACATTCTGGAAGACCGGTCCCAGCTTGGGCTCCGCCGGAAAGAGCGGCAGAATCCAGACATACAGCAGGTTCATGAGGGTATAGAAGCCCGCCACGGCCGTGCCCGCCCAGCGGTACTCCGTCATGCGGTAAAGCGCCGCCAGAAAGAAACAGGAGCCCAGGGTCATCAGCAGATAGAACAGCGCGCTGTGCATGTAATTGCGCAGCAGAAATTCCTGAAAGATGCCGAACGAGGTCACCAGCAGGAACGTGTAAGTGTACAGCATCAGCGCGTGCAGCTTGGTGCGCAGCGCGCCTTCGGCGTGCGCGAGATGGCCCATGATCAGCAGCAAGGTGCCAATGCGGATCACCAGAATGCCCACGATCAGCAGCACGTGCGGCGGGCTGAGGACCTTGACGTCCAGCCCGTAGGCGGCGTGCCACCAGTTGTCGAACGGCGCCGACGTAATCATCGCCGCGCCGCCCCAGGCGCAGACGAATGCGCCGAGGGGTCCGCGGAAGCCCCACATGCGCACCGCGCCCGCCTGTTGGGTTACGGAGTGGCCGAATGAGCTGGACAGAATCAGGTATCCGCACGAAATCCCCGCCAGAATGCCGCACAAATAGATCAGCATGTGCGGCGCGGTCCAAAAGGTATCGCGTCCGATGCTCTTATGCCAGGAGATGTCCCAGATGCCCCCGACGGAGGCGGAAGTGATCGCGATGACGCAAGCCGTGATGTACCAGGGAACGGACGCCGCGCGTTCGACGGCATGGTCCGCCCAGGCGATAGTAGCGCTCTGAGCCATCCTTTGAGTCTACTCCGAGTCTACTCGGGCGGTGGAGGATCGGGGAACACGATCGGATTGCGGAAGGTGTTGGTCTTGATGGCTACGTAGATCACTCGCGCGGGCAGCCAGTTGCGTCCGGCCACGAGCCCGGGTTTATGCAGGCTGGTCCAGACGGCCAGCCAGAGTATTAGCGAACAGGCGCGCCGTCCCACCGGTATCCGCCGGCAACAGTATACTGGAGGCAAGTGGCGGATGACGATGTCAGGTTCGATTGGGACCGGGCCAATACCGAGCATATCGCGTCATTCCGTCAAGCCAGACGAGGCGGAGCAGGCCATGCGGAACGATCCGCTGGACATGGGCTATGAAGTCATCGGCGGAGAGGAACGTTGGACGGCGCTCGGCCACACCGACGACTTCAGGGTGCTTCTGCTCGTCTGGACGGTGCGGCGCGATGCCCTACGGATGGTCACTGCGCGGGCTGCCGGAAGCCGGGCGCGGGATACTTATTTGCGTGCTATGGGATTGTTGACATGAAGAAACTCGTCGTTCCCAAGTTCCCGATCGAAGCGGAGGAAGCAGAATGGTGGGACAACCACATGGAGGTAGTTGAAGAGAACCTGGTTGAAGGCATGCAGGAGGGAACTGTCGGCCGCGGCACCGCGCAACGCGTGCTCCGTGAGGCACGGGAATTGAAGAGCATTACGATTCGCATGCCTGAGGCCGACGTCAACCGCGCACAGCGACTGTCGGCCAAGAAGGGGTTGAGTTCTGAGGCCTATCTCCAGGATCTGCTGCATGAAGCCCTGGAACGCGAGGAGGGGGAGCCCGCGAGTGGTGACGAAAATCGCCCTTCTTCAGGAGTTCGTTGAGCTATAAGTCGTCTACTCCGGCGGAGGATCGGAAAACACGATCGGATTGCGGAAGCCGTTGGTCTTGATGGCCGCGTAGGTCACCCGCACGCGCAGCCAGTCTTGGCCGCAGTAGGCTTTCGAGCCGGTTCGGCCGGCTGAAAGCCGGCTGCGGGCAGAATTGCCCGCCCCACAAGTCTACTCCGGCGGAGGATCTGAAAACACAATCGGATTACGGAAGGCGTTGGTCTTGATGGCCGCGTAGATCACGCCCACGGTCAGCCAGATGCCGCCGGCCACGAGCGCGGGTTTGTGCAGGCTGGTCCAGATAGCCAGGCAGAAGACGAAGCCGAGCAGCGGGGGCAGGAAGGCGCCCAGGCTCTTACGGTCGCTGCGCACGTAGTAATGAATGAAAGCCGCGGCGTTGACCCCCATGAAACCGATGATGGCGCCGAAATTGAGCAGTTCCGCGCCGAGTTCGTAGGTGATGGCGAAAGCGCCGGCCAGCGACAGTACACCCACGAACAGCACGTTATTGCGCGGTATGCCGTGCTTGGGCTCGATGGCGCCGAAGAAGCCGCGCGGGATGGTGTTGTCGCGTCCCATGCCATAGAGCAGGCGGGCGGCGCCCAGTTGCGATCCCATGCCGGAGCCGATGGTAGCCACCAGAAGAGTCATGTTCACCGCGTGGAAGAGCAGCGGTCCGCCGGCGCGGCCGGCCACGTAGGAGAATGCGGTGTCCACATCGGGATAGCTGCGGAAGTTGGGCCAGATCAGTTGGCCGGCGTAGACCTCGGCGGAGGCCAGTACGCCGGTGATCAGGCAGGTAAGCACGGTGGCCAGCAGGATATTGCGGCGCGGGTTGTGGGCTTCCTCGGAGAGCGTGGAGATGCCGTCGAATCCGATATATGTGAGCACCGCGACGGACGTGCCGGTAGAGATGCGGCCCAGGCTGAATGTCTTCGGATCGTAGAAAGGCTGGGTGAAGGAGACCCCGTGCTGGTGCATGATGTAGCGCACGGCGGCGACGAAGAAATAGAAGACCACCACGCACATGGCCAGCACCAGCACCTCGTTGGTGCGCGCGGTGGCGCGGATGCCGCGCAGATTGAGCAGGGTGAAAAGAATCGCGAAAAACACGGCCCAGGCCGCGTAGGGAATCTCAGGCACCAGGTTCAGGGCCGCCTTGCTGCACCAGATGGTGCAGATAATGGGATTCAGGATGTAATCCATCGCCAGGCTCCATCCGGTGACGAAGCCCAACCCCGAGTGGATCTCGCGGCCCACGTAGGTGTAGGCGGAGCCGGCGCTGGGATAGGCGCGCGCCATGCGGCCGTAGCTGATGGCCGTAAACAGCATGGCGACCATGGCGATGAGCACGGTGGTGACCACGTGGCCGTGCGCGACCTGGCTGACGACGCCGAAGGGCGGCATGGGCGCGGTCGGCTGGATGAGAATGATCCCGTAGAAGATGAGATCCCACAATCCCAGGGCGCGCTTGAGGCGCGGGCCGGATTGGGGCGCGGGGTCCGGACTGGTGGCGCTCGACATGGAAGTTAGATTGTGACACAACAGAGGTGAGGCATAGGGAGGCCTCCGGCGAGTGGCTGCGCGTTGGTTGCAGGTGCGGCATTTGATGCTGCGGCGGATCCGCTACAGAGTCACGCGGGGCGGCGTGCTGTTCACCGCGGCGGTGGTGCTGGTGGGCCTTGCGGCGGTGGCTTCGGCCAACAACCTGCTGTTCCTGATTCTGGCCACCATGCTCTCCACGCTGATGGTTTCAGGACTGGTGAGCCGCCTGTGCCTGGCCGGGCTCGAGTTGGACTTCCTGGTGCCCGAGCACGTGTCGGCGGGCCGCACGATTCCGGCGAAGCTCTACGTGCGCAACGTCAAATTCTGGATGCCGTCGTTCTCCATCCACGTGGTGGGGGTGGAACAGGGCGCGCCGCCGGTGTTGCAATCGCCGGTATATTTCCCCGTGATTCCGGGCGGCGCCACGCTGGAAGAGACGGTCCAAATCCGGTTCGCACGGCGCGGCGAGTACCGCCAGAATCACTTCGCGTTTCATACCCGCTTCCCGTTTGGGTTCCTCGAAAAGACCGCGCGCGTGGTGCTGCGGCGGGAGGTGATCGTTTATCCGTGCATCGACCCGCAGGGCGGGTTCGAAGAGCTGTTGGCGGATCTGGCGGGCGAAATCGAAACACATTATCGCGGCCTGGGGCGGGACTTTTACCGCATTCGTCCGTACGAGGCGTTCGAAAGCGCGCGGCATGTGGATTGGAAGGCCACCGCGCACACCGGCGATCTGCAGGTGCGCGAGTTCGCACGCGACCAGGAGCAGAGTGTGGAGTTGTTTCTCGATCTGGAGACGCCCGAAGGTTTCGGCGAATGGTTCGAATACGCCGTGGATTGTTGCGCGTTCCTGGCATGGCGGCTTTCGGACAAGTCCGTGAGCATTCATTTCCGGACCCAGGATTTCGACTTCCGGCTGCCGGAGGAGGGCGACATTTATGCCATTTTGAAGTACCTGGCGCTGGTCGCGAGCAAGCCGGGCAAGCCGCCGGAGGCTCCGGCGGATGAGACCAGCTTTCCGATCGTGCTCACGGCGGCGCCAGGCAGGTTTGGCGATACGGGATGGGTGGCGGCGCGGGTGATCGGTCCCGATAGTCTGGTAGACGCGCGCGAGTGATGTCCGGGCGGATCGATCAATGCCGCGTGTGCGCGGCGTCCGCTTCCGAGATCACGGGATTGCGCAGATCGCCCAGGCCTTCCACGCGGATGACGACCTCGTCGCCGGGCAACAGCCAGCGCGGCGGCTGGCGCGCGAACCCCACGCCCGACGGCGTACCGGTAGCGATGACATCGCCTGGCTCCAGGGTGAAGACGCTGGACAAGAACGCGATCAGCTCGGGGATCTTGAAGATCAGGTCGTTGGTATTGCTGTGCTGGAGCACTTCGCCATTGATGGTGGTGCTGATGTCGAGCGCGTGCGGGTCGGGGACCTCGTCGGCGGTGACAATAGCCGGTCCCATGGGCGCGAAGGTGTCGAAGGTTTTGCCGATCGTCCATTGCGAGGTTTGCATCTGGAAATCGCGCGCGCTGACGTCGTTGAAATTCGTGTAGCCGAAGACATAGTCCCGCCAATGTTCGGCCGGAATATGGCGGCCGCGTTTGCCGATGACGACGGCCATTTCAGCCTCGTAATCGGGCTTGCTGGAATTGGCCGGTAGCACGATGGGCTCGCCGCACCCGATCGCCGCGGTGGGAAATTTGGCGAAGATGGTGGGCACTTTAGGGATCTCCATTTTGGATTCGAGGGCATGGGCGCGATAGTTCAGGCCCACGCAAACGATTTTGGGCGGGCGCTGCAGCGGGGCGCGCAGGGTGACGTCCGCGGCTTTGAAGATCTGGCCCCAGGGTGGATCGTAAAGCCATCGCTGGACGCGGTCGAGCGCATCGGCGCCGCCGGCCACGATGGACAGCAGGTCGGGGAATCCGGCGCCGCGCAGGCTGACGATGTCCTCGCCGTTCAGGGCGCCCGGCTCGGGATGCGCTTCGCGTTGGAAGGTTAGCAGTCGCATGTGGGTGATTGTAACGCGCAAGTCCCGGTTCGGCGAACTGAAGTTCGCCGCGGCACGCTGAAGCGTGCGCCACGGGCAAGCGGCCAGTCATCACGAGGAGTCCAAACTCCGGCCGGCGAACTGAAGTTCGCCGCGGCACACTCAAGCGTGTCGGGATGGGCCTGCGGGCCACCAAATGTGATGAAAACTCAATTTGGAGGGGGGCCAATCCCGGCCGCAGCCGGCTTTCCAGCCGGCTTAGTTAGCCGCCTGAAAGGCGGCTGCGGGCATGATTGCCCGCCCCACAGGGCCGAGCGGGTACACTGGGAATATGCGGTGGGTAGTTTGGGCAGGGGTGTGGCTGTGGCCGTGCCTCGCGCAAGGCGCGGTGAGCGCGGCGGATGTGGCGCGCGAGGTACGCGAAATCTCGCTCGATCCCGGTGAGTGTTATCGCGTGCGGGATTTGGCGCTGCCGCGAGACGAAATCCGCATCTTCCTCACCGACGGGTACCTGATTTTCGCCAAACCGGTCGCCGGCGTACGCATGTCGGCCGTTTTCACCTCGAATGTGGAGGGCGGCGATGCGGAACTGCTGGTTCTGCCTCCCAATCGCGGCGAGCGGCAGTCGCTGGCGTCGTACACCGGATCGCCGAACCTGGACGAGCACTTCGTGGCCGCGGCGCTGATCTTTTCCGACGATACGTATGCCAAACTGAACGCCCAGATTCACCAGAATGCGGCCAACAGGAAGGCTCCCGAGATGGGCGCCATGATGGCGGAGCACTGGACGCCCGTCTTGCGCAATCTGGCCTCCAGCTTCCAGGCGCGGCTGGTTTGGGACGTGCTTTTGGGCGAGCCGCAAAGCCACGGCTTCCTGGCGGTCTCCATGAGCGGCAGGAAACTGGGCAATTTCGACGTCTACTACGACCGCAGCGCGCGCGAACAGATCGTGATCGGCCAATTGAACACGCGCAACAACCTGCTCTTCTTCGATGTGTGGAGCAGCTTCGTAGCGCGTTCATTCCGGGAGCGGGAGGCGGAGCCAGGCCTGACGCTAGACAATTTCCGAATCGATGCTACGCTGAAGCCCGACCTGAACCTGGAGGTGGTGACGCGGGTGAAAGTGAAACCCGGCCGCGTAGCGCTGCCGGTGATGGCGTTCGATATCGCCGAACCCATGCGGGTTTCCGCGGCGCTGGTGGATGGCAAGCCCGCCGAGGTGCTGCAGCGCGATTCCATCCGCGCGGATCTGCTGCGCAACGTGGGCAACGAGATGTTTCTGGTGGTGCCACCCGCGCCGCTGGAGCCCGGCAAGGAATACGAGCTGGAATTCCGGCACGCCGGCAAAGTGATCTTCGACGCCGGCAATCGGGTCTATTACGTGGGCGCGCGCGCCAACTGGTTTCCCAACATCGGGCTGCAATTCGCGAAATACGACCTGACGTTCCGCTATCCCAAGGACCTGGACCTGGTGACGGCGGGTGAAATGGTCGAGGAGCACGACGAAGGCGATTTGCGGGTTACGCGCCGCCGGACCAGCGCGCCGATCCGCATGGCCGGTTTCAACCTGGGGCAATACGAGCGGGTGCGGCTGAAGCGCAGCGGCTATACGCTGGAAGTCTGCGCCAACCGCGCGATCGAAACGGCACTGGAGGGAGACAATCGGACACAAGGGGTGGAAACGCCGGCGGGGCCGCGGGCTACCCGGGAGCCGGAGATTCTGATCCTGCCGCCGGAACTGGCGCCGGATCCGGAGGCGCGCTTGCAGGAGATCGCTTCCGAGATTGCTTCCATGCTGGAATTCATGGCGGCGCGCTTCGGACCTCCGGCGCTGCCCACGTTGATGGTGGCTCCGGTGCCGGGCCGGTTTGGGCAGGGCTTTCCCGGTCTGATCTATCTTTCGACGATGTCGTACCTGGCCCCGCAGACGAAGGCGATCCGGTCGCTCGACGCGCACGGGCGGCTTTTCTTTTCCGACATTCTGCAGGCGCACGAGACGGCCCACCAGTGGTGGGGGAACGTGGTGACATCGGCCGGGTATCACGACGAATGGCTGATGGAAGCGCTGGCGGACTACTCCGCGCTGCTCTATCTAGAAAACAAGAACGGCTCGCAGCCGGTGGCGCTGCAACTGGATTCCTACAAAGCCAACCTGTTACAGATGGTGAATGGCAAGACGGTGGAATCCACCGGGCCGATCGTGCTGGGGGTGCGGCTGGAGAATTCACAGACGCCGGCCGCCTATTACAACATCACCTACGGCAAGGGATCGTGGATCATGCACATGCTGCGGCGGCGCATGGGCGACGACCGTTTTCTCGAGATGTTGGCGGATTTGCGCAAGGAATACGAGCGGAAGCCCCTTTCGACGGAAGAATTCCGGATGCTCGCCGCGCGGTTTCTGCCGGCCCAGTCGGCCGATCCGCAACTGGAGAACTTCTTCGACCAGTGGGTCTACGGCACGGGCATCCCGTTGTTGAAAATGAGCTATACGGTGAAAGGGAAGGGCGGCGGGCTGCGCTTGAGCGGCACGATTACGCAGAGCGATGTGGCCGGCGACTTCAGCGTGCTGGCGCCGGTGGAGATCCAGTTGGCGCATGGCAAGGCGATCACGCATTGGGTGGCAACCGCGGACGGCGCGGTGACCTTCAGCCTGGCGCTTCCGTCGGCGCCGGTGAAGGTGCAACTCGATCCGAACTTCAGCCTGCTGCGGAGGTAGCCGCCGGCGGGGAACTGTTATACTGGTCCGAAAGTCCATTCCACGAGTACCCCATGTTCGGGACAAGGTGCGGTTTCGTTGCGATTTCTCTTTTCGGCGGTCTGTGTTCCGCGCAGCAGGACGCGGTTACAGAACGGCAAGCCTACGACGCCAAGATCCGTCCGACTTACAATTTCCACTTCGGACCGGATAAAATCTCCACGCCGGGCAATGCCGCCGTCGAGGGCCGCGGCTTCATTCAACCGGACGCCTTCCTGCCGGCAACTTACTGCGGGCGCTGTCACCAGGAGGCCTATAGCCAGTGGCGCCAGGCGCTGCACTCCAATTCGTTCCGCACGCCCTTTTATCGCGCCAGCGTCAATATTCTGCCGCGTACGAAAGGAATCGAGTTCACACGGCACTGCGATAGCTGTCATAACCCTATCGGAGTTCTCTCGGGAGCCTTGACTCAGGATTCCCAGGTGGATCGCAGCTTCGACGAAGACGGTCTTACCTGCACTACCTGTCACTCGATTCAAAAGGTGCCGTCCACGAACGGCAACGGCGGGTTCGTGATGGGCGTGCCCTCCGCGATCGTGGATGAAGACGGCAACCGCATCCCCGGAATGGTGCCCGATGAAGAGATCAGGAAACATCCGGACCGGCACTCCACGGCGGTCATGAAGCAGTTCTACCGCACTCCGGAATTCTGCGCGGCATGCCACAAGGCCAACCTTCCCGATACGCTGAACGACTATAAGTTTATCCGCGCCTTTACGACCTACGACGAGTGGCAGAACTCGAAGTTTTCGCAGCGGAATCCGCTGACCTTTTACACCACGGGGTTCACCACCTGCCAGGATTGTCACATGGCGCGCGCGCAATTGAAGCTTGAAGACCAGGGCGCGAAGCACGGCACGCTGGCCTCGCATCGCTGGCCGGCAGGAAATACGGCGGTCCCCTTCTACTATGGCTTTGACGAGCAATTACAAAAGACCATCGAATTCCTGAAGTCGGGAATGTATCTGAACGTGGATCTGTTCGGAGTGAAAACAGCCGGCGGCGGCATGGTGGCGCCGCTGGGCTCGGCGCCCCTGCATCTCGCTGCGCACGAAAACGTCCAGGTGATGGTGGTGATTCAGAACAAGAACATCGGCCACTCGCTGCTTCCCGAAGTGCGCGATCTGTACGAACCCTGGGTGGAGTTCGTGGTCCAGGATGCCGGCGGCAAGGAGATCTATCACAGCGGCTTCCTGAAGCGCGACGGATCCGTCGATGAACGGGCGCACAGCTTCACCAACAGGCCGGTCAACATGGACGGCGAGTTCGTGGACAATCATAAGGTCTGGACCATTCACTCGGTGGCTTACGACAACACCATCCAATCCGGCCGTTCCGCCCTGATGCGCTATGAGTTCCAGATTCCAGCCGGCGCGAAGGGCCCGCTCACGGTGACGGCGCGCGTGAACTATCGCCACCTGCGCCAGAGCTATCTGAATAACGTCCTGGGAAAAGACCACCCCGCTTATCCGGTGATCGAACTCGCCTCCCGCACGCGCGTCCTGAATATCGGCGACAACCCCGCCGCGCCGCACGACCCGCAGGATAACGCCGACTGGATGCGCTGGAACAACCTGGGCATCGCCTATCTGGATCAACTGCAGTATGCGGACGCCATGCAGGCCTTCAAAGAAGTCGTGAAACTGCGGCCGGATTATGCGGACGGCCATATCAATATCGGACTGACTTATATTGAGTGGGAAAAGTACTCTTCGGCGCGCAGCGATATTGAACAAGCGCTGGCGCTCAGCCCGAACAACGCGCGGGCGCTTTACTATCTGGCCCTGGTGGAGCGGCGGGAGGGACATTACGACGAGGAAGTGGCCGACTTGCAGAGAGTGGTGATCCAGTATCCGCAGGCCCGCGATCCGCGGCGCGAATTGGGGATCGCCTACTACCAGAGACACAGTTACGACGAAGCCGTGGAACAATTCGAATCCTTACAGAAGATCGATCCGGACGACCTGGCGGCGCATTACAACCTGGCCGTTCTATATCGCCGCATGGGAATGAAAGACAAAGCCGCCGAACAAGCGGCGTTATTCGCGACTAAACAGGTGGATCCCGGCGCCCCGACTTACTCGCTCGAGTTCCTGCGAAAGCATCCTGAGATATCGACCGAAAGCGTGCCCTGGCATATTCATACCGACATCCCCCCGGCGGCGGCTGTTTCAAACGGAGGACAGTAATGCGCGCATCGCGACGGCGTTTCATCCAGTCGCTGAGCCGGTCCGCCCTGGTGCTTCCCTTCGCCGATCTGATGGCGATGGGACAAAAGCTGCCCGGGCCCGTCGAGCGCAGTTACGAGGCCAAGCCCATGCCGGCGCCTAAGGGCCCCAAGTCGCCTATTGAGGGCACGCCGCTCGGTTTGACCTTCGTGGACGTGGTGAAAGAGGCGGGACTGGCCGTGAAGACCATCTACGGCGGCGAGGGCACGAATAAATATCTTCTGGAGACCACCGGCTGCGGCCTGGCTTTTTACGATTACGATAACGATGGCTGGCTGGATGTCTTCCTGGTGAACGGCTGGCGGCTGGAAGGTTTCCCCGAAGGCAAGGAACCGCGCTGCCATCTGTTCAAGAACAATCGCGACGGCACGTTCACCGATGTGACCAAGGGGTCGGGCCTCGAACATCGCACGGGATGGGGACAGGCCTGTTGCGTAGGCGACTACAATAACGACGGCAACGACGATCTTTTCGTCACTTACTACGGCCAGAACGCGCTCTATCGCAATAACGGGAACGGCACGTTCACGGATGTAACCAAGGCGGCGGGGTTGGAGCAGCCCGGTCCCAAAATACGCTGGAATACCGGCTGCACATTCGTGGACTACGACAAGGACGGCCATCTTGACCTGTTCGTGGCGAACTACGTCGATTTCGATTTGAAGACCGCGCCACCGCCGGAAGCCGGCCCCTGCACTTACAAGGGGCTGTTGGTGGCCTGCGGTCCGCCCGGACTGCGCGGCGCCAAGAACTTCCTGTATCACAACAACGGCAACGGCACGTTTAGCGACGTGAGCGAAAAGGCCGGCATCTGGAAGACGCAGGGCACTTATGGGCTGAGCGTGGCGGCGTCCGATCTGGATAACGACGGCTGGCCCGACATCTACGTGGCCAACGATTCCTCCACCGCGACGCTCTATCAGAATCAGAAGGACGGCACGTTTAAAGACATCGCGATTGAATCCGGCGCGGCGCTCTCGCCGGAAGGGAAGCCGCAGGCCGGCATGGGAGTGTCGATCGGCGACTACAATCGCGACGGCAACCTGGACGTGGTGAAGACGAATTTCGCGGGGGACACCGATTCCCTGTATACGAACCTGGGAGACGCGAACTTCGAGGACCGCACTTATCCGAGCGGCCTGGGAGTGAACACGCGGCTGCTGGGATGGGGCGTCGGCTTCTTCGATATGGATAACGACGGCTGGCTCGACATCCTGATGTCGAACGGGCACGTCTATCCGGAGGTGGATAAGTCGAACGCGGATTTGAAATACGCCGAGCATAAGTATCTGTACCGCAACTTACAAAACGGGCGATTCGAAGAGGTCACCGACAAAGGCGGACCGGGTATTCTGGAGAACGCTCCGGCGCGCGGGTGCGCTTTCGGCGACTATGACAACGATGGCGATCTGGACGTCGCCGTGAACTGCGTCAACGCCATTCCGCAGCTTTTGCGGTGCGACTCCACGCTGAACCGCAACTGGATCAAGATCAAGCTTTCCGGCGTGAAGTCCAATCGCAGCGGCATCGGCAGCCGCGTCACGGTGGTGGCCAAGACCAAGCCGGATGCGCCCAAACCGCTGGCGCAAATGGACGAACTGCGCAGCGGCGGCAGTTACTTTTCGCAGAACGATCTGCGTATGCACTTCGGACTCGATCAGGCGACCAAGGTGGACATGGTCGAAATTAAGTGGCTCAGCGGGCAGGTGGACCAACTGAAGGATCTGGAAGTCAACCGGCTGTATGTCATCGAAGAGGGCGGCAAGATCCTGAAGAACGAAGTGTTGAAGCCGGCCGCCAAGCGGGGCGCATGATGCGCATCAGACGCTTTAGCTTGTCGCTGCTACCGTTGCTTTGCCTTCCGTCGATCGCCGCCGCGGCGGCTTGCCCATGGCTGAACGCGGCCACAGCGGGAGGGATTCTGGGCGGTCCCGCCGCGATGACCGTGACGCCGTCAAGAACCAGCGGCGACGCCACATGCAGTTTTATCCGGCAGAACGGATCCCGGACATTCGAACTACGCATCGAAGTGGAAACGATGCGCTCCCCCGCCGCGGATTTCGGGGCCTACAAGGCGCGCTGCCATATCGCAAGCGTGCCGCTGAAAGCCATCGGCAACGAGGCATTCGCCTGCAGCGACGGTGCGCGCGCCGAGCAGGTGATCGGCAGGGTGCGCGAACACGCCTTCGTGGTCCGGATTAGCGTCACTGGCGGTCCGGCGCAGGCCGACACCTTTCGCGAGAAGGCCCGGCAGGTGGCGGAACAGGTTGCGGGAATCCTGTTCTGAATTGACCGCTAAGTTCCCTGCTTGAGTTTCCTCTGCTTCTCCAGGTCTTCGGCCTTACGGATCTCAGCCGCCTTGGCGAAGGCTTGTGTGGATCCCGCCATATCTCCCTTGCGCCGCAGCAGCAATCCCAGATTGTTCCAGGCGGCGGCGTTCAAACCGTCAAGCGCCACCGAGCGCCGGAGGGCCTCGATGGCTCCATCCGCGTCGCCTTGCTCTTTCAGTGTGGTACCCAGGATATACCAGGCATCGTTATACTCGGGCCGCTGGGCCACGGCGGCGCGTAATTGCGCGACGGCTTTGTCCGGGAGCCCGGCGTCGATGTAAGTGAGTCCCAGGCTGTAGTGCGCTTCGGCGAAGGACGGGTCGAGCGCGACGGCCCGCTCCAGTTCGGCCCTGGCATGCGTCAGATCGTCGGTCTGCTTGTAGGCGACCCCCAGATCGTAGTGCGCGCCGGCATCATCCGGATGGTCGCGGAGCAGCGTGGACAGGTGTTCGATAGCGGCTTTAAAGTCGCCGGCGGCGATGTACGCGTAGCCCAGGTTCACCTGGACGTGGAAGTTATGCGGGTCGTGCGCCAGGATCGCGCGGAATTCCCGCAAGCCCGCGGCGGGGTCGCCGGAGCGTACCAACGCGTTGCCATAACTGTTGCGCACCAGGTCGTTCTTCGCGTCCAGCCGGAGAGCCTGGCGGTAAACGTCGCGCGCCTCTTTGTAGCGGGCCAGCTTCTGATACGCATCGCCGAGCGTTTCCCATACCAGGGCGTTGGCGGGCATCTGCTTGCTCGCCCGCACCAACTCCGGGATGGCATCCCGGTAATGCCCGGTTTGCGCTTCGGCGGCGCCCAGTTGATAGTGATAGTCGCCATGATCCGGCGCCAGCGTCACGGCTTTTTTCAAAGCGTGAATGGCCGGATCGGGCTGTTGGGTCAGCCAGAGCGCCATCCCCAGGTGATACCAGGCTTGCGCCATGCCAGGGTCGAGCTGCGTAGCTCGCTCGAGATGCGCGATGGCATCCCGATTCCGGTTGGTGGCCGCCAGCAGAAAGCCGATTTCATCCTGGTAAGCGGCGGATGCGGGAACCAGTTCCGCCAGCTTTTCGTATGCGGCCAGCGCGCCGCTGGCATCCCGCGCGGCAAGCCGCTCGCTAGCGGTGGCCTCAAGCTGCGGAACAGCGGTGGCCATCTGGGCCGCCAACGGAAGCGAGACGCATAGAATGGAGCGGAGAAGATTGCCGAACATGGCGGGCTTAACCGGAGATTACCGCCCGCGGACGGCGATTGTCAATCGCGGCTGCTGCCAGGCCGCTACTCATTAGCAGGTGGGCGAAGGAGGCCGGTCACCAGTAGCCGCAGGAGTCCCGGCTGGAAGCGATTGGCGCAGAGGGGAAAACTGATTTGCTCAGCCCGCGAACGCGTGCGGGCAGGCCGAAACGGGCGGTCGCGCGGTGCAAGTTGATTTCGGGTACACTGATCCTTTAAGCCAGCCCAGGAAGGTGTCCATGCCCGACAATCAAGACTCCGTTAATCGTAGAGATTTCATGGCCAAGACCGCCGTCGTCGCCGGCGCGCTCGGGGCCGCCAGGGAACTATTCGCCAAACCCGCCCGGTCCGCCGCCACCGGTAAGGTGATCGGCGCCAACGACCGCATCAACGTCGGAGTGATCGGCGTGGGCGGCCGCGGTTCGTATTTGACCGGCCAGTTTGCCGCGATCGGCGAGCGCACCAACGCTTGCAAGATCGTGGCTGTGGCGGACGTTTACGAAAAGCGCAAAAGGAAAGCCGCCGACAGGCTGAAGTGCGACGGCTACCTGGATTACCGGGAGATCATCAACCGCGCGGACATTGACGCGGTGGTGGTGGCCACGCCCGACCATTGGCACGCGCCGATCGCGCTCGAAGCCATGGACCACGGCAAGGATGTATACCTCGAAAAGCCGATGTGCCACACCATCGAGGAGGCCAAGCACCTTTCGCAAACCGTGAAGGAAACCAAGCGGGTATTGCAGGTCGGCTCCCAGACCACGTCGGCATTGCAGTGGCACATCGCGAAGAAATACATCGCCGACGGCGCCATCGGCAAGATGATCATGAGCCAGGGTTCCTATCACCGCAATTCGAAGGAAGGCGAATGGAACTGGGACATCGACGCGGGCGCGGGACCCGACGGCAAGGACGAAAACTACATCGACTGGAAGATGTGGCTGGGCAAGGCCCCCAAGCGCGCATTCGACGCCGACCGCTTCTTCCGTTTCCGGAAGTATTGGGATTACTCCGGCGGCATCGCCACGGACCTTTTCTTCCACGTGGTGGCGCCGTTGAACATCTGCTGGACCGAACCGCAATTCCCCAGCAAAGTATCGGCGAGCGGCGGTATCTACGTGTTTAAGGACGAGCGCGAGGTGCCGGATACCTTCCACCTGATGGCGGAATTTCCGCAGGGCCATTCGCTGGTGCTCAGCTCCACGATGGCGAACTCGAAGCACATTCCCGGCCTGATCCGCGGACATGAAGGCACCATCATTATGGTGGATCACGGCATGTTCGAGCGCAAGACCGACCATATCACGCTGTTGCCCGAGCGCCAGACGATCGACGACGCGTACAAGACCAAGTTCGGCCAGGATGCGGAGATCACGATTCCGGTGGAATCGAAGAACGAGATGACGGCACACATCACGAACTTCCTGGACTGTATGCGCAGCCGCGAGAAACCCACGCTCGATGTGGACACGGCATTCCACGCGCAGGTGACCATCTCGATGGCGGTGCAGTCTTACCGGGAAGGGCGCGTCCTTTATTGGGACGACAAGACGCAGAAAGTGGTCAACAAGCAGACTAAGGCATAGGCGCCGCGGGCGGGAGAAATCTGTCAGTATAGGAAGGATGAAAATCCCGATCTGTATTCCCGCCGTAGCCGTGCTGACCCTCGCGCCATTATGCGCGGCTTCTTTGACCCAAGCCGACCGAGACCGCGCGATTGCCGAACTGACCGCCAGCCGGCAACAATTCCTGGATTCCGTGGCGGGCCTCTCCGCGGCGCAATGGAACTTCAAGCCGGACGAGAAGACGTGGTCGGTGGCCGAATGCGCGGAGCACATCGCGGTGAGCGAGGACGTGATCTTCGGCAACGTCACCAGGATGATGCAGGGGCCGGCGACGCCGGACAAGAAGTCGGCAGTGACCGACGATTTCATCCTGAAGGCGGTGGTCAATCGGACGCAGAAATTCCAGGCGCCGGAGGTGCTTCGCCCGACGCATCGTTTTGCGACGCCGCAGGAAATCGTCGACCATTTCAAGCAGAGCCGCGAGCGAACGATCGCCTATATTCGCGACACGCAGGACGATTTGCGAGGCCACTTTTCCGACCATCCGGTCCTGAAGACCATGGATGGGTATCAGTGGATCCTATTGCTGTCGGCCCACAGCCAGCGGCATACGGCACAGCTTAACGAGGTGAAAGCGAACCCGAATTTCCCGAAGGAATAACGGGGCGCACGTGGCGCTTTCGATCGTCGCGCGGCGGGCGGGTCAGGCCGGGGAGATCCCAGAAGGGGTTGTCGTAAATCTCAACCTCCTGGTCGTCGTATAGAGGCCAAAATCTGTTTGGGGGAGTCATGGTTGTAATCCAAGGTGCCGTTCGGAAGGTTCCGATCAGTACACTTCTATTATAGCCGGAGGGGGCGGCTTAATTGAGGTTGCACGATAAGATTTGTATTATCAGACGCTTACGGATGGCGACCGATCATTGGCCGCAGCCAAAGCCGGCTGAAAGCCGGCTGCAGGCAGAATTGCCCGCCCCACAAAACCAAACTGACGTCCCCGAGGTTTGATACCCGCACCACCCGTGCTACAGTACCAATTTGATGGCCACCACCACTCCTTTGAAAGCTACGTGTCTGAACGCCGCGCATCGCGCGATGAGGGCCAAAATGGTGGATTTCGGCGGATGGGACATGCCCGTCCAGTATTCATCGCTGGTGGAAGAGCACCTGGCGGTGCGGCGCAGCGTGGGCGTTTTCGATGTCAGCCACATGGGCGAGATCGACATTACCGGTCCGGAGGCGCTGCGGCTGACCGATTTCGTCACGACCAACGCCGCCGGGCGCCTGAAGACGGGGCAAATCCAGTATGCGGGGCTGCTTTACGAGCACGGCGGATTCGTAGACGACGTGCTGGTACACAAGGTCTCGGACGACCACTATTTCCTGTGCGTGAACGCCTCCAACCAGGAGAAGGATTTCGAGCACATCCGGGCGTATAACCAGTTCGACGCGCAGGCGCGGCTGTCGAGCGGCGATTATGCGCAGATCGCCATCCAGGGTCCCAATGCGCGGGCCACGCTGCAGAAACTGACCGCGGCCGATCTGGCGGGCATCCGCTACTACTGGTTCGTGGACGGCACCGTATCGGGCACGCCGGCGCGCATCGCGTGCACGGGCTATACCGGCGAGAACGGTTACGAAATCTACGTGGCGCCGGCGGAAGCGCCGCGGCTGTGGAACGAAATCCTGGCGGCCGGGGAGGAGTTCGGCATCAAGGCTTGCGGCCTGGGCGCGCGCAACACGCTGCGGCTGGAAGCTAAAATGGCGCTTTACGGCCATGAAATCCACGCCTCCATCACGCCTTGGGAAGCCGACCTGGGCTGGATGGTGAAGCTGGACAAGGGAGACTTCGTGGGGCGCGCGGCGCTGGCGAAGCAGAAGGAAGACGGCATAAAGCGCAAGCTGATCGGATTTGAAATGTGCGGGCGGGGCATCGGGCGCGACGGCTACGAAGTGCTGGTGGACGGCGCCGCAGCCGGTTGGGTGACCAGCGGATCGCCGGCGCCGGCTTTAAACAAGAACATCGGTCTTTGCTATTTACCGGTGGCGGAGGCGCGCGTGGGCCGGGCCATCGAGATTGTCATTCGCAGCCAGCCAGTGGCCGCGATCACCGTGGAAACACCATTCTATAAACGAGCCAAATAATGTATCCGGAAGACTACCGCTACACCAAAGAACACGAGTGGGTGCACGTGGAAGGCGATACGGGCACCATCGGCATTACGGATCACGCGCAGCACGAGCTGGGCGACATCGTCTACGTGGACTTCAAATACGGCAGGGAGACGCTGAAGCCCGGCCAGCGCGTGGACCAGGGGAAAACCATCGGCTCGGTGGAGTCGGTGAAAGCCGTATCGGATATCTATTCGCCGATTTCGGGCGATATCGTCGATCTGAACCATACGCTGGCGGACGCGCCGGAGAAGTTGAACGAAGATCCGCACGGCGACGCGTGGCTGGTGAAGATCCGGCTGAGCAATCCCGGCGAGTTGTCGAATCTACTTTCCGCGGCCGAGTATCAAACTTATATAGGAGCGGAAAAATAACGATTTGCGCTATCTTCCGAAGTCCGATTCCGAACGCCGCGAGATGCTCAAAGCCTGCGGCGTCGAGAGCCCCGAAGAACTGTTCGCACATCTTCCGGAGGCCGTGCGGCTGAAGCAGCCGCTCGAACTGCCACCTGGCATTTCCGAATACGAGATCGTCGATTACTTTCGCCGCCGCGGCGATGAGAACGCCAACGGCTATGCCAGCTTTCTGGGCGCGGGCGTCTATGCGCATTACCGTCCTGTGCTGGTGGACACGGTGGTTTCGCGCGGCGAGTTTCTGACATCGTACACGCCCTACCAGGCGGAAATCTCGCAGGGCACCCTGACCACCATCTTCGAATTTCAAACCATGATCTGCCAGCTTACCGGCATGGACTTGGCGAACGCTTCCATGTACGACGGCTCGACCGCGGTGGCCGAGGCGGCCCTGATGGCCGCGCGGCTGACCAGCAAAGGCGGCCTGCTGGTGGCGCGCACGGTGCATCCTGAGTATCAGGAGGTGCTGCACACCTACGCGAAGAACCAGGGTATGCCGATTACGGAATTCGACTACGACGCGGAAACCGGCGCGGCGGATCTGGACGACATGGAGCGGAAGCTCAACGATCTGACCGCGGCCGTGATCGTACAATCGCCCAATTTCTTCGGCGTAGTGGAAGACGTGAAGCGGGCGGCGGAAATCGCGCACAAGCGCGGTGCACTGCTGGTGATGGGATTCAGCGAGGCGGTATCGCTGGGGATACTGGAGCCGCCGCCGGCCGATATCGTGGCTGGAGAACTGCAATCTTTCGCCATCTCGCCCAGCTACGGCGGGCCGTTCGCGGGCATTATCGCCACGCGCGAAAAGTTCGCCCGGCAGATGCCCGGCAGGCTGGTGGGCGAGACCACGGATACGCACGGCCATCGCGCGTTTTGCCTGACGTTGGCGACGCGCGAGCAGCACATCCGGCGGGAGAAGGCGACTTCCAACATCTGCACCAACCAGGCGCTGATCGCCCTGATGGCGACGGTATACATGAGCGTTTACGGGAAAGAGGGACTGCGGGAGCTGGCGGAACACAATCTGGCCAAGGCGCATTACCTGGCGGGCAAGCTGAAGGCGCGGTTCTCCGGCCCGTTCTTCAACGAGTTCGTGGTTTCGACCGGAGAGCGCTCGCCGGATGAAATCAACAAGGCGCTGCTGGACAAAAAGATCATCGGTGGGTTGCCGCTGGGGCGATTCTATCCGGAACTGGCGGACGCGATGCTGCTGTGCGCCACGGAAATGTCGCGGCGCGCGGAGATGGATCGATTGGCGGAGGCGTGGAATGTCCATTAAGAAAGTCCGTTCACACATCTCGCCGAATGAAGCGCTCTTATTCGAACGCAGCTCCCCCGGCAAGAAAGCCTATCAACTGCCCGAGTTGGACGTGCCCGCGGTAGATGCGGAGACGGCGCTGGGCGCCGGAAACGTGCGGGCGGAAATCGCGGGCTTTCCGGAAGTGAGCGAAGTGGAAGCCATCCGCCATTTCACGCGGCTTTCCACCTGGAACTATGCCATCGACCACGGCATGTATCCGCTGGGCTCCTGCACAATGAAGTACAACCCGCGGGTGAACGAACTGGTGGCACGCACCGAAGGGTTGGCTTGGGCACATCCTTACCAGCCGGAATCGCTTTCGCAGGGCGTGATGCAAGTGATGGCGCATCTAGAATCGGCGCTGCTCGAAATCACGGGCATGGACGCGGTTACGCTGCAGCCGGCGGCCGGCGCGCAAGGGGAACTGACCGGGATTCTGCTGATCCGGGCGCTACTCGAACAGCAGGGCAACCCACGCAAGAAGATCCTGATTCCGGACTCCGCGCACGGCACCAATCCGGCGACGGCGGCGATTGCCGGCTACGTGGTGGAGAACATCCGGTCCGACGAGCACGGCCTGTTGGACTTGGGGGCGCTCGAGAAATCCGTTACCGAAGAAGTGGCCGGGCTGATGGTCACCAACCCCAATACGCTGGGGGTTTTCGAATCGCGGATTATGGAGGCCGCGGAAGTTCTGCACCGCAAGGGGGCGCTGCTTTACATGGATGGCGCCAACATGAACGCGCTGGTGGGGATCGCGCGCCCGGGCGATTTCGGCGTGGACGTGATGCACCTGAACCTGCACAAGACGTTCTCGACGCCGCATGGGGGCGGCGGTCCGGGCGGCGGTCCGGTGGCGGTGAAGAAGCATTTGGAGCCGTTTCTGCCGGTGCCGCGGCTGAAGCGCGCCGGGGACCACTTGAGCTTCGATTACGACCGGCCGCTGTCGATCGGCAAGGTGAAGGCATTCTATGGAAACTTCGGCGTGCTGGTGCGCGCGCTGGCCTACATCCTGGCGCACGGCGGCAACGGACTGCGGGCGGCGACCATGGACGCGGTGCTGAACGCCAACTACATCCGCAAGAAGCTGGAGCCGTTCTTCGATCTGCCCTACGCGCTGCCGAACATGCACGAAGTGGTGTTCAGCGACGAGCGGCAGGCGCGCCTGGGCGTGCGCACGGGCGATATCGCCAAGCGGCTGATCGATTACGGCTTCCATCCTTACACCGTCAGCTTCCCGCTGATCGTCCACGGCGCCATGATGATCGAGCCCACCGAGACGGAAGGCAAGCTGGAACTGGATCTGTTCATCGACGCCATGATTTCGATCGCCAAGGAGATCGAGACGGAGCCGGAGACGGTGAAGAGCGCGCCGCACCTGACCCGGACCAGCCGTGTGGATGAAGTGAAGGCCGCGCGCAAGCCGGTATTGAAATGGACACCCGGCTCGCGCTAGTGCTGGCG
>Ga0187871_10001138_pt1 | contig 23594 bp, 17 predicted proteins | sample June2016WEW_16_1_FD_132988 | JGI IMG/M metagenome (GOLD analysis project Ga0187871, IMG submission 132988) | Peatland microbial communities from SPRUCE experiment site at the Marcell Experimental Forest, Minnesota, USA - June2016WEW_16_10 | ecosystem: Environmental > Terrestrial > Soil >...
CGCGGCGACCTTTACGCCAAGCTGGGAAGGCGTGAACTGGCTGCGGAGTCCTATCGCGCCGCCGCCGAGCTTCGCGTAAACGATCCGGAGTGCAACGCTCACATCCGTAGCCTGATTCAGGCGTCCTTGGCCGCGATCGGCGCCGAGCCCGCCGCCACCCACTGACATTTTCCTGAATGCCTTCGAAGGCTCATCACCTGTACCTCTCATGGCCAACCCGCATTGCCGATTGACCTTATCCGGGCGGCAATGGTAATCATGTAGGGTTGCGCGACGCTCACTTTCAGGGCAAACAGAGGTCGCGGCGCGGTTTCCGGAGGCCGGGGTAAGTTGGGCGGTACCCGGCGGAGCCGTGGTCAACGCGCGGCAACGATTCCGCATCTCACTCCAACAGCACTTTGGCGTCGCGGGCTCCCCGCCGTGCGCCTCGGCAGGGCGGGCCGTCGGTGGCCACCTGGTAGCGAAATCGACGTGGCGAAATCGACCGCAACGCGGTCACAAGTTTCAGATGAAGGAGTATCGATGAAGTGGTTTGGGGCCGTCTTCCGTGTGATCTGGTTACGTGTCAACCTGCAGCGCGATTCAGGCGCTAAGGATGGTTTGGTGTCACGCGATTTTCGCGCCAGATTGGATTTTGCGCGGCGCCCAGCGTTTGGTTTCGCGCTCCTTGCAGTGATACTAGCTATCGCCGGTTGCAACGACTACGGCAACACCTTCCAAAGCCCGACTGGCGCTGCGATTGGTTTCCTGGCGCCCTCTACCGCCAGTGCCGGTGGCCCGGCTTTCACCCTTACCGTCCAGAGTCCGAGCGGCGGATTTGTTACCCAGACCGTCGTCCAGTGGAACGGCAAGACCATCCCGACGACCTATGTCAGCGTCTCCATCGTGACCGCCACGGTTACCGCTGCGCAGATCGCCGCCGCGGGAACCGTCTACGTCAACACCCTGAATCCTTTCTCTGGCGCCGGGAACAACGGCCTATCGAACACGCTAACTTTCATCATCAATCCGCCGGCCAACCCGGTTCCAACCATCACTTCGATTTCGCCGAATACCGCTACGGCCGGCAGCGCATCTTTTGCTCTCACCGTTAACGGGACCAATTTTATTCTCACCTCGGATCCCTCGGGCGGTTCGCAGGTTCGCTGGAATTTGGGGGCCACGCAAACAACGCTTCCTATCGTGAGCGTCACCTCTACTCAGATTCAGGCCACCGTAGACAGCAGCCTGCTGGTCAACGCCACCAGCCAGCCGGTCTCGGCGATCGTGACCGTGTACAATCCGCCGTCCGCGCAACCTAGTACGTCTGGCGGAGTTCCCACGCCATCCAGCGGCGGCGGCGGTGGCACAAGTCCCGGAGGATTGCCCTTTTCGATTACGCCCGCAACCGGGGCAAATGCCACGCCAAGTAACAACGTCGCGGAAGAAACCCCCGCCGTCAGCTTGGACGGCCGCTACGTTGCCTATACCGCTACGCAAGGCGAGTACGCGCAAGTTTTCGTTCGCGATACGTGCGAAGGCGCTGCTTCCGGCTGTCAGGCGCGCACCCTACTTCTTTCCGCTGCCCCCGATGGTAGTGCGGGCAACAGCGACAGCCACGCGCCCTCGATGAGTTCCGATGGCCGCTACATTGCCTTCAGTTCCGCGGCGACCAACCTCGCTTCCGGTGTGCCCGCAGGCCGGCAGGTTTATCTGCGTGACACCTGTTTCGGCGCGGCTTCGACTTCGTGCAGTCCTTCAACGCAGCTCATCTCCATCGATCCGGAGGGTGCGCTCGTCGGCGCGGAAGGCATTTTGCCCTCGGTGAGCGCTTCGGGCCGCTTCATCGCTTTCCTGGCAGTGACGCCCAGCGCCGCATCCGGCAAGTCCGCAGCGCAGACCAAATCCGTCACCGGCAGTGCCAGCAATAGTGGTTTTCGGCAGGTATTCGTCCGCGACACTTGCATCGGCGCCGCCAATTGCACTCCAAAAACGACGCGCATCTCGTTGCAACCCGGCGATGCTGCCGCCTCTGACGCAAAACCTGCCGGACCGGCGCTCAGCGGGAGTTCCACGCACGTTGCTCTTCCGGATGCCACTGCCGCCACGCTCTTTACTCGCTCCGTCTCTGTGGATGATCGCGTCTTTCTCGCTCTCACCGGCAGTCATCCGTGAGAACGCCGTGACCTGGTGAACCTAATCGACGGAACCAACTCGGACAAAGTTATTTTGGTCACTGGCGCGGGCGGTTGCATCGGCTCCGCCCTCGCCAAGCGCCTCATTCAATCTGGCGCGAAGCTCGTCGTGCTGCTCGATCACTCCGAGCAAAATCTTTACGAGATTCACAACGAGCTAAGTGCCGACGCCGGTTCGTTCGTCCACGTTCCCATTCTCGGCGACATTTGTGATAAAGCTCTGCTCGACGAACTTCTAGAAAAATACCGTCCCGGCGCGATTTTCCATGCCGCTGCGTTCAAGCATGTGCCGCTGATGGAGGCCAACCCCATCGCCGTAATTCGCAACAACATTCTCGGTACCTGGATTCTGGCAAACGGTGCATTGCGCCACGGCGTCGGCCAACTCGTCATGATCTCGACGGACAAAGCGGTGAATCCTCGCAGTGTCATGGGCGCGGCCAAGCGTGTCGCCGAGTTGATTTTATTACGCCTCAGCGATTCGCGAACGCGCATGAGCGCTTTGCGTCTGGGCAATGTTCTGGGTTCGAACGGCAGCGTGGTGCCGCTGTTTCAACAACAGATCGCGCGCGGCGGCCCGGTCACGGTCACGCATCCCGACTCCCGCCGCTATTTTGTATCTCTGCCAGACACCATCGACGTAATTCTCGCTACTGCAGAGTTGAACGAAAATGCGGCGATCTTGATTCCGGAACTGGGCGCTCCCGTAAAGATCATCGACCTCGCGAACACCCTGATCCGCGAAGCCAGTTCCCAAGCCGCCGAAACTGAAATCGTCTTTACTGGCCTGCGCCCCGGCGACAAACTCACCGAAGACCTGGTCTCCGCGAGCGAGTGGCTCGAATCCACCGCTGATGCCAAGCTTAAGAAAATAAACGGACCACAACCGCCGCCAACACGATTGGATTCCGCGATTGAGGCTATCTCGGAAGGAGTTCGCACCCGCGATTTGGCGGCACTGGTGGAAACACTCTGCGCAGTAGTTCCGGAGTACGAACCCAGCCAGACACTGCTAGCCTTACTCACAACCCAATTGCTTGTGGGGCGCACCGCCTTGCCTTGAGGCTCGAAGGGTGCGCCCCAAACGCCCAGCCCTAAGCCGTCGTGCTCCGGCAGACCGGGCTATCCCAAAAATCCCAAATTCGTAGCCTGGAAATTCGCCAGGTTCGGGAAAATCGTCGGCAGATCCGTATTCGCCACGCCAAACCACGCCGCCAGCGTAGCCGCGTATTGATCGACCGACGTCGACGGAATCCACCGCCCGTTGCTACCCGTATCATCCGGCCCGCCCAGCGACAGCGTCGGAAATGTCCCATACAGCGCGTTTCCCTTCACCGCGCCGCCCATCATCAACTGGTGCCCGCCCCAGGCATGATCGGTGCCGCCGTTCGAACCCGGCTGGAACGTCCTGCTGAACTCCGACAAAGTAAATGTCGTCACTTGGTTCGAGACTCCCAATTCCTGCGTCGCCGCGTAGAACGCCGCCATCGCCGGGCTCAGTTGCGAGTAGAGGCCTACCTGCGTGGGAAGCTGGTCGCTGTGCGTATCGAATCCACCGACGGAGCAGAAGAAAATCTGCCGGCTGATTCCCAACGCGTCCCTGGCCGCGATGACTTGCGCCACCTGCTTCAACTGCGACGCCAATCCATTGTTCGCCGGAAAGGCCGTCTGAATCGCTGGAATATTTTTCAACGCGGTAGCCAGTACCTGACTTTCCTGCAGCGCCTGACTGGTCACCGCGCTGGTTGCCTGCACGAGCGAAATTCCCGTATCGAACGTCAGCAATTGCTGGACACCCAAGAATCGCGCCTGCGCCGCCGCCGAACTGTCGATTCCGCTCAACCCCGGAGTACTTCCCGGATTCATCGTGAAGGGTCGCGTGGTGATTCCCGTCGAGAAGATCGTGCTCCCCGCCACCGACAAAATCGGCGGAAACAGTGCGCTGCTGTTGAACGTGGGCGCGATCTTGTCCGCCACCTTCCCGGCCCACCCGGCATCTTGCAATCCACTGAGCTGCGTCGTCTGCCACTGGTTCTGCTGGTCGGAGTGCGAAAACAAATTCTCGGGCAGGCTGCTCTGGCTTTGATATTGCGCCCGCGTGGTCGGCTGCACCAGCGTCCCCACGTTGGTCAATACCCCTAGCACCTTCTGGTTGTTAAACAAGCCCTGCAAGTCCGGCAGATTCGGGTGCAATCCAAAACTCGCGGCGCTCCCGACCTGCAAAGGAAGCAGCGAAGCCTGCGACAGCGCCAGGTTCGCGCGAATGGTCTGATAGTTCGCATACCCGGCGGTATCGACAGGTATGACCATATTGTTCGAATCGTTGCCGCCGAACATAAAGATGCACACCAGCGCCTTGTAATCGGTAGTCCCCTGCGCCAAGGCACTCACCAATCCAAACTTGCTCAAGCCGGAGACGAGTGACGCCGTCGCCGCCGAGCAGCAAGCCAGCCGTACGAAGTCTCTTCGTGTGTGGTGCGTCATAGTCCGTTCCCCCAAGTCGTTTGGCTGCTGCCTTCATTCCACAAACTCGAAACTCCGACGAAAATGTAAGGCCACGCTGTAACTCACCTTTGCACCTGATATTGCGACGACGCGGTCACCAGATAAATTGCTGCCTTAGCCTGATCCTTCGTGTCCGTAGCGCTTAAAGCCCTCAACGCCGTCACGATGCTCGACTTCATCTGGCTCGACATCGTCCCGTGCAAAAACAACGTATTCAACCAATCGGCCATCTGGTCCGGCGTCCCCGCATTGATTACCGGAGTCAAATCCACCGTTGTGCCACTGCTGATCGTTCCGTACACGATCGAATTGAGAAAGTTGATTCTCGCCAGAGTCGTACTCGTGTTGAAAATGGCGAATTCCGGCCCATTCAATGTCGTTCCGGCGATCGGATTGGTTGGCGGAAAGAAATTGAAGACACTCCCGGCATTGAACAGGTCTTGCGACAAATTGCCGCTCCAATATGTAAAGCCACTTCCGTCGGTCGTGGCGTGAAACGCCCGCGCGATGCTTGTCATCATCACGACTGGCTCACGCAATTTCCCGTCTGTTGCCACAGCAGTCGTCGATGAATCGCCGCGCCGGGCTTCGGGGTCCAACAGAATTGCCGCCACGGTCGCCTGCATGTCTCCGCGCTTCCCCGTTCCATACGACTGAAATTTTCCGCTCGCGAAAGCTGCCGCCACCCGGCTTACATATGCCGGGCTCGGATTGCTCGTCACCAACTTCTCGATCAACTGCTGCGCCACGAACGGCGGCAGGTTCGCGTGATTGAAAATAATCGTCAGCGCAGCGTCCAGCTCCTGCTCCGCGGTCTCCCCCGCCGCAAGTGGCTGTCCCAGAAACGTCTTCGCGCCGGTGTCGTGGTTCGATTCGAACGCCACCATCGGCCCGCCGTAATACGAGGGATTGTGCTTCTGCAGCGTCTGGCCGGGCTCGGTCGGATACGTCCACCCGGTAAACGCGCGCCCCAGCGCCATCACATCGTTCTGCGTATAGGTCGGAATAGGATTGCCGCTGCTGTCGAGCTGCGACGTCCCGTCGGGATTGAGCAGATTCAATCCCAGCGTGAACAGCTGCATGGACTCGCGCGCGAAATTCTCGTTCGCGTGCTGCCCAGTCGCGGGCTTGTCGTTGTTCACCATGTCCAGGAAGTGCCCCATCGCCGGCGTAAGAGTCACGTCCTTCATCACGTCGTAGTAATTTCCCAGCGCGTCGTTCGTCAGCGCCAGCATGTAATTCGTGTAACCCGTCGGATCGCTCACCTTGTTTTCCGACACCACCCAGATTTCGTTCAGCGCAAACGCTACGCGCTGGCGAAGCTGGTCGCCGTCGTTCACCGCGTTGATCCAGAATTGACTCTGAACTTTCGTAAGGTCTGTGTCCGTCGACAATGGTGTCGGATACGTAGAAGCCGGCGCAGCCAGCTGCGTCTCCAGGAATGGCGCGAACCCAATCTGCTGCACCTGGCTCACGAGTTCCGGCGTCGGCCCGAATGTCGACTGTTCCAAAAACCGCACTGCCGCCGCCGCGGACACCGGCGACTCGCCTCCAACAACGGTGGCCATCAGTGAAAAGGACGCAGCCGCTCCAGGATCAGGATTCTGCACCACCACCGGGACGCTGCCCACTTGCGCTGCTGTCGCGGTCCCCACTGCCTGCAATTCCGTTGCGGAAACAAACGTCGCTGCGAGCGTCTGCCCGCCGAACGTTACCGCTGAAGTCCTAATAAAGCCGCTTCCATTCAACGTCAGCGAAAACGAACCGGGAGCAATCGTGCTCGGGCTGACCGAAGTGAGCACAGGCACGGGATTTTCCAGTGTGACCCCGCTGTTGCCCGTCTTCGTGTTATCCGCCGCGCTTGTAGCGGTCACCGTGATCGTATTTGGTGTCGGCAGATTTACCGGCGCGGTGTACAACCCGGTCGCATCAATCGTCCCGGTCGTCGCGTTCCCGCCAGGCACCGCGTTGATCGACCAAGCCACGCTCGTGTTCGTTTTCCCCGTCACCGCAGCCGCAAATGTCTGCGTCGAGCCCGCGCGCACCGCCGCCGTTGCCGGCGTCACCGTTACCACCACGCCCGCATTTTCCGGCGGTATCGTGGGTGACGAGCCTCCACTCTTGCTTCCAACCCCAGCGCAACCTGCCACCAGCAAGACCAAAATTACAGTTACAGCGATCCAGAGGCGTTTCACGGATTTGTCCCCCATCGTTGAGTCACTCTTTGACGCGCGGGCAAGCAGGGCACGCCAAATGTCGCCCGCGAGCCCGCTTCGATGGCTAAAAGTTGCAGCTGAATTGGTATTGAAACTGGGTAGGCCGAGAGTAGGCCGCTTGTGTGGGACTGGCTACTGGCCTGGCGGCCAGATTGAGTTCATGTGCCCTTGCGGCCCATCACTTCGCTTTTTATTTCTTGATGGCGCCGCGACATTCCGGCCAAGTAATTTCTAGTAAAATCTCACGCGCACGTCCGGCCGTTTCTCCAAATGCACCGAATCAATAAATCGCACCTGGCGGTCATCCAGCGTCAAAATCATCGACATCGTGCGAACCCCTTCACCGAAAAATCGCACGCCCTTCAATAAATTGCCGTCGGTCACGCCGCAGCACGCGAAAATAATCTTCTTCCCCGGCGCCAAATCCTCCGTATCGTAAATCCGGTGCGGATCTTTCACACCCATGCGCGCCAACCGCTCCGTATCTTGCGGCTTCGTAAGCACCAAGCGCGCCAAAATCTGCCCGTTCAAGCAGCGCAGCGCCGCCGCCGTAATCACGCCCTCCGGAGCGCCGCCGATTCCCATCACTGCATGTACGCTCGTCCCCACCACCGCGGCGGAAATTCCCGCGGACAAATCGCCGTCTCCGATCAATCGAATGCGCGCCCCCGCCTTGCGAATATCGCCGATCAATTTTTCGTGCCGCGGCCGGTCGAGAACAATGATCGTCAAGTCCTCCACGTCGCGATCCAATCTTTTCGCGATGGACTTCAAGTTGTCGGCCACCGGCGCATCCAACTCCACCGCTCCTTTGCATGACGGCCCGACCACGATCTTTTCCATGTAAATGTCCGGTGCGTGCAGCAATCCGCCCTTCTCGCTCGCCGCCAGCACCGCAATCGCTCCGCCCGCTCCGGTCGCGCAAAGATTCGTTCCTTCCAGCGGATCCACCGCGATATCCACTTCTGGAAACAAAGCCTTCGGTGCGTGCGTGGCTAACCCGACTTTTTCCCCGATGTACAGCATCGGCGCTTCGTCGCGCTCGCCTTCGCCGATCACGATAGTGCCGTCCATCTGCACCGCATCCATCGTCTTGCGCATGGCCTCGACGGCAACTTCGTCCGCTTTATGGCGGTCCCCAAAACCCATCGTGCGCGCGGCTGCGATCGCGCCATTCTCCACCACGCGCAAGAATTCCAGGCTCAACTGTTCTTCCATTTAGCGTGCCTCCAAGAAATCCCACGTGTCCGTCAAATCAGCTCGATCTAGATCGGCTCAAAGTGCGCAAACATGTTCTGAAATTCAGGCAGATTCGACGGCGTCTCGTACCAGCAAGCCGCTTCGAAGCGTTTCCATAAATCCAGCACGACGGGATTTGTGTGGGCTCGCGCGATGGCCTCCTGCGAGACCCATTCGAAGATCTCAATTATGGTTCCATCCGCTGCCCGCATAACGATATCGGCGCCCGCTCCGTGACCAGGCCTTGCGCACGTAGCGGTGGCAGATGATTCCGGACGAGTTCCATCAGCGCGCTCTCGCAGCCAGGCCTGAGCTTGTAGCAAGCAACCGAGATCGATCCCATGGCGCGTACCCCAGGTAACTATTTTGATTTGGCCTGAACGAAAATCCCGAGTCCGCTCTTCGCAGCCCCGTGCGGCACGCTATGCTAGACCAAACCCGCCACGCCCGTCGATAGCGTAGAATTACCCCAAGCCTCCTTGTCCACACGCAGCGCAGCCCTTACAATTCCTGGATGTTCGACGCGCATCGTTTTCTATTGTTTCTTGGGGCCGCTATGCTACTAGCCGTCACCCCGGGGCCGGGGATTTTCTATGTTCTCGCGCGTAGCCTAGCTGGCGGACGTCGCGAAGGAATTCTTTCCTCGCTAGGCACATTCGTGGGCGGACTCTTCCATGTCTTTGCCGCGGCGCTCGGCGTGTCGGCAGTCCTCGCCGCGTCCGCGGCAGCGTTCCACACTGTAAAATATGCCGGAGCAGCCTACCTTATCTATCTAGGCATCCGCATGATCCGCACGCGCAATGCGGAACTCACCGTGGCGACCTCAGCTCCCACGCGAAACGCATTTCGTCAAGGCATCCTCACCGAAGCCTTAAATCCAAAAACCGCGCTGTTCTTCCTATCCTTCATCCCGCAATTTATCTCCGCTCCAGCCGGCCACATCTTCGCGCAATTCGTAATGCTCGGCGCAATTTCGGTCATCCTCAACACGACGGCAGACCTGCTAGTGGTCCTAGCGGCCGCTCCCCTCGAACAAAAGCTAAAGCACAACATTCGCTTCCGCAACCGCCAGCGCGTGGTCTCTGGCCTTGGCATGATCGGCCTAGGCGCCTACGTAGCCCTAGCCGACGCGAAATAGTTTCCCAGCCTCGGCCGATGTGTCGGCCCGGGCTAGCTAGGGCACAGCAGTGCTGTGCCCCTACAACGAAAGGCAGCGCGCCGCGGAATTCTCGCCATTTGATCGCGTAACGGTCGAACTCGCCCGCCTTTTATTTCGCCGTCGCCACCACACTCCCGTGTTCCGCCAAAAACGCCCGCGCATGCCCTAACTGCGGCAACCCCGCATCCGCATCCTTCCAAGCCGCCACAAACTCCGCATACTCCGCCGAAGCCGCCTTCGCATCTCCCGCCCGTTCGCTGCTCAACGCGATTCCGTACAATGGAAATCCCGACTTCGGCCGCTCCGCCAGCGCCTTCTGATACGCCGCCTTCGCATTCGTCCAAGCCGACGCCGTCAACATCGCTGCCGCCTCCGTCTCCGCAACCGGCCGGATGTATCCCGGAGGCTCGCGATAACCCAGATCCTTTTCTTCGCGCGCCGCCTGCGCATAAAGTTTCTTCGCATCTTCTGTCTGCTTTTTCGCCAAGAGCAACCCGGCCCGCAACTCCAGCGACATGATCGACACGTTGCTCACCAGAGGTTTTCCCTGCGCGTCCGGCATCACCTGCATCTTGGGCGCCCCGGCATCCGCTAGCGCTTTCTTGTCTTTATCCTTCGCATCCTTGGCGTCCTCCTCCGCCTTCAGCTCCTGCGAAATGCGCCACAACTCCGCGTCCAATCGTTGCGACGCTTCCTCCGCCTTCGCAATTTCTCCCGCGTCCAGCGCCTGCATCCCGGCCGTAAAGTCGGTCAGCGCCCGCGCTAGAAATCCAAGGTTCGACAACGCCGCAGGCGGCGTCTCGCTGGCTTTCAACAATTCCGAAGCGCGCGCCCAATCCCCAGCACGCAACGCCACCGGCAACCGCGGATCGAGCCGCGTGATCGAATCCCGCGGCGACCATGGATACAAAGTCGCCTCCAGCTGCCCCCGCGCCTCCTTTAACTTCGCGGAAAGCACGGTCGCTTCCGCCAGCTGCCCTTCTTCCATCAGGTTCGCGATCGCATACATCATGTTGTGCACGTAGTTCCAATCGTCATCCACCTGCACGTGCTGCGCCTGCATGTATTGCTCGTCCGCCTGCATCGACGCCGCAAATGATTGCTGCGCCCGTGCGTAATCCCCGGTCCGGTAATAAATATGTCCCGGCATGTGCACCATGTGACCCGAAGTGGGCGCCAGCCTTCCCAGGATGTCCGCGCTGTGTAACGCCTGCCCCGGCTTGGGGCTAGCCTCCACCGCATGAATCCAATAATGGTTCGCCGCCGAGTTTTCCGGCTCATCCCTCAGCACGCCCTGTAAAATCGCCAGCGTGTCCTTTGTCCCCTTCCGCGGCGTTCCATCACCCTCGTAGCCTTCCATCAACGTCCAAGCCAGAAATATTCGCGCGTGCGTGTCTTTCGGAGAATGCTTCACCAGCTTGCGTAAGATCTGCACTTCCTTGGAGTCGCCTACCTCGTCCGCATCCTTCTTGTCTTTCTCCGCCGCTTCATGCGCCGCGCTCGCCTCGATGTACAAACGTTCCGCCTTGCTCGCATGTCCCATCAGGCTCACCGCTTTTGCCAGCGCTTCATCCGCAAAATGTTTGCTCCTCCGCCGGAGCGGCTCCGCCAGGTAAAGCCCCCAGTAGCACATCGCGCATTGCGGATCGACGCGCACACCCTGCTCGAACGCCCGCGCCGACTCGTAGTCCCAAAAATCGTGATAAAGGTTCAGACCCTGATCGAACCAAGCCTGTGCCTCAGGCGTCGCCGTGATCTTGATATGCACGTTCCCGATACCACTCAGCTTCTGTGGCACAGGCAATTTGTCCGGTGCGATTTCGTCCTGCGTCCCCATCGAATGGCACATCGTTCCAGTCTGACTCACAGCCCGCGGCGCAGCGCCGAGAAGTAGTGCCATGCCCGCCGCCACAACTCCCATACCCGCCCATTTCCACGCCGTCACACCGAACCTCAATCCCAACACAGCGAACCTCCGATGACCCATCATCAAAATCTCAGTATCACCCACAAACCCAAGCGACCTCACGCAACCTCAACCACTGAATCGATCACCAAGCACGAGTCACTTCCGCTCGAGCGGTTGGATCATCGCGTTCACCAAAGCCGGATCGTCGAACTCGGTCACGTCACCTGGGCCCTTACCCGCGACCGGTAACAGCCGCGCCGACAGTGGCTTGTGCCACTTGAACGCCAGCGACGCCATATCCCCGATAATCAGGTCCAGCCGCTCTTCGCTGATGTCGCCAGGAAGCGGGACGGTATCGAGCCCCGTGCCGCAAACGGCGCTGTAGCTGAGCAGCGCGTCGATCGATACGTTGCCTTCACTCCAGCGTTGCGACAAGCGCGAATCCTCCAGAATCGGCAGCATCAACCCGGAATAGCCGGTGCGCTTCACCGCAATATCCTTGATCGCTGCGGTGACCGTCGCCGCCGCCGTGAGCGTTCCGCTCGACCCGAACGGCTGCGAGCTCAGGCTTTCCAGCGCCGCGCCGATCGAAACGTCTTTCGATGGCGCGGGCGACAGATCGATTCCCGTGTATGCCCAGCCGGTGTCGCGATCGATGCGCTGCGCCTGCGCTTCGACGTCGAAGGCCGCCGTTGCGAGCGCGTCGGTCAATTTCTGCTTTGCGACGCGAAGGTCCGGCGCATTCGTGAACGCCGCCGCAACGGTATTCGCCGACTCCAGCGCGATAGCGAACTGGTGCCCGAAACCCGTGTGGTACGAACCTGGAAAAAACGGCGTGAGCGGCGGGACCATGGCGATGGCGGAAAACCGGAAATTCGCCTGGCTGTGCTCGGTATCTTCAAGCTTCTTGATCACCCGCGCCGCAGCCCCGACGGCGCGCCAGCGAACGCCATCCTCGCCGGCCACCACTAGGCTGCCGTTCAAAATTTTCGTGTTTTTCAAAATTTCAGCCAGAAGGTCGGCTTGTGCTTCGCCGTCGTCGCCATTCAGCATTGCCGGGCCAATCGATGCGTCGAATTTATCCTCTTCCGCGACCGCGTCGTAGTTCCGAAAGAACGCCAGCGCCTGCTCGGTCGTTAGCCCTTTCGTGTACTGCGAAAATGGCTGCGTTGAAATCCGGATCGTCTGCACCTCAAACCCGCGCGACTCGAAAACTGTCCGCGCATACTTCAGCATTTTAACCGCATCCGCGATCTGCGGCTGATACTGCGTCCGATCCAGATTCACAAACGCCGTGATCGCGCGGATTTTAGGCTTGGCGGGATCAACCGCTGCAGCTTTACGCTGCGCGCCGGCAAATCCTCCGGTAGCTAGGATCGAGATACAGAACAGGATGGCGGTGCGAACGTAAAGACAGCGCGAAGGAAACGCGGACGCATTCATGTGGTCGGCTCCCGTACGGCACGATACATCGTGCGGTGACAGCTTACAAGATTGGGCTAAAGCTCTTCGTGAACGACAAACGCTTGTAGGGGCGGGGCTTGCCCCGCCTGGCCGACCGCGTCCGGCTGAAGCAGGTAAATGGAATTATGAAAATGCTGAGATGCCGGTGATGCGCTCGCCGATCACCAGCTTGTGGATGTCGTTGGTACCCTCATAGGTGGAGACGCTTTCGAGGTTGTTCATGTGGCGCATGATGCAGTAATCATCGACGATGCCGTTGGCGCCGAGGATATCGCGCGCCTTGCGAGCCGTTTCGAGCGCGATCGCGACATTGTTCATTTTCAACATCGAGATATGCGCGTGATCCACTTTGCCTTGGTCTTTCAGTCGACCGACATGCAGCGCAAGCAATTGTCCCTTCACGATTTCGGTGATCATCCACGCCAATTTTTCCTGCACCAACTGGTGTGACGCAATGGGCTTGTTGGCAAACTGCTTGCGCGTCTTCGCATATTGTAGCGCCGTATCGTAACAGGCCATCGCCGCGCCCAACGCTCCCCACCCGATGCCGTAGCGCGCCTGGTTCAAGCAGCCCAGCGGGCCTTTCAGCCCGACGACCTTCGGGAGCAAGTTCGCCTCCGGAATTTCGCAGTCGCTGAACGCCAAGCCCGAAGTCACCGACGCCCGCAACGACCACTTTCCGTGCACATCCCACGCCTTGAATCCCGGCGTGCCTTTTTCCACCAGAAAGCCGCGAATCTTTTCGTCCTCGCACTTCGCCCACACCACGGCCACGTCTGCGATCGAGCCGCTGGTGATCCACATCTTCTCGCCGTTCAAAACGTACTTGGAGCCCTTTTTCACCGCGCGCGTCAGCATCCCGCCGGGATTCGACCCGAACTGCGGCTCCGTCAATCCAAAACACCCGATCGCTTTGCCCTGCGCCAGCAATGGCAGCCATTTATCTTTCTGCGCGTCGTTGCCATACGCATAGATCGGATACATCACCAGCGCGCTCTGCACCGATACGAAACTGCGAAGTCCGGAATCGCCACGCTCGAGTTCCTGCGTCACCAAACCGTACGCCACGTTCGACATGCCCGCGCAGCGATACCCCTGCAAGTTCGCGCCAAAAAAACCCAGCTCGCCCAACTGCGGCACCAGGTGATGCGGAAACGTGCCTTCCCGGCTGTGTTTCTCGATGATGGGAATGACTTCGTTTTCGACGAACTGTCGCGCCGTCTGCCGAACCAGTTTTTCTTCGTCGTTAAGCTGCGAATCGAAGTCGATGTAATCCACTCCGCCGTATGCGGCCATCGTGCTCTCCTGATTTCCTTCCTATTGGCCCTGTACGCGAGGCGACCCGTTTCCAGTGATCCATTTCGGGGTCACTGAGCGATTGTTCGCGCCACCGCCGCACCCAGGCTGCTGCGCAGGCGCGTTTCGCCAAGCCAGGCTTGCCAGTGAAAAATCGTGCGTAAGGGAATTTGTCGTCGCGGGCGCGGCTGTCGCTGGTCGACGATCGCGGCGTTGCGCGAAGGTGCGCCCGGGTTCAACCCTGGCTCGTGCAAAAGCATTGTAGCAACGCGTTGTAAGCAGGAGCAACCGCGAGAGGTTAAAGTTCGAGAAGTTGACGTGAAGCGCTCGCTTGAAGTGAAGGCGCACTTCATTTTGGGAAAGCGCGACAGGATGGCGAGTCACTTCGGCACTAGACCGTTGCGTGCCACAATCTAAGAGATTTCTAACCGGCGCTCCACACGATAAACCGCTGAATGCAAAGCACATGCACCGCAAGGCCTCATTCCACTTCGGCGGTGGGCATGCACATCCCTCTTCGGGGGAGACTGTGCCAACAAGCAAAGCGAACACAAACCTGCGGGGCGCCGGCCGCGCAGCGCGATGGATTCTTCTGATGGTCTGCTTAAGCGAATGTCCGCGAGCGATTGGGCGACAGCAACAACAGCAGCAGCCCGGCGATCTGGCCAATCAGAGCCTGGAAGACTTGATGAACGTGGAAGTAACGTCGGTCTCGAAAAAGGAGCAGAAACTCTCCAAGGTAGCGGCGGCGATTTTTGTGATTACGAAAGAAGACATCCGCCGCTCCGGGGCAGTGAATATTCCAGACGCGTTGCGCATGGTTCCCGGACTGGACGTCGCGCAAATCGATGCGAATACCTGGGCGATCAGCGCGCGAGGGCTGAACGAGCAATTCAGCGACAAGTTGCTGGTGATGATCGATGGCCGCAGTGTGTATACCCCGACGTTCGGCGGCGTGTATTGGGACTCGCTGGATCTTCCGTTGGAAGACATCGAGAGGATCGAAGTGGTCCTTGGTCCGGGCGGCACGGTATGGGGAGCGAATGCAGTGAATGGCGTGATCAATATCATTAGCAAGAGCGCGTCGGAAACGCGGGGAGGGTTGGTCGTTGCCGGAGGCGGCAACATCGACGAGGAATTTGGGGCCGTGCAATACGGCGGCCCAGCGGGGCAAAACACGGACTACCGCGCGTACGTGAAATACAACAATGAAGATCACCTCCCGGGTCTCGATGGCAAGCCGGGCGGAGACGGCTGGGACATGCTACGAGGCGGATTTCGCACCGACAGCGCGCTCTCCACCGACGACAAATTAACGGTGGAAGGAAATCTGTACGGCGCGCAAGAGGGTCAGAACGTCCTCAGCATAGCTCCTGGAATCGTCAACGCGGAAAACGGTAACTTGTCCGGCGGAGATGTCGAGACGTTTTGGAACCACACGTATTCCGAAAAGGCTGCGTCCACGCTTCAGGTTTCCTTTGACCGCTACGAGCGCAACGTTCCCTTCACCGACAACCGGGATACGTTCGACGTGGCGTTTCAGGATTACTTCTCCTGGGGAGAACGACAGAACCTGATTTGGGGGGTTGGCTACCGCTATACCAGTCACGAGAGCAACAGCGCGACGGTTTCGTACGATCCTTCCGACAGCACGCGGCAGCTCTTCAGCGCATTCCTCCAAGACGAGATCGAAGTGATTCAGGATCAGCTTTTCTTGACTGTGGGCACTAAACTGGAGCACAACGACTACAACGGTTTCGACGTATTGCCGAGCGCACGCCTGGCCTGGCAGCCTGAGCGAAAACAAACGGTCTGGATGGCCATTTCCAGAGCGGAAAGAACGCCTTCCAGTGGAGATGTCGCCGATCACGTTGACAGCGGACTAATCCCTCAGCCCGCCGGCCTTCCCCTTCGAGTTGTATTGAGCGGTGATCCGAACTTCAAGAACGAAGAACTCGTCGCGTATGAGGCCGGATACCGCGCTTCTATAACCAATGCCTTTTCGCTCGACCTTTCCGCCTATTTCAATTCCTACGATGACCTCCGAACACTGGAGACCGGCGTGCCCAGTGTTGTGCCTGCGCCGCCAACGACTTATATCCTGCTGCCGCTTTCTTTCGCGAACGAAATGCACGGCGAAGCGCACGGGCTGGAGGCCGCTGGGACCTGGAAGCCAGTCGCGCGCTGGGAGATCAAGGGTGGCTATGCGTTCGAACGCGTACACATGCATCAGGATCCCACCAGTAACGACACCGTCTTGCTCGCAGACGCGCAGGGCGGCAGCCCGCATCACTCGGCGCAACTGCAATCGCACGTCACCCTGGGGCACGCTCTAGCTTGGGATTCTTCGGCCTTTTTCGCGGACCGCAGACCTGCGTTAGGTGTGCCAAGCCATACGCGAATGGATAGCGGCCTCTCCTGGCAATTCGCGAAGAGCCTGTCGCTGAGCGTCGTTGGACAAGATCTGCTGAAGGACCACTATCTCGAATATCTCAACCTGAGCGGGTTGACGCAATCGGCCCTGATCAAACGCAGCGGATACATCAAACTTACGTGGCGATTCTAAGGTCGTGGGGACTTGATGTGAAGAAGGCGGCAGCCCGAGGCTGGAACGCAAGCCGGATCCAAGCGAGAACGCACGCGGGTCCTAAGAACCTGAAGGCGTTGTGGCTGGCGGTTTTCCTTGTGACCGCTTCTGGTTTGCCGCCGAGAACCAGAGCGGAGTCGAACTCTACCAGCGAGTACGACGTGAAGGCGGCCTTCTTGTTTCATTTCGCGCAGTTCGTGGAATGGCCCGCGGAGGCGTTCGATGACGCCGACAGTCCTCTGACGTATTGCACCATTGGAGAAGATGCATTTCGCGGGGCGCTGGATGAGAGCGTGAAGGGAAAGCGCGTGGGGAACCGCGAGTTGCGAGTGCGGCACCTCAAGGAGCGGGAGCGGATCGAAGGTTGCCAGGTACTGTTTATTGCCGCAGCCCAGAGAGCACGGCAGGGGGAGGAGTTGGCCAACGCGAGCGGGCGTCCAGTGCTCACCGTGGGCGAGACTGAACACTTCGCTCGGGACGGCGGGATCATCGGATTTTGTTTGGAGCAGAAAAAGGTGCGCTTCGAGATCAACCTGATTGCGGCAGAACAAGCGCAGTTGAAGATCAGCGCCAAGCTGCTGTCGCTGGCGAAGACCGTGCTGGGGAATCCAAGAGGGGATTGAAATGTCTTTGTATCGAGACGCTTCGATCGAACAGAAGCTGACCTTGGTCATGCTGACTACCAGCCTGTTCGGGCTGAGCGTGGCATGTCTCGGCTTCGAGATTTACGAGCGGGTAAGCTACCGGGAGTCGATCACTAGCGAGTTGACGGCGTTGGCGGACACGCTCGGCGCGAATGCCACGGCTTCGCTGGCCTTCAGCGACCATCAGTCCGCCACGGATATATTGAGCGCGCTGCGGGCGGAGCGGCACGTGGTCGAGGCGTGTTTATACGACAAACATGGAAAATTCTTCGCGGACTACAAGCGGGGACCAGGAAGCGATCACTGCAGCGAATCCCCGCCGAATGCGGAGGTAAGATTCGGAGCCGAGTCGGTGACCTTGAGCCAGCGCATTTCGTTGGGTGGCGAAATGGCGGGCTCAATCGTGCTCACTTCGGACCTCGACGCCCTGCATGCCAAGATTCGGCGATATACGGAAATTGCGGCGCTGGTGATTTTCCTGTCCGTGCTGGCGACCCTGCTGGCGGCCTCGCGCTTGATCCGTCTGATCACCAGGCCGATCCTGCAATTGGCAAAAATCGCGGGTCGCGTATCCACGAAGGAAGATTACACGCTGCGGGCGGTCGCGGGCAGCGCCGATGAGGTTGGAATGCTGATCACCGCGTTCAACCAGATGCTCGAACGTATTCAAGAACGCGATGCTGCGCTGCAAAACTCGAACAATCAGCTGGAATCCCGCGTAGAGGAGCGCACTCGGCAATTGCAGGGTGAAGTCGACGATCGCATGCTGGCGGAAGAAACGCTCTCGAAGGAGCGGGGAATGCTGCGCGCTTTGATCGATAACGTTCCGGACTTCATGTACGTGAAAGATGCCGAGAGCCGCTTCGTGGTGGCCAATGCCTCGCTGGCGCGATCCATGGGCCTGAAGAGCCCCGCGGATCTGCTCCAGAAGACCGACTTCGATTTCTACCCCAGAAAGTTAGCCACCAGCTTTTATGAAGACGAGCAGATGGTGATCAGCTCACGCGAGGCCATGTTCAATCGAGAAGAGGAAGCCATCGACAGCCTCGGAAATAGAATGTGGTTGCTGACCACAAAAGTGCCTCTGTTCGACAAAGACGGCCGGATCACGGGAATCGCCGGAGTGGGGCGTGATATCACGGAACGCCAGCGCGTAGAACGAGCGATGCAACGAGCTAAGGAAGCCGCTGAAGCCGCAAGCCGCGCCAAGAGCGAGTTCCTGGCGAATATGAGTCACGAAATTCGCACGCCGCTAAACGGCGTCATGGGCATGACGGATCTGGCGCTGGATACGCAACTGACGCCGGAGCAGCGCGATTACCTGGAGACGGTGAAGACGTCATCGGATTCATTGCTGACGGTGATCAACGACATTCTGGATTTCTCGAAGATCGAGGCCGGGAAGATCGACCTGGAGGAAGTCGATTTCAATTTGCGGGAGTCGCTGGAATCGACTCTCAAAACGGTGGCTCTCCGTGCCGACGAAAAAGGCCTGGAACTCCTGTGCGAAATCGCGCCGGAAGTGCCGGAAATTGTTTGCGGAGATTCGACGCGGCTGCGGCAAGTGGTCATCAACCTGGTGGGAAACGCGATCAAGTTCACCGAGCAAGGTGAGGTGGCGCTGAAGGTGCAAATCGAAAGCCGGGATGGCGACGATTGCGTCTTGCGTTTTACTGTGTCCGACACCGGAATTGGAATTCCGGAAGACAAACGCGAGTCGATTTTTGCCCCTTTTTCGCAAGCGGACACGTCAACCACCAGGAAGTACGGCGGAACCGGGCTCGGGCTGACCATCTCGACGCGGCTAGTGGAAATGATGGGCGGGAAGATCTGGGTAGAAAGCGAAGAAGGGCGGGGCAGCCAGTTCCACTTTACGGCGCGCCTGGGAGCAACGGACACCAAGGAGATGAAGGTAGGCACGGCGGCGCCGCCGGAAATTCTGCGCGGCGTGAAAGTTCTGATCGTGGACGACAACCGCACCAACCGGCGAATCCTGGAGGGAATGCTGAAGCGTTGGGAGATGAAGACAACCTCGGTCGAAGATGGGCAAGAGGCGCTGGACCAATTGTCGGTTGCACGAGAGGCTGGGGAACCGTACGGTCTGATTCTCACGGATATGCACATGCCGAAAATGGATGGGTTCACGCTAATCGAGCACATCCGGCACAAACCGGAATTGGCTACCTCCACGATCATGATGCTGACTTCAGCAGGCCACCGCGGAGACGCGGCGCGTTGCCTGGAGTTGGGAGTCGCAGCGTATTTGTTGAAGCCCATCCGGCAGTCGGAACTGCGCGAGGCGATTGCGACAGTACTAGGCGCGCGCGAGCAGGAAGGCGCGATCCCGCTGATCACCAGGTTCTCGCTGCACGACGCGCACGATCCGTCGGCATTTCTGCGCGTGCTGCTGGCCGAAGACAATGCCGTGAACCAGAGGCTCGCCGTCAGATTGTTGGAAAAGCGAGGTCATCGCGTGGCGGTGGCGGGTAACGGGCGGGAAGCGCTGGACGCGCTCGAGAAGGAAAAGTTCGACCTGGTTTTCATGGACGTGCAGATGCCCGAGATGGACGGACTGGAGGCCACGGCCACTATTCGAGAAAAGGAGAAGATCAGCGGGCTGCACCAGCCCATCATCGCCTTGACCGCGCACGCCATGAAAGGGGATCGCGAGAAATGCCTCGCTGCGGGAATGGACGGCTACCTGACCAAACCAATCCGGCCGCAAGACCTGGAAGGGATCCTCGACGAATACGTGGCGCGGCGCGCGGCAGCCGTAGCTCCCACTGAGATTGCCGGTCAACGCAAATAACACGTCGAGTGGCAGCTTGACGGTTCTCGCCAAGTCCGGCGACACTGAATATTCTGATTTTTGGTTGTAACGAGAGCGCGCGCTTTTTGCGCGGTTCACGAATCTACGCCGTACGATTCCTTTTTCTTTCCGTGGAGATGATGAAGCCAAAAAATCGACGTGATGCCAAAAAACGTTTGCAGCCGAAAATCCTGATCTTTGACATCGACGGCGTGCTGATCGATGTGCGCGGCACGTATTGGCGCTCGGCCCTGGAAACCGTTCGCCATCTCAGCGGGAAGCGCGTCACCTACGCGGACCTCCATAAATGGAAAAGCAAACCCGGGCACAACGATGACTGGCGCATGACCGCCAACTGGGTTACGTCGCTTGGCCGGCCAACCACCTACAACGAGGCGCGCGCGGCGTTCGAGAAATTCTATTGGGGAACGGATGGCAAGCTGGGGAACGTTCGCAACGAGAAATTTGTGATTACGCCACGCCAGTTGGAGCGTTGGGCGGCACGCTTCGAGCTGAATCTTTTCACTGGGAGGACCCGGCGGGAGTTTGCGTTCACCTTCGATCGCTGGCCGCACACTTCGCACTTTCGCATGGTCGTCACCATGGATGACGTCAAGCGTGGCAAGCCGCATCCAGAAGGATTGCTGAAGATACTGGGAAAGCGCGATCCGGCGACGGCGGTCTATGTCGGCGACAACATCGACGACGCGTTGGCGGCGCGCGATGCGGGCGTGCCCTTTCTCGCCATTTTGCCGGCTGGTGCGCACGGCTACCGCCAGCGCTCCACAAACTTCAAGAAGCTCGGCGCGCTCGCTCTTCTTTCGCGCGCCACCGACCTCAATCGTTGGTTGGCGCGTAATGAGGCAAACCTTGATGGTAAAATCTCCTCGAAGTGATGGTGGGGGAGTCCGTCAGGGCGGTGGGAACTTCCCATCACCGAATAGGGAACTAACAGTGTGGGGTATGCCCGAACGGCATCCATGATCGACAATTCACGCAACTCGACTGTCTTTATGGCGATCGCTCTTCTAGGAGCCGCCGTGCTGGCAGCTCCCGGCTTGGCACGCTCGCAAGCGCCTCCTGGGCCATTGCCGCAAGCAGAGTCTCAAGACCCTCCGCCGCCCCCTCCACGCCCGCAGGTTCAGAAAGCACCGGTGCAGCCGCGAACGTCGATCTTTGGAGGCTGGAAGCTCGATCGGGACGACAGCGACGATGGGCAGAGAAAGATGGAGGAAGCCCGATCCAACGACAACAGCAACGGCGGCTATGGCGGCAATCGGCGCATGGGCGGCGGTTACCCCGGCGGCGGCTATCCGGGCGGAGGCTACCCGGGTGGCGGTGGCGGGCGCAGGATGGGACAACAGAATGAGAGCGACGACGACCGCCAGAAAATGCAGGAATTGCTCAATCCCCCGAATAACCTGACCGTCGCCGAAGCCAAGAAAGACGTCGAAGTCGATGTGTTCGATGATCTGCAGAACAAGCGGGCCCTTTTCACCGATGGCCGCAAGGTGCAAAAGTCCAAAGACGCCAGTTATCAGGAAGTCGCGGCCCATTGGGACGGCAACCGGCTGACCACCGACGAAAAGAACCCGGGTGGCGGCAAGATGAGCCGGACCTATGAGCTATCCCCTGACAGCACACAACTTTATGAGACTTTGCACCTGAAGACGGGCAGAAGCAACACGCCGGTGACGATCCGCTACGTTTACGATCAATCGGGCGTCGTGCCGGCGGCTGCATCCGCGGCACCACCCGCCGCTGCGCCCGCGCCCAAGCAATAGCCCTTTGCGTTCTCGGGATATCGGCGTTTCAGGCGGCGTACGCTACCGCGCACCCGTCCGAAACGTGTCTAGTAGCTAACTCTATGCATCCGCGCCGAATTGACGCCGCGCCGCGCCGGATGCTATAAAATTATTGTCAATGCGGGCGCTTCTCGGCCCACCGAGGCGCTCATTCCCAGGTCGGGCGCGCGGCGCGGCCGTCAATCCTGAGGTTCAGGCGACACAAGCTAAATGCAAGAGATTGTTCACCAACTTGGCGAACTGTTCCTTCAGGCTGTGCCTACAGTCCTGATCCTTCTCGTTTTTTATTTCATTCTCCGCGCCATTTTCTTCAAGCCCTTGCTCGCGATTATGGCCGAGCGCGAAGCGCGAACCGCGGGAGCGCGCAAAGCTGCCGAAGCCGCTCAGGTCAACGCCGCCGAAAAAGTGAAGCAGTATCAGGGAGCGCTCCAGCACGCCCGAGCCAAGGTTTACGCCGAGCAGGAAGCCGCCCGCAAAACATTGCTCGACGAGCGCGCCGCCCTGCTGAAGGACGCGCGCAGCAAAGCAGCGGCCGAAGTTGCCGCCGCGAAAGAGCGCGTGGCGGCGGAACTAGGCGCGGCCCGGCGCGAAATCGAAGCCAGCGTTGCGCAGCTGTCCGCGGAAATTGCGCGCCGCGTTTTGCAAATTCCACCCCAGCGGCCTCCCAGCAGCCCGGCAAGAGAGGCTCAGTGACGCGCCGACGGATCCAAATCTTCGCCACCGTATTGTTTGCGCTGCTGCTCGCGGTGCTCAGTGTGCACGCCGCGGAAGAAGGCGGCGGGGCCGCTCAAGAGCGCACCAATGAAATTTTCAAGTGGATCAACTTCGCGCTGCTCGCCGGAGGACTGTTCTGGCTTTTCGGCAAGGTTGTGCCTCCGGCATTCCGCGCGAATGCGGACAACATAAGCTCCGCGATCACGAAAGCAACTGCCGCGAAAGCCGAGGCCGATCGTCAATTGCGCGAAGCAGAAGAAAAGCTGGCGCACCTCGAGCAGGAAGTCGCGCAGTTGCGGGCGACGGCTCAACGCGAAGCTCAAGCAGAAGCCGAGCGCATCCGCAACGTAACGCAAAGCGACGCGCAGAAAGTCGGCGTCGCGGCTAAGGTCGAAATCGAAGCTGCCGAACGCGCCGCGCGTCTGGAACTGAAAGCCATTGCCGCAAATCTCGCCGTGGACGGCGCCGAATCTTTGCTCGCGAAACAACTCACGCCGCAGGCGCAGGAAGCTCTGGTCAGCGCTTTCGTCAAGGGTCTGGCCGGGAGACCGAATTGAAGTCCGCAAGCCTTCAATATGCCAACGCGCTGGCGGATATTGCTTTGGCGCAGGGCGCGGCCGAGCCGGCGTTGAAACAACTCGCCGATTTCGGCGCGGCCTACGCTGAATCCGCCGAATTGCGCAATTTTCTCTCCAGCCCGGCGGTCGATCGCGAAGCAAAGCACGGCGTGATCGAAAAGCTCGTGGCGCGGCTGGGCGCCAGCAAAATCATTCGTAATTTTCTTTTTGTGGTCGCCGATCACGGGCGCACGCACATCCTTCCGGAAATTGTCTCCACGTTTCAGGACGTGGTGCGGCAACGACAGGGCATCGCCGAGGCCGAAATTTCCACGCCGGTTGCTCTGAGTGCCGCGCAAAAGGCGGAATTTGCGTTCACGCTGGAGCGGATGACCGGCAAGCGTGTCGAGGCTAAATATTCTCTCGATCCCGCGTTGCTTGGCGGCGCGGTGGTGCGCATCGGCGACTCCATCTACGATGGCTCGCTGCGGCAACGGCTGAACGCGATGCGCGCGC
>Ga0187871_10001139_pt1 | contig 23569 bp, 21 predicted proteins | sample June2016WEW_16_1_FD_132988 | JGI IMG/M metagenome (GOLD analysis project Ga0187871, IMG submission 132988) | Peatland microbial communities from SPRUCE experiment site at the Marcell Experimental Forest, Minnesota, USA - June2016WEW_16_10 | ecosystem: Environmental > Terrestrial > Soil >...
CTCCAATGCGGTGGCAGAAACTGGCTGAGCGCCTTGAGGCTTTCATCCGAAAGAGCCGATAGCGCGCCATTGCCCGCAAGCAGCGCGTCGGTCGCCAGCACTGCCGGGCCGCCCGCGTTCGTCAGGATCGTAAGGCGAGGCCCGCGAGGCCGCGGCTGTTTGCTGAGCACTTCCGCCATGGAGAAAAGGTCCGAGATGCTCTGGACGCGGAGAACGCCGCACCGGCGGAGCGCCGCGTCAAAGACTTCATCGCTGCCCGTCAACGCGCCGGTGTGTGACGCCGCGGCTTTCGAAGCGGCCTCCGACCTGCCAGCCTTGATCACAATGATTGGCTTATTCAGAGCGACCGCACGCGCCGCGGACAGAAATGAGCGAGCGTCTCCCACCGATTCCATGTACAAAACGATGCTCTGGGTTTCGGCATCTTCACCGAAAAACGAGATGAGATCCCCCCAACCTACGTCGAGCATCGATCCCGTCGAGACAATTGCGCTGAATCCGACCTGCTCGCGCGCGCTCCAATCCAGGATGGCTGTCAGCAACGCGCCGCTCTGACTGAGGAATGCCACCCTGCCGGGCCGCGCGATATCCCGCGCGAATGTAGCATTCAATCCCAGCCGCGGATTCATCATTCCCAGGCAGTTCGGCCCGACGACGCGCATCCGGCTGCCGCGAAGCTCCGCTTGAATACGGCGTTCCAGCTCCGCGCCATCCGGCCCCTTTTCCTTGAACCCTGCCGAGATAACGATGGCCGACCCGACGCCCGCGGCGACGCACTCACGAATCACATCGGGAACGGCCGGCGCGGGAGTCACAATTACCGCCAGGTCGACCTTTTCCGGCAAGTCCGTAATTTTCGCGTAGCAAGGAGTGCCAAGCACGGTTTTGCGAACAGGATTGATCGCGTACACCCGGCCGCGGAACGATCCCGAAAGCAGGTTCGCGAGCACCGTGCGGCCCACACTGCCTTCGCGCTCCGTAGCGCCGACAACCGCGACAGAGGCGGGCGAGAAAAAGCTCTGGAGAGCCGTTGGCGGATGGCCTGGGGCGGTCATTGTCGTGGCTGAAGTCGTCGTGGAGACGTCAATCATTCTGGTCCTCCGGAGCAATTAGCTTGCCGAAATGCGGCTGAGGCCAGCGACCCACGCATCCTGATGCGCCTCACTATACCGCCAGCCTCATTTTCGTACCAACGTGTACCGCGGATTGCCCACGTCAGAAGCGATAGGGGTCACAGCGGACGGTGATGCCCATCACAGCGTCAGTCTGCGCGTCGGGAATAACAATGGAGGTGAAGGAGGGCCACATTATGAACGCCACAGCCACTCGTACACGAATCGAACTAAAGAATGTGCTCTTCGCCACCGATTTATCGGATGCAGCCTCGGCTGCCATCCCCTACGCCAAGGAAATCGTGAAGAAGTATGGCGCGCAACTTTTCGTTCTCCACGTTCGGCCTCCCGCCGTAAACCCCATGACGCCGCCGCAGACGTGGGTCAACGTCGAAGAAGTCGCCAAGATTGAAGACGAACGGCAAAGGCGAAACCTCGCCGCTCAGTTCGGCGAAGAAAACGCCGAGATTCTAATCGAAGAAGGCGACGTGCAATCCGCAATGGAGTCAGCAATCCGCAACCACAAGATCGACCTCGTGGTGATTGGTACGCGAGGACGCTCGGGATTCAAAAAGTTCTTTCTGGGTTCGGTAGCGGAAGAAATTTTTCGGCAGGCCTCATGCCCCGTTTTGACCGTAGGGCCGCGTGCCGCGATGTCACTGATTCCCCATGCCAGCCCGCGCAAAATTCTTTTCGCGACAGATTTTAGCGCCGAATCGCACCAGGCTGCCGCCTATGCCATTTCGCTGGCGCAGGAGTTTCAAGCTACCCTGACGCTGGCCCATGTGGTCCATGGCCCCGGAGCCGGAGAACTGGTCAACGCCGCTCAGCTGGAAAGCCACTTTCGAACCCAGCTGCGTACCCTGGTGCCGGCCGAAGCGGAGATGTGGTGCAACGTCGAATACGTTGTGAGGGAAGGTGAAGCAGCGGAGACCATTCTCGACATGGCGAAAAACCGCAACGTCGATCTCATCATTTTGGGAGTGCGTCCCGAGACTGGCTTCCCCGGAGCATCAACGCATCTGCCCATCGCGACCGCTCACAAAGTCGTAAGCCATGCGAATTGCCCTGTCCTGACGATTCGCCACTAGACCCCGCAATAACTTGCCGCGGGGCGGGTTCTCCGCCTCGCGGCATTTTTGTTTCCTGCGCACAGCAAGACACCTCAACCTGCCAAGTCTGTGGAAATCCACGCTCGCGAATGGCGATGCGAACTATCGTGGCGGCCGATACATGTATTCGTGATTACGCGCTGACGCGAAACGCGTCGGCCAGGTGAAGCTTGCGCAGCATCGAGCGCTTCTTTTCCTGATGGGATTGCATGCGTCGCAGGATGTCGTCGAGGATTCGCACCGCGGTTACGATGTAAGGTCCCTTGTTCAGCATGACGCATTCGGCACGCTCACCCATGGCCGCATCCGTAATCTCCGATCGAGAGGGAATGCCATTCTTCGCAAGCGATTCGAGCACCTGTGTGGCCCAGATCACGGGCACATGCGCTGCTTCGGAAATCCACAAAATCTCTTCTTGCACCTCTGCCAGCCGCTGATAGCCACACTCTACGGCCAAGTCTCCGCGCGCGATCATTACACCGACCGCGCGGCTGCGCATGGCCGCCAGCAGCAGGCGCGGCAATTGCTCAAAGCCTTCGCGAGTTTCGATCTTCAAAATGATTCCCAGCTTTTCACCAGCGCCCAACGCCGCCAGTCGCGACTGTAATTCCACTACATCGTTTTCCGTTCGTACGAAGGAATAGCCGACGATGTCGGCGTTCTTGACGACGAATCCAAGCACCTGCAAGTCTTCCTTCGTCAGTGAGGACAGGTTGAGGACGCTGTCGGGAACATTGATCCCTTTTTCGGCGCCGAGCTTTTCACCCGACGGTCGGGCCTGCGTGATCTCGACATTCACCTGCTCCGGCGCGACGCTTCGGATGACTCCGCCAATTTTGCCATCGTCGAGCCAGACGGGTTCGCCGGGTTTCACGGAGTCGAAAAATTCAGAAAGAGAAACGCCGATCTGCGCGGGACGCATCAGCCGGTTCTTGCCGTCGTATTCGGAGGGCTGACCGGGCTGCATCGATCGAGTCAGGACCAGCGTGTCGCCCAGTTTCAGCCGAAGGGTTTGCTCCTTCGGGGGAATCGCTCCCACGCGGGTGCGCCAGACGCGCGCAGCGCTATCGTCTTGTGTTGCTCTGCGGATCGAAAAGACCAGGCCCGGGATGATATACGCCGTTCGATTCGCTTCCGCCCACCGGCTGTTTCCCACAACTGCCGAGATGGTCATCCTGCGCGATGCTCTGCGGGCATCGGTGAAACGTATGCGATCTTTACGTTTCAGGCGCGCTAGCCACGCTGGGTTGACGGGAATGACAGCATCGGCCGTCTCGGGGGGCGCCTCCGGAGCGGAACTCGACGTGAGCCAAATCTTCGCCGGCGAAATCATGCGTCCAAGAGCGTCGCGTCGCGGGCGATACTTCAATGCAGCAGGGCCCGGCTGGACAGGTCCCGTGCGCAGCTTTGGCCCCGCTAGATCCATGGACACCTTGCAGCGGTTGCCCGTTTCCTTCTCCGCCCGCCGCAGGTTTGCGATCATCGCGGACCACTCCGCGGGGCCGTCATGAGCGCAGTTGATGCGCATGCAGTTCATACCGTGCGCCAAGAGGTCCCGAACCAGTTTGTAGTCGGTCGCCGCTTCCGGCGGCATGGTGACCATAATCCGGACAGTACGGCCTGCGGGAGCCGCTCCAAGCAGGGCCACGGTGTTTCGTTCCAGAAGGATCGCGCAATCATCCAGGCCCAGCGCACCGTTCGATGGCTGGGCGGAAATTTCATCACTGCCGGCTAGGCGGCCCAGCAGGTTGGCGACGGAGTGCAGAGCGCTCAGCACATGCGACTCTGTGCGACCCAGCGACGAGAGCCCCAGCGCCGCGAGTTGCGACTGCAGATGTCGTATGTCGTGCCGGCGCAGCGCCAGATAATGCATCAGATTTCTCGCGCTTGCGCTGTGATTCGAATGTATGTCGGCACATCCAGCCAGGCCCTTGGCTTCCAGCGCCAGCATCTCAGCGCGAAGAAGATTCAGCTTCGCGATGAGCTCTTGCAGCTGAGAATGATCTGCGCTTTGCATTTTGCGTTCGCCTGCTGGAAAACGCTTCTTCGGCAGGAGGCCAATGAAATCTTTCTCCGAGGAAAGCGGATTCGCTTGATTGTGCGTCATTCGCGTTACAGGCCAGTGAATGCCGGATTAAATGGGGCCCGGGCTGCGTCTTGCGATGAAGGCGCACTCCCGATGTCCACTCCCAGCGGGTAAGTTCTCCAGCGCAAAGACTTCCACTCAATACTTTCCAGCAGCACCTGTGTTGAATCCGCGGCATGCATCACCGCTTTTGGTGACGCGCGTCACAGCCTGCAGTGGGGTGGTCTCCCACAATGAGTCCGGAAGCCGAAATAGAGATTCAGCCGGCAACGAGTGACTGGGAACGCCAATCTCGCAATCGGCGGCCAGCGAATCGCCCTTCAGGAGAAGGTCTTTCCCAGCGGGCCTCGAGGCGCTCCTTGCTGTAGTCGTTCTGACATGGGTTTTGTGCTACATCTATTACCCACGGCGCGATGTTTGCGTGGGTTTCGAGGAAGGGGATTGATATGCGAATTGGAGAAATGAACGCGAAGGAATGCAGGGAAGTCCTAAAGCACGCTTCGATTGGAAGGCTCGGATGCTCGCGAGAGGATCAGCCTTATGTCGTACCGATCTATTTTGCGTATGAGCCGGATCATCTCTATGGATTTTCCACCGATGGACAAAAGATTGAATGGATGCGCGCGAATCCGAAAGTTTGTGTCGAGGTTGACGAGATTACGAATCACTTCCAGTGGACGAGCGTCGTCCTCACCGGCCGCTACCGTGAACTCCCGGATTCGCCCCGCTTTGCCGAGGAGCGCGAACAGGCCCGCAAGCTCCTGGAATCTCGCTCGCTCTGGTGGCAGACCGCTTTTGCATCCCGGCAGCTCAAGACCGGCGACGATTTCATTCCGCCGCTGTTCTACTGCATCGAGATCGACTCTATAACGGGCTATCGTGCTGCTCCCGACGCCGGCGAATCCGTGGTCGTTACCCCGACTCAAGCATCGTCGAGACTTACTTGATCCCCGATGCATGTGTGCACCAGGGTCGTTTGATCGGGACCCGAACGTCCTCGTCGTCGTTACCGGGCCACAGAAAGCCGCTCGCGTATTTGCTCAGACTTGTTCTGCTGGGCGTTTTGCTGCTTACCGCACGTGAAATCGCCGAATCCCAGACCGCGCAGCAAGCCCAGCCCGCCGGGAATGACGCGACCTCTAAATCCGCCCAACAGCTCTTCGTGAAATATTGTGCTTCCTGCCACGGAACCGATGGCAAAGGCAACGGTCCGGCCGCGACTGCGTTGAATCCGCCGCCACCCGATCTGACCACCTTAGCTCAACGCCACCATGGCAAGTACTCGCCGGGTTATGTCGGCGCTCTCTTAAAGTTTGGCAGGAGCCTGGCCGCACACGGGTCGGAAGACATGCCCGTGTGGGGATTGCGTTTCCGGGAGCTCGATCCGGTACACGACCCGACTGGGCAGCAGCACATCGACGAGATGGTTGCGTACATTCAGTCGCTTCAAGTGAAGTGAGGCCCAGGCGAGGCTATTTTGCTTGCAGGGACTTGAGGTAGTTCGACAGGTTCTTGATTCGCTGCGCGACTTCTGCTTTATCCAATCCGTTCGCCGCTTCGAATTCCGCTCCCCACACGGGCATCTCGGCAGGACCGTGCGCGGGGAGCGTCACGCCACTGAGCAGCACCTTGGATACATACGCTTCTGGAAATTTGCCGCCGTGGCGCCGCGACAAGGTGCGCAGGTCCGGAGGTTCCCGGTACGGAGGAGGGAAGGGACCATTCCCCTTTAAGTCGTTTCCGTGGCATGTAGCGCAGTGTTGCCGATAGAGCTCAGCGCCGGACGGCGAGGTCGAAGCCGCCTCAGGAGCCTTCTGGGGAGGTTTTTCCTGGCTGGCGCACAGGCTAGCAATCAATCCTGACAAGACGCATGCTGTCAGAAACTTGGCGATCCGGACGGTCATTAAAGCCCTCGACTCGCTTACTCTCCATCGCCACGCCTCACGCACCGGCGATAAATCGACCCATGTCTAAACTGTGTCGCGGTATGTCGAAACGCTCTTTAATCAGTACGCCACACTCATCCCGGTATTCCAGCGTATACGAGCCGCAGCAGGTTCCGCATAACCAGAAATGCTGAACGGAGTGAAGGTTGGGCGGTTTCTCGCCGGCCGCATGATCCTTATGAAAGCGAAACAATCGGCCCTGCTCCGAATCGAACGGCGCGCGACATTCCGGATTTGCGCAGAACGAAAACATAAAACACCTCATCCCGTATTGCCTCTTGAACTCAATTCTTGTCGACGAATCTTGCCTGTACGTGCACCACTGGACGCTCGGAATCGCTCCAACTCTTCGACCGCGCCTCCGTTAGTTCTACGATCTCGGCCTTTAGCCATTTCGCCAGGGTCGCCTCGATCTCCTCCTGGGTTCCAGACCGGTACAGCGAATCCAGCGTTTCGCCGGTTTCGTTCAGCGGAATGTAGCGGCAGGGAAACTTCCGGTCACGCGCCTCCGCTGGCACCGCGTCGATCAGGGCGCATTCGCTGCATGGTCTTGGCGTCTTAGTGGGGTCAAGATTCACGCAGGTCAGCGAGTCCTGAAAGATGAATTGCGGCCGCCAAGCGGCCCGCACCGGGTGGCGGTATCCGCCCTTCTCCAAGAACTCCAATTCGGCCTTCAAAACCTCAAGCAGGTGCCGGTTGTGCGTCGTCATAAAAGACCCCTTGCACCGCAAGCGTTGCACAATACTGGGCCAGTGCGCCGTGACCTTGATCACCGTCGTCGGTGCGGGCCATCACCTCCGGCGACTCCGAGTGCTTCTAGGTGCATGATACAATTCGCCTCGTCTCCCGACTGCCAGTGTGGATATCGTGGCCGCGCGATGAACCATCAGGTCCACCCCGGCAAACTGAGGAACCCCGAATCGTGACTGGAGAAACGCCTGCCCCACTCCCCCCTGTCGACACCGGGGGTTTGTTTGAGAGACTTTTTGAATTCTCGCCGGATGCCATCGTTGTAACCAGCGCCGACGGTAAAATCGCGGAAGTCAACGCACAGGTGGAAAAGTTCTTCGGCTATGCTCGTTCGGAACTGCTAAATCAATCCATTGAGATTCTGGTTCCGGAGCGGTTCCGCGAAACACACCCAAAATACCGAGCTGACTATACTGCGCATCCCCGCGTGCGCACCATGGGAGCGGGCCTCGAATTGTACGGCCGCCGCAGAGATGGCAGCGAATTTCCCGTGGACATCATGTTGGGCCCAGTGGAAGCCGTGAACGGGCCGATAGTCCTATGTGTGATTCGTGATCTGACTAAAAAGAAGGAAGCCGAGGAAGCTCTGCGGCGGAGTGAACAACAGAAGTCCTACCTGGAAGAAGAACTCGTTACCACCCATCAGTTCGACCAAATCGTGGGCGAGAGCGCTGGATTGAAGCGCGTGTTGAAGCAGGTGGAAGACGTGGCGGGCACCGACGCAACCGTCCTGATCCTGGGCGAGACCGGCACGGGCAAGGAATTGATCGCACGCGCCATTCACGACCTCAGTACGCGCCGCGACCACGCCTTCGTCCGGCTTAACTGCTCGGCCATCCCCTCCGGTCTGCTCGAGAGCGAGCTATTCGGACACGAGAAAGGCGCTTTCACCGGAGCTATCGCCCAGAAGGTCGGGAGGCTGGAGCTGGCCCATCAAGGAACCTTCTTCCTGGATGAGGTCGGCGATCTTCCCCTGGAACTTCAGCCCAAGATTCTGCGCGCGCTGCAAGAGAAAGAGTTTGAGCGCGTCGGTGGCACCCGCACGATTCCCGTAAACGTGCGGCTGGTTGCCGCCACGAATCGCGACCTTGCCAAGATGGTGGCGGCGGGGCAGTTCCGCAGCGACCTCTATTACCGCTTGCGCGTCTTTCCCATTACGATCCCTCCCCTGCGCGAGCGCCGCGACGACATTCCCCTCCTTGTCCGCTACTTCCTCAGCAGCCACTCGAAGCGTATGGGCCGCCACATCGAAACCATTCCAACGGACACCATGCAAGCCTTGGTCAAATGGTCTTGGCCAGGCAACGTCCGGGAACTTGAGAACTTCATCGAGCGATCCGTCATCCTCTCGCCGGGACCCAACTTGCGCGCGCCGCTGGCCGAACTCGAAGCTGCCGAAGAACCCGGCGAATCGACAGATGTGAACCTCGAGGCCGCCGAACGCGAGCACATCCTTCGGGTACTCCGCGAATGTAAGGGCATGATTGGCGGCGCCAATGGCGCGGCCGAGCGCCTGGGCTTGAAACGCACCACGCTGAACTCGAAGATCAAGAAACTCGGAATCGAGCGGCGAGACTACATTTAGTCCCGAGACGATATTTCGCCTCGTCACCTTCGTGATGTAACGCACTCCAGAAACCGTCGTACCTGCCTTAAGTGTCCCACCTTGAAACAGATAGCCGTGCTTTGTGCGGTTCCTCACATATGGCGAGTGATCTGCATTACATAAGGCGTCGGTAAGTAAGGTGACAAAACGAAGATGTTGAGAATCACCATCCATGACGCCCAGAGAGGCAAGACGATCCAACTGGAAGGAAAGATCGTTGGTCCTTGGGTCGAAGAACTTCGTCGCGTTTGGTGTTCTCTTGCGCCCTCGTTTGATTCAAAGGAACTTCTGCTCGACCTGCGCGGTGTGGCCTTCATCGACGCTCAGGGGAGGCAACTGTTGCGTCAGATTTTTCAGCGGACGAGCACTCGATTCGTAGCCGATTCGCCCCTGACGCAGTATTTCGCCGAAGAAGCAATGCGGCCAGCCCCGAGAAACGGGACGGAAGGAGAATAAAATGAACGGTCCCTATGGATTTGACTTGAGCGAAAACTGCCAGTCTTGCAAGCAGCGCTCCAATGGGTTTTTCTGTCAGCTTAGCGCCTTGGCGATGAAGGACTTCAACGCGGCGAAAACCTCCGCCACGTACCCAGCGGGCGCCGTGCTGTTCCTGGAGAAGCAGGATGCGCGCGGCGTTTTCGTTCTGTGTGCCGGGCAGGTAAAACTCTCCATCAGTTCGAGCGCGGGAAAGACGCTGATCTTGAGAATCGCGAAACCCGGCGAAATCCTCGGCTTGATGGCGAGCATGTCCGGGACTTCTTACGAGGTCACCGCTGAAACCTTGCATCCGTGCCAGGTGGCATTCATTCGGCGCGACGATTTCTTGCGCTTTGTCGCCAAGCACCCTGAAGCGTATCAGGGCGTCGTGAAACAACTCGCGACACTGTATAGCGGAGCCTGCGAGCAATTGCGCACCGTTGGCTTGTCAGCCTCGGCGCCAGAAAAGTTGGCACGCCTTCTCCTGGATTGGTCCTCCGAGGCCAAAGACGCAAAACACGGCACACCGATCAAGCTGCCGCTGACGCACGAAGAGATCGCCGAATTTATCGGCACAACCCGTGAGACGGTGACCCGGACGCTGGGCGAGTTCAAGACCCGGCAGCTCGTAGCCCTGCAAGGTTCGACGCTCACCATCTCGAACCGGGCGGCGCTCCAGATCATTGGAGGCCTGAACTGAGGTTGAGTGGCCGAGACCTGTCGCGGCCGTGGTGGCCGCGTTCTGTTCAGCCCTAAGTTCGAAGGGAAGGCCGGCGCCTTCCGCGACGGTTCCTCGTGCCAGCATGCGACATCCAGAACTCGCAAGCCGAAAGGAGAATATTCGTGAAAGTGCGCGATATCATGACGCAGGCGGCCGTGTGTTGCCGGCCTGACAGCAACCTCGGCATCGCCGTCGAATTATTGTGGATTCACAATTACGGAATGCTTCCCGTTGTGGACAAGAACAAAAAGCTGACCGGCGTCGTCACCGACCGCGATATCTGCATCGCGCTGGGCACCCGGAACCGGCTTGCCGGTAACCTAACCGTCGGAGAGGTGGCTACCGCTCGGGTGTTTACCTGCAAGGGGGATGACGACATTCACGAGGCGCTCGGCACTATGGCGGACCACCAGGTACGTCGCTTGCCGGTAGTCGACGAAAACGGCGTCCCGCAAGGAGTGTTGTCAATGGATGACATTCTCTTACATGCGGACCAAGACAAGTGGAAAGGGTGTTGCGAACTATCTTCCGAAGAAATCATTCGAAGCCTGAAGAAATTACACGGACAGCAGTTTCCAATCGTCCACGCCAAAGCCGCAGCGGTTTAATGGTCACGACGGACACGACGGTGAGCTTGAGCGTGCGCTGGCCGAACGACATATCTCAAGCCGTCGATGGAACTGGCAGCTAATTGTTACAGGTGGCGGGACGAAGCTCGCGAAACCCGCTTGCCTTGATGGTTTTTTCGTCTCAGAAATAATTCTCTTCCATCAACCAGTTGTGCCAGGTTCCTCTTTTCACCTGTGTTTGCGGGATTTTTCGGGATGGGATGCCCGCTTCCACCATCCTGCCTTTCGGCCTGTTGCTATCGCGCGAAGCCTTTCTGATCATTCGAGGTAGCCCTGTTCGAACCTTCATGGTCGCCTCCCAGACGCGACTTGCGTAACTCGGGACTATTCTCCGTGCCGCTTGAAATACTCGACCTGGCGCAATCGCTTCCTTGCAGCTTCAGGCTCTTGTACGGTCCACCGAGGTTCTTACCCTCGCTGGAAACCACATGGTATCCACCGCTCACTTTCCTGATCATGACCACCTCCAGCTCTCGCTAAAGCTATAGCGACGGCTCGATGACGTTCTCAGCCGCGCACTGTTAATACCGGGCACCGCGCGTTCACTACCACATGGTAGGACACCGCTCGATCCATTCGAGTCGCCGCTCCCGCCATCCGGTCCATCCCGCGCACGCCGAGAACAATCAAGTCCGCGCCGCACTGCTTGGCCGCGGCGAGGATCTGCTCCGCGGGGTCGCCGTGCTGCACGATGGCCTCCGGCCGGCACCACAACTCCGCTTCCGGAGATACAAGGTCCTGGAGCTGATGCAGGGCCTCCGCAATCGATAGTTCGCTCGCTCTCGCCAGTTTTCCGCCTTTGGGCTTCGGCATAACATGGAGGAGGGTCAGGCGAGCCTGATTTTCTTGCGCCAGGGAAATGGCGTAGGGCGCGCCTGCGATAGAGCTTGGGCTGAAGTTTGTCGCGAAAAGCACGCAACGAAATCTGCCCCCGTTGTGCGCCCCGCTCTGCACTGATGGCCCGATGGTCAGCACCGGTACGTGCGCTCGTCGAAATACCTCTTCCGCCGACGAGCCGAGCAATACTTTTTGTATCCCCGTACGCCCGTGTGTCCCCAGGACGATCAAATCGATTTCGTGCTGTGCCAACACTTCGGACAGAACCGGCCACACCGTCGGGCCGCGCTCGATCATGACCTCGGTGGGCAGCCCGCTTAACTGAGCTTCCAGGCGTTGCATTTCGGCCCGCGCCCGGTCTTCCTCCTCATCGAGCAGCGTCGCCGCCACATCCGGGGTCATATAGGTATAGGCCGACGGCACCAAGACGTGCAGCGCGCGCACCGAGGCACCGTAGGCGCGAGCTACGCTCGTAACGAAGGGCACTGCCGCCGCCGAAGAATCGGAGAAATCCGTAAGAAACAGAATGTCCTTCAAGGCGATTCGCTTGTTGATCTGCAGAGTCGGCATGGGAGACCTACCTCCTTTGTTTACTCTGGAACGAATCGACATGACCTTTCCGTGACCCCGGGCACGCCAGCGAGTGACCGTCATCACCGCCAGCATTTGTGAACTGCGTCACATTAGAATCGACAAATAAATACGGGGTCGTCGAAATGACGATTTCCGGAAAGGCGCACACCATGAAAGTACTGATCGCGATCGATTGCTCCCCGTCGTCGCAACGGGTGCTCGAAGAGGCCGCAGTCCGCCCTTGGCCCGCCAATACCACCTTTGCCGTCGTGAACGTCGTCGATATCGACCGTTTTGCGCGCCTTCCCGCTCTCATCGCGGACGCCAAGCACGAAGCAGACCGGACCCTGAGCGCGGCCGTCGAGCAGCTTCGCCGGGCCGGGCATACGGCGCACTCCGAAGTCATCATGGGCTTTCCGCGCCGCGCCATCTCGGAATACGCCAAGGAATGGCACGCGAACCTGATCATGGTTGGATCCCACGGCCACAGTGCAATCGGGCGGTTTCTGCTTGGCAGCGTGGCCCAAGGCGTCCTTCACACTGCGCCGTGCTCGGTCGAAATCGTGCGAGCCGGCGCAAGCGGACCTGCCTCGCGGCACCCCATGAAGATTCTGCTCGCCACCGATGGCAGTGATTGCTCCGTCGTTGCCGCGCATTCGCTTGCCAAACGCCCCTGGCCGGACGGGACGGTTTTCAAAGCTATGAGTGTCGAAGAATTGATGATCGTCGACAACCAGATGGCCGCGTCGTCCTTGTCGGCCATCTATCCAGCCAGCCTGCTGGATGAATTGGCGCAGGCGGCGCGCGATCGTTGCAGCTCCGCCGTTGAAACCGCGAAGGGCATCCTTGTCACGGCGGGAATGCACGCGGTGAGCGATCCTCATGCACCGATCGGGGACCCGCGCGCCGTGATCCTGGACGCCGCCGAGTCCTGGCACGCCGACATGATCGTATTGGGCTCCCACGGACGACGCGGCATGGATCGTTTCCTCATGGGTAGTGTCTCCGAAGCGGTCGCGATTCATGCGCACTGCTCGGTTGAGGTCATCCGTGCGGCTCAACCTGTTTGAGCTCCAGCACAAGTTTCCGAATGCAAGAAATGCGTGCCAGCGTACAACTGATCAAAGCCCTTCGCGGCGGTTGGGATGCCTCGCACATTCCGAGTCCCGACGAAATCAGAAGTACGGACACCACGCCCGCCGGAAAATAACCTCTAACCTCGCTTGTGGAAGAATGAACACCAGTCGATGAGGTGTGCCGTCAGCGCTTGGAGTGCCACACTGGAAGCTCGCAGCGAAACGTGGCACAGGCAGGAGTGCCTGTGCGGGCGCTGGTGTCGGCAGAGATGAGGCGGTTACGATTCCTTTTGCTGCAGCGATTCCAGGTAATCGCAGAGATCCTTAATGCGTTTGCGTACGGCAGCTTCGTCATAGTTGTCTAACGAGCCGAAGACTGGTCCCCATATGGGCATGTCGGAGGAGCCATGCGAAACGATGCGTGTACCAAAACGCAGGACGTCGAAGACATACTCGCGCGGAAACTTCCCGCCGTGGCGATTGGCGAGCGTGGTCAGATCGGGTGGCGGGGTTTTGAGCATCGGTGCGGCCGGCCCATCTCCCCGAGCGTCCAAACCGTGACACGAGGCGCAATACTGCGTGTACGTCTGCTTGCCGGACGCCAGGATCGTCGGGTGTCCTGCAACCTTGAGCACCTTGGGCTTTTCTTGAGCGCCCGCGGCGCAGACTGCCACAATCAAAGCACCAAAGAAAACCGTTCGGAGCGTAGTCATGATCTTCTCCCAGCACTCGCGGCAGAAGCGTAGTGCTTAAGACTTTTCCGGCCCGAATCAACTTCGATCTGGCGGAATCTATTTCCCCGAGGACATTAAACGCAGAAAGCGGAGAGGGAAACGGTGACGGCACTCACACGAATTTGTGACGACAGTCACGCAACGTTCTTAAAGTCTGCGGAATGAACACTGATACAAAGCCTAGAGGCGGGCGATTACCAGGGTCCGCGTCGCGCGAAGATGATCGACTCGACAAGCCTTCACGTGCGGGAACCGGTCTTTGCACTCTTTCGATTTTCGCGATCGATTCGGTACAAACCGAGATTGGCGTGCTTACTAATAAATTGAAGCTCAGCGGATATGCAGCGGATTGTGGCTCTATTTTCTTCGTTGAAATCATGAACGGCCAGGATTCCGTCGTCGTCCAGTTTCGTGACAATTGCTTGAAGGTTCCTCGCAATTTCTTCCTGGTCGTGCAGCACGTCGGCGAAGATGAAACCGAACCTGCCGCGAACGCGCCGGAAGTCGCCGGCTTCGAAGCGTACGCAGCCGGCCAAACCGTGGCGTTCGAGCTCGCGGTGCGCGTACGCGAGCGTGGAGACACCCACGGCGAAAGCTTCGTGGCACTGGAAAGGAAGCCGGGCCTGGCCGCCCCTATGAACGCTTTCGGACATTTGAGCGAACTCTTCCTCGGAACGGAAATCGAGGTCGCAGGTGATAAATTCGATCGGCCGGCGTAGAGCTTTGATAGCCGCACAAATCGTGGCGGTGCTGCGGCCGTAAAACGTCCCGATTTCCAGGATCTTTGCGGGACGAGCGAGCTGAATCGCGGTGAACAAATGCAGCGCTTCGTCTTCGCGAAACCAACCGGTGATATCCGGAAACCAGTGTGGCTGGGGCTCCGGTGCCGCGGCCGCCGGAGCGGTGCAGGCGGATGGAGAGGAATGATTTTCGTTCTCGGGAACGGTTTCCGGGTTATGCGCCGAACTTTCTTTTTGACGGCAAGACGAGAGCAACTGTTGGATAGCAATGAGGTGCAGCCCCGTCGACTGAGAGGCGGCTACTTCGAGGTGCGGAATCGCCTCGGCGGTGCGCCCCAGCTTCAGGAGCAAGCCGCCGAGATTGGCGCGCACTTCGACACTTTTCTCGTTGAGCGCCAGGGCGTGCTTGAGGCCTGCCTCGGCCTTTTCCATCTGGTTGCACGCAAACGCCGCGGCGCTCCAGTCGTTCCAGAGATGCCAGGGAGTATCTTCACTTTGGCGCAGGGCGGCGGCCAGGACGACGAAGGCTTCCTCATAGCGGCCCTCCTCATACAAGCGGACGCCCTCGGATTGTTTTTGATCGGCAGTTACGGTAACGGCTGCGGTTGCGCTGTTCATTTGATCCTCATCGCACGGATAGACGGGCGAACCCTTTCGATTCAAATTTCAAAAGCACGTTGTCTACCAGAGCATGCAGGACGATTTGGCCAAATCCGGTGGGTGTCTTAAATCTTCTTAAGAATTGGAATTGCGGCGGCGAATTCTGTGTTCCGGTCCGCGTGTTTCTTGACCCGCGTTGGGAATGGGTTGATGATCTCCCTGCCGTGTGCGGGTCACAAGCTGGTTCCCTGGTAGAAATAGGCGGACTCCGGACAACGTCCGGCCAGTCGATCGGGCGGGTGCGCCGGCAAGGTCAGGAGGCTTTTCCGTGGCAGCTACTTCGTGCGGTTTTTCGTTTGTTGGCAATTGGAAGCAAAGAAAATTCTTATGGGCCGCGGCGGCCGCCGTCTTGGTCGCTTGCGTGGCTTCCGTGGGCGCAGGAGCGCCCTCGTCCCCAGCGCCGTCCTCTCAAGAGCTAAAGATCTATTTCGTGGATGTCGAGGGCGGGCAAGCAACTCTTTTCGTCACGCCCGCGGGGCAATCTCTGCTCATCGACACCGGCTGGGATGGCAATAATGGTCGCGATGCGGACCGCATCGTGGCTGCCGCCAAGAACGCGGGAATTCAGAAGATCGACTACGTGCTGATCACGCATTTTCATGAGGATCACGTCGGCGGCTTGCCGCAGCTGGTCGCGCGAATCCCGGTGGGCACCTTTCTCGATCACGGCGACAATCGCGAAACCGGCGACGCGCCGACGGTGCAGGGCTGGCAGGCGTATCAGAAACTTGTGGCCACGGGAAAATTCAAGCGGCTCACGCTGAAGCCGGGGGACACACTTCCGGTAAAGGGAATCCGCGGCACGGTCATCAGCTCGGACGGAGCCTTGATCGAGAAACCGTTGCCCGGCGCCGGTCAGGAGAACGCCAGTTGCAAGGAATCGGAGCAGCGCCCGGCGGATAAAACCGAGAATCTTCGCTCTCTCGGGACGCTGATCACTTTTGGAAAATTGAGGATACTCGATCTCGGCGACCTGACGTGGGACAAGGAGATGGAGCTGATGTGCCCGGTGAACAAGCTTGGGAAGGTGGACATTTATATCGTGTCGCATCACGGCTGGCAGCAGAGCAGCAGCCCGGCTCTCGTGCATGGCATCACGCCTCGCGTGGCGATCATGGACAACGGAGCGAAGAAAGGCGGGACGCCCTCGACGTGGGACATCATCAAGTCTTCCCCGCACCTCGAGGATCTGTGGCAATTGCATTTTTCCGAAGAAGGAGGCAGCGCGCACAATGTCGCTCCGGAATTTATTGCCAATCCGGAAGGAGCGCCGGATGCAGGGAATTATCTGGAATTGATCGCGAAGACCGATAGGAGCTTTGATATTCTCAACTCGCGGACGGGGAAGACGAAGCACTATCCGGCGCGGCCGTAGGTAGATGGCTGGGTCGAGCGGCTCGTCAGGCGTCGACGGCTACGGACTTGAGGGCTGGGCGTTTGGGGCGCAGCCGTGCTGCGCCCCTACAAGTGATTTTGCGCGTGAGCGCGAACTTGTAGGCGCGAAAAGTTAGGACTTGCTCGGCCCTGGAGAAAATTTCAGGCAGTAGCCGAGGCCGATCAACAGCAGGATGGCACCCCACCAGACGTTGGCGTGCAGGTGGAACAGCACGACCGGGTTTTCGGGTGGGTGAAACACTTCCCACACTCCGGCGCCAGTAATTAGAATTCCGTTCACCAGCAGGGAAATGCCGATAAAAAACCAGATGGAAACTCCGCCGTCATCGCGCATGTCATCTCCGCCTGTAACTTGGACCTGTATTTTGGGCCTGTATTTTTGCCAGAGTTTCTACCAGAAAATAATGTTTAGGACAACAAAAACCGCGGCTACCACGCCAGCCCAGAACAGCGGCTTCTCATAAAAAGGTAGATTGCCAACCGACGGAACTGGCGTCAGTCCATAGACCAGCCCTGCCAATTCCGCATCTGTCTTGGGTTTCGTTGCGTAGCTGACTACAACCGTTACCGTGACGCACACCAGGAAAGACCACAGGGCCTGGAACATGTCTTGCGCGAGCCCCTTGGCGTGGGGAGACAGGGCCACGTAGCGTAGCGCCGTGGGATCGACCTTAACCCAGGTCCACATGCCAATCGAGGAAGCCGTGCCGCAGAGCAATCCCCAGAACCCGGCCGGCCCGGTGGCACGCTTCCAGAGCATTCCGAGAACAACCGTGCCGAACAGGGGAGCGATGAAAAAGCTGAACAGCGCCTGAACATAATCCATGATGCTGGCGAACTGCATCACCAGGTAGGCGGTGCCAACGCTGACCAGTACGCCGATCACCGTGGTCCAGCGGCCCATGTTCACGTAGTGATGATCGCTACCCTTGCTGTTGATGAAGGGGCGATAGATGTCGTAGGTCCAAACGGTGGTGAAAGCGCTGACGTTGCCCGCCATGCCGGACATGAAGCCGGCGATCAGGGCGGTGATGCCGAGGCCGAGTAGTCCGGGACCACAGTAGCGGGCCAGCATAAGAGGAAGGACGTCGTTGTAGCTGTGCAGGCCGGCGGCTGCAGCGTTGGCCTCTCCGGTCAGTTTCATAGGGAGAACCGCCAGGCCGAGCAATCCGGGGAGGATGACGATAAGCGGCACCATCATCTTCAATCCCGCGCCGATGATCGGGGCCATCTCCGCGCTGCGAATATCTTTGGCGGCGAGAATGCGCTGCACGACGAGAAAATCCGTCGTCCAATAACCCATCGAAATTACCGCGCCCAGGCCGAAGACGATGCCCACCCAGTTGATACCCATGGGATTGCCGGCGAAGGTGCCGAGCGTGGACCAGAGGTGGACGTATTGATCCGAGGCTCTCTGGGCAATGAGGACTTTCAAATTGCTCCAGCCGCCGGCTTCGTACAGGCCGAGAATTGGAATCAGCAACGCGCCGGCCCAGATGAGGAAGAATTGCAGCACCTCGTTAAAGATGGCCGACCTTAAACCGCCTAGAGCGACGTATATGCCGACCGTCAGCGAGGAAACCCAGATGCTGAAATTGATGTCCCAGCCCAGCACGATTTGCATGACCTTGGCCATGGCAAACATGTTCACGCCGCTCATCAGCACGGTCATGAAGGCGAAAGAAACGGCGGAGAGCGCACGGCTGGATTCGCCGAAACGCAATTTCAAATATCCGGGAACGGAGTGGGTCTTGGAGATGTAGTAGAAGGGCATCATCACCAGCGCGAGAAAGAGCATCGCCGGAATGGCGCCGATCCAATACCAATGCGTAGCCAGAATGCCGTACTGATAGGCCGAGCCGGCCCAGCCCATCAGTTCCAGGGCGCCGAGATTGGCGGACAGAAAACTGAGCCCGGCGACCCAGGCGGTCATCTCGCGGCCAGCCATGAAGAAGTCCTCGCCGGTGTTGGCGCGCCCGCGTAAATAGAAGCCGATGGTTAAAACCAGCGCGAAATAGAAAACGATGATGGCGATATCGACGGGGGACAGGTGGACCAGTCTGGTGGACACAAACATCGACAGCGGCAGCATCAAATAGGTTCCTTTCCCTGGCCGCGAGCATACCCTGGGCGGGCCGTGAAGGGCGGTAATCGTTTACTAACACTGAGAACGTAGAGAAGGCAGGCTGTTTTGTCAATCGACTTCGAGGTCAGATTTCACCTGCGAGCGGCGTTCTATTCAATAGCCCAGCCATTTGAAGTGCCGCACACTGTCTCGCGAATCGCCCCGGAAAGCCAGAAGAAAAATTGATTGGGCTTGCTTGAAGCGTCGCCAGCTCTGGAACGCGCGAGTCCTTGTCGGCATATCGAGCCCGGGGTAGACTTTCCCCGTCCGTTCTTGCTCATTCGATGTACACGGCGGGCAGCCGCGTCTTCACAAGGCCGCTGTATATGGTTACGCTTTTTTCCCGCAAACGGATGAAACCATGATGGTTTGCTATCTATGACGGACGCCTACTCGGCTTCGCTGCCCGCCGAAACCATTCGGCACAGTGCCCTCTACAACAAGGATCTCGCTCCCATCTCGCCCGAGCGCCGGACCTGGCGAACCTATCATTACGCGGCCCTGTGGATCTCCATGAGCGTCAACATCCCCACCTACATGCTGGCAAGCGGCATGATTGCGGGCGGGATGAACTGGAAACAGGCGCTATTCACCGTCTTTCTCGGCAACGTTCTCGTGCTGATTCCGATGCTGCTCAATGCCCACGCTGGAGCGCAATACGGGATTCCGTTCCCCGTTTTTGCGCGAGCTTCTTTTGGCGTCCTGGGAGCCAATGTCCCGGCAATGCTCCGCGCGCTGGTCGCGTGCGGCTGGTTCGGGATTCAGACGTGGATCGGCGGGGAAGCCATTAATGCCATGATCGTTGCGCTTGTGCCGTCCTGGGCGCACGTGGCGTACGGTGCGGCGCTGTGTTTCGGCTTTTTTTGGCTGCTGAATGTGCTGGTCGTCCTGCGCGGAATCGATACCATCCGTTTCCTGCAAGGGGTTTCCGCACCGTTCCTGCTGCTGATCGGTCTCGCGCTGCTGCTGTGGGCCCGTTCGAAAGCGGGCGGTTTTGGACCTATGTTGTCCACGCCGTCGAAATTCCAGAGCGTCGGCGAATTTTTCCGCTTCTTTGTGCCATCTCTAACGGGCGTGGTGGGGTTCTGGGCCACCGTGTCGCTCAACATCCCCGATTTCACGCGCTACGCGCGCAGCCAGCGCGATCAAGTGGTCGGCCAGGCTCTGGGCTTGCCAGCCACGATGACGTTCTATTCCTTCATCGGTATCGCGGTCACTTCCGCCACGCTGATCATTTTTGGCCGGGCGCTTTGGGATCCCGTCGCGGTGCTTTCTCGCCTGGGCAATCCTTTTGCGGTGGTTCTCGCGATGCTGGCTCTGCTGATGGCTACGCTTAACGTCAACGTCGCGGCCAATGTCGTCTCGCCAGCCAACGATTTCTCGAACCTTTCGCCGCGCCGCATCAGCTTCCGAACGGGCGGCCTGATCACCTGCCTCGTGGGCGTAGCGATGCAGCCCTGGAAGCTGATGGCCAACTACGGCAGCTACATCTTCGGCTGGCTCGTAGGCTATTCCGGCTTTCTGGGACCGATTGCCGGCGTGCTGATCTGCGACTATTTCGTAGTGCGCAAGAAAATTCTGCTGGTCCAGGATCTCTACCAGCGCAACGGCCTCTACGAGTATCAACACGGCTTCCACTGGCAAGGCTTGGCGGCCCTGGCTGCCGGCGCTGGGGTCGCGTTCATTGGCTTGGTCGTCCCGCCGCTGCGAGTCTTGTACAATTACGCCTGGTTCGTCGGGTTTATCGTCAGCTTTTTTGCCTATTTCGCGATGACCTACAGCGTCCAGCCGATCGCGCAGGCCGCGGACTAACGGGAGCCTTCACATGGAATTCGGGATCACGATCAAGCCGGACCTCACCATCGATCGCATCGTCAGCCTCACGCGTCAGGCCGAATCCGCCGGCTTTCGCCACGGGTGGATTTTTGATTCACACGTCATCTGGATGGAGCCTTTCCCGCTGATGACCTTGATGGCGGCGAACACGAAACACATGCACCTGGGCCCGTGTGTCACGAACCCCGCGGTTCGCGATGTCACCGTGGCTTCCAGCCTGTTCGCCACTTTGAATCTCATCTCCAACGGGCGGATGCAGATGGGCATCGGCCGTGGCGACAGCTCGCGCCGCGTTCTCGGCAAAAAGCCGACCACGCTGGAGGACTTGGAAAATTTCGTGAAGACTTTTCGCGATCTCAATGCCGGAAGATCCGTCGATCACGACGGTGTCGCCGCCCGTTTCCCGTGGGCTAGCGGGAAAATTCCACCCGTGTGGGTTGCGGGTTATGGGCCCAAGGCCCTGCGCACCGCTGGGCGCATTGGCGACGGCGTGATCCTTCAGTTCGCCGATCCCGATTTAATTTCCTGGTGCTTGGGCTTTGTTCGCGAAGGCGCGAAGGAAGCGGGGCGCGATTTCAGCAAGATCGAAGTGATGGCGGCCGCACCGGTCTGGGCCTCCGATGATCTATCTTTGGCCCGCGACAAGGTCCGCTGGTTCCCGGCGCTGGTCTCCAATCACGTCCTCGATCTCATCTCCAAATATAAGCCCGAAGAACTCCCGGGCTCGCTGACTTCGTTTGTGAAAGATCGCGGCAAATACGATTACCTTCATCACTGTGAAGTTGGCAGCGACAACGCCGATTTTGTGACCGATGAAGTGATCGACCGCTTCTGCTTGATCGGTCCGATCGAGCAACATCGTAAAAAGCTCGAGGCTTTGCGCAGCGTCGGCGTCACGCAATTCAACATTTACCTGATGTGCGGCGAGGAAGAAAAGACTCTTGAAGTTTACGGCCGCGAAGTCTTGCCGCATTACAGCCAAACCGTTGCATGAGCAACAAGCCCGTATTTGTCATCCTGAAGGCATCCGATAAGGATGCCGGAAGGATCTCAGCGGAAAGTACTACCGGCAGACTTAGACGTAACTGAGGACCTCTCATGCGCTTCGACACCATCATCAAGAATGCGACCATCATTACGGCCACGGATACTACGGCGGCCGACGTCGGCATCTCCAGCGGCAAAATCTCTGCGATTGCCGCGCAGCTCTCCCCGGAAAATGCCACGCAGACCATCGATGCCAGCAAACATCTGCTTCTTCCCGGCGGCATCGACGTCCACACGCACCTCGACATGCCTTTCGGCGGCACGACCTCTGCCGATGACTTTCAGACAGGCACCATCGCCGCGGCTTTCGGCGGGACCACCACGCTCATCGACTTTGCCATCCAGTACAAAGGCCAGACGCTGCGGCACGCCTTTGACACCTGGATGAAGAAGGCGCACGACAAAGCCACCATCGACTACGCCTTCCATTGCATCATCACCGACCTCGGCAGCGCACAGCTCGAGGAAATGGCCGACCTCATCCGCGAAGGCGTCACCAGCTTCAAGCTTTTTATGGCTTATCCCGGCGTCTTCATGCTCGATGACGCTTCTATCTTCCGTGCCATGGGGCAAGCCGCGAAACATTCTGGCCTGATCTGCATGCACGCGGAGAACGGCGGAGCCATCGACGTGATCGTCCAGCAGGCTCTCGCTGAGGGAAAACGCGCGCCGAAATATCACGCGCTAACGCGTCCCACCACCGCCGAAGCCGAAGCTACCTCACGTGCCATAGCCCTGGCCGAAATGGCCGGCTGCCCCGTCTACATCGTGCATCTCTCTTGCAACGACGCGCTCGAAAAAGTTCGCGAAGCTCGCGATCGAGGGCTCCCCGCCTACGCCGAAACGTGCCCGCAATATCTTTATCTCTCTCTCGACAACATGAATGGACCCGGCTTCGACGCCGCAAAATACGTCTTCACTCCGCCGTTGCGCGAAAAGTGGCACCAGGAAAAACTGTGGCAAGGCCTCACGCACGACACGCTGCAGGTGGTTTCCACCGATCACTGCCCCTTCTGCATGAAAGAACAGAAAGAGCTCGGCATCGATGACTTCACCAAAATTCCTAACGGCGGCCCCGGCATCGAGCATCGCCTGAGCCTCATCTACACCGGTGGCGTCCACGGCAAACGTTTCTCGCCGAATCGCTTCGTCGAAGTTGTCGCGACCGCCCCCGCAAAACTTTTCGGCCTCTTCCCGCGCAAGGGCACCATCGCGGTGGGTTCCGACGCTGACCTGGTCATCTTCGATCCCAACGAGCAGCAAGTAATCAGTGCCAAAACTCACCACATGCGCGTCGACTATTCCATGTTCGAAGGCATCCAGATCAAAGGCGTCCCGAAAACGGTTCTGTCCCGCGGCCGTCCGGTCATCGACGCAGGCCAATTCGTCGGCCGCCCCGGCAACGGGCAGTTTCTGCGCCGGCAAACCTACGCCGGCATCTAGGAATCAGGAAAGGGATAGCGCGGAGGCGCAGCGGGCTCGCAGAGAAGAGCGATGAACTGGTGCCAGCCACCTTCTTCCTCGTTACTCCAATACTTCATTACCTCATTACTTCGCGTCTTTACTTTTTCAACCCACCACGTTATACGGCCGCATCATCTCGTTATCCTCATGTTCCAACACATGACAATGCCACACGTATCGAAACTCCTGCCCCGGCGCAGCCTGCGTACCTGCCGGCAAATCAAAGCGTGCGATCACTCTCGTGATATATCCCGCGTACGTCTTCACGGTGTCCTTCCAAGCTGGCCGCTCGTTCGACTCCGGCGCTATGGGGATCCCGGTATAGACCAGCTTCCCCGACTGCATGAATTGCTTGGTGTCAAATGGCTGCCGATTCAAAACTTGAAAGCGCACCAGGTGAATGTGCATCGGATGCACATCGCCGGTCGCGTTCGCAAACGACCAGATCTCCGTCGTCCCTGCCTTCGGATCCTCGGTGATCGGGTCGTCCCAGTGCTTTCCGCCAAGCATGCCCATCATGGTGTATCCGTCGGAGGGCCGGTCCATCTCGGTCAGAGCCAGCACGCGCTCGCGCACCGCCTGAGCCGGATTCAGCGGCGCCATCGCCGACAAGAAATCCGGCAACGAACTCGTGTCCTTGCCC
>Ga0187871_10001141_pt1 | contig 23550 bp, 22 predicted proteins | sample June2016WEW_16_1_FD_132988 | JGI IMG/M metagenome (GOLD analysis project Ga0187871, IMG submission 132988) | Peatland microbial communities from SPRUCE experiment site at the Marcell Experimental Forest, Minnesota, USA - June2016WEW_16_10 | ecosystem: Environmental > Terrestrial > Soil >...
ATGCTCAACATGATCCTCGATACCACGCCAACGTTCTTCGCAGCCCCTGCTCCAGCGTATACTGCGGATCGTGGCCGAGATCGCGGCGCGCCGCAGTGGTATCGGCCTGGGAATCATGCACGTCGCCTTCGCGCGGCGGAGCGTACCGTGGCGGCAGGGAAACTCCTTCGATCTTCTGCAGCAGCTCCCATATATGATTCAGCGAGTATCGTCCGCCATTGCCGGCATTGTACATTTTGCCCGCTACGCCGGCCGCGTCCGAGGCTTTCAAACACAAACCTACTACGTCTTCCACGTAGGTGAAATCGCGAGTTTGCTCACCGTCGCCGAATATGATTGGCGAGCGCCGTTCGATCAACGCCCGCATGAAGAGTGAAAGTACACCGGAGTAAGGGCTGGACGGGTCCTGCCGCTCGCCATACACATTGAAGAAACGCAGCGACGCCGTTTCCAGGCCGAATGAGGAGTGGAACACGGAGGCGTAGTATTCGCCGAGCAGCTTCTGCACCGCGTACGGCGATTTGGGATGGGGAAGCATGCTTTCCACTTTGGGCAATACGTCGGTATCGCCGTACGCGGATGACGAAGCTGCGTACACCACGCGCCCAACCTTGGCCTCCGCGCAGGCCCGGAAAACGTTGAACGTGCCGTCGACATTCACTTCATGCGAAGGGACCGGCTCGCGGATTGAGCGCGGGACGGATGGTATCGCGGCCAGGTGAAATACGACCTCGGCGCCTTTGAGCGCTTCGGCAACCGCGCTGTAATCGCGGATATCCGAGTGGTGAAACATGATGCGCGATCGAACTTCCTCCAGATTCTTCTCATGGCCTGTGAGCAGGTTGTCGATGACGCGTACTTGTCCATCGCCACGAGCCAGCAGGGCGCGCACTAAAGCCGACCCGATGAAGCCCGCTCCGCCGGTCACCACGTAGTTCTTCATACTATGGATCGCCCGATTTCTTTTTCGATGAAACGCAACGCGTCTTCCGCGATCTTCTCGGGGCCGGGAGTGAAGTCGAATACTTCGAGCGACACCCAGTGCCGGTAGCCGCGCCGCTGTAGAGTGTCGAAAACCGGTTTGAAATCGTAGCTACCGGTACCGGGATGTCGCCCATCCAATTCATTGATGTGCACGTGGCGGATCAGATCGAAGTAGCGATCCACTAAAACTGCATGCGGTTCAACTTCGTCGATTGCGTTATGCGTATCGAACATGGTTCGCACCGCCGGGCTGTTCAGCTGATTCACGACTTCGGCTGCTTCTTTGAGGGTCGTGATAACGTCGCACTGGCCGATGGGAAGCGCTTCCACCAGGATGGTAACGCCGCGGTCCTCGGCATGGGAGGCGACACTCGCGAGGCCATCGGTGAAGTTTTTGGTGGCTTCCGCGGGGCTCAATCCATCTACTGCACAGCGTTGCTTGGGCGATCCAAAAACCATTACGCCGTTTTCGCCCAAGTCCGCGCACAGATCGATCAATTCCAGAATATGCCGCCAGCTTCGCTCGCGCAGTTCCCCATCCGGCGTAGTGACGTGCAGCCCCTTCGGCGACACCATCAGCCAATGGAGGCCGGCGAAGGTCAATCCTTCGTTTCGAATGATCTCACGATAACGCTTGCGGTCAGCGGCGGATATCTCTCCAGGCCGCTCGGCGAGCGTGAACGGCGAGATTTCTATCCCCGAGTATCCGATTCGCCGGATGCTCGCGCAGGCCTTCTCGAACGGCCATTGCTCATATACTTCATTGCAGATTGCATGCTTGATTGCGATAGGCGGAATCACGCTCTTATTCCTTGTTGGCCACCACAACCAGCGACAATCCCGGCCACGGCATCAAGCCCTCCACCCACCGCCAAAACCAAACTGTCTTGTCGAAAATTTTCAACATCAGTTTGCCGATGTGTTTGCGGCGCAGCACCTTTCCATACAGCCACCAGCCTGGCGTGCCAATTTTATTGAGTTGGTAAATACGCTTGATGGCAAATCCGTGTTTGTCCAACAATGCTTGGAGCTCCGTCCGGCTGAAGCGGCGCCGATGTCCCAGCGTTCGATCCAAGCTGCCATATAGCGCGGGGCTCTGCGGCGTCAAGACCACCATGGACCCTCCAGGTTTCAAGACCCTGCCCGCGCACTCGATTACCATCCCCGGGTCAGCTGCATATTCCAGAACGTTCACGCACAACACAGTATCAAACGGGCCGCCGGCGTTTTCGAAATCATCTGGCCGGTCCGGGTCAAGCTGGAGCACCGAGACGTTGGGAGTACGCAAGAACCGGTTCCGCAGCGCGTGCAGATAGAGCGGATCTTTCTCAGCCGCTACGTAGTGCAGCCTGCGGCCCATCAGCCGCCCGGTGATGTTGCCGATTCCGGCCCCCAATTCCAGTACCGTATCACCCAAGTGGGGGCGCAGCACGCGCGCCAGCCAGGTCAGATATTGAGGCGTACCCGTGAGATTGTTCAGAAACGCGCGCCCGTAGGGCTCGACGTACAGGTCGTCAATCAGCCAGAAATGCAGGATCACGCCCAGCGCTTTCACGCCATCCTTCCAGCCGATCTTCTTGCCTTCTTCATAGGTGCGGCCATGATAGCTGATGGGTACTTCGTAGATGCGCAGCTTGCGCTTGGCGGCTTTCATGGTGATCTCGGGCTCGAATCCGAAGCGGTCAGAGCGGATGGGGATGCTCTTGAGCAGATCTGTGCGGAATACTTTGTAGCAGGTTTCCATGTCCGTGAGATTCAGATTACAGAACATGTTGGAGAGCAGCGTCAGGTATTTGTTGATCATCGAATGCCAAAAGGGCAGCACGCGAGTTTGCTCGTCCACTAAATAGCGGGAGCCGAACACCGCGTCGGCATTCCCGTCCAACAGGGGGCGCAAAAGGCGCGGATACTCGGAAGGATCGTATTCCAGGTCGGCGTCCTGCACCAGGCAGAAATCGCCGGATGCGTATTCGATTGCGGTGCGTACCGCCGCGCCCTTGCCTTGGTTCACGCTCTTGCGAATCAGGCGGATACTGGGTTCCTGGGATGCCATGCGGTCCAGAATGGCGGCGGTTCCGTCGGTGGAACAATCGTCCACAACGATCAGCTCCCGATCCATGTTCTCGGGAAGCGGCGCGGCCAGCACCTGGGCCAGACTTCGTTCTACTACAGTGCGCTCGTTATAGACGGGAATTAGGATGGAAAGCCGCAACTCCCCAGTATAGTTGGAGCCATCCAAAAAAGAGGCCGCCAGTCGCAGGTCGGGGACCTGCACCACGGGCGGCCCAATGTTCAATGAGGACTAAGATGGCAGAGCGCTAGGGACGGCCTGAAGTGTGCAGAGGCGCTTCGCGGTCGTCGATGGCTTGCGCCTTCACCCACTCGTCGGCTTCCTTCTGCGCTTCGTCTTTGCTGATTCCGTAGCGCTCTTGAATACGCCCAATCAGTTGATCTTTCTTGCCGGCAATCTGTTCGAAGTCACTATCGGTGAGCTTGCCCCACTTCTCGCGGGCTTTGCCCTTCAACTGTTTCCAGTTGCCTTCTACTCTGTCCCAATTCATATTTGGTGTTGCTCCTTCGTGGGATCTACGGCACGGCGAAGGCCATCTGTAAGTGATTGATCTATAGTTGCTAGCCTATCGCTAACTCAAGAAAATTTTACGAAGAGCGTGGCAGCCGTTACCGTTACGTGATAACACTAAGTATTGGAACCCCTGTTTGAAACCAACCTGAGCGGTATCCAGCCCATCGCGCGCGGCAAGGTCCGGGACATCTATGACGCTGGAGATTTCCTAATTATTGTCGCGACGGACCGGCTTTCGGCTTTCGATTACGTATTGCCAACTCCGATTCCGGACAAGGGCCGCGTGCTGACCGAGCTCACTATCTTCTGGCTGGATCTATTGCGCGACGTAGTGCCGAACCATTTTGTGTCGGCTGATGTCGCTGACTACCCAGCCGGCTTCCGTCCATTTCGCGATCAGCTGGAGGGCCGGTCGATGCTGGTGCGGCGCGCGAGGATGCTGGAAGTGGAGTGCGTTGCGCGGGGCTATGTCTCGGGCTCCGGTTGGAAAGATTACCGCCGTGACGGGAGCATCTGTGGCATTCCGCTTCCGGCCGGGCTGCGCGAGAGCGACCGGCTTCCTGAGCCGGTGTTCACGCCGGCAACCAAGGCGCAATCCGGCCACCACGATGAAAATATTTCGTTTGAGACGGCAGCGGCGCAGTTAGGCGCAGAGCTGGCTAGCCGCGTCCGCGCGCTGACGCTGCAGGTTTATTCGCGCGCTGCGAAATATGCCGAAACGCGCGGCATCATCATTGCCGATACTAAGTTCGAGTTCGGGTTCATCGGTGATCAATTGGTTCTGGCCGATGAGGTGCTGACGCCGGATTCTTCGCGCTTCTGGCCTCGCGCGAGCTATCAGCCAGGAGGACCGCAAGCCTCCTACGACAAGCAGTACGTTCGGGATTACCTGGAATCCATTCATTGGAACAAGCAGCCGCCTGCGCCGGGACTTCCGGCTGATGTTGTTCAGCGGACGAGCGAAAAATACCGCGAAGCTTTCACGGTGCTGACGGGGAAGCCGCTGTGAACTGGATCGACATTCTCCTGGTGCTGGTAATCGGCTTTTCGATAATCTCGGGTTTCACGGCCGGATTCGCCCGCGTCGGGGTTGGCTTCATTGCCACAATTTTTGGAATCTTCCTGGGCTTCTGGTGTTATGGCATCGCGGCGGCATATGTGCTGGATTACGTGAGTTCCCGCGCGATCGCCAACTTGGTCGGGTTCTTCGTCATTTTTATTGGCGTGGTGTTGATCGGGGCAATTATCGGCCAGTTGCTGGCCAGGCTCTTCAAGTGGATCGGCTTATCGTGGTTGGATCGGCTGTTGGGTGCGGGCTTTGGATTCATACGCGGCGTGGTTATGGCAGTGGCGCTAATCACCGTGTTGTTGGCCTTCGCGCCCTCGCCACCGCCGCGCTCGGTGCTGGATTCGAAGCTGATGCCGTACATGCTGGATGCATCCAACATACTCGCCGTTCTTACGCCGCGGGAGGTGAAAGACGCGTTCCGGGATACGAAAGACAAAGTGAGAAAGGCATGGTCTGAGCACACCGGGTCTGAGCACGCTGACGCTCCCAAGGTACGGCACGAATGAATTTGCTGATCTTCGATCTGGATGGCACGCTAGTGGATTCGAAGCTGGACCTGGTCCACTCGGTGAACGCCGCTCGCGGGCTGATGAATCTGGCGCCTATTTCCGAGGGACTGGTGGCTTCTTATGTTGGCAATGGCGCTCCGGTCCTGATGCGGCGCGCCTTGGGGCCGGACGCTAGCGAAGCCGATGTTCAGCGCGCTCTCGAATACTTCCTGGGCTACTATCGCGACCACATGCTCGACAACACGCGGCTGTATCCGAGCGTGAAGGAGGGGCTCGATCGAATGCTCGAAGGCGGCGCTAAGATGGCCGTGCTTACCAACAAGCCGGTGCGGTTCAGCCGCGCCATCGTGGAGGGGCTTGGATTAGGCGGCCATTTTTTTCAGGTTTACGGCGGCAACAGCTTCGAACAGAAAAAACCGGACCCGATCGGCATCCAGAAGCTGCTGGAAGAAAGCGGAATATCGCGCGACCGCGCCATCATGGTGGGAGACAGCGGCGTGGACGTACGGACGGCGCGCAACGCGAAGGTGAGAGCGTGCGGGGTCTCTTACGGGTTTCAGCCGGAGAGTTTTGAACAGGACCCGCCGGATTTAGTTGTTGATGATATGAATCAGCTTGCGGACTATGTACTGGTTTCTGGTTTCTAGTTCTTCGTTTCTCGTTTCTCGTTTCTCGTTTCTCGTTCGGGGGCGGTGGTGAACGATGCGAGGTGGTCGAGCTTTTTCCGCGCTGCGCCGGAATCCACTGACTCGGCTGCACGCTCGATTCCTTCGTGCAGATCATTTGTTACTCCGGCGGCTACCAATGCGGCGGCGGCGTTCACCAGGACGATGTCGCGGTGCGCGCCGCGTTGGCCTTGCAGAATGGCCGTCGCAATCCGGCAGTTCACTACCCTATCGCCGCCTGCGAGGTCCGCGGAGCTGGCCTCGGGAACGTCGAAGTCTGATGGGCTCCACTCCAGCCTGCTTACTCCTTGGCGCGTCACCTCGAAAACCGCCGTGGGGCCCGTAGTGGTCACTTCATCCAGGCCGTCCGAGCCATGCACCACAAACGCGCGTTCGGGTTTGAGACCCACTAGCGCCTGGGCCATCAACTCGGCAGCCTGGAGGGATGGCGCGCCGATCAATTGCCGCGTGGCTCCCGCAGGATTGGTCAGCGGGCCGAGAAGATTGAATACCGTCCGCATCTTCAATTCGAGCCGTGCCGGCTGCGCGTGCTTCATGGCGGGATGAAACAGCGGGGCGAACAGAAATCCGATGCCGACTTCGCGGATGGATTGTCCTACGTGCTCAGGCGAAATCGAAATCTGAATTCCGAACGCTTCCAGAATGTCGGCGCTCCCGCAGGCGCTTGAGAGCGAGCGGTTTCCGTGCTTGGCCACGCGCACGCCAGCACCTGCCGCCACGAAGGCCGCAATTGTCGAGATGTTGAACGTCCGGCCGCCGTCCCCGCCCGTTCCGCAGGTGTCGAGCAGAGGCTCGGGGCCTGCATCCACGCGCGCTGCTTTTTCCCGCATCGCCAACGCAAAGCCCAGTAGTTCGTTCGACGTCTCGCCCTTGGTTCGAAGGCCGATCAGGAACGCGGCGATCTGAGGAGTGGTTGCTTCCCCGCTCAGAATGGCCAACATGGCGAGCCGGGCGTCGTCCGAAGAGAGATTTTCACGCGCAGCTACGCGGTGCAAATAGGGCAACAGCATGGAGGGCTTTGATCAGTGAGTTTAGCACGCGCGTGCTGTGGGGCCGGTTGTTAACCTAATTGTTAACCTGCGCGCCGATTGGCACGATCGGCGGAAAGCAGGCGGGTTGGTAACCCGCCGCAGGATGGCATCTTGCCCCACGCTGCTACAATGTGCGCTATGCGATTCGCAGTCTGCTTCGTACTTCTGGCCGGGTCTCTCGCGGCGGCGCCTGATTTTGAAGTACGGTTCCCATCTTCGGCAGCGCCCTCCTCCGTCGACGGCCGGCTGCTGGTCGCAGTATCCAAGAACCTGGAAGGCGAGCCGCGGCTTCAGATCGGCTTCGGCCTGAGCACCCAACAGGTCTTCGGCATGGACGTGGACGATTGGAAGCCTGGAGAGCCTGTTCATCTGGACCACGCTGTTTTAGGCAGCCCCCTAAGGAGCCTGCGCGATCTCCCGCCTGGCACATATAACATCCAGGCAGTGCTCAACGTTTATGAAACATTTCATCGGGCCGACGGACACGCGGTGAAACTGCACATGGATCAAGGCGAAGGCCAGCAGTGGAACGTCTCGCCGGGCAATCTTTACAGCAAGCCGCAACGCGTCGAGATTGGCGCGGACACCCAGACCGCCATCAACTTGACGGAAGTTATTCCACCGATCACGCCGCCCAAGGATACGAAGTATGTGCGCCGGGTCAGCATAGAAAGCAAGCTACTCACGAAATTCTGGGGCCGCCCCATGCGCGTCAGCGCCCTAGTGCTGGTTCCGGAAGGATTTGACGAGCATCCCCAACAGCGCTATCCAATAGCGTTCATGCAGGGCCATTTCGGGGGCGACTTTTTCAGATTCCGCGAGACTCCACCGACGCCGGACTTGAAAGGCGGCGCGCGGCATTCGGCGGAAATTGCGTATCAGTTCTACCAGGATTGGACCTCCGGCCGGCTGCCGCGGATGCTGATCGTGGTGACGCAGCATCCGACGCCGTATTATGACGATTCCTACGGCGTGAACACGGCCAATATGGGTCCCTATGGAGACGCTTTGACCGAGGAACTGTACCCAGTGGTGGAGCGGGAGTTTCGGGCGATCGGGGAGCCGTGGGCGCGCGTTGTATTTGGCGGCTCCACCGGCGGCTGGATGACGCTGGCGCAACAGATCTTCTACCCGGACTACTTCGGAGGCGCGTGGGGCTTCTGCCCGGACCCGGTGGATTTCCATGCATTCCAGTTGGTGAATGTATATGCCGACAAGAATGCTTATTATGATGAGGGTCCGTTCGCTCGCATTCCGAAACCCCTGGGGCGGTTGCCGAACGATCACGTTCTGGCGACGATGGAACAGTTCAGTTTGCAAGAAGCCGCGCTAGGCACGCGAGGCCGATCCGGAGGACAGATGGATGCGTTTCACGCTACCTTCGGTCCGGCCGGCCAGGATGGCTATCCCGCCAAGCTTTGGGATTCCGAAACGGGCGTTATCGATCCCGAAGTCGCGAAATACTGGGAGGAACACTTCGATCTGACGGCGCTGTTACAGAAGGACTGGGAGCGCCTGGGTCCCAAGTTGATCGGCAAGCTGCACGTCACCATGGGGACCAAGGATACGTTCTACCTGGATGCCGCATCGCATCGATTGGAGACTTTCTTGGAGAGCACCAAGCTTCCAGGAAAGGGGCCCTACTACGGCGGTTCCTTCGAGTTCGGCAACAATGAACCGCATTGCTATGCGGGCAAGGTTCCGGACGGGGTCAACCTGTTTGCCTACTACTTGCCGATCTTCGCCGCGCATATGCGAAGCATGGCGCCGAAGGGCGCGGATTTGGATAGCTGGAGAAACTGAAGTTCACGTGGGGCAGGTTACAAACTGCCCCACGCCTGAATGCGGTAAAATATTGAGGACGAACTGTAGCAGTCTAATGGGATTGAACGTCCTACGTTCGTTGGGGCTGCTTCCATGACACTAACTGGTTCTCCCGCATTTCTGCTGGCATCATCGACGAATCAATTCGTACATTCGTTTTTTGATGATACTTTCGCAGGCGTGCACCGTCTGGAGTTTTTCGACTGGGCGCTGCTGGTTCCGTATTTCCTGCTGCTAGTGATTCTTTCGGTGTATGGGTGCCACCGCTACGAGATGATCCGGCGGTACATGAAGCACAAGAAGAACATCCTGGTGGCGCCGCCGTTCCAGTTTGAGAGCCTTCCGAAAGTAACGGTGCAGCTTCCGATTTATAACGAACGCTACGTAGTGGAGAGGCTGCTCGAAGAAGTGAGCAAGATGGAATATCCGAAGGGCCTATTGCAGATTCAGGTGCTGGACGATTCCACTGACGATACCCACGCTTTCACCGAAAACCTGGTTCGCGAATATCAAGCGGCAGGCGTGCCGATCGAATATTTGCATCGCACCAACCGGCATGGCTTCAAGGCCGGGGCCCTGCAGGAAGGGATGCGCACGGCGACGGGTGAGCTGATCGCGGTTTTTGACGCCGATTTCATTCCGCCACGCGATTTTCTGACGCGCACGGTGCACTATTTCGCCGATCCGGGAGTGGGAGTGGTGCAAACGCGCTGGAGTTATCTGAACCGGTATTACAGTTTGCTGACGGAAGTGGAAGCCATGCTGCTGGACGGCCACTTTGTGATTGAACATGGCGCGCGCTGCGGCGGCGGGCTATTTTTCAATTTCAACGGCACGGCCGGGATCTTGCGGGCCACGATGATTGAAGACGCGGGCGGCTGGCAGCATGATACGTTGACGGAAGATTCCGATTTGAGCTACCGGGCGCAACTCAAGGGCTGGCGATTCGTGTACGTTCCGAGCGTTGACTGTCCCTCGGAGCTGCCGGTTGACACCTATGGATTCCAAGTGCAGCAATCGCGTTGGGCCAAGGGGCTGACGCAAGTTGCCATTAAGCTGCTGCCCCAGATTATGCGGGCGAAGATTCCGCTGCGGGTGAAGTTGGAAGCATTTTTCCACCTGACCCCCAATATCTCTTACCCGCTGATGTTGATTGTGTCAGGGCTGATGCTGCCGGTGATGATCGTGCGGTTTTACATGGGATGGTTCCAGATGTTGACCATCGATATGCCGCTGATCATTGCGTCTTTCTGGTCGATTTCGGCGTTCTATCTGGCCGCCCAGCAACAGCTTTATCCCAAGAATTGGATGCGGTCGATCTTGCTGATGCCGGCGTTGATGGCGGCCGGGATTGCATTGACGGTGATCAATACTAAGGCGGTGCTGGAGGCGATTTTCGGGATACAGACCGCCTTCGCGCGCACGCCCAAGTACGCGCTGGGCGACCGCAAGGTGAAGATTGAGCACGCGCGTTATCGCCGCCGCAGCGGATGGCTCCCATACGCGGAACTGGCGGTGGGCAGCTACTTTGTGTATATGGTGGCGTTCGCGATCCAGACCTGGAACTTCGCGGCCGTGCCGTTTCTGCTGCTTTTCGTGGTTGGGTATTATTGGGCCGGGTTCAGTACGCTCTACCAGGAGTGGCAAGGACGGCTCCGGTGGCAACGCGAGCAGGCGCTGGCGCTGGAGAAGACGGCTGCCTAAAGGCCGTCTCTCGTTTCTCGTTAGGTGCTTTCGGATTTTTACAATACATCTCGCCGCTGCTTTGACATACTTGCGGTATGTCTGAGAACGATCAAACACGAAGTTCTGTTATCTGTGGGCTGCGTTATCGCAATGCGCCCGCGGCTATTGAATGGCTATGCGACGTCCTGGGCTTTGCGCGGCATGCCGTGTATCCGGGGCCGGACGGAACCATTCAGCATGCGGAACTGACGCTGGGAGGCGGGATGATCATGCTGGGTTCGATCCGGAATAACGAATCGCCACGGTATATGACGCAACCCGACGAGATTGGCGGGATGGAAACTCGGAGCGAATATTTGGTGGTGGCCGACGCGGATGAGGTCTATCAGCGTGTCAAGAAGGCTGGCGCGGTGATCGTGCGGGAGATTGAAGATCAAGGCTACGGTGGGCGGGATTTTACTTGCCGCGATCCGGAAGGACATGTTTGGAGCGTGGGCACGTATGATCCGTGGGGCCCGAAATAGGTTTCTGGTTTCTCGTTTCTGGTTTCTCGTTCTTAGCGGTCGGTTTTGGATAAGAGCTTTTGGGTGTTTTCTAGCAGTTGGTAGTGGCCTTCCGTCAGGCGGTCGATCTTTTCGTGTAGATAGGCAATCTTGGTTTCCGTGTTGATGCTGGATTGGAACTCAATGTCGGAGCGGATGCGGTCGCGCGCGCGCTGGCGGTTCTGGCTGGTGAGGACAAATAAGGTCAGGAAGATGGCTTCCAGCGATACGATCACAGACATGAACTCGAACGGGTAGGGATCGAAGACTTTCAAAGTTCGGACGATGCTGAGGTTGACAATTATCCAAGACGCAAAGAAGAGGGCGTGAAACAGCATGGATGGCAAGCTTCCGGTGAGGCCAGGCACAGCATCGGCGATTCGCGTTAAGACGGTTCCCTGTTCGTCGGCGACTTCATTGACGTTGCGCGTGACGGTGTGACGAATCACCTCATCCGTCCTTCTGAGGCGCCGGGCCGCAACGCTTAGAAGGTGGAGCGCGGCGGGTGGATACTGGCGGATATAATCCACGAAATGCGTGCGGTCGATGCGGAATACTTCGACGGCCGAGACGGCTGCTACCCAGGCGGTCCGAGGCCCGTTATCCAACATCGACACTTCTCCGAATACATCGCCCGGCTGCGAGGTTTCGAGCAGGATCTTCTCGCCTTCGTCGTTTCGCAGGAAGATTTCAACTTCGCCGGAGCGGACGATATAGAGCGCGTTGCCGGGATCGCCGAAGCTGAAAATGGTTTCTCCGGCGGCGTAGCGCAGTAGATCGATGCGCTCGGCCAGGGCGGCTCGTTCGATATCGTTCAGCTCGCGCAGGTGTTCAACTTCAGTCAGAATCGATGGATCCGTGGGCATGGCACCACACTACAACAGGCGGGAGGCGGGGCGCAGGCGGCAGGGCGCAGGCGGCAGGCGGCAACGGCTATTCCTTCCGGCGGTGGGGAATATCTCTCGAAATTGTTTTGGAATAGCCACTGGGTACCAGAAAAATTGAAGCTAGGAAATGGGACTACTGGAGCTTCTTAGTTTGCGGGCCCGGCGGGATACTTGGATTCGATAAACATTCGAGGTGATCTCAGTGCGACCAGCTGCTGTGCTTCTACTTCTTTTTGCCGGGCTTCTCCAAGCCGACATTTACTCCGTCACGGATTTGGGCAACCTGGGTGGCTCTTCCACCGTGGCGTTTGGGATCAACAGCTCTGGGACTGCGGTTGGCTGGGGTGAGACGTTATCGGGCGATATCGGAGCTTTTTCATCCAATGGCGCGATGCAGAGTCTCCCGGGGCTGGCCGGCGCCACGGATACGTACGCGTATGGAATCAACTCGTCGGGCACGGTTGTGGGAACTTCTTATGTAAACGGCCAAGCGCACGGTGAGATTTGGAATGGCTCCAAGACCACAGATTTGGGCGCGGGGATTTACGCCATGGGAATTAACGATGCGGGCGCGATAGTCGGCGGAGACGGCCACGCGTTTCTACTTGCAAACGGAACTACTAGCGATCTGGGCGTCCTGCCGGGCGGTAATTGGAGCGCGGCATACGGCATCAACGACGCGGGCACTGTAGTTGGGTACGGGAACATTGGAAATGGGATGTTCCGCGGTTTCGTCTGGACGTCTACCGGTGGCATGGAAGAGCTGGGCACGTTCGGTGGAAATAATAGTTACGCAACCGCTGTCAACAGCAGCGGCGAGGTGGTGGGCCACGCCAGCCTTTCGAGCGGATATGAAAACGCATTCCTCGACGTGGGCGGCGTGATGACCGACCTCGGGAGTCTCGGCGGAGGAAGTAGCTACGCTTACGGGATCAATGCGGCACCGTGGTTGGCTATAGTTGGGTAGCCGGAGTTAGCGACGCTCACGCGTTTATCTACATGAACGGCGCGATGCTGGATCTGAACACGCTGATTCCAAGCGGGTCGGGTTGGGAGTTGCTGGAGGCTTATGGGATCAACAACTCGGGCGAGATAGTTGGCGAGGGTTTGTTGAATGGCCAATCACATGCGTTTCTGCTCAATCCGGAGACCACAGTTTCATCATTCGCTTTTGAAGTGCAAGCGGTCCCAGAGCCTGGGACGATGCCGGTGATTGGAATCGGGTTGGGATCGCTTCTGGTTTGTGCGTGGAGAATTAGGCGAAATCAGACCTGCGTGATTCGATAGACGACATTGCCGTCGGGCCTGGAGCCAGCGTGGACGCCGCCAATTTTTTCAACTGCTTTCTGCGATCGAATATTCTGCGGGCCAATCACAAAGATAACGTTGGTGACGAACTGGAAGGCGTGCCGCAGCATGAGCTCCTTCATCTCCCCGTTATATTGGCCGCCCCAATGGGACCTGGCTAAGAACGTCCAGCCGATTTCGACCTCACTCTTTTGTTCGTCGTAGCCGTGAAACCTCGAAGATCCGATGACGCGGCCGTCTTTCGAATCGATGGCGATCAAGGCGCCGCCGGATTCCAGCGCCTCGCGGAAAAACGCACGGAAAACATCTTCCTGGTAACGGACTTTGGACGGGTGCTGCGACCAGATGAGTGGATCAGAGGCCACTCGGTAGAGCTGTTCAAAATCTTCCTGCCGAAGGGGCCTGAGTTCCAGCAGTTGGCCTTTCAAGATGGGTTGACGATCAAAAGACGTTTCTTCTCGCGAGAATAATTTTGTCGTGATATATCGTTCGCCGGTATCGGCCAGGATCACGACGATAGTTTTTCCGGCACTTTCCTTCCGGCTTGCTATGGCGAGCGCGGCATGTACCGCGGCGCCGGAAGAAACTCCAGCTATAATCGCTTCTTCACGAGCCAAACGTCTCGCGCACGCGAACGCGTCCGCATCAGTCACCGGGATCACTTCATCGAGAATGGAACGGTTCAACACATCCGGAATGAATCCAATACCGATTCCCGGAATCTGATGATTCCCCGCAGGGCCTCCGGAAAGGATCGCGGAGTTGGCTGGCTCCACAGCGATCACGCGAACGCCCGGCTTACGCGCTTTGAGTACCTCGCCCACGCCGGTGATCGTTCCGCCGGTGCCAACGGCGGAAACGAATGAATCCACCGAGCCTTGAGTGTCTTCCCAGATTTCGACGGCCGTGGTTCTACGGTGGATCTCGGGATTCGCGGGATTCTTAAACTGATCAAGAATGATGGCGCCGGGGAGTTCTCTTGCGATCTGCTCCGCTCGCGCGACGGCGTCATTCATGAGGATGCCGGGTGTGAGCACCACTCTTGCACCGAGCTGCCGGAGCAACGCCACGCGCTCCACCGACATGGTCTCGGGCATGGTCAGGATAATGGCGTAGCCTCGGATGGCTGCGACGAAAGCCAGTCCAACGCCCGTATTTCCACCGGTGGCCTCGACGACGGTCATGCCAGGCTTCAAGATGCCGCGCGCTTCCGCATCCTGGATCAGCGCGGCCCCGACGCGATCCTTCACGCTGCCACAGGGGTTCCGCATTTCCAATTTTGCGAATACGCGGCCGGGCAGATTCTTCGCCAGACGGGCGAGCTCAACCAGCGGCGTACGGCCCAAAGTGAATATCAGATCGGGGTAGGTCATCGAAAGTCACTCTCGGCGCCCGGCAAAATGTAATCCTTGAACTGCTCGCGGAGGACGCGCTTGTTGAACTTGCCGACACTGGTTTTCGGCACTGCGTCGACGAACACAATGTCGTCGGGCAGCCACCACTTAGTGATTTTACCAGCCAGGAAATCCAGAATCTCCTGTTTCGAGATTTGGCCGCGGTATTCTTCGAAGGGCGCGATGCAAGCGAGCGGGCGCTCCTGCCATTTGGGATGGAACACCGCGATGACCGCAGCTTCCATCACTTTGGGATGCGCCATGATGGCATTTTCCAGGTCCACGCTCGAGATCCATTCGCCGCCGCTTTTCACTAGATCCTTGGTGCGATCCATGATTTGCATGTAGCCTTCCGGATCGATGGTGGCCACGTCGCCGGTGCGGAACCATCCTTCGGAGAAGGATTCGTCGCCGCGTGGGTCGTTGTAATATCCGCTGGTGACCCACGGACCGCGGGTTTGTAATTCTCCCATAGTGGTGCCGTCCCAGGGGATTTCCACGCCTTCGGCATCCACGATGCGGATGTCCACGCCTGCGACAGGGAGACCATGGCGGGCGAGAAGATCGAAGTGCTCTTTTTCCGCCAAACTCTCCAAGTGTTTCTTGACCGCCATGAATGTTGCGATGGGAGTGGTTTCGGTCATGCCCCAGGCCAGGCGGAAATGAACTCCATACTTCTTTTCGTACCATTCCACTAATTGGCGGGGCATGGCGGAGCCGGCCGAGACCACCATCCGGAGCGAAGAAAGATCGTGCGGATGAGTTTCGAGGTAGCCAAACAGGTTCATCCAGATGGTCGGGACGCCGGATGTGAAGGTCACACGCTCATTTTGAATCAGGCCCGCGATATCTGCAGGTTGAAGGTCGCGGCCGGTGAAAACGATACGCGCTCCGGTCATCACGGCGGTGAACGGGATGCCCCAGCCGTTGGCGTGAAACATTGGCACAATCTGTAGGATGGTGTCGCGTTCGGAGATCGCGAAAGTGTCGGTCATGGCGAGCGCGAAGCTGTGCAGGAATAAGGCGCGATGCGTGTAGAGAACGCCCTTGGGATTACCGGTGGTTCCGGAAGTGTAGCAAGTTGCGGCGGCAGCGTTTTCGTCGAGGCGCGGCCAGGGGTATGGTTCGGTGGGCGAGGCTTCGAGCAACTGTTCGTAATCTCCGGCTGGGGGCTCCTGGTCTGGAAGGATCACGAAGTGTTTTACGGAGCGGAGCTGATCGCGGATGGGTGCGAGCAGGTTGAATAGCGATGCATCCACGAATATGACCGTGTCTTCGGCGTGATTAATTATGTAGGCCAACTGATCGCGGGGCAGGCGCAGGTTGAGCGTGTGCATCACGGCGCCATAGCAGGGGATGGCAAAGTACAGTTCCAGATGCCGGAAGCTATTCCAGCAGAGCGTGCCGACGCGGTTGCCCGGCTGAACGCCCAGGCGGGCGAGCGCGTGCGCAAGCGAATGCGCGCGGCGGTAGAAATCGGCATAGGAATAGCGGTGCGTGCCGTGCGGGGTTTTGCTCGCGATTTCCTGGCGGTGGAAGAGCTTGGCGGAACGTTCCAGAATGTGAGTGAGCGTGAGCGGGTAGTCCATCATGAGGCCTTGCATAGTGGAATCTTACTTTATGACGGCGCGATGTAAGTTTTCAACCAGTCGGCAACCTGAGACACCCCGATACGCGAGCGTCGCCGTATACTTGAGACAGGGATTGTCTATGCACAGCGAGTATGTTGAACAGCGCGACGGGGGCTACTACGTGGCCGGGACGCGAATTTCGCTGGACTCAGTCGTGTGCTCCTTCAATGAGGGTAATTCTCCTGAGGCCATTCAGGAAGATTTCCCGCTGCTGAAGCTTGCTCAGATTTACGGCGCGATCGCGTTTTATCTGGACCATCAGGCTGAGATCGACAAGTACCTCGAAGAAACTGAGCGCGAGTTCGAGGCTAATGGAATCCCCATGGCACAGGCCAATTCCATGCTTTGGGAGAGAATCCAGCAGGCCAGAGCAAAAATGGGCGAATCTGGAGGTCCACTAACGTAGGGGAAGAGGTGGGCGCGGGTTGGCAGCGCGCAGGATGGCATCCTGCCCCACGTTGCGAATCGCTAGCGCAGATTGAATTTTTTCATCTTGTACCGCAGCGTATCGCGCGTGATGCGCAACAATCTTGCGGCTTGGGTCTGATTGCCGGCGGTTTTTTCGAGTGCTTGGACTAACAAACGGCGCTCCTGCTCCACTAGCGACATCACGTCGCCGGTCATGGCGTCCGTGTCCAGTTCACCTGGCTCGGCGAACGTTGAATCCGTGCCACGCACCGCAATGGGTAGGCTGGCGGGACGGATGAAGGCCGTGTCTTCGAGAATCATGGAGCGCTCGATTGCGTTCCTCAGCTCGCGCACATTTCCCGGCCAGTCGTGCGCCAGCAGCAGGCCCTCGGCGTCGGGCGAAATGCCGTCAATCTGGCGTTTGAACTTGCCGTTGTAGTGCTCGATGAAGAACCGCGCCATGGGCAAGATATCCTGCGGCCGGTCACGCAGCGGCGGGACGATGAGCTGAATCACGTTCAAACGATAGTAAAGATCCTGCCGGAAGGCTCCTTCTCGGACCGCCTCGCGCAGATTCTTGTTGGTGGCTGCGATGATGCGTACATCAATCGTAATGTCGCGCAGGCCGCCCAGCCGCCGGAAGCACTGCTCTTCCAGCACGCGCAGCAGTTTGGCCTGCAAAGAGAGCGGGATCTCGCCGATTTCGTCCAGGAAAAGAGTGCCCTTGTCGGCCAGCTCGAATAACCCGCGTTTTTGGGCGCGTGCATCGGTGAAGGCGCCCTTCTCGTAGCCGAACAACTCGCTTTCGAGCAAAGTCTCAGGGATGGCCGCGCAGTTGATCGCAAGAAATGGCTCCGATTGGCGCAGGCTCTGGTAGTGCAAAGTTTTAGCGATCAGATCCTTGCCGGTGCCGTTCTCGCCTTCGATCAGTATGGACCCGGCTTCGCTGATGGCGATGCGCCGGACAAAATTCAAAACTTCGCGCATGGCCTGGGATTCGGCGATGATCTGGCGGCCGGCGGGTTCGGCTTCGTCGGTGACGTCTTTAACGGTCGCGACTACGCCTTCGAGCTCGCCTGATGGATCCAGCAGTTGCACGGTCCGCATCACCACCATACGCTCCCGCCCATTATCCATATGGATACGTACGGTTCCGTTCGGAAGACAAGCGGATTGACCCAGACCCTGCAGAATGCCGCAGCCGGGCTCGCAGAAGGTGCAGTGGAACAACTCCTGGCAGTGCTTGCCGATCATTTCCTGGGCTAACATGCCGAACAGACGTTGGGCAGCTTGGTTGACGCCCACAACATGCAAGCTTTTGTCGTAGAGAAACAGCGCGTCAGAAAGCTGATCGAAGATGGCTTCCAAAACTTCCGGCCGCTGCCATTTGGCCGCGAGATGCGAAACCGGATGCTTTTTGAGCGGAACTCCGGGCTCCATCATAACTTGGTCCACCTTTTGACGGAGCACGTGGAGTTCCGTGATCGCCGAATCTTGATCGGCGTGGGTGTTGTAGACCCAAGCGTTCGCGTGGGTTGCGTGATATGGCTCTGGGTCGACCCGTTAATCGACTGATTATAGATGATTTATATGCTCGTTCCAGACTGGTTTCCAGATTGCATCAGGCATGGTGTGTTGGGCGGCCTGCAATGAAAACGGTTCAGTTAGCCATCCGCGATTCAGACTACGCACAATCGCTTCGCAACCTGCTCTTGCGCGATGGCACCCATCGCGTATATGTAGTGGACCAGCCCAATCTGCGGCTGGACGGAGTGGTGGTGATCGACGAGAACAAATTCCAAAACCTGGCTCAGCTTGATTCGGAACCGGAGCGCTTTGTGGTAGTAACGCGCAAAGGAGAAGATAATCTTTCCAGAGTGTGGGATGCCGGCATTCGTCATGTGGTATTTGAGGAAGACTCCCCCAACACCACCCAACTAGCTATCATTGCTGCTGAACTGCGTTTGCCTGCGGAACTGCGCTTGCCGAGGGATGGGAATTCAAAGGCAGCACGGCCAGTGGAGCCCTAGACTAGCAGCCTGTGGCAAAAGTCCCCTACCTCCCAGTTCGCAGGCGAAAGCGCCTGCGCCACGCCTATCGATCAACAGTTCGGAACCAAGTGGGGCGGACTTCAGCCCAATGCCGTTAAGCTTTGATACCACAGACATTTTAAAGAGCTTATGTTGTTTGAGGAAGCGCCAGATGTTTTGTTTTAGCCCCCGCAAACGGGCAAACCAGGCGTCGGCACGAGTGCCGACGCGGCACGCAGGAGTGCGCGCCACAATGGATTCGATACTTTGTCTGGACGCCACAGAAACTTAACGGCATTGGGCTTCAGCCTGCCGGGACTTTTGCCACAGGCTGCTAGCGACGCGTGAAACCACTGCGGGAAATTTGGTCTCCAGAATGCTGACACCGGATTCTAGAGGAATCCCATCATGACTTTTTGCATCCTTTGGGTAGTGCTGGCAACGACGGTGATTATTTTCGCCAACATGCGAAGAGCGAGCACGAACCAAGACCACGGCGATGTGCAGGTAAGGCAGTCCGGCAAAGCTCTCACTGTGATTGCCATCGTCTACAGTCTGGTGCTGCTAGCGGGATTCCTTTACATTGGTTGGCAACACATTGGGCAACATGGCCTGGAGCTAATCAAGTAAGCCTTCCGGTCGGAGCCATCCGACCAGCGCATAAAGGGTCATAAAACCCAACTTGTTCAACCCCGCACCTGGGGCATTTTACCCACTCCTAGCTGACATTGGGTGTTTTCGCGCCTAGAAGAGCCCTTGCGGAGCGCCAATCGACTGATTTGTGTTGGCGATGAGATTGCCCCTGGGGGTGTGGAATGTTTCGCCGTCTACCAATTGGATATCTAGCTAGTAATTGGACGAGTCTGATCGGGGTGGTTCTGGTTAACACAGGATTCATCTTGTGGCTCATGCTGCTGCCCTCCTGGTGGCGCGACGAAATGACTCATCCGTATCTGGGAATCTTGGCAAACCTGGTGTTGCCGGTCTTGTTTTTCGGCGGCCTCGGGTTGATCCCGATCGGCATCTGGCTTCATAACCGGAAGCGGCGATTGGCCGGCGACCCGGGTCCGATTGTGCCGAAAGGCGGCGATCTGCGGAAGCTGCTGATATTTGTATGTCTGACTACCGTCGTGAACCTGGTGATCGGAAGCCAGTTTCTCTATAACGCCGTCGGCTACATGGACAGCGATGCATTTTGCGGAAAGACCTGCCATACAGTGATGCAGCCGGAATATACGGCCTATTCGAACTCGCCGCATGCTCGCGTGTCGTGCGTGGAATGTCATATCGGGCCGGGAGCGCCGTGGTTTGTGAAGGCGAAGATTTCCGGGACCCGGCAACTGTTCGCGGTGGCGTTCCATACTTATCCTCGGCCGATCCCATCGCCGGTGGAAGCGCTCCGGCCGGCGCGCGACACCTGTGAACATTGCCATTGGCCGCAACAGTTCGGAGGGCAGAAATTTTTCGTTCACACCGAATACGCAACTGATGAACAGAATACGCCGGCTACGACGGTAGCTTCAGTGAAGATCGGTGGACGAAGCTGGAACGGAACGGTTGGCATTCACGGTGCGCATGTCAACGCCGCGGGCCATATGGATTACGTTGCTACGGACCGCCGGCAGACAATCCCGCAAGTAACCTACACGGCACCGGACGGCAAAGTAACGGTGTACAACTCCACTGATGCTCCCGCGAAACCGGAAGATCTGGCCAAGGGCGAGCATCGCTTGATGGATTGTGTGGATTGCCACAATCGGCCCACGCACATTTTTCAATTGCCGGAGCGGGCTTTGGACCTGGCGATGACGCAAGGAAGCATCAGCGGGAAGTTGCCGTTTATCAAGAAACAGGCGCTTGAAGCGCTGAAGCGAGATTACCCAGATCGCGATACGGCGCATCGTGAGATTGCGGCTTCGCTCGATAGCTTCTATAAGACAAACTATCCGCAGACCTACGCTCAGGATTTGGTTTTGATCAAGAACGCAGTGGCGAGCGTTCAGGGCATCTATGAGCGGAACGTTTTTCCTGAGATGAAGATCACCTGGGGCACCTATCCGAACAACTTGGGGCACACGGACACGCCAGGTTGCTTCCGGTGCCACGATGGCAATCACACTAGCGCCGACGGGCGCACAATTTCGAATGATTGCGCCACCTGCCATGATTTGCTGGCCGTAGGCGAGAAAAATCCGAAGATCTTGAGCGATCTCGGGATGGCTCCGCCTGTCGGCAGCGCGGGAGGTGGATCGAGCAAGTAGGAGGTTCCATGAAATGGAGTGCCGCGGTTGCGCTGGCAATAGCCTTTGCGTTTAATGTTCTGGCTGACAGCCCGGCGAAGAGTGCAGAGTGTCTCACCTGCCACGATGAAAAAGGCGCCGGTTTTCAGGCTAGCGTCCATGCAAGCCTGTCCTGCACCGGTTGCCACACCGACAAAAAAGGATATCCGCACGCCGCGAATCCGGTCGCGGTGAAATGCGAAAGCTGCCACACCGATCCCGTCGCGGGAGTGAATGTGAGCGTGCATGCTAAGGCGAGTCCGCAACCCTGCAAGGGCTGCCACGGTGATCCGCACGGAATTTTGCCTGCGAGCGATCCCAAATCCAGCACTTATCCTTCTAATTTGCCGCGCACTTGCGGAGCCTGCCATGGCGATCTGAAGTTCGCCAAGAGCCATGGACTCAAAGAGGTGTATTCGCAATACATGGATTCGATCCACGGATTCGCGCTTACTCAGGATGGCTTGCTGGTGGCGGCGAGCTGCTCGAGTTGTCATGGCTCGCATAAAATTCTGACCAAGAGCGACCCGAACAGCCGCACCAATCGCGCCAACATCCCGAGCACCTGCGGAACGTGCCATGCGGGCGCTCAAAAAGCCTACCTGGCTGGAATTCATGGGCAGGGCATGCAGACCGGTAATGCCCGCGCGCCGGTTTGTACCAGTTGTCATACGGCCCACCAGATTTCCAATCCGAACGTGGTCGCGTGGCAAATGAAGACCAGCGCCACTTGCGGCGAATGCCACCAGGACAAGTTCAAGACCTACCATGACACCTTCCACGCGCAGGTTTCGGCATTGGGATACATGGAAACCGCACATTGCTGGGATTGCCACGGTTTCCACGAAATCCTTCCGGCCACGGATGCGAAGTCGACGATAGCGCCCGCGAACCTGATAACCACTTGCGGCAAGTGCCACTCCGGCGTTACCGCGAGTTTCGTTTCCTACCAGCCCCATGCTGACAAACACAAGCGGGATGCTTATCCGGCGCTCTGGGCCACCGGTATTTTCATGAATCTGTTACTCGCGGGTGTGCTCGGCTTTTTTGCATTACATACTTTGCTGTGGCTGATCCGTGCGCTCGGCGAGCGCACCGCCCAACCAAAAAGCGCCGGTTGAGGAATAGGAGATAGAAATGACCAACGACGAAGTAAAAACGATCGACGAGCCAGCCGCCATTCCGAGTGTTACGCCGCCGAGTCCGGACTCCGAAGGCCGTTATTATACCCGCTTCTCCGTCCCGCAGCGCTATCTGCACGGCGTGTTGGCTATTACATTTTTGGGACTGGCGCTGACTGGCCTGCCGCTCCGATTCAGCAATACTCGCGTGGCTCTGGCCTTGGCGCACGCCGTGGGAGGATTTGGCACTATTCTGTTCTTCCACCTGCTGAATGCCGTGGTGATGACTATTGCCTTCCTCATTCACTTGGGAGATGTCGCGTATCGCGTGGTGGCGCGCAAAGAGTACGGCTTGGTGTGGGGTCCGAACTCGATGGTTCCCAGGCTCAAAGACATTCAGGACTTCTTCGGAAACCTGAAGTGGTTCTTGCACCTTGGACCCAAGCCCAAGATGGATCGCTACGCCTACTGGGACAAGTTTGATTATTGGGCCGTGTTTTGGGGCATGGCGATCATTGGATTCTCCGGCTACGCGATGTGGTTTGCGCCATTTTTCGCCAGGTTCATTCCCGGCTCCTGGCTGAATATCGCGCTACTGATCCACGGCGAAGAGGCGCTGTTGGCGGTGACGTTCATTTTCACCATCCATTTCTTCAACACGCATCTGCGTCCTGAGAATTTCCCCATGGACCTGGTGATCTTCAACGGGAGGGTTTCTGAAGAAGAGCTGCGGCACAGACATCCCGAGGAGTACAAACGTCTGGTGGAGAGCGGGGAACTGGAGAAGATCCGGGTGCAGGCTCCGCCGCGCTGGCTCCAGAATTTCGGATGGGTGTTCGGGACTTCTGTGATCCTGGTTGGGTTCGTTTTGATTGCGCTGACGATAGTTGCTTTCGTTAAGGAGTAAGCCGCTCCGGCAGGCGAAAGCGCCTGCCCCACAGCTGGGTCAATTCGCTCGGTGCGCCCGAGACGGAGTGGACAAGCTGCTGAGAACACAGGGTTTAAACCGATTGATTGATGGCAGGGGGATTGCTATTCAATTTGTGGAGGTGTGCCCATGTTTCCCCCAAAAAGGATTCTGTTTCCAGTTGATTTCTCGGAACGATGCAGCGATGCTGCCAGGATGGTGGAGACCTTCGCCGGTCACTTTCAGGCTGAGATCACACTCCTCTATGTCTTGGAGCCGCTCACCTACAACGACCTTCCCTTCGATGCAAGCGCTTTGACTCAGGAGCAACTGAACGGCTACCTGACCGAAGAGTTGAAGCACTTCGATGTAAACCGGGTCCTGCTGCATGGGGAACCCGCGTCCAGGATCGCCGAATACGCACAGGCGAATAGTTTCGATCTGATCATGCTGCCAACTCACGGTTACGGGCGTTTTCGCCGCCTGATGCTGGGGTCGGTGGCGGCCAAGGTTCTGCACGATGCGAGCTGCCCGGTTTGGACTGGAGTACATATGGAACAGGTGCCCAGGCTAGAAGACATCGCATTCCGGAAAATCGTGTGCGCGATCGATCTGGGAGAACAAAGCTGTCCCACTCTGCGCTGGGCCACGGAATTCGCCGCTGAATTCG
>Ga0187871_10001144_pt1 | contig 23528 bp, 19 predicted proteins | sample June2016WEW_16_1_FD_132988 | JGI IMG/M metagenome (GOLD analysis project Ga0187871, IMG submission 132988) | Peatland microbial communities from SPRUCE experiment site at the Marcell Experimental Forest, Minnesota, USA - June2016WEW_16_10 | ecosystem: Environmental > Terrestrial > Soil >...
AGTCCCTCCGCGATTACTTGATAGAAATCTGCAACATAGTAGTTGTCCGGAACGGGGGCCTCGTCATATGCGATGTTGAGGCTTATCACGGACCGATTCCCCTCGACCTGTTGCATCGTGTATCGCACAGGGCCGCTGCGGTTATAGCGCTGTTCCGTCTTTGCAAGTTGCTGCTTCAATCAGAAACGACCCTCCAGGGGCACAACTAGTTAAATTGTCGAACTTTGGAGCAATAACATTACCACTAAGTTAAGACTTTTCCAATCTCCGATTGGGGGCTGCTCAAGCAAATTTATTAGTTTGTAGTTGACTGACTGCAATTAAGGGGCTAACCGCTGCTTTCCCGAAACGTCACACCTGTCACGTCCGCACTTGATCTGCGTCACATCCTTTTCGTACGTTTCGCGCTACAACAAAACTAGAAGGGACTGGAAGCCGCGGGCCGCACCTTAAAGCAAAGCCGCCCAGAGCTTCCGCAACCGCCCCACCGCCCCTGGGGAGAATGGTCGCATTATGGCCACAGCTCAGCTCACGCCGGTCGCGGTGAGCATTCGTAATGTGCTCATTGCAACGGACTTTTCCCATTGCTCCAAGCCCGCTCTGCGCTTCGGATTGCAACTTCGTACGGCATACAACGCGACTGCACACATCGTTTTCGTGCTTCCCAACGACCCCTATATGCTGGCCGGCCCTGAGGCTTACGTCGCCGCCAGGGACGCGGCGCGCCGTGATCTGGAGGATTTGGAAGCCCAAGTCAAGCACGCTCATGGCGAACTTAACCATGACAATTACCACCTGTACCTGCTCGAGGGCGACGTCGCCGACTCAATTCTGGATTTTGCCCGCAAGCAGCAAATCGACCTGATCGTGCTGGGAACCCACGGGCGTGGCGGCCTGCCCAGAGGCTTGCTGGGTTCCGTGGCGGAACGCGTTTTCCGGCACTCGCCGGTTCCGGTGTTGACCCTCGGACCCGGCGCCTGCCACGCCGATCGCGACCGCCCGCCGCGCACCATTCTGGTCGCTGCGGATTTCACGCCTGCCTCGCGTCGCGCCATCCGCTTCGCCGCCGGTTTGGCGCAGGAGCACAAGTCCAGTCTCACGTTGCTGCATGTACTTGATCCGAAACCGTTGCAGGGCATGCCCGACCTCGATGCCGTCGAGCAGGGAATCAAAACGCGCCTAAGAGAATTGCTGCCACAGGAGTGCGACGGCCTGCACTGCTCGATACGCGTTGCGGTGGGACAAATCACGCAAAGAATTCTGGAAATCGCAAGAGAGGAAGCTGCAGATTTGTTAGTGCTGGGAGTGCGCCCGTCCAGCGGCGTGCTGGACCGGTTAGTTATCCCGCACGCGTACGAAGTCGTGCGCGATTCGCCGTGCCCGGTGCTGACGCTCCGGGAAACCAAAACGTAGGACGAACCGAACTTGGAGGAAGAATGCCGCGAAATAGTGCAGTACTTGACGATGCTCCGGCAGCGCCCGCGATCCAGCCGGAGATGTTGAGCACACTTAAGAAGGAGGACATGAAGCAGGCGGTGGTGGAGCGCTTTAGGGCAACCAGCGAAGCGCCCGCGCCGATGAAAGCCAAAGAGCGCAAGCGCTCTCCCTATTGGCGGTCCGCCGACGAGGAGTGCTGATCGCCACTAGCTGAGCCAAGAACTCGACGGGAGATACTTGCGATCTCCCGGCAAGCGATCCGAACGAACGTTCTTACAACTCCGTCCCGCCCGCACTACTCCCTTAGCGCCGGTACCGCAAGAGATCAATCGCCAGGTGAAACAGCGTGAGCAGCCCCGCGAGCGCGCCCGCAACGCCAGTAAACCGTTGCAGGTATGCTTCGTGTTTGTCCACCCGCTCCTCCAGCTCCTGGAACTTCCCCTGGTTGCCGTTGCCCACGAGCCAGCGCATATCGGTCTTCAGCGACGCTAAGTCGGAAAGGACCTGCTGCTCGAATTCAGTAAGCGCGCAAATTGTATTTGGACATGTGCTCATAATGGATAATCCACGTGCAGCAGCGCCGAATAGCGCGAGTATTTCGCCGGCGACGATCCGTCGTACTGCCGCAAGTAATAGCTCTGCGAGCGCTCCAGGCGCGGCAGAACAAAGGTTTCGGTTGTGAAGCGTCCGGCGAGATTGCCGCCGTCGCCGGGCCCCCAGCCACCGTCCGAACGGCGCACCTCGATGCCGCCGCCCGCCGGTGGCGCGACTCCAGCGTCGATGGTGATCTGCGATGCGATTACATTCGTGATTTGCGCCGCGGTCAGCGAATCGATGTACAGCGAAGACGAGGGTGTGCCGGTCGTGTAGATCGTCGCGACCGGTGCGGCCAGAGTGATGCTTTCCAGTTTAAACGCCAAAGGCTCGTCCGCATCATTGGCGAAGCTGATGTCGTAGTGCGAGCGATCGTCAGCCAGCGAAATCACCTGGACTTCAACCTTGCGGACGATGGCGTTGAAATCGGCCCCGCGCGAGGGCGCCGACACCCCAACCGCATCGCCAGGAATCACGTCCTCCACCGGCAGGAAATCGCTGACGATCCTATATTCCCCTTGCCAGGCCGTCTGGACCGTGTCATCCAGCAACGCGCACGCCGCATTCTCCGCGTCGATGTCGCTCAACGCCGGCGGCAGGTGAATGCGACGCACCAACAGCCGTTGTCCTTTGTCGCCGCCCTGCGCGTGCTCGGCAATCGAGACCGCGTCCTGTACTCTCGCCATGGCGCGTCCGCTGGTGCGATAGGCAACTACGATTTGTTCGTTCAGCTGCGGCGGATACGGCGCATAGAAACACAGCGCGACCGACGAATCGATGTAGCACTCGCCGCCATCGGCCAGCGCGCCCGCCAGCCGCGTGCGGAAGGCGCCGTTCGGCACCATGCTGCGAATCTCGGCGTTGGCCATCCGCTCCAGGGACGTGTACCACACATCGGCGAACAAGCCGTTTTCGTTGATCAGCGCATAAGTTGCGAAACCCGGCGAGGCATCTACCACATTGTCGTATAACACTGTGGCAGGCACGGCCAGCGTGCCGGGGTTATTGGGATCCACGGCATGGACCATCAAGACTACGCGCAGCGCGGCTGGAATCGCGTCGCCGCCGCGCCCATCGCCCGCTGGATGCACCGACGACAGATACGTCTGCCGCACGCGCTGCACCTCGGCGCAGATCAGTTCGGTCACCAGTGCGTACTGCTCTCCAGGCGTGGTGGTGAGCACCGGCCCGGTGACGCTGCCATTAACCAGCGCCTGGATGTTCGTATTGCTGCCGCTCGGCGTGAGGCTGAACCCGGCGATGCAATTCGCGTCCGCGGGAGCGCCGTTGTAGAGTCCGCCGATCGTGCCCGTCGAAGCCGCGTTGAACACAAACGTTCCATGCTGCATCAGCAGGCCGCAGGCAAGCTGCACCTGCTCAACATAGGTGATCGTCGCCGGACCGCCATTGATCGCGAGATGTCCTCCGGCTACCGACACGCAATTATTCGGATCGGTCACGCTCCACAGCGTCGGCAACAGCTCGGCTTCTGAATAGTCGTCGGTAAAGATAGTGAACTGCCGGTCATCATCGACCGCCAAGCTCCTGAGCGTGGGCGGTGATGGCGGCTCGGTATAAGCGAATTCCGACGCCGTAAGCGAGCTGTTGCCGAACGGTATCTCGGAGAGATAGAACTCCAGCGTCGTGCCATCGCCCAGGAAGTAGTCGCGCACATACGTCTGCGGCTCCAGCTCTCCGACGATGGTGACATCGTTCAGCAGCTTGGCTGGCTGCGTGACGGTCAGCGCCGCCGGATCGAAGTTCGGGTCGGCCTCACTCAACGCGAGGCTCTGCTGGCCCACCTCCTGGAACGACAGCGCGCCATCGTGCGTGCGATAGGTCGCGCGCGTCATCAGCGCCAGCTCCTGCGCATGCGATGTCCAGTTCTTCTGCGGGATAATCTGGAACTGGTTTAGCGGGCTCACGTCCTGCACGCCCGATTCGTCCAGCCCGCCCGGCAGTACGTCATTGGTAAGCGTGGTCAGCGCGTTTCCTGCGCTCCGTGACACAAAGCTCGTGCGCGCCGGAAGCTCATTGTGATCGAGCAGGCAGGAGTCGTCGATCGCACGCAACAGATAGCGCCACGCCGGATTCTGTCCGTAGCCGAGATATTCCTGCTCGGGCGCCGTCGCGAGGTATCCCGTAAACAGGACAAAGCCATCGCTGCGCTGCAGGACCAAACGCGCACCATTCAGGGGCTGCGTGAAGCTCGCATCCGCCGAAACCAGCGCCGTGTTCATCGTCGCCGCCGCATTCAGACTTCGCGAGATCACAGGCAGATGTTCGGCATCCACATAGCCCGTGTAATCTTGCGGGCCGAGGCCGTCGTTGTTGTCGATTAGCAGGTTCATTCAGAATCTCCAAATCGTGCCTTCTCGTCGCGTTCACACCGGGGCCCCCGGGTCGCGCCGGGTTTGCGCGAACTGGGGTGGTCACACCGCCGCATTCGTTGCCGGAAAGTAGCTGCGATAGCACAGCACCGTTTCGTTATCGCTGCTGTCGGTGGTCGGTAACGCGCGCAGGCTCACATGAAGCTGATGGCTGAACAACGGAGACGCAAACTCCTGCCGCGTTTCCGTCGCGCCCGCCGCAGCCTGCAGCCGCGGATAGTAGAAGCACGAACGCCCACCGCTGTCCGGCGCGACGATGAACAGGCACGACCACTCCTGAAAGAAGCTGCTGCCTTCGCGGTCCACGAACGCCACCACCTTCTGCACTCCCATGCTCGTCGTCGGCTGCGAAAGCAGCGGCTCCGCCAGCTGCAGCGCCCCATTGCTTATGGCGCACACGCGCGACACATTGAACGTGACGCGCCGCACCAGGTCGAGATACGCCGGCCCGCCGAGAGGCGACGTCAGGTAAGAACCCGGCGCCCACGTTCCCAGATATCCGGTCCGGCCGTTGTAATCCACGTCCACGGCAACGATGTCGCCGACGTTGTATAGCGCAAGCTGATCGGAGGTGAGCACAATCTGCGTCGGCGAGGAGCCGTTCTGTACCGGCGATGACGGCACCGGCATCCCGCCCGAGGGCTCCGGCGGGCCGCCGGTTTGCTCGGCAAGCACGTTCATCTGCTGCGTCCCGCTGGAGAGCGCCAGTTGCACCTTGCCCCAGGTCAGCAGCTCGAACTCCACGCGCGCCTCCGGTTGCATGCGGTATTGCACCATGATGTTCGAGTTCGGCCCGGTGCGCAGCGCTTCGTACTTGGTTGCCGCCGAGCGCTGGAATTTCTCCACCCAGCCGAGATCGATCCACGGCTGCGGTGGCGAATCCAGGTCAAAGTTCCCCATCGTCGCCGGATCGAACGCAATCGTCGCTCCCGTAACGCGGTTCACGGGCGCGGCGTAGGCGCGCACTACGCGGGCCGCCGGCGCCATCTGTGAGCGCTTGGCATATGGATTCGAACTCATGACTGGCTTACCTCCGCATAGAAGAACACCGTGACCGTCACATCGCGGCCCACATACGGCGGCGTGCTCTTGGCCGCGTTCAGCACCGGCCGGGTCCAGAAGATGGTCGAGCCGAGCGAGACCGGCTGGCCCGAGCTGTAATCGCACTTCGCGGTTTGCGGCGGCCAGCACATGGCGAGCAGATCGTTGTCCAGGCTCGCCAGGTCGCGCCCGCGATCCAGACTGGCGTTTTGGATCGAACCTTTCGTGCAGTACGAAATGGTGCAGTCCATCGCCATCAGGCTACCCGCCGTTAGCGCCGCCAGGCGGGCATTTCCCCAATGCAAGTAAAACGTGTCGCACAACAAGGGCGCGCCCGACGGCGGCTCGTTCTCGATCACCGCAATTGCCGGCCGGGTCGCTCCGTCCAGCGTGACTTGGCGGTTGGGATCGACCGCGACTAGCCGGCCGCGCAGCGCGACGTAGAAGCTGTCTTTGGTTGGTTGCATAAGAATAAAGTCCTACTCTGTGGTAGTAAGCAGGGTTGTCTGGTCACTAGCCACTGACGACTGGCCACTGAGACTGTCCTACTCTGTCGCAGTTAGATGAAAGAGGCAATCTGCGCCGAGAAATTTATCGACTGTCACCTTGGCAATGCGCATGAGGTCCTCGCCCCAAACGACACCCTCGAAGGTCCGGAGCCAGGCGGTGATGTCCTCCACCTGATAGACCTTCGCGATCGGCTGCAGCGCGGTGATGCTGAGAATGACTTCGATCTGCCGCTTGCCATCGGGCATGGGCTCCAGCGCCTTTACCGCGGCAGGAGAGATCGGCAGGTCCTGCGACGCCGGCGCTTCCAGCCCAAGCTGGCTGCTAGTGTCGCCAGTGGAGGCATTGGCCAGGCGCAACGTGACCTGCGTGTTGCCGAACGAACGCAGCAGCGCATCGGCTAGGCGCCTCGCCGCGCAGGCGTGGCCGGGAATAAGTCCGAGCTGGTCCTGTGCCATATCATGCCGCCTTTTGCGCGACAAAAGGAGCCAGCATCTCGCGCACCGTGGAGTCCAGCAGTGAATCGGCGAAGTACGCGAAGTGCATCGCGTTCAGCGCGCCTTCCTTGACATTCAACGCCGGCATGGCTTGCGCATTGCGCACCAGTTGCACGCAGGCAAACTTCACCGAGTCGGGAATGACAGTAAATCCGGCGTTGTACTGCAACTCCATCTCGTCGAAGAACAGGCCGAACGGATTCGGCAGCCACGAGACCTCTCCGGTGTCGCAGAAGAAGTCGAAGTTGGTCACATCCACAGTGATCCACGTTCCGGGCAGGCCGAAGACGATGGCGAATTCCGATGCCATCTCCCACATCGTGAGGTCTTCCCCACGACGTGGGACACCGTAACGTGCCCGGCCTTCAATCAACGGCGACGTCCCACCTTGTGGGATGGCCAGCGGCAGGTAAGTGAGCTGCAGCAGGTTACGCGCGGGTGTGAGCCGCCTGCGCTCGGTGAACTGCGATAGCCACAATGTGGGACGCTTGCAATGGGCGTCAATGATGGACGAAGCCGCCGAAACCCAGGACTCCGGCGTTTCCGGCTCCAGTCCATAAGTTTCGTATTCCGATGTAGACAAATAGTTCATAGCAGTTCCGATCCGCCGCAGGGCGGCAGAAAAGCGCAGCGAGTCAACTGTAGAGAGAAGCCCGTGCCCAATGCACGCCATCGCTCTCGCCGCTCTGACCCGCTGCTTTAGGAAAGGACGAGTCGCCCCGCCCCTTCAAATTGGTACAGCCCACGCGGAGTTCGCCACAGCTAACAAATCTTGGGCAGCCCGTTGCCGTCTGTTGGGCTACGGCGGGGCAGAAGCGTCCGGCGGAACAGGGACTCTGCGCAACCTGGCCGCCGGACGCTTGGGTGCCCCACTCATTCGCGGTTTTCGAATGAGTGGGTCGAACTCCGTTGCCATTACCGGTCGACAGTCACCTGATAGTGCGCGTAGTTGGCGCCCTTCACGACGACGGCGCCGAACTTCACCACGACCATCTGCGAAGTCAACGCCGCCGGTGTGCCGAGTTGGAAGATGCGCGGATTCGGGTTGGTCAGCCAGTGATACTCGATCAGGTTTTCGGTCACGATGTATACCGGCAATTGCGCATTGCCGCTGCCCGGCGTACCGGTATACGGAATCGACCAATCGGGAATCAGCGGCAACTCGCCGGCCTGCGTCGACAGCGTCTTGACGACGAGACCGCCGGCCACAGTCGTGGTCGACAGCACCACATTGAACTCCTGCTTCATCTCGCGGTCGATCAGGTCGAGCAGCACCGGGCTGGAGTAGATCGCCGTGGGCCGCACCTGGAAGCCGCTGTTGGATACCATCTGCGCGATGGTGCTCTTCAGCCCATCGACGATGCTTGCTGTGGTGCCGATGGTCGCGGTGTTGCCGCCAGCCGCGATCTGTCCCATCACCCCGAAGTACTGCGGCGACGTGGGATTGTTCAGCGACGTGTCGTTACCATTCCACAGGTTGACGTCGTGGGTATGCAACAGGCCTTCGACGGAGTCCGTCAAGTCCTTGGCTTGCAGGTAAGCGAACTGGCTCTGCTGCGTGCCAACTTCCATGTCGAACAGGTTGTAGTTGATTTGTGAGACCAGGCACTTCAGCGGAACGCTGCGCTCCACGCGCGTCGGCGAAACCAGCGTGGGCACGATGTTGCGCGGGTCGACAAAGGCCTGCGACGCCGTGGGCGTTGGGATCGCCGTCTCTTCGAAGAAGCGCGACGGATGCCCCGTAGCCGGTACTTGCTTAATGCGTTGGCCGAACGGGTTGCGCCGCCGGCAAAGGTCCAGAATTTCGGTCTGGTAGCGTTCGACTTCGATCGCGCCCGGACCCATGTAATCCGCTGCTGCTTGTAGGTTGATAAATTGTGCTCTCATGGTGTCCTTTCGAAAGGAAAATGGCGGCCGTCGGTCGGCGCCCTGACGAGCGCCGCTTTTGCGCTCGACGGGGGGACCGTGGCCGCCATCTGGTTAAACTCTGACGTTGTGGGATGCCGTTAGGTAAGAATGCCGGCACGTGCCAGCTCCGCCTTGACCGCAATACGTTGCTCGATGCTCAATCCGGCAAGCGCCTTCTCGACCACCGGCGTTTCGATCAGCGCATCGCCTTCAATGCCCTCCTTGGCCAATAACGCGGTTACGATTGGCGACAGCGTTTTGCGCCGCGCCGTTGCGCTCTGGGCCTTGAGGTCATGGTTGGCCTTTTCCAGTTCAGCTACTTTGTTGTGCAGCGCCGTGCCAGTTTGGGCGCTCGCCTGTAACTCGCCATCATCCACCGCGGCAATGATACGGTCGATTTTTGCGTGGATCGACGCAAACTGCCCGTTGAGGCTGGAGAGTGCGTCGGCTAACGCCTGCGTGGCCTGCGCGAGACGATCGGCCAGCGTCGGCGTGTCGGGGGTAGTATTCTCGGTATTGTCTTGGTCCATGTGTGTTCCTCTCACAATGTGGGATGTGTTGGCAGCGAGCAACTAGCAACTAGCTCTGCTCCTGCTGGATGTCCGGAAGTGGGTACACTAGCTGGTAGTCGCTACTGCAATCCACGTCTGCGGATACGCGGCCTTGTCGCGGCGTAACACCGCCGCGCCGGTAAACGTAAAGCTGGTGACCGTCCAGATCAGCGCCTCCTGGTTGGGCACCGTAGCATTCGCGATCTCGTACGACATGCCCAGCGTGCTGTTGGACCGCGACCGGATCTCGTCAACCACGTCGGGAAAATCATGGGCAAACAGATATCCGCTTATCGCAATTTGCCCGGTCGGCCCTGTACTCTTACTCTGTGGCATAGGCACAATGTTGGCCTCCGTGATAATGCCGATCTTTCGACGGGCATCGTGGGCATCGAGCGCGGGAGCGTAATCGAGCGCCATGCCCAACAGTGAGGGCAATGCCGCTTCAGTAGCCGGTCGCGTCAGCATCACGCGACGGCCGCGAGCGCCGCTCGGCGAGCGTTGCGAGGCCACGCCCACCAGCGTGAGCACACCGCGAAACGGCAGGCGATTAGGATGTCCTACAACGTCAGGCATGGCAACCGCCATAGCATCGAGTTCGAAATTCATAATGACCCCGCAAGATCAGCAGTTGGGATTTGGCATTTGTAACGCAGAGTTCGTATCGTTGTCGGCGTCAGTGCCCCTATCCACGGGCAACTGACAACCGAACACTGACAACTGGTTCACTGCATCGGCGGCGCATCGGCCATACCGCCCTGCTTTTCGGGTAGCGGTGGCAGTCCACGCATGCGCCGCACCTCATTCACGGTTAGCACACCGCAGTTAATCAGCGCCTGCTGAATTTGTGCCTGCTCCAGTTCGTTCGGCGCATCGACATCGGTGAAGACAAACTCCAGATCGTCCCAGCCCAGGCGCTTGGAGATGGCGTCGCGCGTGAGGTGCTCGGCGACGAGCCGCGCCACCGGCACCACCGCACTGCTAAATGCATCGTCCGACTGCGTCTGCGCGGTATTGCGATTGACGTCCCGCTCCAGGCCGAGCAGCATCGGCGGCAGGTCGAAGGCGTCGGCAATGATGCGGATCAGAAACTCCTGCCACTGCAGCCGCAGGTCGGCATCGGTGCCGCCGGCGAAGCGCAGCACCTCGGGCTTGCTTTCGACCGTAAGAATGGGCACTTTGCCCGTGCCTTCAATTTCGTCCTGCCACCAGCGGATCAGCCGTTCATGGTGTTGCGGGCTGAGGTTCTGCAGCCATAGCGCGTACTGCACCACGCTATTGCTGGCCAGCTTCGACGCAAACCGGTGCGCACACAGGAACTCGTGAATGGTTTCGAATGCCACCTCAAGTTTGCCCAGGCCGAACGGCGTATGCGTGCGCGGATTCAGCCGAATGTATGAGAGCTCCTCGTCTGTAAGAGTGACCTCCTGGTCCAGGGTGAAAAAGGGCATTACCTGTACGTAGTGCGACGATGTGGGACTTCCATCCCAATCGGTACGAATGCGAATGCTGCCGCCGTCCACTGGCCACATCACCAGCGGGGTCGCGGGATCGCCGCTCAGGTCAAGCTCGATGGCGCCAAATCCGCCCACCAGCACGTCCTCCAGCACCTGCTCGATGAAGGAGCGGAACGAATCCTGCGGATTGGGCTGCTCGAAATTCAGCGTGAGCGCGGCGATGCGCTGGGTGGCGCTGGGCAGCATGGTGATACCGTCTTTGCCGAAGTCGCCGCGCGCCGGCGATTCCTCAGGGCAGCGTCCGCGCCGCGGCTGAATGCGCCAGGCCATACCGGCAATTCGGTCCTTGATCGTGTTGATCGCCTTGCGCGCGATCGGCGTCTCCGCAAACCGCCGCAGATTGAACGGCGTGGGTTTAGGCATGACTCCGGCACGCGCCAGCGTGGGTGCCCCCGGAGTGAAAATGGTGGGCAGCGGCACCGTTCTGCGGGCAGACTCAGCGCCGGCTGCCTTTATCTCCGGCGCGGTGGGAGGCCGCCGCAGCGGCCATTGCAGTTTGAGAAACGAAGGTCCGGCAATGCGGCGCAGCGCGCCGCGCAAAGCGTGTGGCATGTTCATAATTTGTCCGTGAAATAGAAAAGCGCTCCGAAAGGAGCGCGGTGAACCGTGAATTAACGTCCCACTGCTCTAGAGATTCAACTCTATTCTTGCCCCCTCGGCAATCTGCGGCATTTCGCTAATTCGCTTAACCTCGATATTGCTGCGTTCCAGGGTTGCTAACGCAAATGCAATGCCCTCATCGCCAAGGTCGAGCTCGTGTTCCGTAATCGCCGTCAGGTGACTCATGGCGTGCTCGGCCAATTGCAGTCCTTCCTGCATCTCCGAGTAGCCACACGCCAGCAGCGTCGCCGAATTCACGTCGGTCGCCAGTGAGACCGCGTGAAACAGATGGATAACTCCGTTGGGACGATACCCGCAATCGATCTTCAGCGGGTCACCCTTGCGTGCGTACTGCGCGACCGCAATGCCCTTGCGCAGGGCGGCCGATTGCCACACGCCGGCCTTCTCAAACTCTTCGCGCATGGCATTGTAAATCGCGCGCCGGCCGGTAATCGCCCGCTGCGTTCGAGGCGTGGCCTCCAAGTACATCCGCGCCAGCTTCCCGAGTTCAAGTCGGGGCGATTCCGCGAAAACCGCTGCCATGGGAGTGACCTCCAGTGCGCCCGAAAGGGTCTCGTGCATCTGTCCCAACAGCCATGCACGGCGCGACATAGCCTCGCGGTAATTAATGATCTCTGGAAAACGCGACTCCAGCACGCGTTCCAGATCATCCTCCAGCGACTGTAGTAGCTCGATATCGACTTCCGGATCCAGGCACCGCGCACGCCGCCAATCGCGGGTGAAACGAACGCCGGTGAAGCCCTCTTCGCCTTGCTCCAGGAGCACGACGCCGATGTTTACGAATTCTCCCCTGACAGAGTTAGGAATGTAACGCAGGAGGAAAAATTCGCATTGTTTGAAATCCGCCATCAGTTCACAGCCGTGAGCCTTTCAGCGTTCTGGCTCTTGCCAGAGATCGTTACTGATTCGTACCCTAGCACCAAAAATCAAATGTCCCAAGAGCCAATCGCGCCGTTAATTCACAACTTCTTTCCAATTCGGAAACGGATCGCGCGACGAATTCTTGAAATCCAAAATCAGCCCGCGCACCATCGACCGCCGCGCCAGCAGCCGTGTCAACAACCTTTCCAGTTCGTCGCCGGCGTCGCCGTACCACTCCGGCGGAATCTCCTCCGCCAGCGGCCACAGCGAGCTCTCCGGAAAATTCTCGATGTGGCTGAGCCACGGCTCGAAGCTGTCCCACGATGTGACACATTCGTAGACGTCGTTGCGCCCGAACACCCCGCGCAGCGGCGCATCGGGAAAATTCCACTCGGCCGCGTTGAAGCAATATCCCTGATCGATGAAGCTGGCGGTCAGCTTGCGCTCGCGCGACTTCTTCCAAAACGCCGCCTGCCGCCCATTGGCATTGCACGTCCACTTGTCCAACGCCAGAATGCCGGCGAAATCGTGCAGATTGCGTACCCGCGACATCATGCCTTCGGGCAAATAATCATACGTCTGACCCTCGAAGGGCGAAACCACATAACGCGAGCCGAATGACAGTCCCGGTGTAAACATCATCCGCTGCCCGTACAGCTCGATGCGCAACTCCGGCGTGTGTTCCAGCAGCCAGGGATGCACATCGACGATCGCCGGCACCGGCACCGGCAGCCCGATCAATTCCGCCAGACGCGTGCCCAGCCAATCGTTCACCAGCACGCGCGTGTGTTGCGGATTGTTCTGAAACTTGACGACGTAATAATGGCCGTCGGCGCAGCGCATCAGATGACTCTGCGCGCCGCCCCGCATCCTACGCACGTGTTGGACAGCCTGAATGAACAAAGCAGCAATCAGCAAACTAGCAATTAGCAATTAGCGAGAAGCAATTAGCGAATAGTTGCTAATTGCCAGCTGCTAGTTGCTGAGCGTCAGCCGCGAGCGACAGGGCGGCATCACAACTTCAGTCGGAAACCGCCCGCAACGGCCATCGCGGCGGTACATCACCGCCATCACGTCCGCGTCGCTCGGGCACAAGCCTTGACTCAGCGTCCGCGTCGGCAGCGGCCTCCGAAAACACGATGCTATCCGGAGTGCCGCCGCGCCTTCGCGGTCACGCGTCACTGACTCGTGTGAGCAGATTCGCCTGCCCCTTTCACGCCTTCTTCGCAAACAAGCTGGCGAACGCGAAAATCACCGGCATAAGGCTGGTGGCCAGCTGCGTGGCCGCCGAAGCCTCCTGCTGCTGTTGCTGATTGGTTGTGACCGATTGCGCGATTGCGCCCGCCGTTTGCACCGCGGCAGTGACTGCGCCAACATGATCACCCGATCCCCACTGGCCGGCCACCGTGGCCGCTTCGGTTGACGCCGTTTGCACCACTGCCAACATCTTCTGAAAAGTTTGTAGATTGAATGCCATTCGCTATCTCCTCTCGATTGATGACCGCAGCCATTTCGCCGCGGATGTTTCGCTTCAGCCAAAAGAAAAGGCCCGCACGGCGCTTCTGCGCCGCATCGAGCCTCGCTGACGGCCAATAACTACGCCGGTAAGGGCGCCGCGAACTTCATCTCCGCCGCTGACTGCAGCGGCTTCACCACTACCTCGTTGCGCACCATTTGGGCGATTGCCATGGCCATCACCGTGTCATCATGGGTGCCCGCGGCTGCGCCGCAGCTCCCGTCCTCATGCCGAATAAAGGTTCGGCACTCTTCCAGCAGGCGCGGGCTCAGAAACATGAAGGGCGCGCCCGCCAGCAGTTCCGCCAGGTTCGCCAGCATCCGCGGCCGTGTCACCGCCGTCGTTAGCCATCCCCACTGCCCACCCGACTCGGAGACGTTGGTGTACTTCTGGCCCATCATTAAATGGGCCAGCACCGCGTGCCCGTGGTTATTGCGTTCCACCGCGACCACCGCATCGTTGTATTGGCGCGCCAGCATCGCAACGCGGGCCGCCAATTCCTGCGGCGGATAGTGGCCGTGCAACTCGGCGCACTGCCGGCCACCCTCTACATCCACCACCTCGGCGCACGAGTAATCGCCGTCTGTTCCCCCGCCTGCCGGATCCACCCCGATCACATATCGTTTCGCGGCCACGCCATTCACCTCGCCCACCGGCGGGAAAAAGGTGATGAGACGGCCATGGTCTGATTCGCCGATGATGGGTGCAGGCTGCAGCAAACGTTTCTCGATGATCTCCGCGTCGAACACGCACTCGCCCGAGGCAAGAAAGCAGCTCTCGGGGTCCTCCGCAAATTCCTCGAGCGCACGTTTGCGAAAGTTCTCCCGCACCTCGCGGCGAAACGCGATCTGACCGGCGTCGAGCCCATGCTTCTGCATCAGTGCCAGCTCGTCTTCGGTGAACTTGGCGATCTCCGCCCTGCGCCGGTAGCTCGGGTCCCACCACCAGGGAAAGAAGTGGCGCGTGTAGCCGGTCTGCGCCGCGCGCTGCCACTCCTCATAGAAAACCCCGCCCGCGCCGTTGGGCGTGGACTCCAGAAAAATCTCCCCGTCCGGCGGCACCGCCGCGCGCAGCGAAGCCAGCGTCTCCGCCACATCGCGCGGCCAGCGGGCGACCTCCGAGCAATGCAGATTGTGGATGGTCAGCCCGCGGCCGGCGTTGGGGTCCGCCGCAGTCTCCACGCGATACTCGCTGTCGAGTCCGGGAAACACGATCTGGCGGACGTTGGCGCGCGAAGTTACCAGCGCGCCTTTGCGCAGCGGCTCCGGCAGGTTGTCCAGGAACCGATGCACGATGCGAAAAATCTCTTCTGCCGAGCGCTGGTCGTGCGCCACCTGCACGCTCAACGTGCCTTCGCGCGTGATAGTGCTGATGAAGAAGCGCGCCGCCACGTAGGTCGTCACCCCGAGCTGGCGCGCCTTTAACACGATATTGCGGTTCGTGCTACGCCGTTCCAGATCCAGCTGCGCGCGGTTCAACAACATGTTCCGCAGCCGCCCGTTTTTACCGCGAATCTTTAGCAGGCCATACATCAAACGCTCGCGCTCCGTGATGGCCACGCGGGCGTCGTCGTCGCGGCCCACGCGTCTGGTCGCAAGCGGTGGTTCGCCCAGCCGGATGCCGCAATACTTCAGCCATGCGACGGTTTTCTGCGGCGGCTCCGGAGCCGGCGTTGCCTCCGTCAACGGTTCTTCCCGATTCTCCTGGGCTGCACTGGGCGCTTCTGCCGGTGCCGTCTTCACAACGCCCTTGCGCGGCGTTGCCGCCGGCGCTTTCACTGCGCTCTTGCGCGATTCCGCCGCGGGCGCAGCTTTGTTGCGCGATTTCTTAGCTTTCCTGTCCATGGTTGTGTCCCGGATGCTGCGGATGTGCTTACTGAATGGTCGAGCACCAGAAGCTGTCGCCGGTCAGCTTGTCGGTGTTGGCGACACTGAATTGCAGGTAGATCGTGTCGGCGTTGCTCAGGTTCTCCGACCACGCATTGCCCGTGTACGGCGTCTGCGTCGCGCCGCCGAACGAAGCCCAGGGGAAATTCACCGTCTCCGAGGTCAGCGATGAGAAGGTGAAGATCTCGATCGATGCGTCGGCCCCCGTCGTGCCGGTCGTGAACGTTGATGGGTAGGTATAGCTCGAGCCGCCCAGCTTCCACGACATCGTTACCGTCGAGCTGCCCGTCGTGTGCCGGAAGCGCGCGAAGCACTTCACTCCCATGCCGACCGAGAACGTCCCCGCCGGAATCGAGTAGCTGTACAGCGTGGCCGCTGCGCCCGTCCCCGTGATCGCCCCCGTGGGACCTTGCAGTGATCCGCTCAACACGTGCGAAAACGTTGGCTTGTTGGCCAGGTCGCTATAGTTGCCGGAAGTTGCAACTGTCGCCGGCGTCTGGCCGTTGATCTTCGCGACTGTCGGATTCGGATAATTACCGCTCAGATCGCCGCCCGCCGGCCCGTTCGCGCCGGAAGAACCGCATCCATTGCAGGTCGTGACGTTCAGCGTCCCGATCGTCGCCGTCGTCGCCTCCGCCGTCGAGGTGTTCAAATCCGTCGCATACACCTCGGGCCAGCGCACGTTGGGATCACCGATCCAGCGTGCGCTGGTGTCGCCCGTCGCCCAGATGGGAATGAATGTCCACGTCGTCGTATCGTAACCGGGATTCGTCCACCGCCATCCCATGCGCGCCTGGTACTCCGGCGTCTGCCCAAACTGTGTGCGATTGAACGTGCCGAACTTTAGTCCGCCGGTGAAGTACTTCGTGTTATCGCCATTGCCGATGGCGGCGATGTCGGTCGAGCTGTCGCTGCCCGCACCCAGCATCTCCGTCGGCGTGCCATTGGGATTCGCTTGCATGAAGGTGTTCGGCTGGAACGTGAACGCCTGGTTGCCGAAGACCATCCCATTGCTCAGATAATAGACCGGCTGCTTGGTTGTGGTGGCGACATTCGCAATCACCGAACCGCGAACCGTGTCGTCCAGGATGTTGACGTAGCCGATGAGGTAGAAATTCTCCAGCTCGAACTGGATCGTCCCCGGCCCCGTGTTCTTCACGAAATTCTGCTGCGTGGTGCCGAAGGCATAACCACCGTCGACTTTGACCGACGCAAGAGCGTTGCTGGCGGTGGTGGTCGCCAGAATCACCGGGTCCTGCACCGCCGGATTGCAGATCGTGATCTCCGCCTCGGCCTTCAACCCATGAATCGTCAGCGTGCCCGCGGCGTTGAAGTTGGCATTGATCAGCGCCGTCTGGTTGCAATCGCCGCTGATGCCATTCATCACTGCTACGCCAGACAGATTCGTAAACGCCACGCCCGAACCGCTGACGGCGCGATTGCTGGTTATGTTCCGGATGTCCGACTCTGTGGCAGCATAGCCGATGTCCTCAAAATTGTTGGCGTAGCAGGCGGAGAGCTCGACATCGTGGACGCTGGCCACCTCGCCCATGTTCTCGACCTTCAGGCAATCGCCCGTCGTCTGGTTCGCGCCGTTGCCCATGATCCGCAGATACCCGATCTCGCCCCAGTGCCACCACTGCGGATTCGTCGTACCTGTGCCGACCGTGGAAGTCGCGATCAGATCGGCATTCAGCCCATTCGCGGGCTGAAGAATCGTCCCATGGTTCGTCGACGTTCCTGCGCCAATCAACCGTCCGCCCGGCTGCACGATAATGCCCGCCGTGACGTTGTTATTGCCGTTGTTGAAGGTGACTGTGCCGTTGATGGCGTAGGTCGTCGGCGCAAGTCTGACAGTGACGGAGTCGGGAATGTTGAACCCCGGTCCAGTGTAAGGCGCAGTACGATCGTCGATGACCGTTCCCAGTACGCTGCCGTTATTATTGGCGGCATTGATGGCTGCCTGAATGTTGGCGTATTTACTGACGAAGTATTCGTGCCCGGGAATGTCGCGCGCCGAAAGATCGCCGGCAAAGCTGGCATTTCCGGTGGTCGGGTCCAGCGAGGTGACAATCGTTGGTGGATGCGCGCCCGAGGCAAAGCGCTCATTCAGCGAACTAAACGAGCCCCCATCCCCGATCACATCGCCCGTTGACCACGCGCTTACATTAGCGATGGAGCGAATACCCGTCGCTCCATTCCAATAGCTCGCCACGGGATAGCTCGTGGAGTCGGTCGTGTTCCCCATGACCAGCGAGCCAGTGGTTTGTGAGGCGGGGAAATTAATGCAGCCGTTGCCGTATGTGGTGTTGTCAGGGCCATTTGTGGCAAAGGGGTTGTGACAGGCGTTGCCGGTAATGTTCGCTGGGCCAAGGGAGCGAATCGCATACTTCCCGGGTGAGTCGAAGTTGTTGTTGGCGATCAGTAAGCCAACGTTGCTGTTTTCCTCCAGGTCGATAGCGCTAAGCTGTTGTCCGAAGTTCGAGCCCTGACCGGGGCAGCTGTCGTAGCCGCATTCCCCCGTCAGGCAAGCGCCACGGAAGGAGTTGTTCGCGATCGTCACGTTGGTGAGCGTGGCCGTGCTCTCGATGTCATAAACATGGCCCAGGGCAAATGTGTTCCCTGAAATCACCGAGTCGCTAAGCGGGGCATTTATGCCGATGTGAAAGCTGCCGTTGCAGTCGTAGTTTCCCGTGGCGGAACCGTTGAAGTGGTTGCCGGTGATACTCAAACCCTGGGTAGTTGCGCCCGAGGGGGAATAGATACTGATGTCAAGAAATCGGGTGATCTGAAAAACGTTGTCTGCGATAACGATTCCGGCCCCACCATTATTGATGTTGATGGCGTTATAGTGCGTGCCGAAGAACAGGTTATTCGTGATCTGTACTTCGTTTACGGCGCCGTGGCTGGGATTGTAGTCGCTCGTCCCAGTGCTGTTAAGTGTGATGGGATTAAATGTGTTCGAATCGAAGACATTTCCGCTGATCTTTATGGCCCCGCCGCCAGTGGTCTGAACTCCGGTTCCGCATTCAAACCAGCTCTCAAACACATTCGTGCCGCCATAGCCGTTGAGATCGACGCAAACCTGGGCAGCAGATTCAGGGGTAGCAAATAGTACACCGCGTACTCCGTTTTCTAGTCCCCCGGCATCCAGTATCCAACTCGTGCCATTGAAATAGCTGCCGAGATACAGTAATTCCGAGTTAACCCCGGACTGGGTGCCGTTGATCAGCAACATATTCGAAGCCGACTGGTCGGCCCCGATGATCTGATCTCCGTTGCGGCTTCCAATCGGGCTGGAAAAGAAATAGGTCCCGCGCGGTACAAACACCCGCCGTCCGGGTGATGGCGTGTTGAGCGCATTCGGGCCGTTGGCGCTGGTGCAATTCATCATCGTGCACCACGCCGAAGAGTTGTCCGTACCGTAAAAGAAGTAGCTGCTGCCGGTAACCGCGGTAAGAATATTGGTGGAAAGAATGGCAACATCGGACGGACAGCTAGGTGAGCAGCCGGTGATCGTGCCATTGAGTTGCCCGCCGGATGCCCCGCCGTATTGCATGAAGAAGATTTTGCCGATGTCAGCCGAGGAGAAAGTGCCGCTGGAGCAGGTTACGTCAGGCTGGCCTGCGTTTCCCGTGCAACCGGACAGTACATTACCATCCCCCTTGATGCCATAGTTGCGCACGTCCATCACGGGGAAGTTCGCCGTGCTCAGGTCCTGCGCGCTGGCCACCGGAGCGTTCAGCCCCAGATTGCTGATCGTCGCGGCCGGCGAGCCGCCCACGTTCCACTGAAACGCTCCCGAATTCGCAACCCCGTACAGCAGGCTGTCGCTGCTGGCGAGGGATTCGTACTCGGCGACGCCGGCGTCGCCCGACGCAATCGTTCCATACTTCTCGTTCTTTACCACAATGTGGGAGCCAGTGTTGGCTATACCACGTTGTAAGGGTTGGCTGCGATTGTCTTCCGCTTCCACCCCGTCGAGTACCACATTGTAAGAGCCAGCGTCGATTCCAACGATATTGGCCGCTGGACCGGAAGCCGCCCCGCCGTTCACGGAGACGATCTTTGATGCCAGGACATCGTCGCTGCCCACAAACGACAGGCATGGTCCATAGGATTGGTTGCAATCGAGGTCGTCGATCTGCACCAGATACGAGCTTTCCACGGCCATGCCGCCAAGGTCGGGCTGAGGCTGCTGCGGGGAGGGCAACGCCCCGCCCGACCACTCCACCCCCGTCACCGAGCTGTTGTTCACATACTTGAGGTGCACGCCATGCGCCGGATAGCTTGGAATGGCCGCATCATGCGCCTTAGCGCCCAGTATTGCGATTTCGCTGGCCGGCATCGCCGCCGTGCCTTCGATCAGAATGTTGTCCCAATCGCCCGCGTTGTTGCCGTAATTAGACTCCGAGACCTGCGGCGAATTGATGCTGTTGTAGCTGGCATAAAACTCGCTGGCGCCTGCGCCGTACAGGTAGCCGTTGCCAACGTTGATCCACATCGCGTTGCCGTCGCGCGTGGTGCAGCCTACGCTCTGGCAGAACTGCGCCGGCCTGGTTGCCGCTGTCGTTCCAACTTTTTGGGTGTAATACGCGTAACCCGCGGGGTTGTTGGCGGCCGGCAGAATGATCTTCGGCTCCACATACGTGTGATTGGCGATCCAGTCCCCGCCTTCATTGCCATCGACATGCAGACCGTAAAGCTTGTTCTCCCACGCTGTGGGACCATCCAGCACGTTGCCGCCGGAGACGATGTGCCAACCGTCGCCACCGTTGCCGTTCGCCTGCGACATGCCGGAAATGTGGCTGTCTCCGCCCCACACCACACCGTCGCCGCCGCTCGAATCCGACACGGTATTGAACATATCGTTCTGACCGGCGATCGCGAAGATGTTGGCCGCCGTGAAGGCGCGCGCATGAACGCCACGAATCTTCATGCCATACACCGCGGGCGCAAAGATGCCGAAGGTGCCGGTATTCGCGCCGTCCAGCGCGCAATCGAGGACCTGCGTGCCATCAGCGGTGTGATAGTTGCCGTTGTTCGCCAGTGCGTCAGCAAAGTTGGCAACCAGCGGAGCCGCCGCGCCCGACAACAAGATCGTCGCCGAGGTCTGCTGGAACGTTGCCGCGGGGCACGCAATCACCACGTTCGGTGCGCTCACGTTGATTCCCGGATTGCCGTTGAAGGTCCAGGTGCCTGCGCCGAACAGGATCGTAACCGGCTTGTTCGCGGTGAGCGTCGCGTTGCAGGTCTGCCCCGCCGCGAAGCCGCGCGCGTCCACCGTGCCGCCCGCCGCGGGCAGCGCGCCGATGGCGGCATTGATCTGCGCACAGGGATCGCTCTGCGGAAAATTCGCCGGACTCGGAATGCCGTTGGTCGTCTGCACCGTTAGCGCGGTGAAGCTGCCGCTGTTGGGCGTCACGTTGCCGATGGGCGGAGGCGAGGACAGGTTCGTCCCGCCGCCTCCGCCGCTGGCATCGACGTAAGCCTTGTTGGCCGCATCGTTCGGATTCTGCGGCGTCGGCACCGAGGGCGAGTTGCTGAACATCTTAATGCCCGCGACCGTCTGCGCGTCGGTCAGGTCCATGTAATGCGCGTCGGCCCAGGCCCGCGTCAGGAACTGCGCCGCCACGTTGGCGGGCGCCAGCACGCTGCGGATCGCGCTGATCGTCGTCGTCTGCGTGGCCGGCACCACCCAAAATTCCTGGTTCGTGGTTCCATCGTTCAGCTTATAGGTCACGCGATAATACGTGCCTGCGGGCGTCGCGCCGGCGTTGGGCGCAAGACTGGCGCTGAACTGCCCTTGCTGGCCAAGCTGCACGGTGAGCTCCCCCGCGGACACCGGATAGCCATCCGCGGTGGTGAACGCCGGCCACAGAATCACGATGTCACCCTGCGCGGGAGTGCCGTCGGCGCGGTACACCGTATCGTTGATCTGACACAATGTAGGACCTGACGCGAAACCGCTGCGCGGTAGCGCCAGGGCAAATGCAACGGATATCAGGACAGAAAAAAACCGCCTTGCAAGGCGGTGATTGTGCGGCATAGCGTATGCCTCCAATATGTAACCACGGTTCAATACTCGCTATTCGCTTTTCGCTCTTCGCTTTTCGCCAGAAACCCTGGTGAACGATTTCTGGCGGAAAGCGAACCACGAATGGCGAAGAGCGTCTTTATGTTTTCGGTTGGCCCGCGCTCTCGTAGCTGCGCATGAACTCCTCCACGCTCTCGACGTATACGTCGGCGAAGTCCACCACATTGCGCCGCGATTGAATCATGTCCATCGCGCCTTGCAGGCTGAAACCCAAAGCACGCAGCACGGCCAGCGCCATCATGGGCGCGCGATGCACCCCCGCGGCGCAATGAATGAACACCCGCGCCTCGGCGTCATTCAGCGCCTCCAGCGCAAACTCCACTCCGCGCTGGAACAGCTCCGGCGGCTTGGAACGAAAGTCGTCGTCGGTCGGGTTCCACAACACGTTCACGCCATACGGCTCCGCCAGCGGCGTGTCGTCGAACTCGATCTGCATGTCGATAATGTGGGTGATGCCGGTGCGGACCACCTCAATCATCTTCTCTTCGGTCCAGATGCCGCCGCCGACCGCGATGCGCGGCATCACCCAGGTCATATCCATGCGATCACTTCTCCCTCTCTCCCATCCTTTCCCCGACACTGGGTGAGAGGATGAAGCGCCCCGCGCTGCCGGCCAACGCTGGCAGCCCAGGACAAATTACCGATCATTACATTGATGCGATCATTTTACAGGCCCTAGCCCGCCAGGCCCGGCTCGGGTTCAGCGTGCGCTGGTGACACGCCGATGCTGCGGAAGAATGCGTCCACCGGATCGCAGACCGTCTGGTTGGTGCCAGGCTCGGCAGCGGGAGCTGGGACAGGCCCCGCGGTCGCATTCCCTTCGTCGTCCGTCGACAGCGAGTACACGCCGGCAAAGTCGAACAGCGCCTTGGCCGCGTTAAAATTTCCCGCTAACGCCAGCTGGATGATGGCGTCGTTGATCTTCACCACCGAGGCCCAGATCTCGCGCTTGATGCGCTCCACCAGCATCTGGCGTGACTTGAGCGACGAGAACGCACTGCTGCACCCCGAGCGCTTCTTGCCGTTGTTGCGCGGCGAGTGAGCCGTCGTCTTTGCAGAAGCTGCAGATTTCTTTGCGGCCACGATCTTCTTGTACGCCGCGCTGTTAGGGCCGGGCATGGGCGTCTGCTTCTTGCCGCCCGGAGGAAAGCTCTTGAGGAATGCCATGATGTTGTCCTCTTCGTAGAAAAATAGTTATGCAAGTGTTACTGCGAGCGCGCAGGCTCGCTTCGGCCGGGAAAGCCAAACAATGCCACGAATCACAGGATCGCTATCACGGGCAGCCCGGGCAAGACCGGTTATGCCTCTGCCCGAGTGCAGCGACGGATAACAATGTCGTAGTGCGCGGAACTGCCGTGCCGCGACTCGTAAGCTCCCGTGAGCACGGTGGCGACAGCCGATCAGCAGTTCAACCCCGAAGCGCATCGGCACTGCGATGCCGAACCATACGGTTCATCGGCTTCCAGCAGGGGATGCGCCTGGGGCTGAAACATTGGCCCCGACCGAACCGGGGCAAAGGCGAGTTCCGCGACGTTCAGTTTGCATGAACCACCGCGAAGTCGCCCAGAAACACGAAAACCCAGCGCAAGGCTGGGTCAATTTGGAAGGCGTCTCTAAGATCGCCGTTCCCGTCCTTCAACTCTGATTTCAATATAGCACAATGAATGGGGTTTTGTTCAGTTTTTTGGCACTTTTTATCTACATTTATTTCATCACTTTACGGCTTATTGTTGCATTTCTAAGTATTGACATGTAAAAAGTACCGTCAAATAAGTGAAACTAGTTGTACTACTTTCAACATTAGTCCCGTTATGGGATTTCTCGCTCGGCCGCTTGGACCTTGGAATGACGGGAGGGCAGCAGCGTCGAGGCACGCACCGAAATCCAGCCGCTCCTGCCGGCGCTCGGAAGGTGTTGACCCAGTATTCGCGAAACGAAAAGCCGGAGCGCGATGCTCCGGCTTCTGGAAATGACCTTGGGGGAAGGGGTCAGGTGAATTTAGAACAGCTTGCGGCGCAGAACGCCAGCCAGCCCGAGGATGCCAGAACCGAACAGCATAATGCTGCTGGGCTCAGGAACCGTGCCGCTCGACGAGGTCGTGGTCG